>Ga0272443_10000618_pt1 | contig 62124 bp, 60 predicted proteins | sample SSMAcet12_FD_193581 | JGI IMG/M metagenome (GOLD analysis project Ga0272443, IMG submission 193581) | Marine sediment archaeal communities from Little Sippewissett salt marsh, Falmouth, MA, United States - SSM-Acet-12 | ecosystem: Environmental > Aquatic > Marine > Wetlands > Sediment ... | reverse complement strand
CATGTCTCTTTGCCGCCCGGCTTCTCGGTATCGAGCGGGTCTTCCGGATCGGCGGCGCCCAGGCTGTGGCCGCCCTCGCCTTCGGCACCGAGACGGTCTCCCCGGTACAGAAGATCATCGGTCCCGGAAGCAGATACGTGACTGCAGCCAAGCGGATCCTCTCGGGGACGGTCGATACGGGACTCCCCGCCGGACCGTCGGAATCGATGATCGTGGCCGATGGGAGCGCCGATCCGTGGAACACCGCCCTGGACCTCATGGTGGAAGCTGAACACGGAAGCGACTCCTGTGCGGTACTCCTGACCGATTCCGAGGACCTTGCCGCTGAAGTGAAGAAGAATATCGATCAGCTGCTGCAGGATATCCCCGAGCCGCGGCACGGTTACCTGTTGGATGTATTTGAACGGTACGGGGGAATCATCGTTACCGATTCGATCCAGACGGCGGTGGATATTGTCAACCGTTTCGCCCCCGAACACCTTCAGATTAGGACCGCCGAACCATTTTCTCTCATCGATTCGATACGGAATGCCGGTGAAATCCTGCTCGGGGAACATCTTCCTTTCTCCGCCGCCAACTATGCCGCCGGCGCGAACGCGGTCCTGCCTACCGGAGGCTGGGCCAGGACCTACTCCCCGGTCTCCGTCAGGGACTTCATGAAATTCTCTTCGGTTATATATGCGGAGCGGTCCGGTTACAGGACATTGAAGGAACATGTGAGCCGCCTCGCCGATTACGAGGGCTTCATTACCCACGGTAACGCCCTCAAACTGCGCCGGGAATAGTCTCCATGTACGATAATGCCGATGAGATATTCGAATATCTCAGCTCATTCATAAATTTTGAAAGGACCCGTAAACAGACGATCAGAGAGTACCGGCTTGACCGGATGCGTGCCCTGCTGGAATACTTCGATAATCCTCAGCGGGATCTCCGCTGTATTCACGTCGCCGGGTCCAAGGGGAAAGGCTCGACCTCCCTCTACCTCGCCCGGGGACTGAGCGCATGCGGATACAGAACCGGCCTCTATGCATCTCCCCATGTGAGCAATTTCCGGGAGCGGATATCCCTGGCAGGGGAGTTTTTCCCGGATGAGCTCTACATCAGGGAAGGACAACGGATCATAACGGAGCTGAAAGAGCTTCAGTCCCGGCCAGAATGGCAGGATGCCGAGCCGACTGCGTTCGAACTCTTCACCCTCCTTGGCTTTCTCGTATTCAGGGCCGACGGGTCCACTATGGCGGTTATCGAGACCGGCATAGGAGGGCGCCTCGACGCGACCAATGTCATCGACCCTCTTGCGGTGGTGATAACATCCATCGAACTCGAACACACGGACATCCTCGGTACCTCGATCGGGGAGGTCGCCTCGGAAAAGGCCGGCATTATCAAACCGGGAGTACCTGTCTTTTCCGGCTCCCAGAACTTTCCAGCGGCACGTTCCGTGCTGCAGGACAGAGCCGCGGACCGGGGAGGAGAGTTCTTTTACGCCCCTGATTTCATAACCTGCACGGAAAAACATCAGGACAGAAGGGGCACATCCGCCTCGTATGTCTGGAATACGGTCCCAGGGAAAAAAGGGACCGCCATTGATTCCGGCTGCACCTTCACCCTCCGTCTCGCAATGCATGGGACTGTTCAGGCCGAAAACGCCGGTCTGGCGGTCCTGGTCCTGAAGACACTCAACGGGAAGGGCATGATTGAGACAGGATACGGATCCTGGCAGAAGGCCTTTCCGAAGATCTCGGAGGCTGTAGAGAAGGCCCGGCTTCCCGGCCGTATGGAGATCTTCGGAGGGACTCCCGCCATTGCCCTTGACGGAGCACACACTCCAGTTTCCGTCAGTCGTACGGTGGATACCTTCCGGCAGATATTCGGGGAGGAGTGCGTATGTATTTTCGGCTCAGTGGAAGGGAAGGACGCCGCGGCAATGGCCGAAATCCTGACTTCGTACACAAAGCGGATCATCATTTCCACGCCTGGAAGCTTCAAACCGAGCAATCCCCATGAGGTATTTGCTCTGTTCCGCAGGTTCACTGACGAGGTGCGTTTCGAAGCGGATCCCGCCGCGGCCCTCCACGCCGCTCTTACCACGGCCGGCGATGAAGCATCTTCCGGGCCGCCCCTCCCTATTCTGGTCACCGGGAGTTTTTACATGGTGGCCGAGATCCGCCGTCTTCTGACGGATCGAACAGCACCACCAAAATCGGAGGTCACATGAATCCAGAAATCGTATCATCCCGGGCCCGTGCCCTGACCCCTTACACCCCCGGAGAGCAGCCCCAGAACAGGAAATACATAAAACTGAACACCAACGAGAACCCCTATCCTCCTGCGCCGGGGGCGGCAAAACTGCTCGGCAATTACAGCGCAGGATCTCTCCGTCTCTATCCGGACCCGCGCTTCGGTCAACTGCGTGCGGCCCTTGCCGACTGGTACGGACTCGACCCGGAAGAGGTGTTCCCCGGCAACGGTTCAGATGAAATCCTCTCTTTCGCCTTTTACTCCTTTTTCAATCCCGACAACGGGCCGGTGCTTTTCCCGCAGCACACCTACAGCTTCTACCCGGTCTACTGCACCTTCTACGGCCTGCCCTGCCGGCGCATTCCGCTGCGGGGCGATTTCTCCGTGCGCCTGGAGGACTATCTCGATGTTGACAGCCATGCCGGAATGGTGATCGCCAATCCGAACGCCCCCACCGGTATAGCCCTGGACCGCAGTGAACTGGAATCTTTCCTGAAAAAGTACAGACGGGACAGGATCTGCATTATCGATGAAGCCTATGTCGACTTCGGCAGCGAGAGCTGCGCGCAACTCGTCCGTGAATACTCCAACCTCCTGGTGGTCCACACCTTCTCCAAGAGCCGTTCACTGGCCGGACTGAGGGTGGGCTTCGCTCTAGGCAGTCCGCAGCTCATCGAGACCCTCTTCACGGTCAAAGATTCGTTCAACTCCTATCCTCTCAACCGGCTGAGTCAGGATATTGCCGTTTCCGCCCTGCAGGACAGACCCTACTTCGACGATATACGGCAGAGGATCATGACCACCAGAAGTAAGGTGAGCAGCAGCCTGACGGCAATGGGGTGGACAGTACTTCCCTCAAGGGCCAATTTCATTTTCGCTTCCCTCCCAGGGGTTGAGGGCGGGCAGATATACAGCCGCCTGAAGGAGAACGGGATCCTGGTGCGGCACTTCCAGCAGCCGGGGATCGAAGATTATGTTAGAATAACCATCGGGACGGACGGGGAGATGGACCAATTCACCGAGATGCTGCAGTCCCTCGGTTTCGTCAGGAGGTAGAATATGCCAGAGTTTTTTGAAGGACGGATGGTTGTACAGACCGGGGATATCACTGCGATGCAGGTCGACGCGGTGGTGAATGCCGCCAATTCGAGCCTGATGGGAGGCGGCGGTGTCGACGGAGCCATTCATCGAAGAGGAGGGCCTTCGATCCTCGATGAATGCAGAGAGATACGCAGCCATCAGTACCCTGAAGGACTCCCGGCCGGAAAGGCGGTGATCACCGGCGGCGGCAATCTGCCCGCAGCCCATGTTATCCACACGGTGGGACCCGTCTGGCACGGAGGCAACCGCAATGAAGACGCCACCCTCGCCCAGGCCTATGCCAACAGCCTGCAGCTTGCATCCGAGACGGGAATCAAGACGATCGCCTTCCCCGCCATCAGCACCGGGGTATACGGCTTTCCCAAGACTCGCGCGGCCAAAATTGTCTTTCAGACTGTGGGTGAGTTCATACAGCACCACAACCTGCCCCGTACAATCTATGTGGTCTTCTTCAGCAGCGTGGATGAAAAAATTTTCCTCGACACGATCCGAACAGACAACCTGGAGTAGACCGTGTCACTCAACTGGAAGGAGATCGATCTTATACTCTCCGAGCTGTGTCTCGAAAACTCCTCGATCCAGAAGATCCGTCAGCCGGACTTCCGTACGCTGGTCCTCGATCTGTACAAACCGAAACGCCGCTTCTCAGTGCTGATCTCTCTGGCACAGGGAAGGACGAGGCTGCACTCCATCAGCAAACCGGTGAAAAATCAGGTGTCTCTGCAGCGATTTGCCCAGATGCTCCGTTCCCGCATCCAGGGGGGCCGCATCATTTCGGCGGAGCAGATCGGCCGCGAAAGGATCGTCAGAGTTGATGTACAGAGGGCGGGTGAGCAGACGATCCTCTTCCTGAGACTGTGGGGAGGAGCCGGTAATGTCATTGCCGCCGATCAGAACTTCACCATCCTCGACGCCTTCTACCGGCGGCCGAAACGAGGCGAGATTTCCGGCCGGTACTTCAATCCCCGGGAACTCATTGAAGCATCACAGGCACGGCGTACGGAGGACGGAAGAGTCTTCGAAGTCCGGCCCTTCGGTAAGTCCACCGGGGAAGCTGTGGACTTCAACACTTTCATCGAAGAGGAGTACCGCCGTCAGGAAGAGGAGGAGGAGCTCGGAAAGCTGGAGCAGAAGGTCCGGAGTCTGGTCGAGAGACAGCGGAGATTCATCGAGGACAAACTCGAGGAAATTCGTGACTCCTACACACCAGAACATGAAATTGAACGGTCCAAACAGATCGGCGACATCCTGATGGCCCATCTGCATGAGATTCTCCCGAAGAGCGACCGGGTGCAATTTCCCGATTTTTATCATGGTGAAGAAACCGTCGAGATCTCCCTGGATCCCTCCCTGAACGGGCAGCAAAACGCGGAAAAATATTACCAGCAGTACCGCAAGGCCCATCGGAAGAACGAACGCCTCCGCGAGGAGATCGCGAACCTCGAGCAGTCCCTGCAAAGCCTGAAAGACGAGGGGGAACATCTTTTTTCGATAGAAGAACCCGGGGAGAAACTGAAAGCCTTCCGCAGCTTCCTCGATGCATATCAGCCGGTAAAGGGCGGAGAGAATAAGAAGACCGTCCCGGGACTCCGATTCACATCGGGACCGTTCACGATCCTGGTGGGCAGGAGCGCTCAGGAGAACGACACTCTCCTGCGGCAGTACGTCCGCGGCAACGACTACTGGCTGCACACCAGGGACTATCCCGGGGGCTACGTGTTCATCAAGCACATCGCGGGCAAATCAGTTCCCCTCGATACCCTTCTGGATGCGGGCAACCTTGCGCTCCACTACTCCAAAGGCCGGCCGTCGGGTAAGGCCGAACTCTACTACACACAGGTGAAGTATCTGCGGCGGGCGAAGGAGGGAAAGAAGGGTCTGGTGATACCTACCCACGAGAAAAACCTCTCCGTCCAGCTCGACGAAAAGCGCCTCCAACACCTCCTGGGGCACGCCAAAGGCTGATGTATCTTCCGCGGCACGCCGGGCGCTGATGTATCTTCCGCGGCACGCCGAGCGCTGATACAATGCGGCTGACCCAATGCAGTGGAATCATGAGCGCCGGGTGCATCCGCCTGCCATTGCAACAGTCATCTTTGTAAGAGATAATGTGGATATGAACTCAGAGAGCACGGTACGAAGCCCAACAGCTGCCGGTATTCTGTACCCATCCGAAGCCGACACACTCGACGTATCGGTCGGCTCTCTCCTGGCGGAAGGAAAAGAACTTCTGACCGCGAAGCTCCGCTCCGGCGGGCTCTCATCCCCGGCGATTCCGGCGGGCAGGACACCGGAAGTGCTGATCGTTCCACACGCCGCGTACGGGAACGCAGGAAGATTTATCGGAGCCGCTTTCGCTGCCCTCCCTGGAGGAGCGGAGGAGACGAATGAGGATATTAGAAGGGTCGTTCTCATGTCGACTCTTCACCGTGACAACATCTCCGCTGCGCTGCTGCCGGCTTTCAGTAGATTCAGGATTCCTTCCGGAGAGCTTCAGGTCGACACCGATATCGTCGGAGAACTTCTCGAAGACGCTGCTTTCATATCGGATGAAACGTCCTTCAGCGAAGAACACGCGCAGGAGGTTCTGCTCCCTTTCATCGTCCGCTGTCTTCCGAAGGCCGTAATTCTTCCCGTACTGCTTGGCGATAATTCTTCCGTCCTTGCCGGACGCGCATCACGGGCGCTTCTGGCCTGTGGCCTGTTTCCCGGCGGCGGAACCCTTTTCGTTATAAGCACGAATCTCAGCCGCTTCGTCAGGTCCGGAATTGCTCAGGTCCAGTCGCAGCGCTTCATAGAAGCTCTCACAGGCGGCACAGGCACTCTGACGGAGCGTCTCGACTCGCTCGATACCTCCAGTGCCTGCGGAATCGGGGGGGTGCGGACCGCTGCATTCTGCTGCGGCGAGGATCTCCTTTTTCACCTTATATCAACCGGTTCTTCGGGAAGGATACTACCGGAGCAGCGGGAAGTGTGGTACGGTTCGCTGTGTGGATATTGTAATAAAAGTAAGCAGGAGGAATAGTATGAGTTTTTCCCTCAATGAGTCTGAAAAGTCGATGCTGCTCAGAACGGCGCGGGAAAGTATCGAATCGCGTCTGGCCGGAAGGTCACCTCAATACGGCGAGCCGACCGATAATATCATGGAACCCTGCGGGGCATTCGTCACACTGCGCATACAAGAAGATCTACGCGGCTGCATAGGGCACATCATCGCCCGTACACCCCTGTTCGAAGCCATTCAGGAACTCGCCCGTTCGAGCGCTTTCCAGGATCCAAGGTTCCCTCCTCTATCGCAGGATGAACTGAGCGGAGTCGATATCGAAATTTCGGTCCTCACGCCTCTGCGGGCAATCGATTCACCGGAGGAGGTGAAGGTGGGCGTTCACGGCGTGTACATCGAACTGGAAGGACGTTCCGGTGTACTCCTTCCACAGGTGCCTCTTGAACAGGGATGGGGCCGGGAGCAATTTCTCAGACACCTCTGCCTGAAAGCGGGGCTGCACTCCGACTGCATCTCCGATCCGCGCCGGCGGCTCTTCGTTTTCGAAGCGATAATTTTCGGTGAAAAGGAGTGACAGCCGGTATGTCCTCCGAAGCATATTCCGCATCCGGCAGACCTCCGCTGATTACCGAACTCGAACGGAGCGGCGAACTGTATCCCGCCGTCCGGCTCGCTCCGAGCGGTTCCGGTCTTCATAAAACCGTCGGCAGCCCTCATGCCATGCCGGGAAAGATTCTCGACGGTAATGGCAAGGTCCGGGACTGGAGCTGGAACGGAGTACTGGAGCACCGGGAATGGCTCTACCTGACATTCCCGGCCGAACGGGAAAATGCCGGTGTAACACTTCGCCCATTCGAGTCGATCTTCTCGGCTGCTCCCCCGCATGTTTTTCAGACCCTGAACAGCTTCCTTCAGCAGATCAGCGGGCTGAACGCTGCCGGAGATTTTGAGGCAGGCGGATATGTCATAACATCTTCATTCATTGACGACCGGCAGCGTTTTTACCTCCTCCACCCGCTGCTTGGCGAGATACTCGACCGGGAAACTGTGAAGGAGTATCTTCCTGCGGGTCTCTCCGGTCCGCGGGAGTTGGTCTACCGTACCCTGCGGCGGATTTACTTCTGTCTGACACATGCATACCATTCGCACGCCGGGCAGAGAAAGAGCTTGAGTGAAGAGATCGGCGGACGCCCCGGCTTCATTCATCCCAGGCAATCAATGCCCGAACTCCGAGAAGACATAGCCGACACGCTCTTCAGCGCCCTGATCAAGGAACAGGTGCCGTCCCTTGACGAGTTCCGGGAAAAAATTGCCGACTGGGCGGCTCAGCCGCCGTTTGAAGACCTGAATGGACGAGAGAGAACCGAGCGGCTCAGAAAGGCGGAAACCATGGGCCGGAAGGCCAGAAGGGCAATTGCTGTCCGCGGTTTTCGCAGGCGATACGGCACTGCCATGATACTCTCTGCAATCGGCCTCGTCGCTCTGGGATTCTTCATCGCTCCCTTCATCCAAAGGGCACTGCAACCCGATATTACCGAAGGAATGCAGCCGGCGGAAGTAGTCCGGCTGTTCTACGAAAGCCAGAACAGTCTCGACCATGAAGCAATGCAGGACTGCGTGATCAAAGACGCAGGAAGGTCTCACCTGAACCAGGTTACCACCCTGTTCGTCATATCAAGAGTCAGACAGGGAATCGAAATGAAGAACGTCTTCTTCAGTGCCCCCGAATGGGTGGCTGCGGGCAAACCGCCCCTCTCCGAAGACCGCTTCGTGTTCGGAGTAACCGATCTGAGTATACGTGAGCTGTCATCCGGGCAAAGCTTCGAAGCGGAGTATACCCGCTGGACGACCCTGCCGCCGGAAGCAGCCGACAGTCTGTCCGATGAAGAGAAGTCGCGCATTACCTCCCTGAAGAAGGTCCAGGCTGTTCGTATCAGAGAGAATATTCAGATGAGAGAGACCGGCAGGGGCTGGAAAATTGCATCCATAGAGGAACTCGACCGTTCTCCTGCTGACTAGTCCGAAACGGTGTCCTTCCTGACGGGCCGCATCAATCCGATATGAGTGAACCGAAGAACAGGACGAGGGATGTGCTCAAAAAGAGACCGCCGGCGATTCCCATGCTCAGGGTGAGGTTGTCCCGGGTGCCCTGGTTCATGTCCTCAAAGAGAGGGTCGGCATAGTAGAAAGTTGCCGCTGCTGCCCCGAAGACCGTTCCTATCCCTCCGAGCAGGAGTGATCCTTTCCGCATCCGGGACCTTGTGAAACGAACGGGGCTCTCCTCCGGTTCCTCCAACTCGACCACGGGCGGAGTTACTGCGATGGGCGTACCGGCGACGAAGTCGTTCTGCTTCCAGAAAGTGTTGATTTCTTCACTGACCGCAGTCCTCTGTATTCTATATACACCTCCGGCTCCTGCCGCGTCGCCTTCCACCTTCATCATCTCATCCGCACCGATAATGATCCGTGTATCTCTCTGTTCCAGCAGTTCGCGTTCGATCTCCTCCGTAAGTCCCTCTGCCGAACTGATAGTCACCTTCGGACGCACCTCGATTTCCCCAGTAAAACAGTATACCGAGGAGACTGGAATCCCCATCCCTCCCGTATACAGGACGTCGTAGCCGAAATCGGTACCGCGGACACCGGCGACCATGCTCGGTCCGTCGATAGTGAATTGTTCGAGTCCGGCAAGTTTTTCCACCCGGGCCCTGACCCTTCCGTAATTCACCAGAAAACGGTTCTGATCGCTCTGCTGCTTCTCTTCAAAGAGGAAACTGGTGTTCTCAGAGATCTTGAGCAGGTGTCCGGAACCGGTGAGCTCGATTTCAATAAAGGTAGCTTCGTAGGTATTGATATAATCGCCGGGGTAAAGTTCCAGACCATCGGCGCTGTCGACCGTTAGATCGTAATCCCTCGGATTTCCATCCCGGATGAGCTGGAAACCGCTGCCTGCGGCATAGACGACACTTCCCGCCGAAGTCTCCTCCGCCTGCGTTTGAGCAGGAAGTGAAACCGACAGGACAAGAAGAAGAATCGGACTAAGTATGCATCGAAATTTTTTCATTCGACCACCCCTCATTTTTTGAACTGATACAGGCAGAGCAAGTCAAACCATACGTAGAGTGTATCCCAAAAGACTGTTTATATCAAATGAAGGAAGTTCTCTATCCGCCGACGGATGTTCCCGGCTTCCCCGGGGTGGAACCACTCCGCATCCGGTATCCGCTTGAAGAAGGTTATCTGTCTTTTCGCGTACCGCCGGCTGTTTTTTTTAATCTCTTCCTTCACTCCGGTGAGGGTATTTTCTCCAGTGCCTCGGAGGAGAAAGAACTCTTTGTATCCAATACCCTGCATACCCGGGTCATCTTCCCCGAATCCCATCTCCCGGAGCATGCGGAATTCTTCCGGCAGGCCGGATTCCCACATCTGTTCCACCCGTGCATTTATCCTCCGGTAAAGTTCTTCACGCGGCCGGTTGAGACCTATCGTGAGAAATTTATACTTCTTCCTCGGGAACGACTGCACATGGAAGCTGCTCTGCGGGAAACCGACGCTGTAATAGATCTCGAGGGCCCTCAGGAGACGCTGCGTGTCATTGGGATGGAGCCGTGCCGCGCTTTCCGGATCCACCTTTTCCAGTTCTCTCCAGAGGACTTCACGGCCCTCCTGCTCCAGACGCTCAAGCAGCTTCCTGCGCAGCTGTTCATCCGCCTGTGGTGTAGGCGGGACGCCGTATATGAAGTGATAGAAGTAGTAGGCTGTGCCGCCGCTCACGACCGGTATATTGCCTCGTCGGTGTATATTCACGATAGCCCGGTCTGCCTCTTTCACGAAACAGCCGACGCTGAACTGCTTCGAAGGACTGAGAAAATCCACGAGGTGGTGAGGTATCCGTTCCAGAAGTTCAGGGGGCGGTTTAGCCGTCCCTATGTTCAGATAGCGGTATACCTGTTGGGAATCGGCATTGACCACCTCGTATCCGTTTGAGCAGAGATTTTCTATGACAGCAGTTTTTCCGACCGCGGTAGGGCCGAACAGAAGAAGGACCGGAAGCCTACTCTTCGATGCGGTACTCAACTTTTTTATTCAGTATCTGGGCGATGGCAGTGGGGACTACCTTCCCGTTGTTCTTCTCAACCTCTTCATCGCCGGTGATAGTCAGCTGATTGGCCCGCCGGATAGCCGCACAGGTCATCTCGTAAATGTTTTCGTCTTTCTCTATCAATCTGTCCAGAGGTATTATCATTCCTGTCTCCTATGTTTCCGGCAGTACTATAGCAAATTCCAGGCCATCATGTAAATAGAGGACTGTTTATTGCCGGTCAACTCCGCGAGTATCGTGACTTCACTTCCCGAATGATCATTTCGGCTACTTCATGCTGCGTATGTTTGTCGGTCTGTATGATCATATCGGCGAAAGAGTACTCGTCATTATCGATACCGTAAAGTTTCAGATAACGGGCATGATCGCGGGCATCCCGTTCCTTCGTTGCGGTCCTCTGATGTTCCGGTTCTCCACCTTCACGCTTCCGTATCCTTACCGCCCTTTCATCCAGTGATGCTTCGAGGTACACCTTGAGGTCCGCATCCTTCAATACCCATATCGCGAGCCTCGAACCGAGTACACAGTCACCCTTTCCCGCAAGTTCCACCTGTTTCCTGTCGAGTTCGATATCGTAGGACAGGTCCTCCTCGGCCAACTGGCAGAACTCCTCGAATTCCATTCCCCGCTCCCGGGCCATGTCCTTGAACGTGTAATTGATCAGGGACAGGCCGAGCTCTTCAGCCACAATACTGCTCACCGATGAATTACCGCATCCGCTCTTGCCTGAAATTGCAATTTTTATTCCCTGCTTCAGATTATTCGACATTTCTCAGCTGCTCCCGTATCTTTTCGAGGGCGTCCTTGGCTTCCACGACCGCCCGATTGATTTCAACAATAGTGCTCTTTGAACCGATGGTATTGATCTCCCGGTTCAGCTCCTGGCAGATGAAGTCGAGCTTCTTGCCTACTCCGCCTTCCTGGATCATGAGGCCCCGAAACTGATCGAGGTGACTCCGTATGCGGACCGTTTCCTCGCCGACGGAATATTTCATCAGCAGGACTGCAGTCTCCGATAGAATACGGTTCTCATCGTAGGCTTCACCGACCAGTTCCCTGAAATGCCGGGTAAGTTCTCCCCGTATGTACTCTTCGAGTTGGGCAGCATGAGACTCCACGACCGATACATTCTCCTCAAGAACTTCCACCTGCTGCAGTATATCTCTGGCAGTGGCTTCTCCTTCCAGAACCCTGGAACGGTTGTATTCGCCGAATGCCTTGCCGAGCTCCTCCATGATGATTCCTTCCATCCATTCGATATCCCGGTCCTTCACAGGCTTGAAAATACCTTCCAGACGCAGATAGTGCGAGAGCCTCGGCCCTTCTTCCAGCTTCAGAGTTTCAGCCAGACTCTCCAGGGCCTTTCCGTACTCTTGAGCGGCCTTCGTATCCACGTGGACGGTAATATTTTCCTGGAGTTCTTTTATCCTGATCGCCACTTCCACTTTGCCGCGGTTGATCCTGTCCTTCAGATACGTACGGACGGCCGGTTCAATGGGCGAGAGGAAAGGAGGTGAATTGATCCCGATATCGAGATAACGGTTGTTGTATGATTTCAGTTCCAGTACGAGCTGTATAAACTCATTCTGAAACTCCCGATAGGCGTATCCCGTCATGCTAATCATCTTTTTCTTCTCCTGACATATCATGATAGAGCTGAGCACCCAGTCTCCAGTTCTCACCGGCGCCCATGGTGATGAACAGGTCCCCTTCCCGGAAGAATTCCAGAAGAAATCCGGCGGCTTCATCCACCTCCTGGAAGTAATACACCTGGGGATGGTGTTCCCGTACCCTGCTGTACAGAGTCCGTCCGTCCACCAGGGCCGAAGTCTCCCGGGCGGAGGCATATATCTTGTGAAGTATCACTACATCCGCATCTGCAAAGGCCGTCGCGAAATCATCCAGCAGTGCCTGGGTACGGGTATAGGTGTGAGACATGAAGTCGATGATAATCCTGCGGTCAGGATAAAACTGGCGGAAACCCTGAAGGGTGGTGCGTATTTCCCGCGGGTGATGTCCATAGTCGTCGACAAACAGTACTCCGCCTGCCATACCTAGCAGCTCAGACCGGCGTTTGCTCCCGGAGAAGCCTTCCAGGGAGACGGCTATCTGTTGGAACTCTTCATCACCAAGTTCTTTGTGCAGCTCCTTGTACAGACCGGCCGCAGCAGCAACCGCTCCCGCCGCATTCAGCAAGGTGTGATGCCCCGGTACTTTGAGAAAGAGATCCCGGTCCCATCCGGCCAGCCGCATGCGCTGCCTTCCAGCTTCCAGACTGCTTTCAACTATCCGGAACATGCCGTCCGCCGTAGTTCCGTATGGGACAAGCCGAATGTCGGGACGTTCTCGTTTCACTGCTAACGAGAGATCGACAGCTCCGGGATCGTCAGAGCAGTATACCAGCCAGCCTCCGGATGGAAGCTTCCGCGCATATTCCATGAAGGCCGATTCTATGTCGGCGTAATCCCTGAAGTAATCCAGATGATCGACGTCAACGGTAGTTATGACCAGCTGGTCCGGATGGAAGGAGAGAAAATGACGCCGGTACTCGCACGTTTCGGCTACGAAGAACCGATCGCCATTGTAGTAGGTTGCCCGGTTATGAAAACCCTTGACAGCCGAACCGACCAGAACGGATCCCGGCAGCCCGAGGTCCTTGACGATGGTTCCGATGAGGGCCGTGGTAGTGGTCTTTCCGTGAACACCGGCTACTCCCGTTGCATGGATACCCCGGGAAAGATCACCGAGGGCCTGAGTATATTCAATGATCGGGATCCCTCTTCTCTTGGCCTCGAGCAGCTCAGGATGGGTTTCCGGACTGTATGCCGCTGAATGAACGATAAAATCAACGTCTGAGGGAATATTTTCCGCTTTGAATCCTTCTATATAGGGAATTTTCAGGGACTGCAGGACTTCGTCAGTGTAAAACCTTTCGGTCGTGTCCGACCCCGTCACAGCGGCGCCCCCCCGCAGCATGAGTTCCGCGAGAGCGGACATTCCGGTCCCCTTAATCCCTACAAAATATATACTCAAGCCGCGTGTATCCCGCGGTATGTGCGCTTCCGGATTCATGCCTCTGATGATACCGATACTGCCCTGCTTGTGCAATGGTTTGCTGTTTTTCCTTGACCCGGGCTTCAAGTTCTAATAACCTTGAATCAGTACTACTCGGGAGGTAAAAGTGGAAAAAGTTTTATCAATCGTTCTCGGAGGCGGAAAAGGTACCCGGCTCTATCCGCTGACGAAGGAACGTGCCAAGCCCGCCGTACCCTTCGGCGGCAAGTACCGGCTTGTTGATATTCCGATCTCGAACTGTATTAACGCCGGTTTCAAGCAGATATATATTCTGACCCAGTTCAACAGCGCTTCACTGCACAACCACATTTCGAACACCTATATTTTCGACGTCTTTACCCATGGGTTCGTTGAGATCCTCGCAGCGGAACAGACCTTCGAGAACACTAGCTGGTACGAAGGGACCGCCGACGCGGTGCGGAAAAATTTTACCCACTTCCACGATCAGGAGCCCAGCCATTATCTGATCCTGGCCGGCGATCAGCTGTACCGTATGAATTTACACGACCTCTTCAAAGAACATCTTGAAAGCGGTGCCGAAGTTACGGTGGCGGCCATCCCCGTTTCACGTCAGCACGCCACCGGCCTTGGTATCATCAAGGCCGACGAGAAGAAACGGGCGGTCTCCTTCGTAGAAAAACCGAGCCCGGATGCGGACATATCCGGAATGAAGGTCCCCCCCAGTGTGCTGAAGAAGGCCGGCATCCGCTCCGACGACTCCAAGGAGTATCTCGCCTCCATGGGAATCTACATTTTCAATGCCGACACTATGGAGAAGGTCCTCGACAACAACTACACCGATTTCGGCAAGGAGATCATCCCGATAGCCATCGGCGAACGCCATGTGAACACCTTCATATTCGACGGGTTCTGGGAGGATATAGGGACTATCAAGGCTTTCTACGAGACCAATCTCAACCTGGCTTCACTCACCCCCGCGTTCAACTTCTACGACGAGAACATGCCTATTTACACCCATCGCAGGCATCTCCCTGCTACCAAGATCAATTTCTGTACCATCAGTCAGTCTCTGGCAGCTGAAGGCAGCATCATAACCAACGCCTCCATAGTCAATTCGATGATCGGCGTCCGTACCTTGATCGAATCCGGGGCCAGCCTGGACGGGGTCTACAGTATGGGAGCCAACTATTATGAGACGTACGAAGAGAAGCAGGCCAATGAAGCCCGGGGTATTCCCAACATAGGGATCGGCCGCGGTACCATCGTGAAAAGAGCGATCATTGATAAAAACGCCAGGATCGGCGATGGCTGCCGTATCGGAATCGACCACATCGACCGGCAGGACGGAGATTACGGGAGTTATTGGATCGTGGATGGTATCATCGTAATTCCCAAGAACGGATTGATTCCGCCGGGTACGACGATATAATCGACAGGCTATTGATCAGATTCCGCCTCTTCCCATCTTCTTTCGAGAAAACGGAGAATCGTGCGGTCCGAAGGAGCCATAGGCATGTGCTTGAGGTCCTTCAAATGCACCCAGCGGATCGCCTGATGCTCCCGCAGAACGAAAGCTTCCGATATGAGCTGGACCTCGTACACCTCAAGCCGATACTGATGGTTGCGGTTCTGAAAATAATCAGTGTAGAGAAAATCACCGACAACGATTTCAACGGAAAACTCCTCCTGGTATTCTCTCTTGAGGGTTTCCTGAGGAGTCTCTGAACTTTGTTGTTTTCCCCCTGGGAATTCCCAGCTCTCCCCAATGCTCGTGCCGGGCTTTCTCAATGCGACCAGATACCTCTCACCCTTGCGGGCGATACCGGCTGTTGAAACCCGTGTTGTAACTTCCTGTTGCTGATTCAACGGTAAAAACTCCTGTCCGGTCCTCCCGCTTTTCAGATCCGTTCGGGAATTCTACAGAAAGAGAACTCCAGGGAAGAGAAAATGGAGGAGCCCAATAATTATCAAACCGATGCCGATCGGTGATTTGTTCTGTATAAAGATCTTCTGCAGGCTCTCTATAAAGGAAGTCCGTACTTCGGACTGTTCTGTATAGTAATCGAGGAAAAACACGAGCGCCATCACGAGAAGTCCGAGGGCGGGAAGAAGATCGCCTACGACCGCCACATCGCCCTTCGTCACGCTTAATAGTTTGAAGATACCAACTACCAGGGAAAGAATAATGAGAATTATCCGGGAGGCTATGTTAATCTTCAGTGCCTCCTGGACACTCTGAAGCGCCGGGAATTTTTCATGAAGCATCGGGGCCGCCATGAAGATCCCGCCCAATATATTCATAATGACCGCAAGCAGATAAAACTGAATCATACTATCCCCCTTCTACAGATTCTTCCAAACTATATAATACCTGACAAATCGTCAAGCATTATTCTTTCAACTTTTTTTCAAGGGTAATCGACCGCCCGTCCCGGAATATTTCAACTCGGATTCTAATTCCATTTTCGTCTATTTCACTTCCGATATCAAATACGGACCGCACAACTGCGGTTTCTCCCGCTTCACCTCCAGGACGAAAATAGAGGGTCTCCTCTTTATCGGTATCAAGGACCCTCAGCTGTATGACGAATGCATTGCCGGCGGCCCCGGCCTCTTCCGGCCCGGCGGCACTTTCGTCAGTACTGCCGTTCACGGCCTGAGGAGGTCCGGCTGACTGAATTATGACGCTTACATGTGCGGTCTGTTCATACAGGTATCCGTGCATTGAAAAGGAATATCCCTGGAAGTCATCCTTCGAAGAACCCGGCTGCAGGAAGGGAAGCAGGAAGACGAGGACCAGAACGACTACGATGATATCGATGAGTATCAGGAGAAGGGAAGGATTATTCCTGAAAATACCGCTCTTTCGCTTCAGCCCCCTCTTCGGCTCCTGAGGCCGCGGAGGTTCGGAACGGCTGTGATAGTGCATCTCCCCCGGGATGCTCTTCTCCTGAGCACCGTAGTATGGAGGTGCACCGGAACCGCTATCACCATCCTTCGGCGTCATTGATCCCCCCTAGAAGCACTGACAGATAACGCGGCAGGTCTTCGGCAAGAAACCATCCGCCCTTCTCTTCCGCCATACGTCCGGCCTGCTGGTGGAGCGCAGCTGCTGCAGCGGCTGCATCGAAGAGGTCCCCTCCCCGCGACACGAGACCTGCCGTCGCGCCGGCAAGGACGTCTCCGGCGCCTCCGGTACCCATCGCCGGGTTCATTCCGTCGACGACTGCATAGCGTCCGTCAGGAGCGCATATCCACACAACGTGTGTCTTCAGGACGACTATCATCTGAAGGTCGGATGCGAGACTGAGCATAGGTTCCAGGGGCCCTGCAAGAAGCTCTTCCTTGCTGCAGGCTGCTGAAGTTCCGGAAACCAGATGGAGGAACTCTCCCGGATGGGGAGTGAGCACCCATCGCCCGCCTGTCATTTCCCGGATGTATGCGTCTCCTTTTCTCTGCCGGAGCTGCTTCAGAACGCGGATACCGTCGGCGTCGAGAACTCCCGGCAGGCCGCTGGACAGGAGAGCTGAAAGGAGCTCCTCCCTGCCCCCGGTACTTTTATCGCCAGTACTCTTATCACCGATCCCCCAGCCCGGCCCGGCCAGAAGCGCTGTGTGGGTATCCTTCAGCCCGGGGATTGACCTTCCGGCGGTCTCTCCTGTAATCGGCTGTACCATGATTGATCTGCAGCCTGATGCGAGAATCGGATATATGTCTTCATCTCCGTAGAGAGTAACCAGGCCTGTGCCTACTCTGGCGGCAGCCTCCGCGGCCAGCAGGGCTGCACCTGTGGTCCCGACACTTCCGGCAAAGACACCTACATGCCCCCGCGTGTTCTTGTAGGCAGCCTCGTCCGCTGCAGCTGTTGAATACAGCAGCCAGGCGTAATCATCTCCTTCAGATATCAAACGTCCGCATCCTTCGGGATCTTCGAGAAGCTGAGGCGGAAATCCCGGATCAATCAGCTCTATTTCTCCGCAGAGAGTACGTCCTACAGGGGTATAGAGGGATTGCTTCGGGAGCCCCATCGTGAGGGTCAGATCCGCCTGGACCGCGGGATAACCGGGCAGGTACTCCGGTCCCAGTCCGCTCGGAATATCTACCGCAGTGATATACCCGGCAGCCGCTGTGTTGACCCATCCGGTCAGCTCCGCCGCCGATCCGCGAAGGGCCCCCCTCATTCCCGTTCCGGCTATTCCGTCGACGATCAGATCAGCGGTCTGGATGAGCTCTTTTGATCGATCAGTTTCTTCCTCCCAGAAGACAACTGGTATTCCGAGGGATTGGACGATGGCCAGGTGAGTCGACGCCAGCTCATTCGTTTTGCGGCTCCGCATTACCACATACAGCTCTTCCACCCCTGCAATCATTGCCTGCCTCGCCATTACGAGGGCATCACCGCCGTTGTTTCCTCCCCCTGCGAGAATGACACATCCTGCATCCTGTATGGGGGATATTCCGAGTCTCTGTTCCCAGATTTCCTGAAGACGCAGGAAAGCCCGTATACCGGCATTCTCCATGAGGAGCATACCGGGTATGTGATATTCCTCCTGGCTCCTTCGATCAATCTCCGCCATAGTCCGGCACGTCACGATCCTCATCACGGTCCTCCATGTATCTGTCCGTCCGCCACCACACGATATCGGCGCTGTATTCGTGGACCAGCAGTGCTGACAGGACCCCGGAAGGGTCAAGGTGAAATACCCTGTATGCGACTGACTGCTCCGGAATCTCAATAAAATTCCGGGAGATAACCGACCCGTCACGCCTCAGGAGAATCAGTTCGAACCGTTCTCCGCCGTGATGCGTCATCAGGAAGAATATATTGTTCCTGCTGGTCCCCAACAGCTCATACAGCTCCCGGATCTCTTTTTTCTCATCGAAGTCCGAAAGCTGGAACTCCTCATTCTTGACCGGCACGTCCACCCAACCGGTGAACTTCTCCTTGTCCAGGTCGTACCACCAGATCCTCGAATAATGAAAATGGACATTCCCCTTGACTCCGGTTTCACCGGCTTCGCCGTTGCCGAAATAGTCGATCTTAAGATAGAGAAGATGTTCATCGATGTCCGGATACATGGACCCGAGCGAAGGCAGGAGCTCACTTTCCCCGGGTACAGGGAGACTGTCCCGCGAAATAATCGCCTTATACAGCAGGGTTCCCGTGGAATTGAACCAGTAACTGATCCAGTGCCGGATTGAGCGGCATATGACCACGATTTCATCGGAGGAAGTTACCTGTATCGACTGTATGTAGGGAAAAGGCGTCCCGCCGATCCCCTCCTGTCCCAGGTAATCCAGGAAGTTCCCGTCCCGGTCGAATCTGAGCACTACCCGGTTGAGCATCGCCTGTATCTCTTCATCGTACTCTTCCTGTACCTTCGGGGCGCGGTCCTCTACCAGAAGAGTCTTGTCGGAGGTGATCCCGATCTCCCCGATCTCCCTGAAGGGATAGGTAAATGCCCTTCGGTTGGAAAGCTCACCCTCGACTTCGGTATTCTTCAGAAGAAATGGTTCCGGATTCTCATCCGGGTTGTAGAAGAGGGAGAGAATATCGCCATAACTGGTAAACTCCATGATCTTGGATGAATTACCGTTTGCTATGTAGAAGAGACCGTTCCGCATGAGGATACGGGTCTTGTGCCGGGTCGATGCCCCCCGGAGCTGCAGCATGTCCAGCTGGTCTTCCATTTTACCGATATCGATATGGAAAAGCTTTACTCTGTTGAGAGTGTCAGCCGTATCGTCCGTACATCCGAAAATCAGTGCAATGAGCACCGTACTCAAGATCAGTAATCTACGCTTCATTTGTCCCATACTACTCTTCCCAAATAACCCTTGTCAATTAAATGGTAGAAACATGTACTTCAATCGTGTAAAATGAAATACATTATCAAACCGGTATTCACGGGGAGTTTACTTTTCATGATACAGAAAATATCCAAGAAAATAATGGGATCACAGAGCGACCGTGATCTAAAAATTCTGTTGCCTATTCTGCACGAGATCAATTCACTCGAGAGCTGGGCCATCGAACTGCAGCCCAACGAATTTCCCAAAAAGACCGCCGAGTTCCGCACTCGTTATAAAGAAGGCGAATCACTGGATACTCTGCTTGCCGAGGCCTTTGCACTCGTACGGGAAGCGGCACGAAGGATGCTTGGAGAACGGCACTACGACGTGCAGCTTCTCGGCGGCATCGTTCTTCATCAGGGCAAGATCATGGAGATGAAGACCGGTGAAGGCAAGACGCTGTCCAGCGTCACAGCCGCCTATCTGAACGCAATTCCGGGTAAAGGAGTTCACATCGTCACCGTGAATGACTATCTGGCTGAACGTGATGCGGAATGGATGAAGCCTGTTTACAACTATCTAGGACTCTCCGTCGGTGCCGTCCTGGCACAGATGGACAACGAATCGAGGAAAATTGCCTACCAGAGCGACATCACCTACGGTACCAACAACGAATTCGGTTTCGACTACCTGCGGGACAACATGCGGTGGTCGCCGGGCGGAAGAGTCCAGCGTCCACATCACTACTGTATCATCGACGAAATCGATTCAATCCTGATCGATGAAGCCCGGACTCCGCTGATCATTTCCGGTCAGGCTGAAGATGATACTCGTAAGTTCACCGACGTGAACCGGCTCGTCGCCCAGCTGCGGGAGTGCCCCAAAGACCCCGAGACAGGTGAGTATCCGGAAGAACCTGAGGGAGACTATAAAGTCGAAGAGAAGTCCAAGCGCATCACCTTTACCGAAGAGGGGGTGAATCACATCGAGCAGCTCCTCCTGAAGAACAAGGTAATTCAGAACTCCCTGTTCATAGATGACAACTTCGAATACATTCATTACTTCACTCAGGCGCTGAAAGCTCACCGGCTGTTCCAGAAGGATGTCGACTACGTCGTTCAGGAGGGGAAGGTGGAAATCGTCGATGAGTTCACCGGACGTATTCTGCACGGACGCCGGTATTCCGAAGGCCTTCATCAGGCAATTGAAGCCAAGGAACAAATCCAGGTTGCAAAACGGAATAAAACCCTCGCTACCATCACTTTTCAGAATTACTTCCGCATGTACGAGAAGATTTCAGGTATGACCGGAACCGCTGAAACCGAGGCCCGGGAATTCGGCAAGATATACAATCTCGAGGTCGTGGTGATCCCCACTAACCGGCCGATGGTGCGTCTGGATCAGGACGATGTGATCTTCCTGAATGAGAAATTCAAGTATGAGGCGATCTGCGATGAAATCGCCCGCCTGAAGGAGAAGGGACAGCCTGTACTTGTAGGTACCGTTTCCATCGAAAAATCGGAGCTGCTCTCGAAGCTCCTCACGCGGAAAGGGATCCAGCACGAAGTTCTGAACGCCAAGAACCATGCCCGGGAGGCCCTCATTATCGCCGAAGCAGGCGCGAAGGGTTCCGTCACCATCGCCACCAATATGGCCGGCCGCGGTACCGATATAAAGCTCGGCGGCAACCCCGAGTTCAGGGCCCGCCGATCAGCGGGAACCGATGCGCCTGAAGAGAAATTCCGCCAGACATATGAAAAGGAATACCAGAAGTGGCTCAAGGACTACAGCGAAGTTATGAATCTCGGCGGTCTCTACATCCTTGGAACCGAACGCCACGAATCACGGCGTATCGACAACCAGCTGAGAGGCCGTTCAGGCCGTCAGGGGGACCCGGGAGAATCCCGGTTCTTCCTCTCTCTCGACGACAACCTGATGCGCCTGTTCGCGCGGGACAATCTCAAGAGTCTGATGGGCCGTATCGGTATGGACAGCGGCGAACCTATCTTTCACCCCCTCATAAACAAGGCCATCGAGCGTGCCCAGAACCGGGTCGAAGAACGCAACTTCGAAATTAGAAAACACCTTCTCGAATTCGACGATGTCCTGAATGAACAGAGGAAGTTCATATATGCCCAGCGCGATGCAATCCTGTCCGACGACCGTCTGCAGGACCGGGTCATCCAGACCGCTTCCGATGTCATCCTCGATATCAGTGAGAGTTTCGTACAGAACCGGGCCAACATGGACAACGCCGTTGCCGAATTGGAAAAGGGATTCCAGGAAAAGCTTCTGTATCAACCGGATTTATCCGGTCTGGATCTCGTACGGATAGAACCGGAAGAACTGACTTCCGCTGTAAGCGCCGTCCTGAAGGAAGATCTCGAAGGGAAGATCGAAGCCGTCGGTCAGAAGCAGTTCAACGATTTTATCCGTTTCCATTATCTCAGACAGATCGACATGCGCTGGCAGGACCATCTCGATGAACTGGAAGCTCTCAGGGAAGCTGTGTATCTGCGAACCTACGGTCAGAAAAATCCCCTCCTGGAGTACAAACTCGAAGGCTTCGATATTTTCGATACTCTCATCTACAACATCCGCACCCACATTGCCCGTATGGTAATCAACGTCGAAATCAGGCAGCCCGAGACGGCCCGAAGCCGGGTCCCTGTGGGAGCAGCCCGGACAGCCAGTCATCAGCAGCTCGGCCAGTTCTCCGCAGGGGGAGCCGCTGGAGCGGGAGCTTCGGGCCCCGGAGCGGTATCTGCCGGTCAGGCCTCCGGAGCCTCACAGCCCAGAGGGGCCGTACAGGTCAAGCGCACCTATCCCAAGGTTGGCCGCAACGATCCCTGCCCCTGCGGCAGCGGCAAGAAATACAAACATTGTCACGGGAAATAGACGGGAACGCACCGCGGGACGTGCAGTCCCCTCGGTCCCGCCATTGGGGAAGGAAAAGTCCTCCTACTTGTAGAGGTATCCTCCCAGAGGATTGATGGGAATATTGTTCTTGTAAAGCGAGAAATGGAGATGGGGACCAGTACTTCTTCCGCTGTTCCCCAGTTCGCCCAGCTTCTGCCCCTGGCGGACATACTGATTCAGCCGCACTGAAACGGTACTCAGATGTCCGTAGAGGGTCTGGAACCCGAGACGGTGTTTGAGGACCACATACCTGCCGTAACCGTTGGGCTGATTGCCGATAGCTGCAACGGTCCCCTCCATCGACGCCGTTACCGATGTCCCGACATGATTGGCAAGATCTATGCCGTAATGCATCCTCCGGACCCCGGTGAAGGGATCGTTGCGGTATCCGTATCCTGAGGTGAGCCGGCCGTATACCGGATAGATGAAGAGGGTCCCCATCGCCTTACGGTAATCGTATTCACTGATCCTGGCTCCGGGAATGAAAAGTTTCTGTCCCGGGGTAATGACCGCCGACTGCAGATCGTTTGCATCCAGAATGCTTTCGAGACTCACCTCGTATGTCGATGCAATCCGATCAAGCGAGTCCCCAACCTTGACTGTATAGGGAACTCCATCGAGGTCCGGTATCTTTATATTGGTACCGGCCATCAGGCGCCGGACGTCATCTATTTTGTTGAAACTGATAAGGGTGCCTACATCGATTCCGTGTTCGGCCGATATTTCGGAAAGCGTGTCGCCGGGTTTAACTTCATACGTCTTGGTGTGCACAGACCTGACAATGGGTAGTTCACTCAGGTTGATATCCCCTGATCCCTGCGCCTCGACTTCCGGACTTACATAAGTCAACAGCTGGTTTTCTATCGCACTTGCCTCATACGGAAGAGCAATCGCATTCATCATTCTGGCCGGCCGTTGAGAAAGGGAAATATATACACCGACGAAGAGGATTACCGCAATCAGACAGCTTGCAGCCGCGATTTTGGCCGCCGGACGTGTGAGAAAACGAAATGAGAGGGAGGGCAGTTTCCACTGGCCCCTCCATTTTTTTACCAGCTGCTTCTTGAGGAGTTCGGTTTTGTCAGAACGAATGCCTGTGTGTTTCCGTCTGCTGTGATGAGTCTTCTTCTGGAAAATTTTTCGCATAGCTATACCGTTGCTCGAAATAGATGTAAATTTCATAACCCTCTGTTTTCATATCGACAAAATAGATACCACATATTAATATTAGTTGGTGTTCTATTTTACCATTTCAACGGACAAAGTGAAGAGAATGAAATCACCTTTTTTACATATCTTGTTGATAGCACTGGGGGTAGGATTCCTGGCAGTATCAATGTATGATGTTAAATACGTGGAAGGTAATTCGATGGCCCCGACTCTCAACGACAACGAGGCGGTGATTATCTACCGTTGGGCCTACGGCCTGCAGCCGCCCCTCGTTCATCGCTACCTTCTCCGCTGGGGACGGGTCGCACCGGGAGAGCTTGTCTACTTCCACGATCCGGTGTGCCGATACCCTGTAGTAAAAAGGTGCGCGGGGGCCGCAGACACTGTCATCCTGTACAGCCGGGACGAGATGCGTGTGGGTGATGCGCAGCTCTCGGAGGCTGAGATTTTCCAGCGGGACCTTCTGAATATGCAGGTCATACCCGACGGCAAGTTGTTCCTCCTGGGGGACAACCGCAGGGTCTCGTTTGACTCCCGGCATTACGGGCTGATCGACGAAGAGAATATAGAGGGACGAATCATCCGTCTGTGGTAGATCTTTAACGGTAAATATGTCAACAGTAACGAGACGACTGGGAATACTGATAATACTCTTCTCCATCTTCGTACTTCTTCTGGTGGCGCAGTACTTCAAGATAATGGTACTCGAGCCCCGTCCTGACGGCACCGCGGCAAAACCGCGGGTTTCCATCGAGAGAGGTCCTATTCTCGACCGCAATGGAAGGATCCTTGCCGTTCAGACAAGGCTCTACTCGGTCACCGCCTGGGTTCCCAATGTTGAAGATTATAACTATACAGCCGCTACCCTGGCCGGGATTATCGACATAGATCCCGACAGACTCGTTGAGAGACTCGAGGGGAGTAGCGGCTTCCTCTATATCATGCGAAAAATTTCCCCCAGCGCAACCGAGAAAATCAGAAAGCTGATCGACTCGCGTCAGCTGCCGGGTATCTCGCTGGAACCGGAATACGGGCGAAATTACCCCGAGGAGGACCTGGCGTCCCATATTATCGGATATGTCGGGACCGACAATATCGGCCTTGACGGTATCGAGCTGACCTATGACAACATTCTCTCCCCCTCACATGACGAGAGCGCCGCTGAGGACAACTCGGTGAAATACGGCAATCAGCTGTTCCTCACAATCGATATAAATATTCAGTACATATGCGAAGAGATCGCGGAGCAGGCAATGGAAGAACACGACGCTAACTCCGTCATGATACTGGTAATGGACGCAAAGAACGGGGAATTCCTCGGATGGGCTTCCGCGCCTGATTACGACCCCAACACTTTCCTTGTGGCCGAATCGAGGGCCAAGCAGAACCTTCCGATAACCTATGCCTATGAGCCCGGTTCGGTCTTCAAGATTTTCTCGATTGCATCGCTTCTCGAACTGGGGGCCATCTACCCGGACAGCGAGTTCTTCTGCAACGGGTACTACGAGAACGAATTTCCATCCGGAGAGACAGTCCAGATCAACTGTCTCGGCGTGCATGGATCGGTGACCGCACAGAAGATACTTCAATACTCCTGCAATGCCGGAGCGGCATACGCCTCCGATCGAGTCGGCAAGGAGGAGTTCTACCAGCAGATAACGGAATTCGGCTTCGGCAGCACCACCAGCCTGCCCTTTCCCGGCGAGTCAGCCGGAATTTTCAAGTCACCGGACAACTGGTCCGGCAGAACGAAACCTACCGTGGCCATCGGTCAGGAGATATCGGTATCGGCGGTTCAGATGGTGACGGCTGCGACTGCGCTGACCAATAACGGTATGCTGCTCCAGCCTCACATTGTCAAGCAGGTTGTATCTCCGGAAGGAAAGGTTCTGTCTGAAAATACACGCGAACCTCTTCGCCAGGTACTCCGGCCCGAGGTAGCCCGCGCGGTACTGCTCATGATGGAGTCCGTCACTTCTGATACTGGTACAGCTCGCCGGGCGAACATCGAGGGCATCCGGATTTCAGCCAAAACAGGGACCGCGCAGAAGGTCGATCCCCGCACCGGTACCTATTCCGAAAGAGCCTTCGTCGCCTCATGTATGGGTATTTTCCCGACCGAAGACCCCCAGCTGATTACGTACGTTGTAATCGACACTCCAAGGGGGGATGAATTCTACGGCGGTCGCATTGCCGCGCCGATGATCAGAGAGCTCGGCAATCGTCTCATAACCTACCTCGGCATTCCGAAAGCCGATGAGAAGATTGTAGCCCATTCCGGCGTGGTCACTATCAAGGAACAGCCGGAGATTCAGATCGGTGCGACCCTTCCGGACCTGCGGGGACTCTCGAAACGCCAACTCCTCCCGATTCTTTCCCGTGATGACATCAACGTTATATTCAAAGGCGAGGGCTGGGTTGCATCTCAGGAACCGCAGCCCGGCACTCCGGTTACCAGGGGTATGCAGATACTACTGGAGTTCGAATGAGCGTGTATGAGAAGAATCTGGCCCGTCTGCGGAAGATTTATCCGCAGTTTCAAAGCGATATTGTCGATGCATACAGTCCGGACCCCGAGCTGACCATCGCAGAATCCCGCAGCGGAGTTCCGACTGCCAGCTACATGGGCCGCTATCTTCACTCCCGACACGATCCCCGCAGAGAAGCCGAGCGCCTGATTACCAGTGTGTGCGGTTCCTCGGGCGAGCTGGCAGTCTTCCTCGGCTTCGGACTCGGATATCAGGTAGAGGCCTTCATAGCAAAGTTTCCCGAATCTCCGGTCCTCATCATCGAAAAGGAACCCTCACTGTTTCTGAAGGCTATTGCTGTCCGCGACTGTACCTCCTTCCTCACCGACCAGGTTTCCCTATCAATCGGTATCGAAGCCCGGGATATTTCAGGGCTTTTCTCACACATGTCCGCAAAGCAGTTCCACATCGTGCCTCTCTCTCCGCTCCTGGATATATTCAAGGAATACTACCGGGATGTACAGGCAATTCTGCAGAGCCGGCTGTCGCGTCAGCAGGTCAATGCCGCCACGCTGCGGCGCTTCGGAAGGCGCTGGACGAGAAATCTCGCCGACAACCTCGAGATAATGAATACCGCCAGGGATGCAGGCGAATGGCGCGATCGTCTTCGAGGACTACCCGCCGTCGTCGTCGCTGCAGGCCCGAGTCTGGATGAAGTCCTGCCTTTCATGCCCGAAATAGCTGAGCGGTCGGTAGTGATATCCAGCGACACCGCTGCGCGTGCCCTTCTGAAGACGGGAGTAGTACCCGATTTCATCATCGTTGTCGATCCGCAGTACTGGAACTCCCGTCATCTGGACGGTCTTGATCTGTCAAACTGTATTCTGATCTCAGAATCCGCCACCCATCCGGACGTATTTCGCCATGATTATCTGGAGATATTTTTCAGCGGTTCCGTTTTCCCCCTCGGTTCTTTCCTCGAAGGTGAGGACGAAGGCCGTTACCGCCTTGGAGCAGGCGGATCGGTAGCAACGACGGCGTGGGATTTTGCCCGCTTCACCGGGGCCGATCCCATCCTGACTGCGGGACTCGATCTGGGATTTCCGGACAGTCGACCGCACTTCCGGGGCTGTTACTTCGAAGAACGTCTCTTCTCCGTCAATTGCAGAACATCGCCCTATGAACATCTGCTGTATCGGTATATGCAGGGAGGAGACCCCTTCCAATCCGAGAATTTCGACGGCAATCCGGTCACCACTGACCGCCGCCTCATCGTCTACAAGCAGTGGTTCGAAGAACAGCTGTCGTACCGGACGGCTGTATCCACCAGGTCCCTTTCCCGGCGCGGTATCAGGATCGAGGGAATGGACCTCTTCGACCCGCAGGATATGCTTTCCTGGTCCGGTATCAGGGAACATCTCCGTCAGAAACTGGAGGAGGTCCTTCAGCATAGACCTTCAACTGAGCGGTCAAGCTACAACAGGCTGGATATTCTGCTGAAAGACCTGAAGCAGCTCAAGGATACCGCGCTCAGAGGAATCAGGCTCACCGAAGGAATTCTGAAATCACTTCCATCCGCCGAAGACAGTGATATCACGGAACAGCTTCAGCAGCTCGATGAGCTGGACCGTTCGATTCTCCAGGTCTCCGGACGCCAGGTAGCGGCTTTCCTGCTCACCCCTCTTCTGGATGAGATCGAACGCACTCATAAACCCGCATCCGATCTTTCCTCGGTTCTGAAGATATCCCTGCGGCTGTACCGTGAGATACTGAGTTCCTCCGAATACCACCTTAGGCTTTTTTCTAATTATACAGTAAAGAAATAGTTAAAGATTTCCGGCGTTTATCCGAAAGAGAAAATAGAAGGCAACTAAGCCTTTATTTTTAACGGTATGCTTTGAATAAACGTCCAGAAGCATACCGTTTTTTTTTATGTCGCCACCATGGAAGGACTCAGGTAATAGAAATCGGAAGGTACTCCGTATAGATCCATCTTGTGAACATTCGGGCTTCCAGCGATGTAAAGGGTCATGCTGTCCTCGGGTACTTCTTTGCGGAACAGTATTTCGTCCACCAGGACCAGCGCCTTTTTTTTCAGATAACTTATCTCGATTCCGATGGACTGTTCCGGAGGCGTATCAGTGTAAAAGAGCCGACCTTCAGGAGTAAAGACGTTGAGACCATCCCAGAGCATTTCGCCGCTCTCGCCGGCAGAATAGCTGCCTGAGATATCGGTGATTTCTCTCTCGATATACTTGGCCGGCAGCGCATACATCTTCTGTTTGTAGCGCGCCACCAGGAGGGGTATGATTGAAAAACCTGAAGGGAGCCGTATGGAAAATGTCGTCCCCTCTCCGGGCTTCGTGCTGACGCTGATACTGCCTCCCTCGAACTGCTGTACCTTCTGATAGACGATGTCCAGTCCGAAACCTCGTCCTGCCTGAGCGTCCGCATCGCCGTGGGTACTCACCCCCGGATAAACGAGGTATGACATGAGAAGGGACATTTCATCCATCTCGCCGGTTTCCTTGATTTTCACCCCTTTCTCGTAGGCTGCCTGTCGAATTTTTTCCTGGTCTATTCCGGCGCCGTCATCTCCTACGCTCACCTGAAGCTGACCATTTCTCATCGAAGCTTCGATAGTGATGGTTCCCTTTAACCGTTTATTCTTCCTGGTCCGTTCTACGGGGCTTTCAATTCCATGCACAACCGCATTGCGCAGAAGATGCACGACCATCTCCGATATGAGTTCAGCTGCCCGGCGGTCAACGGTTATGTCACAGTTCTTCAGCACAAGCTGGACATCCTTGTCCATCTTGCGCGCCTGGTCCCGTACCAGCCGGCGGTGATACTGGAGAATTTCAGACAGCTGCACAAGGCTTATCTTGCGCGCGAATTTTTCCAGATCGTCCACCAGGTCCGTCAGAATAATCAGCTGACGTTTAATCTCATCTGAACCGCCGCTCAGGTCCCGCTTCAGTCGGTGTGCCCTTATCTTCAGTTCATCCACATAGCTGTTCAGGTCGTCGAGGGCCCCTCCGTCGATCTGCACGTTGAAAGAGGGCTGATACTCTTCAGTGGTCCTCTCCTTCTTCGGCCCTTCCAGTATGCTCCGATATTCCAGGGGTGATATGCCTATACTTTTCACCTGATCAACATTGACCGCCTTGTATATCTCGGCCTCCCGCACATCGCCGGTACAGTAGAACACAGGCTCCAGGAAGAGCTCCCTGTTATCGATCTGATCGGTATCTCCGGAAAACTCCGGCTGCGTGTGAACGACTTGCACTATCTGTTCAAGATTACTCAGTATCAGATAGGCTTTGGCGTACGGCATGGACGTGTCCGCGTCCATCTCCACTCCGACACGGAAGAACTTTTCGTTTCGCTCCATCGATTCCCGCAGCAATACTTTCTCGAAATCATTGAAATGCGGTGAGAGCCGGATTGCCTGCTTAGCAGGCGGTTCCTTCTCCGTACCAGTCTTCACCCGGGCGGCCTGCCCCAGGAGACTGCTGCGTCGGGTGGCGGTTTTCTTCATCGCGTACTGGTTTTTCAGGAGTTCTATCATCTCCTGTATTCTGTCGATGCAGACAAAGAATTCATCGAATTGTTCGCTTGTAGGAAAACTGTGCGTGTATTTGATATTCTCGAGGGCTGTTTCAATCCGATGAGCTTCCTGGGCAATCTCAGGCAGATCGAGGTAGTCCGCTTCAGACTTGAGTGAGTGGGCTGTACGAAATAGTCTGTTCATCAGGTCCACGCTCCGGGGCTGCTTCTCGAGTTCTATGAGGTCCCGGTTGAACTCGCGTATAAAGAGTTCACTGTCCTGCAGAAAAGTGGTAAAGAGCGAACCTTTTTGTTCTTCATTCATACTTCTTTGTCCTCATGTATAGAAATTATCAGCTCGACCTCGGCGACCGTTGAGTTTACACGGGATGCGATCAGATCTGCGGATATACCCTGATTGTAGAGAGAGATAATCCGGTCTCTCCTGCTCTTCGGTTCCTCTGCCGATTTGGACTCCTCCGCTTGTACGGCGTTTTCATTCCGCTGCGGCGGCAATCCATGCGAAACCGATTGCCCTGGTCCCGGAGCATGTGTATCTGCGCCAGTCGCTGAGGGAGCCGGCGGCGATATGTTTCTCGGTTTTATGCTGCTGTACGTCTCAACTCTTCGGCTGTACCGGTCGATCTCCCGTTGAAGTACCTTTATCTTGCGGTCCGCCTGTTCGAGCAGATCGGTCAAGCCCTGAATTCTCTGTTCAACAAGACCGATATTCCGGTCGGCGGTTTGATTCAGTTCAACAATCATCTGATTCACTTCCGAACGTATTTGGTTCAGTACCTCCGGACCGGAGCGTGCCCGCTCAATTTTTTTCGTGAATATTATATACAACAAACCAGCAATTAAGATACAGACTCCGATGCTCACTAATAGGGTTGTCATATTCTTTTTTATCCGGAAATATCTATATTTTTACCTAAAGCAGGATCTTCGAAAAAGTTGCGCTTTTGCTTCTCCTCTTTTTCTTCACCCTTCTTCTTGCCCTTATCTTCCTGGAACGCGGCGCCTCCCTGCTCGGGCTGTTTCTCCCGGACCTTGGCACTCTCCTCCTGTTCTTCCTGCGTCTGGTTCACCGTCTCATCCCTGAGGCGTGCCTCCTTGGCAAGCTCATTACCCTTGATCACCTGCTGCAGGATCGCACCTTCCTTGAGAGTCGCCTGCTGCTTTCCTACCTGATTCAGATGAGCAAATAATGTCTGGAGGTCAATCGGTTGTAGCGGCATTTTCCGGTTTTTTATAATCCTCCTCTGGCTTGATATACTTGGTCACCCGTATCTGATTATCTTCATTTACGAAAGTGACCGACTTGTACTCACTTCGCACCGGCAGTGAAGCATCTTTGATGTACAGAATTACTCCGGTAAACACACGCTCCGCCGCCGAGATGTGGCCCTTCACTTTAAGCGAAGAAAGATACTGCTGAATTTGTTCGACTTCGGCCTGTTTTTCCAGCTGTTCCTCTTCCAGGCTTTTCTTCCTGGCGGATATCTCCTGCAAATATTCCAGCTTCTCCTGCGGCAGTTTGTTCTTCTTCTTGTCCTTCAGTTTCTTGATGGTATACATGTCCTGCTTGATATGTTCGACCTCTTCACTGATCTCTTCGAGCCGCGTATTGAGTGTTACCAGCTGTTCCTTGCTCTTCGGGTCGAAGCCTACCTCCAGGATGGTTTCCGAGCCTGCTACTGAACCGAGAGTCTTGGCGTGTATCTCTTCAGCTGCCCGCAGGTGACCGCCGACGATAGTGGCCCGTTTCCCCTGACAGATAATACGCTGGTTCGCGCTTACGTGTGAGTTGATGATTCCATCCGACGCGATAACCACCTCGCCGGCATTTATATTGGCATTCTCGATGAATTTGGACCAGACACCCTTACCGGCATTTACGCTTCCCCTGCCCTTTCCGGTAATTCCCTGGTGGACTATGACATCCCCTTCAGCGTCCAGTTCGCTCTTGCCTACATTGCCCATCACTTCGATATTGCCCGCGGCCTTCACCTTGTAGCCATCTTCGACATTCCCTTTTACAATTACAGTACCAAGGAAAATCACGTTGCCACCGGTCTTCAGGCTCACATCACCTTCGACGACATAGACCGGCTCCACATTTATCTTGCCGTTCACGATCACTACCTGGCCGTTGATCGATGCAAGGGCCGTTACTCCGTCTTCGGAGAGATGCACGTTTTTCCCGAGGTCGAATTTGACGTCATCTCCATCCTTTGCCGGCAGGAGCTTGCCGGTCACCGTCCTTCCCGGTCTTCCTTCCTCCGGCGGTATCTTCTTTGCGAGAGCCTGACCTTCGACTACGTTCTGAATAACATTCGACTCCTTGAAGTCGACCCTGCCGTTCTTCTCCTTCAACTTTATTTTGGTACGGTCGATCTCGAAGTTGAAGATAATCCGTGCATCGCTGCCGTTCACCGGTGAAGACCCTTCAGCGACGAGATATTGCTCATTGTAACGGGGGTGGTCGGTGAAATCCCGGATCGCGTCTTCCTTGATTCCGAATACGACGCCGTTCGACTTGAGAAAACCCACAATCGAATCGAAATTCGGGTCTGCGCCGTTGGGTGATGGGGGCCGGCACAGGATGTAAGCCTTCATGTCAAAGTCGGTAATATCTACGGTCAATACTGCATCACTGGCTGGATTGTAGTCGAAGTCTCCGAGCTTTACGTACCGTCCTTCAGCCGCTTTGACTATCTTCTGCAGAATGTGTTTATCGTACTCTTCGATCTGGCGCTTCTGAAGCTGTTCATATACCTGTCTTTCGGTAGCTCTGGCGCCGTTTCCGCTCGGCTTGATGACCTTGAGAAAAACACCTTCCGGAAAGAGACGTACAATCGCCTCTCCATTCTGGTCCCTGACTGCCTGTTCATCTTCTTGCTCGGCCGCCGTTTCCATGAAATCTTCGGTGAACTGAGCAGCGGTAGAATCGATGGCCGGATAGGCAACGATGATACAGTTCTTACGTCCAAAGCCGAAGGTCCCTTTCTTGCCGGGCTCCCGGACCTCGTACTCTATCTTCTTGATCGGCAGGGCCAGTTCTATAGCAGCTTGACGGAGGGCGTCGTCGAGATCTTCACCTTCGACCTGCACCCACTTGCTCTTCCGGTCTTCCTCCGCCTGAGCTCGCATGAATTCTCTTATTTTGGCTAATTCTACCACTCTATCGCCTCCCGGAGGCTACGGTTAAAAGATACCCTTCTTGATGTTGGTCAGTTTTGAACGCAGCCGTAGTATAGCCTTGGTGTGCAGCTGACTGATACGGGATTCGGTAACCTCCAGCACTTTACCTATTTCTTTGAGGGTCAGGTCTTCGTAATAGTAGAGGACCAGGACCTTTTTCTCTTTTTCGGGCAGTTCGTTTATTGCCTGAACTATTACCCTCTTTATTTCCTCTTTTTCCACGATATTATCGGGATTGAGGCTGCGCGGAGATTCTATACTGTCAACGATGGATATTCGATCGTTCTCATCACTGGTATACCACACATCGTTCAGGGACAATATGGAGGTGCCGCTGATCTTCATCATGGTCTTCTGAAATTCATTCTCATCCATGCCGAGTTCTCTGGCTATCTCGCTGTCAGTGGCCGATCTTCCCAGAGAAGCTTCGAGATTGTGTATAGTCTCCTCTATCTCCCTCGACTTTTGACGTACCGAACGGGGGACCCAGTCGATCGAACGCAGTTCGTCGAAAATTGCTCCGCGGATGCGCGTAACTGCATAGGTCTTGAACTTTACATGTTTGTTCGGATCGAATTTGTTGATCGCATCGATTAAACCGAATACTCCGAATCCCACCAGATCATCAAAATCCACATTGTGGGGCATTCCGACTGCTACCTTGCCGGCAACATACTTAACAAGGGGTGCGTACTGCTTCACGAACATGTCGCGTATTTTAGGATCCTGTGTCTTGCGGTATAATTCCCAGAGTTCTTCCTCTGTTTTCTCCTCTAAAAGCTTCTCCCCCATCTCTTATCCTTCCTGATCTCGTCTGATGATAGTACGCACTGCCTTTGCAACAGTAGCCGGATCATGCTGACCTTCCAACATATCGACTTTATTATCTGAATCGCGGCTTTTTTCGGAAAAAGTGTCACCATCCTGTGACGCCGCAACGCTTTCAAAAGAATCGGAGAACTCTTCGAGATCCGGAAGGGTATCCACATCCGAAATATCTCCGTAATCATCGAGTATATCACCCGGTTCCTCGGAGGTGGAAGACTGTACGGTATTCTCGCTTGCAGATTTCTGCCCGCTCCCGCCGGTTTCCTGTACATCATCTTCCCGGATCTCTTCAATGAATTCGTTGTCGCTGTCACCGGTCTGAGTCGAACCGGAGGAATCTTCCCCCCCTTCGATAGTAAAAGAAGGTTCTTCACCCTCGAGGACGATATTCAGATTACCGCCGCTGTGGGAGGTATCCGCATGCTCAGATTCCCCTGCGGATTGACCGCCCGCGGCTGATTCAACAGCCGTCTCGAACAGCTCTGGGATAAATTGTTTCAGGAGAAAGGCGATTCCGAAAGAAAATACACCGAATGCGGCAGCGCTCAGCAGAGTGCGAAAGAGCACGACGGCGAAGGTTACCCTGCCGAACAGTCCGGAGATAAAAGCCAGTACCGCAGCGAAAGCTGCGCTCCACAGAACAATTTTTTTATCAGGCATATAATACGCCTCTAAACCCCCTATTCAAAGATTATGAGAATATCGCACAACCGTCAACAGTCACGAACAAGGTAAATGGCTATCAGTTATGATAATACCACGATATAGCCCATATTCCCACAACTACATTTTCCCGATCAGTCTTTTCAGAAAAATGCCGACTCCGCTTCCCTCCTTGTATTCGACATTCTCCAGACGGCTGACGATATGCCGGATGCATATGGCTGCCTTGCCGTTCGGATCGGAAGTCAGGAAAGGCTTTTGATGTACCACCGCCGAAGCGACCCCCTGATCATCGTATACGTAACCGAGATAGTCCAGCTTCAGGTTGAGAAACTGTCCGGCGATATTGATCACCCTCTCGGCTATCTTTCTTCCTTCCGTTACGCTCTTGACCCGGTTTACGATCAGTTTCAAACCCAGATCCATGTTTTCTATCTCGGTTGCTATTATTTTGATTATACCATACGCATCGGTAATAGCAGTAGGCTCCGGTGTCGTCACGATTATGGCATCATCCGCCGCCGCAATGAATCCCAGGACATTCATCGAAACGCCCGCGCTGGTATCTATAATGATTATGTCCGCATCAGAAAGAGACGAGAGTTCCTCGATAAAACTGTCCCGCTCTTCATCATTGAGATTGGCAATCTTGGAAAAACCCGACGCCCCCGCAACGATGTCGATGCCGTAATCGGTCTGCATTATTATCTCGCTCATACGTTTCTGTTTGCGGATAAGATGATACAGATTGTACTTGGGAATTATTCCCAGCACTACATTCACATTCGCGAGTCCCAGATCAGCATCCATGACGATCACTTTTTTCCCCAGCTGTGCGTATGCAAGCGCCAGGTTGATGGAGATATTGGTCTTACCTACACCGCCTTTGCCGCTGGAGATGGCGATGATGCGCGTCTTGCCGCTCACTTTCTGTCCGTTTTCGTCCTTTCTGCTCTTCATTATCTCGCGCAGCTGTTCAGCCTGGTCCGTCATTTTTCACCCCACTTCGTTTTTGTCATTTCGGTGCCGATACTGTACAGCTGTTGCTGCTCGGCCGGAGAGACCGCGTCCTGCATATCCGAATCAGCAGAATAGGTCCCTGCGTAGTTGTATTCTTCGAATTTCTGCTTGAGTCTGATCGTGTCCACCGGGAAACCTTCCAGGGTCTTGAGTAGTCTCAAACGGTTTGCCCTTTCGATATCCTCAGGAACTCTCTGCCCATCGGTGAGATAGGACAGTTTCTTTCCTTTTTCATACAATATACTTATGAGGTTCCCGATACGCATGGTCTCATCCAGTTTGGTCAGGACGACCGCGGTATAATTAAACGGTTCGAACTGCTGCAGAATCTCCCGCAGATCCGAAACCTTTGTCGTAGCGCTCAGGGCAAGATGTATCTCCGCATTACCTCCGCAGCCGTCGATAATCTCCCGCATCTTTGCCAGGTTCATGTAGTCCTTGGGACTCTTTCCAATGGTATCGATCAGGATGAGGTCCGCATCCTCGAACAGGACCATCTGTTTCTTCAGCTCCTGGAATGATTCCACGCTGCTGAACGGGACCTGCAGGATCTCGGCATAGGTCTCGATCTGCTGCTTGGCCCCTATCCGGTAGTTGTCGATCGTTATTATCCGGACATCCTTTGAACGCTCTCCTTTACTCCCCAGACTGTTGATGGCTGCAAGCTTCGCGATCGTAGTGGTTTTGCCCACACCGGTGGGTCCGACCAGTACAAGAGTTTTTGATGGTCTGTCCTGTTCCGTTTTCCTGATCATTATATACTCTCCGATCCATTCGAGGACCCTTGAGAGGACCTCCTGCGGATCGTCGAGGGTCTCATACGACATCTCCTGCCTTATTCGCTCGCTGATCATCTGTATGAATGAATAAGAGAACTCATTTGCGGAAAGGATCTCACTCACCTGTTCGATCGTGGGATGAACTGTTGAGGCATCCCTGGAGATGGATCCTCCGGTCTCAATCTGCTTGCGGAGCGACTGGACCTCTTCGAGTACCTGCTGCAGGGTTTTATCTCCGCGCACGCTATCCAGTATCTTCTGCTTCTCTTCCTGGATCCTGGCCTTCTGTTTTGCCTGTGATTCCTGGACGATGTATCCGGTCATCTCCACACCCTCTTTTGCGAAGAATCCCATGAATCCTCCGATTCTCACTGTTCTGTGAGTCAGAATCTTCGCTCTCTCACCATATTTCTGTTTTATCTTATCGAGCACTTCATGATGGGTCGGAGCCTGTTCGGTAAAATACTGCATACGCTACCTCTGTACAATCCTTATAGAATTATTGCTGCTGTTCCTGCATCTCGAGTACAATCTCTCCCAGTCCTTCGGTAGTGACATCCTTTACCACTTCCGGAACGGAAAGTACCGCTGCATCGGGCAAGTCCCGTTCGATACTCTGTTTCACCAGCCGCCTGGCAGCTTCCGAGCACAGAATGACCGGCAGATATCCCTGCTGCTGTAATTGATGAACCGCATTTATCACCGCGTTGATCCAAGCTCTGTGCATTGACGGTTCGAGGGACGCCACCGGCCCCTGCGGCGTCTCGACTTTGGAATCTATTATCTCCTGCTCGAGGGACGGCTCCACAGTCAGGACGCGAAGAACCCGGTCATCATCTGTGTACTGAAGACAAATCTGCCGGCCGAGAGTTTGACGGGCCTTTTCGACGAGAAACGCGGTGTTCTTCGAAATCGGCGCATAATCCGCCAGTGTCTCAAGAATAGGCACCATATTCCGGACCGAGACCCGTTCCTGCAATAAGGCCTGGAGCACTTTCTGTATCTCTCCCAGGCCGAGCACTTTGTTCACCTCGTCCACAACCGCCGAGTAGTCTTCCCGGAGTGTATCCAGGATCGACTTCACTTCCTGACGGCCGAGCATCTCATGCGCATGCCGCTTGATAATCTCCGTCAGATGAGTAGCGATAACAGACGGGCTGTCGACGACGGTGTAGCCGGCGCGTTCCGCCTCTTCTCTCTTCTCTTCGGAAATCCAGAGGGCGGGCAGGCCGAAGGCCGGATCTGTAGTTGATTCGCCCTCCACTTCTTCGCTGACATCTCCGGGATTGATGGCCAGATAGTATCCCATCCTAAGATTGCCGCTGCCGACTTCCACGCCCTTGATTTTTACACTGTACTCATTCGGTTCGAGCCGCATGTTGTCGATGATCCGTATACGAGGAACGACGAGTCCGAGCTCCAGCGCCGATTCACGGCGGATCCTCGTGATCCTGTCCAGCAGCTCGGCGCCCTGGTCCTTGTCAACCAGCGGGATAAGACCATAACCAAGCTCGAGTGAAAGCTGATCGAGGGGCACCACCGGCGATATCTCCTGCGGGGCCTCATCTTTCTTTCTCGATTCAGCAGCTTCCTTCTCCGTCTTCTCACGCACCGCTACTTTGCGGGACAGCCTGAAGGCGAGGAATCCGATCATGAGAGAGAGTGTTATAAGCACCGCTGACGGAAAACCCGGCAGGAAGGCCATTGCGAACAGGAACACCGCGGCGATCCAGTAGACCCTCGCGTGCTGACTGAACTGCTGTGAAACGTCCGCCCCGAAGGTTCCATCGGATATGGCCCTGGTCACGATCAGACCGGTGGCGGTCGATATCAACAGAGCCGGAAACTGGGTAATCAGGCCGTCGCCGACGGTGAGTGATACGTAGGTATTCGCTGCCAGTCCGATGGACTCTCCATGTATGGTCGTGCCAACGATCAATCCGCCGATTACGTTGATGGCCGTGATCAGTATACCGACCTTTACGTTGCCTGAGACGAACTTCGAAGCACCGTCCATGGCCCCGTAAAAATCGACCTCCTTCTGCAGATCGTTTTTCTGCCTGGTCGCTTCCTCTTCGGTCAGGGAACCGGAGTTGTATGCCGCCTCGATTGCCATCTGCTTTCCAGGCAGAGCATCCAGGGTGAACCGAGCCGCAACTTCGGCAACTCTGGTGGCACCCTTGGTTATAACGATGAACTGTACGGAAATAAGGATGATGAAGATGATAAAACCGATCACCAGACCCTCGGTGCCGGAGGTGCCGACAACGAATGTCGCGAAGGCCCTTACCATCTTTCCCTCGAACTCGCTGCCCTGCGAAAGGATCAGCCGGGTCGAACTGACATTGAGGGCCAGGCCGAAGACCGTTGATACCAGCAGGATTGTCGGGAATACCGAGAACTCCAGGGCCCTTTTCGTATAGAGAACGATCAGAATAATGAGAAGACTCAAAACCAGGTTACCGGCCATCAACAGATCGAGAATAGGCGCCGGAAGGGGTATCAGCATCATGGAAACCACGGCGATTACACCGATGGCCACCATAATATCGCTCCTTCCGTTGATCAAAGATCCCCGCAACGTCCCCGTAAAATCAGACATATCTTCTTCCTCCCGCGCTGTTGGCCATCATTTAAGAAACCCTCTCCTGTCCCTTCATCCGGTACACCTCCGAGATGACTATTGCCATTACTTCGTAGTATCTCTCCGGTATCTCATCGCCTATCTCGACTTCCGCATAGAGGGCCCTGGCCAGCGGTTTGTTCTCGATGACCGGCACCTCGTTGTCCCGTGCTATCTCCTTGATCTTCTGGGCCATGTTATCCTGGCCCTTCGCTATCACCGTCGGCGCGTTCATACGCTCCTGCTTCCATTCCAGACCTACGGCAAAGTGGGTCGGGTTGGTGACGACGACATCCGCCTCCGGAACGTTTCTCAGCATGTTCTGATTGAGCAGATCCCGCATCCTCTCACGCATCCTGCTCCGGATCAGCGGGTCGCCTTCCATTGTTTTCCGTTCTTCCTTCACTTCCTGCTTGGTCATCTTGAGGGATTCACGGTGCTGTCTTTTCTGGAACAGGTAATCAGGCAGTGAAAGCAGAAGCATAGCCAGCGCCGCTTCGATGAGTATCCTGAACGCGATACCCGCAATACTGATAAACGAGTACTGGTATGGAGCGTTGACGAACTTTATGATCGTTCCGATCTCCATTCGTATATTTATATACGCAATGATACCGATGACTACTACTTTCATGATCGATTTCCAGAAATTGAACAGCGCTTCTCCGGAAAAGAAGGCCTTCTTCAGAAATCTTGAAAAATTGGGCACTATCTTGTTGAAATCCGGTGTTATCGGCTTGGTACTGAAGAGAAATCCGACCTGCAGGATGTTCGCCAGCAGAGCAGCCGTGAAAGCTATGAGCGCCGGCGGAGCGAAGAGCCGGGTGAAGTAGTTAAAGAAAGCCAGTACAAGCTGAGCATCGGTAGTCACGTCGACCTGGGTGGAGAGATTAAGATAGTAGGTGAGCATCTCCTCCATATTTCGCCACAGGTACGGGGCCAGAATTCCGATGGCAATAATCGGAAAAAGCAGCACAATCGCCGAGGTGAACTCGGCGCTCTTGGCAACCTTGCCCTCCTCACGGGCCTTCCGGATCTTGTGCTCGGTAGGTTCTTCGGTACGCCCTTCATCTTCGGCGGCAAACCACTGGAGGTGCACGGGGAATCTCGAATCGCCGGCGGCGTTTAAAATGGACCGATAATACTGCCGGATATTCAGTTCACTCTTCATACCGATCCTCCCCGTTCCACTTCGGCGAAGAACTGCATGATTTCGAGAAAGCTTGCATCGATCACTCTGGAGAATGCTTCCATCAGCAGCGGAAGAGTGACCATCAGCATCAGAAAGGCCACCCCGATCTTCAACGGGAAGCCAAGCATCAGAAGGTTCATCTGAGGAGCGGCTTTTGCAAGCAGTCCCATGGCAACGGAGATCAGCAGCAGGGTTCCGAGGATAGGAAAGGATATCACCAGGGCTTGCTGGAAGAGGGTCACCAGACTGCTGATCACGAGATCTACGATACTCTCCTGACTGGTAATCAGGTCAGTCACCCGCATGACCTGAAATGAACGCAGTATTCCCACCAGAAAGATCTTCTGGAATCCTCCGGTAATCAGGAAAACAAACATGGCGATGATGTTCAGAAACTGCCCCATCAGCGGAATCTGTACCTGGGCCATCGGATCGTATACCTGCGAAGCGCCGAAACCCATCTGGAAGGAGAAGTATTGACCTGCCACCAGGAAGGAAGCGTAAATAACCGTGAGAATAAAGCCGATGATGATACCGATAAGCACCTCCCCGACCATTATGAAGGCGTATTCGAGACCGGTATCGGGTATCGGATATCCCTGCTCATATACCCAGGGGAAAATGATCACAGCCGTGAAGAGTCCCAGGCCGATCCGTGCGATCCGCGGAATGGCAGTCGAAGAGATCAGGGGAGCTATGCTCATGAGGGCGAATATCCTGACGAAGATGAGGAGAAAGAGTTGTGCATTGTCAGCGATCTGCCCGATAAACACCTATGTTCAGCCTCCCATCTGTGAAATAAGCGATAGCAGATTGAGGGTATACTGCTTCATCGATGCCAGCATCCACGGTCCGAAGAAAGCGATACTTGCGAGGATGGCGGCTATCTTCGGTACGAAGGTCAGCGTCTGCTCCTGGATGCTGGTAGTGGCCTGGAAAATGGAGATAATTAAACCGACCGTAACTCCGATGATCAGAACAGGGGCCGATATAATAAGGACCTGTAATACACCGGTCTGCATGATGTAAGCTGCCATTCCAATATCCATCTCCTACCTCCTAATTGAAGCTCTGAATGAGCTGCTGAGTTATCAATCCCCAGCCGTCCACCAGCACGAACAGAATTATTTTGAACGGGAGCGATATCATGATAGGCGGCAGCATGATCATTCCCATGGACATGAGGGTCGAGGCTACCACCATATCGATAACGATGAATGGTATAAACAGCAGTATCCCTATTTTGAATGCCACCGTCAGTTCATGGAGCACGTATGCCGGGATCAGTACATATGTTGGCACCTGTGAAAAATTCTCCGGCTTTGTGAGCCCTCTCATCCTCATGAAAAGCTGGATCATCTCATGATCATTTCCCATCTGGCGGTACATGAATATACGCATCGGACCCTCCGCCTGACCGTACATCTCATCTATTCCAATCTCACCATCCGCAAATGGCCTGAAGGAATTCTCGTACACCGTGTTGAGGGTCGGCCACATGATGAAAAGCGACAGGAAGAGGGCTATACCCATCATGACGTTGTTGGGCGGAACCTGCTGGAGCGAAAGCGCCCTGCGAATGAAATCGAAGACTATTGCAATCCGCAGAAAACTCGTCATCAATAGTATTATTGAAGGCGAGAGAGTGAGCACCGCCAACAGCAGCAGGATCTGTATGCTGAGTGCGACCTCCTGGTTGCTTTCAGGATCCTGTACGGTAATATCGATAAAAGGGATATTCACCCCTTCGTCCTGTGTCTGCACTGCTTCCTGTGCGCTGAGTCCGGCAGCCGGGAGTAATAGTATCATTGAGATAATCAAGCATGACAGTATGTATCTTTTCATTGCCCCTCCCTGCTTTCTCTACATATTCTTCAGCCGTTCTCTCTGCTTTTGCAGAAACAAGGCTCCGTTTTGCATGGACTCGGCCGCTTCCGGTACGGTATCTTTGTGGAAAATTCCCTTCAGCGCCTGCTGAAAGGACTTCCCGCCGGCTATGACCTCTGAACGGTAGAGACGTATCTGATCGAGTGTTTCACCGTCCTCTATTCTCGAAACGAGGTTGACTCCCCCATCGGAAGAACCGACGAGATAGACTTCATTGCCCACTTCGATCAGATGCAGTGCCCTGCTTCCCTGCAGGTTCTGGGTCGTTAATACTGTTATGAGATTGTTCGGCTGCGACCTGGGATTCCCCACGCGTTTGAGCAGGAAAAATATCCCGTAAATCGCCGCAATAACGCCCCCGAGGACCAGGACCATACGGAGAAAATCCCAGATCGTGAAGGTATTCAAACCCTCCTCGAGCTGAATCTCCGGCGTCTGGGTATCCTGTATCGGAAGCTCTTCTTCATTTACCTGAGCTGGCAGCGGATTATCACCTGCAGCATCTTCGGTCTGTGACCATACAGGCGCTGCAGTGAAAACCAATACCACACTCATGGCGATGATAATAAATACGTTTTTCACGTCCCCTCCCATCTATCTACATCGCACGCTATGTGTTATGCCATTCTGTATGTCTTAAGTGCAGAGTTCTATGTCATACCCTCCACTCTGTCCATCGGAGAGACGATCTCTGTCACTCGTACTCCGAAATTCTCATCAATTACCACGACCTCGCCGCGGGCTATAAGCTTGTGATTTACGAGGATGTCCACCGGCTCCCCAGCCAGCTTGTCAAGCTCGATAATCGTTCCTTCGCCCATGCCGAGAATATCCTTTATGAGACGGCGGGTTCGCCCGAGCTCAACCGTCATCTCCATGTAAACATCCATCAGGAGACCGATATTTCCCTGTTCAGTACTGGTTGTCTGCGGGTTCAGACTTGGGAACTGTACCGACTGCACGTTGGCACCGCCCATTCCGGGCATACCCGCCATCTGTCCTCCGCCGTACTGCTGCTGTCCTCCCCACATCTGGTCCCCCATATTCATTCCTCCCATCTGCTGCTGTCCCATGCCCCCTCCCGGCGGCTGTCCTGCTCCTGCCGGCTGCTGCGCTCCTGTCATTATTTCAGGCTGACCGCCTGCGGCCCCCTGAAGAATCGAACGTACCAGGTTTATATCGAAAAATTCAATCAGCTGTGTTGCGGGGACATCATCTATCCTAAGAGAATATATCGCTCGAACAGCACCTCCCTCCGGAGTCTGGACTTCGTTCGCCGCAACGTTCTTTGTCGCGCCGGGAGAGTTCATGACCGTCATTCCGATCAGGTCTCCAAGCCCTGTGGCCGCCGAACCGGCGAGGGTATTACCCGCTTCTTCCAAAGCGGAGAGGGCAGCTTCGTTCAGTTCCACGTTCTCCTGCCCCATCATCTTGCCGGCGATCGTCGTAGCGGCGTCCTCCGGCAACAGAAATGAGTGAAATCCGCTCAATCCGTCGGTATAATCGATTTTTATCTCGACGACTCTCCCCGGCAGACCTGCGCTGACCTGTGATGCGTCTCCCGCATCGATCTTAGGCGCCTCTATTTTGACCGTCTCTCCAATCATTCCGGATAGATTGGAAGCCTGAGACTGAACAATATCTCCGAGAATTCCGGCGAACTGCAGCTTCTCCTGTTCCGTCAGGCCGGCCCCCTCACCCCCTCCGGAAGATGATTCCTGGCCGCCAAGGTCCATGCTGCTTCCTTGCAGCAGAGCATCAATTTCATCTTGTGAGAGAGAACCATCACTCATTACTCTTCTCCTTCTTCAGCAACGAGTTCTTCGAACTCGTCCTTACTGATGTCTTCCAACTTTTCGATTATCTGGACTGCCACTTTGTTCCCTACGATCCCGGGACGGCACAGAAACTTCTGCCGATTGCCTATTTTTATAACCATAGGGTCCTTCACCCGCACATTCGGAAACCGTATGACATCGCCGCTGTTGAGTGACAGGACATCACGCACTGTCAGCTGCATACTGCCGACTTCGGCAACAACAGAAACATCGATATTCGACAGCCTGTCTTTCAGTATGTTTAGATTTTCGGTTGTTGCGCCGCTGCGTACCGAAGAATACATATACTGAGCCGATAGTTTCGAGATAATCGGCTCAATCGTGAGGTACGGGATACAGAAGTTCATCATTCCCTCTATTTCCCCTACCTTGGTCTCAAGAGTGACCAAAACGACCATCTCCGTAGGCGGCACGATCTGTGCGAACTGAGGATTGGTCTCTATCTGTCCGAGTCTCGGTCTGAGATCGATCACCTGACTCCAAGCCTCCCGCAGGTTGCCGAGAATTCTGACGATTATGCCCTCCATGACCGACTGTTCTATGTCTGTCAGGTCCCGGTTTACCTTGGTTCCTTCTCCCTGGCCTCCAAACAGGCGATCGATAACGGAGAAGGTGATCGCCGGATCGATCTCCATAATTGCAGACCCTTTGAGAGGATCCATGTTTATTATCCCGAGAGTGGTGGGATTGGGTATCGATCGGATAAACTCCTCGTAGGTCAGCTGGTCAACAGATGCCACATGTACGTTGACCATACTTCGAAGGTTTGCCGATAAAGCGGTGGTGGTCAAACGCGCGAAGGTCTCATGCATGATGGAGACCGTTCGGATCTGTTCCTTCGAGAATTTATCGGGCCGCTTGAAGTCATAGATCTTGATCTTCCGCTGGTCCTGCGCGGCAGGCGCCGTGGACTCGCTCTCGATTTCACCTGTTGAAATTGCCGTGAGCAGCTGATCTATTTCATCTTGCGACAGAACTTCGTTCATACCACCATTCCTAGAATTCGATTACATTGAACTGGAGGAACACGATATCTTCTATTCCCTTTCCAGTCATAATCTGATTTATCCTCTGTTCAAGCTCGGCCTTTATTTCAGGCTCGTACTGGGGCGTCAGTTCAGCGAAGGTCTTTTCCGAAAAGTATCGCCGCATCATATCGATTATCTGCTCCCTGCGGGCTATCAGTTCAGTCTGGATCTTCTTGTTCTCCTTCTCATACCCCAGCTTCGGATCCACGATAACCGTATATGGGTTGTCATCCGAAGTCCTGGTCCGAATCTCGGGGACATCGTACCATGAAAGTATCTCGACTTCACCTGCATATTCCGGAGATGGCGCCGGATACGTCCCGGCCTGCGGTCCCCGGTTCATAATGCTCACGGTGATTACTACCACGGTCACGATGAAAATAATAGCCGCCAGACCGAGTGCCACCCAGCGCAGTATTTTTAATACCGCCGCCGGAATAAAACTGCGTTTCCCCCCTGACTCTTCTTCAGCTGGTCCTCCAGCAACATCTTCAGCTTCAAAGACCTCTTCATCACCCATACTCAGCTCCTGTAGAATCACTAAAATTCTACCAAAAGAATCATTTTATTGCAAACTATAAATGTCCTTCTGACAGAACTATAATATCAACCCGACGGTTGTATGCTCTTCCCTCTTCGCTTTCATTCGACGTAATCGGTACGGTATCGGCGAATCCTGCCACCTGAAACTGACTCTCCTTCACTCCGAAGTCGACAAGATAATGCAGCACGTTTGTCGCCCTCGCAGTCGAGAGTTCCCAGTTGGTCCTGTATTCACCTTCAGCATCTGTCGGATTACTGTCCGTATGTCCTTCGATCCTGAACTTTCTGTCGTCCAGGGATATCAGCAAATTCGATATCCGCTGCAGCAGTTCCCTGCTCTCCTCTATTCTCACTTCCGCACTGGCCGGTTCGAAAAAGGAATCGGCCGCGAGACTGATTACCAGACCTCTCTCGTCCTCCTTCACCCGGACCTTCTTGGCCTGAATCTCAGGCTGGAACATACTGATAGCCTTCTTCCGCGCTTCATCAAGGGCACGTCCCTTCTGTACCGAAGGCAGGGACATAATGGTATTCCCCATGTCCGCCAGCTCGCCGGTGGCTTGAAGGGTCGTTCCTCCCGACCGGAGTCCGAGGCCCTGAAACGCCGCCAGGATCAGCTGGATCTTGGCACCGTCCACCGTCGCGGTAGTATACAGCATAACGAAAAAAGTGAGCAGCAGAGTAACCATGTCCCCGTAGGTGGTCATCCACTCCGGGGCTCCTTCAGGAGGACACCTTTTTTTTCGTTGTCTCTCAGCCATTACTCACCCATCAGTACTTCAAGCATCCCTCTCCTCCGGTTCGGATCAAGGAAGGAGACCAGCTTGTATTTCAGGATATTCGGGTTGTCACCTGCCTGAATAGACAGGATTCCCTCGATCATTATTTCACGCAGAAGCATCTCTTCATTGTGCCTGTCCGTGAGCTTGTTCTTTATCGGGATGAGAATCAGGTTCGCCAGGATCGACCCGTACATCGTGGTAATCAGGGCCAGGGCCATACCGGAACCGATGGCATCCGGGTCGTCGAGGTTGGCGAGCATCGCGATCAGCCCCGCCAGGGTACCGATCATACCGAAGGCGGGAGCGAGCAGCCCCCAGTCGCCGAACAGTTTTATTCCCGCTTCATGCCGCTGTTCGAGCTGAGTGACATCGTTGAAAAGCACCGTCTTTATAATCTCCGGATCGGTACCGTCGACTACAAGCTGGATTCCGTTTTTCAGAAAATCATCCTGTACATCCTCGACCTCATCTTCCAGGACCAGCAGTCCTTCCCGCCGGGCCCTCTCGGAAAAACTGATCAGACTGGAAATAGTCTGTTCGAGAGGATAACTCGGTTCACGGAGGGTTATATTAACATACTGCATGATATGCAGGATTCTGGTCAGCGGATTCGATATCATAAGGGCGCCGAATGAACCGCCGATAACCATCAGTACGGAGGGGACATTGACATATACTCCCAGGCCGCTGCCGCCGAGGATCATCGACATCAGTATGAGTCCGACTCCCATTCCGAGTCCTGCTAAGGTTGATATATCCATGACCTACTCCTCGTTCTTAAAGGCGCCTATCAGCCTTCTGTATTTAATAATTCGTTTATAAAGAGACTGATAGTCCTCCTTCACTATCAGCCGTTTGCCGGAAAGCATGACAAGCGTGGTATCGGGATTCAACTCGATGTATTCGATATGGTGCGGATTCACATAATACACCTTACCGTTTAACTGCGTTACCTGTATCATTCAACCTCTCTATCGTGCTCTCCTTTATTCTACATTATCTACCGCTTCAATGTAAGCAGTTCCTGGAGCATCTGATCTGAAGTGGTAATACTCTTCGAGTTCGCCTGGAATCCTCGCTGTGTTATGATCATATCGGTGAATTCCTCGGCGAGATCAACGTTACTCATCTCGAGCGCTCCGGCAATGATCTTGCCCTTGCCTGCTACGCCCGATTCTCCGATCCGCGGGTCCCCTGAATTGTTGGTCACCACGTAAGTATTTTCCCCGGCCTTCTCGAGTCCGCCCGGATTGGTGAAGCTCGCCAGTGCAAGCTGTCCGAGAACACGGTTGGTCCCGTTGGAGTATACCCCGGTTATTACACCCGACTGGTCTATCTTGAAGTTCTCGAGGTATCCCATCGGATACCCGTTCTGGCGGAAAGCCTTGGTTGAACTCTTCTCCGCGAACTGGGTCATGCTGTTGACCACGCTGCCGACTTCACCAAGGGTGAGATTGAAGTTCTGCCGGACCTGAGCTCCCGCTTCCGGAGCCGCATCCAGCACATCGAAGCCGACATCTATCTGAAGGGTCCCTTCTTCAATCCGGTCTCCCTGATCATCAATAGCCGCCTGCAGTGTTCCGAGATTACTGAATTCCACAATGAAGGTGTTGGTCGCATTGTTTTCCGCGCCGACTTCGACCAGGGTGTTGGTGGGAGTTTCGTTCTCCGGATCGATTGTGACCACCCCTTCCCACTGGTTCTCGGTACCGGCTACTCTGGTGAAATTGATCCGCATGGTGTGGGTGTTGCCGAAAGTGTCGTACACCGTCTTATCGATACTCCACGTCCCTGCCAGCGTGTCCGCGGGTCCGGCGCCTGCCGGTATCAGCGGGGTCCGCTTGTCGAGGTTACAGGCCAGCTCGACTTCGGTGGTAGCTGCCGCGGGGTCCTTTCCGCCTACCGGAATCACCAGATCTTCTACATCCGCGGCGGTGTTGATGAAAGTCTCACCGTCGATGGTCTGGGCGTTCCACCCCTGGACCCGCAGTCCGTTGGAAGGATTCACCAACGTTCCGTTTTCATCCAGACCGAAGGCTCCTGCGCGGGTATAGAATTCCTTGTTCCCGGATCGTTCGATAAAAAATCCGTCCCCCTGAAGGGCTACATCGGTCATGACACCGGTCGTCTTCAGCGAACCCTGTGTATGGATCGTGTCAATGGATGCAATCGTCATTCCAAGACCAACCTGCTTGGGATTGACCCCTCCGATTTCGTCTGTCGGGCGGGATGCCCCGGCCATTGTCTGAGACAGCATATCCTGGAAGTTTACTCTTCCCTTTTTAAATCCTGTGGTGTTCACGTTTGAGATATTGTTGCCCAGTACATCCATCCGTATCTGATGGTTCTGCAGTCCGGATACACCGGAATATAGTGATCGCATCATCGTGCTGCCTCCTTGAAATTCACTGTCTCAACTTCGCTATAGTCATAGAATATTCCGTTCACTTTCACTTGCGGATATTCCGTACCCGAAACCGCTTCAACGGTGCCGTAGATCCTCTGCGAGCCGGAAACCACCTCCACTTCCCTGCCGAGCAGATCGAGTGCGTTTCCCCTGTTCATCATCCCGCTGATCTTGGCGAATTCCTGGCTCAGGTTCGTCATCTGTTCGAGAGAGGAGAACTGCGCCATCTGGGCGATAAATTCCTTGTCGTCCATCGGTGCCGTGGGGTCCTGATGCTGAAGCTGGGTTATGAGGAGCTTCAGGAAATCATCCTTTCCAAGCTCCTGACTCATTCCCACGCCTTTCTGAAGGCTCTTGTTGACCAGATCGACCTGGGCATCAACCTTGCTTCTTTCGGCAGATGATAAAATCGTTGAAATATCCATCTATTTCATCACTCCTTCAAGCCAATACATCGACGAGCCGCTGCTCGCCTGTCGGCTGCAGTGTACGTGACTGCTCGGCTTCTATCGCCTGCAGCGATGTACTACCGGAGCCTCCTGCAATACCATTGGCATCTTTGTGTGCATTCTTCTGTCGCCGCTGGTTTCCTACCGATACATTGAGAGCAGTGTCTCCGAAACCGTGCTCCTTAAAGGAACGGTATAGTTCCTGCATGTTCTGGTCGAATGCTTCCTTCACACTTATATTTTCGACCAGAATCCTTCCTGCTATATTATTATTCTCAAGACTCAGATGTATCTTCACCTGTCCGAGATGGTCCGGCTTCAATTCGAGCCGAATCTCGCCTGAACCGTTGTTCCGCACCATGATACTGCCGCGCTTCACGATCTCGCTGTTCAGCTGTTCTCTGAGCTGTTTCACGAGCTGGTTCTGCAGATCGGCGCTGTTATCGCCCTTCGACAGCGGGGCCTGAAAACTCTCGCTGCCCTCGGAACGCACCAGTACATGGAACGCCTGCTGCGGTGAACCGTTCTGGTCCGTCTGCAGCCCCTGGGCGGTTCCGCTGCTCTGGGAAGAGACCAATCTGAACTCCTGGTTCTGTGTCCTGCCTGCAGTGCCGGCCCTGTCAGCGCTTCTACCCGACCGTTCGGATACTCTCTCCGCCTGACCTTCACCGCTTCTTCCACCCGCTCTTCCCGTCTTCCTTCTTGTATCAACAACAGTAATCTTCGGCCGCCAGGCCGATTCATCCCTACCGGTCCCTCCAGCGATCCGCTGTGTTCCGTCCCCTTTCATCCGGCGGCCGTCCGCCGATCTGCTTTCGCTGTGGAGCCGTTCTCCTTCCCTCTGGTCTTCCATTCTTCTGATGTTCTTGTCGGCAGCTCCGGCCGCTGCAGCTGCACCGGCCTTCATCACCTGTTCCGCCGCAGCCGATTCCGATGCGTTTTCGTCCGGGCGCAACTTTCTATTCAAATCCGCAGCGGCTTCTTCCTCGCCTCTCCGTATCCGTGAGGAACCCTCCTGCTGCATCTTCCCGGCGGCTATACGGCCTTCCCGTTCAGCTGCAGCTGCTCCATCTTTTTTCCCTTTATTCCCGGCGGCAGCAGTATTCTGTTCCGTACCTGCCTGGTCAGTGTCAGCCTTCTTAGATGCAGCTGTGTCACCAGCTTCGGAAGCTTGACCTCTCTCTGTTCCGCTGCCGCTTCTGCTGTTCTCTCCGGTCCGCTGGTTCTGGTTCTCGTCATTCCGAAGCTTTTCTTCCGGCTCCGTACCGTTCGCGGATTCACGGGCTGCCTGTTCCGCGGAAGTCCTGCCACCGGATCGTGCAACCGCGGTCCCGTCTTCAGATGCGTTCTGTGCACTGTATTCGGCCTGATCACCGGCGGACCGGCCGTATGCCCCGGAGCGAACGGCATGCCGTTCCTCTTCCTGACTGATCGAGTATGTCTCGGCAGCCGAAGTCAGGGACGCCAGATATTCACGGAAGGACTTACCCGGTGCGGTTTCACTGCTGTATGGACCTCCAGAGCCTGAAAGCCCGCCAATCGGAAATCCCGCATCCGGCGTTCCGCCGATGAAATCGGCGGGAGAAAAGTTGTTGATGGTATACATCGACGCATCGATCACGTATTGTACCTATCCTTCAGGTTTTTTCAGCATCTTCCGGCTTATCTGTGCCGCCCGGTCGGAGGGCATCAGTGAAAGCCAGAAGGCTACTACCGAACTCTCTCCGGATTCCTCTGCCATCTCTTCGGTGGTCCTCAGAATATCGATGATATCCTGGTCTTCCATCTCGAGGAGCCGTTCAACAGCCCGCTGGGGCGGCATTCCGGTGAAGTACTCTGCAGACTGCCGGAGGTTCGCCTTTTTATTTTCGTACTGTTTTACACGTTCGTTAAAAGATTTTTCCTGCTCCGCGAGCGCTTTTTCCTTTTCTTCCAGCATCTCGAGCTTTTGCTGTACTTCTGCCTCCATTTTCTCCAAATCATCGGTCCTGGTAACCAGGGCTTCTTCCTGAAGCCGGAGTGCATCCTCGCGTTTCGTGAGCCGCTCCCGTTCCAGCAGCAGCAGGTCATCCTCGTTCTCGATCTTCTCGGGGGCTGATATTCCTACCATTTTCGTCGCAGGGGCCAGAATTTCCTTGACATTCAGCAAACCCAGATAGTCGAACCAGAGGGAACCTCCGATAAGCAGAATCAGAATCAGAATGAGCAGCAACAGTATCTGCGTGACAAATTTCAGACTTCCTGCCACAACAGCCTCCTTCGATATAGTGTCGGCGAAATCACTGCACCCCCTCCAGTTTCCGTATGTACATGGAGGAACTGATATCATCCAGGGCCTTCTGTTCCGCCTTCATCTGTTCCCGGTAATACAGTTTCTGTTTGCGTTCCTTGAGCTTATCCAGGATCTTCCGCTTCTTCGATGCTTCCAGGAATTCAGTCTGCCGCTCGCGGCGTTCAGCTTCGGCACGCTCCAATTCCTTCCGGAGCCTCTCCATTTCCCGGTCCATGCGAAGGGTATAATACTCCACGGAGAGAAAGGAGCTTATGTCCCTGCCCAGCGCGCCCCGTCTCGCAAAGACATCCTTCTTCCGCACCGAACGTTCCTGGATCTGACGGTGGAGGGCATTGCAGATTCCCGTTGCTTCACCGAGCCTGAGTTCGCACTGCCGTTCGTGGTATCGCCGCAGTTCGAGAATTTTTTCCAGGTTAAACTGGAATCTGCGCATGTATGTCCTCCGGCATCTCTATCTTCACACCGCTGATTTCAGACTTCCGCTGTATGGTCTCTCTGATATCAGCTTTTTCCTCTATTTCCTGGCTTAAAAAGTCCCAGATATCGGCAATCTTGCCGATCGCCTCGTCAACTTCGCTATTACTACCTTCGGCATATGCTCCGACGTTGATTAGGTCCTCGGATTCGCTGTACGTCGCCATCATCTGCCTGATTTTTCCCGCCGCACGCTGTTCCTCCCTGGTAGTGACCTTGGTTGCCAGCCGCGAAAGCGAGTTGAGAACGTCGATCGCCGGGTAGTGATAAGCCTGAGCCAGCTTACGGCTCAGTACGATGTGACCGTCGAGAATACCGCGAACCGTGTCTGCCACCGGCTCATCCATGTCGTCGCCCTCGACCAGGATATTGTAGAATCCTGTGATGGTTCCCTTATCCGAGTTGCCGCATCTCTCGAGAAGCTTCGGAAGTATAGAAAAAACCGACGGCGTGAATCCTCTGGTGGCGGGCGGTTCCCCCATGGTGAGTCCGATCTCCCTCTGTGCCCGTGCAAATCTGGTAATCGAATCGAAGAGCAGCATGACGTCCTTGCCCTGGTCGCGGAAGTACTCCGAGATCGCCGTGGCCACGAAGGCGCCGCGTACCCGCGCCAGGGGATTGGTGTCGCTGGTGGAGACAACCAGGATCGACTTTTTCAGCCCTTCTTCTCCGAGGTCCTGTTCGATGAACTCCCGGACTTCCCTGCCCCGTTCTCCGATCAGTGCGATTACGTTCACGTCGGCCAGGGTATTGCGGGCGATCATTCCGAGCAGCGTCGATTTACCAACACCGCTGCCGGAGAAGATGCCGATACGCTGTCCCTTTCCCGGCGGGGTCATCGCATCGATAGCCCGGACTCCCGTTATGAGTCTCTCGGTAATTTTTTTCCGGAAAAGAACGTTGGGCGGAGTGTTGACGGTGGAGACGGTCTCCGCCGAGCCGATGGACCCCTTTCCGTCTATCGGTTTGCCCATGGCGTTGAGGACACGTCCCATGAGCTTCTCCGAGACGGGGATCGAAAGGGATTCTCCCATGGCGATGACCAGACAGCCGGGTTCGATACCTTCCATCTGATCGAAGGCCATGAGCTGCACTTCCATATTGTTGAACCCGATTACCTCAGCCCAGACGACCCGGTTCTCCTTCGTAATGACTATCTGGCAGGTTTCACCTACTACCACCTGCGGTCCGTGGCTCTCTATAAGCAGGCCTCTGACACGTTTGACTGTTCCCGTGTATTTTATCGGATCCATCTTTTCGATGAGTGTCGAGTACTTTTCAAACATGTTCCCCTCCCAGCATGTTCGTCTCTATTGTCTTCAGCTCTCCCCACGCGTTCTGATGGGGGCAAGCTCATTTATCTTCTCTTCTATCTCCTGCAGCTGCGACGAGATCCGTGCGTCGATCTCACCGAAATCGGTCTCGATTACGCACCCTCCCTTGTCCACCGTCGAATCTTCCACTACCGTTACGGACTGGACGTTGTCGACCATTCTCATGAAATCCTTTACATGTTCAGTAGTCAGTTCGACATCATCGAGGTTTACCTTGATAAGCACTTCACCTCTGCTCTTGAGCTTCCTCAGCGCCTGTATGACGTTGTTTATCACGACGTTCTTCTGGTTCTCCGATATGACCTTCACGACCTTCTTCGCGATCAGCAGAACGAGATTGATGAGCTGGGTTTCCGACTGTTCGATGATCTCATTCCGCTTTTCAAGGGTTTTGTCGATAATGTGGTGCAGCTGATCGATCAGACGTTCGACTTCCGGCTTGCCGCCGGCATAGCCCTCTTCATGACCGGCTTTGTATCCCTCTTCATAGGCACCCTTGCGGATTCCGTCCACTTCTTCGCGGGCATCCCGGCGCATGGTATCGGCCTCCCTCGTGGCCTCCTCCACTATGCGGGTTTTCTCCTCCTCCGCCTGCTGTTTTGCCTGACGGGCCTCTTCGGTCTTGTTCTGGACCTCTTCGAATGCCCGCTGTTCAGCTTCCTTGATGATACGGTCGGCCTCCGCTCTGGCCTCCTCGATCATCTGCTGCTTCTCGGCTTCCCAGTTCCGCTTGAAGGCTTCGGCTTCACGTTTGAGATCATCCGCGGTAGGGCCTGTGTACTCCTCCACCGATTCGATGGCAACCTCTTTGGCTTCCTCTTCAAATGGAGATTCCAATACAATGCGGCCTTCCGTCCGGCTTACCTCTTGTGCGCGAAATACATTTTTTGCCATTGGCAATCTCCTTTTCTACCAAAAACTACGAACCGCATAAGCGCAGTCCTAAATGACCATCTCGTCTTCGCCTCCGCGGGCCACAACGATTTCTCCCTGCTCTTCGAGCTTCCGGATCGAGGCGACGATCTTCTGCTGCACCTCTTCGACGTCCTTGATTCTGATGGGTCCCATGTACTCCATCTCTTCCTTCAGGAGGGCAGCGGCCCGTTTGGACATGTTCCTGAATATCTTGTCCTGCACTTCCGCCTCCACGCCCCGGAGCGCCTTGGCCAGATCGTTGGTGTCGACCTCCCGGAGAACCTTCTGGATCGCCTGGTTGTCGAGCAGCACGATGTCCTCGAATACGAACATACGCTTCTTGATCTCTTCGGCGAGTTCGGCGTCCTCTTCCTCGAGGGACTCGATAATAGTCTTCTCGGTCGTTCGATCGACGAGGTTGAGGATCTCAACAATATTCTCGACACCGCCTGCGGCGGTGAAATCTTCGTTGGAGAGGGTCGAGAGCTTCTTCTCCAGCACCCGTTCCACCTCCCGGAGCACTTCAGGGCTCGTCCGGTCCATGGTGGCGATCCGTTTGGCAACGTCCGATTGTATCTCGTGCGGGAGGCTGCTCAGGATGTTGGAAGCCTTCTGCGGTTCGAGATACGCCAGAATGAGTGCGATAGTCTGAGGATGCTCCTGCTGTATGAAGTTGAGGAGGTGGGCCGGATCGGTACGCCGGACGAAATCGAAGGGCCGCACCTGCAGACTGCTGGTGAGCCGGTTGATTATATCCACAGCCTTGGTGCTGCCGAGGGATTTCTCGAGCAGCTCCCTGGCGTAATCTATACCGCCCGAAGTTATGAAGTCCTGGGCCATCATGAGTTCCTTGAACTCCTGAAGGACCCGGTCCCTGTCGTCCGGTTCCACATTGTCGAGCCGTGCGATTTCAAAGGTGAGAGTTTCGATTTCGTCTTCACGCAGGTGTTTGAAGATGGCCGATGAGATCTCCGATCCCAGAGTCACCAGAAAGATGGCAGCCTTCTGCCTTCCGTTGAGCTCCTTTTTGCCTGCCCGTTTTTGCGTCCCTGAAGCTGTTTTTTGTCCGCCTGTTGTTTTCGCCATATCCTACTCCTCCGCCAGCCAGGTTCTGATGAGCTGGGCAACGTCTTCCGGATGCTCCCTGGCCATATTTATGGCATTCTCCTGCATCTCCATGCGGGCCCGCTCTTCAACCGACATGCCGACTTCCATGCCCTCTTCTTCCTCTTCCGCACTTCGCAGGACCGCTTCGCGGGCCATCTGATGCTGCCGTGCGAGTTCTTCTTCCCGCAGTCTCCTCCGCCGTTCGAGTTCCCGTGATATCAGCCGGAACACGATGAAGGCGATCATGATCACACAGATCCCGAGGGCCGAGTAGAGGACAATCTGCTGCATCCGCTTCCTGCTGCGGAACTTTTCGTCCTCCTGCTGGAACTCGCTGGAACGGTCGAACTGGATATGCTGTACGGTCACCGAATCGCCCCTTTCACGGTTGTATCCGATGGCGTGCTCCACGAGGTCCTGCGCTTTCTGCAGGGAATCTTCATTTACCTCCGTGTACTCTCGGACGATGTGTCCCTCTTCGTCGATTTTTACCGTTCCGTTTTTATTATACTTCTTTTCCCAAATTCCATCGAGGGCGACACCGATGGTAATCCGCTTTATCGCCCAGGGGCTCTTCTCTTCGTACACATTCCTGGTATTCACCTCTTCGTTCACGATCTGTGAGTTGTTCCTGTACTCTCCTACCAGGTTATCGAGATCCTTGTAGGCGGGAGGAGTCTGCCCCTCCTGCCCCGGAGGGCCTTCAGGATTGAATCCCGTACCCTTGAACTCTTCGCTCACGATCTCCTTCGACCTCGGAATGGACAGTACGTACTCCCGTTCGCTGTAGGGAGTGTTCGGATTGTCAGGTACCGTTGTTACCGGAAAGTGCTCCTCCGTCTGGACGGTCTCCTTGCGGAAATCGAGGTCTATATCGACCTTCAGAACACTCACCCGCTTGGCCCCGAAGATCTGCGACAGTTCCCTGAAAATCTGGGACTTGTACTTGTTCTCCAGCAGGGCTTTCTGTTCCATCTGCCGCTTGGATAGTTCAAGCCGGTCGAACTCCGCCAGATCGGCGAAGTCGTTCAGGACGATGCCGTTTTGATCTGAAATGACCAGATTCTCCTTCTCAAGGCCCTCGACTCCGAACATGACCAGCTTCTCGATGCCTTCGATCTTCTTTCTGTTCTCGGTAAAATCACTTCCCGGAGTCGGAGTAATGATGACTGAGGCGGTCACCGGATTCTGGTCCTCTTCGAACAGAGTCTGCTCGGGAATCACCAGGGTAACCTGTGCGGAGTCGACCTCGTCGAGGGACTCGATGTGCTGTTCGATGCTGGTGGTAATCGCCTGACGCAGGTTCACGTTGCGTTCAAAATCGGTAACGCTCCAGCGGTCCATCTTGAACACGTCCCATGGACTGGTCTCCTTGGGTATGAGGTCCTCACGCATGAGGATCGCCACCATCCGCTGGGCGGTCTGTTTGTCCTTCACATACACCTGACCCGTCTCTGTAATACTGTGGGAAACTCCCTCTTCATCGAGACGTCTGGATATGCGGCTCAGCTGTTCCTGATCGGTCACCGGCGCGGTGATGAGCGGTACCATGCTCGGGCTTGCACTGAAATTGACCAGAAGCACAATTCCGAGGATCGCCACCGCTATTACTGCGAACAGGATGATTTTCTGGATAAGCGACAGCTTACCCCACAGAGATTTGATCTGTGTTATCAGTTTTTGAAAAAACTCGTTCATTTCCCCTCCCACAAGGAACGAATTACGGTTCTTATCTTAAGTTGATAATCTCCTTATATGCGTTCAACGCTCCGTCTACTACGGATTTGGTGAGAGCAATCGCCAGATTGGCCTTGCTCATCGCGATCGTGACATCGTGCGCATCCACGCTGTCCGGATCGATAATATACTGTTGTGTGAGCTGCGTACTCTGCTGTGCGAGTCCGTTCACATCCTCCAGCGTGTCCGTCAGCACACGGCCGAAGTTTTTTCCGCCGGCTTCCGCGTCCGACTGGGGATGCAGCTTGCTCGACATATGGTTCGGATGGGTCTTCTGTAAATCGACCACGTGTCCGCTTATGTTTCCTGCAAATAGGTCCGCCATATCTCAATTCCCTCCCTTATCTGCCAATAGCCAGGGCTCCCTGGAACATGCTCTTGGCCCCGTTTACTACCGCCACGTTCGCTTCGTAGGAACGGGATGCTGATATCATGTCCACCATCTCCTCTACGACATTGACGTTCGGCATCTCGACGTAGCCCTTCTGCGGTCCTGTTTTGATCGCATCGGGATGAGTCGGATCGTACACGAGCCGCGGCTTGGCGTCGGTGTCTTCAGCCACCTCGACCACTCTGACTCCCTGCCCTACACCATTGTCCATGGTCTTGGGCAAAAAGGGGCTTCGCCAGTACGGCTGCTGGACCCTGGGTCTGAAGATCACCCGGCTCCTGCGGAACGGACCGCCTTCCGGCGTCCTTGTGGTGTCCGCGTTGGCGATGTTGTTGGAAATGACATCCAGTCTCAGACGCTGGGCGGATAGCCCGCTGGCTGCCACGTTGATGCTACTGAACAATCCCATATGTCACCTCCTACCGCAGCACTATGTTGATCCGGTTGAACTGGTCCGAGACCGACCGGGTCAGCAGGTTGTATCGCAGCTGATTTTGCAGGAGCAGCATGCTCTCCTCTTCCAGATTCACGTTATTTCCGTTGTTATCCGCCTGAGACAGATAATCCAGTATTCTCCTCGGCTTCACGTTCCGGTAGTCCTGTACCTTGTCGAAGGGGATGTGCTTCTCATGGGTCAGGTAGGCCTTGGGCTTCACCACCTTCTCCGAATCCAGCGCCCTTTTCAGTTCCGCTTCGAAATTGACTACACTCCGCTTGAAGTTCGGCGTATCGGCATTGGCGATATTGTTGGCGCTCACCTGGTGCCGGAGCATGGAGACATCCATCGTCCGGTGCATGATATCGAGGGTCTTTCCAAAACTGTTTCCTACAAACACCAGCTTCTCTCCTTTCAAAGGCTTTCTCTCTCTATTCTCGACAGAAAGCCCCGCTCCGCTTAGGGCAAGTTTTCCATTGCCCGATAGAACCGCCGACCCTATGCGTCACCCGCCTCCGCAGCGTCGGACCGCCGGCCGCCGACCGTACCGTCTACAATCCCGCCGACCTTTCCGCAGTCTACAGAATGTATCGCGACAGGTCCTGGTCCTCCATAATATCGTTCAGCCGCTCGTCCACATACTCCTGGGTGAGCGGGATTTTCTGCCCCTTCAGGTCCGGCGCATTGAAGGAGACCTCCTCCAGCAGCAGCTCCATAATCGTGTGAAGCCGTCTCGCCCCGATATTCTCCGTCTTCGAGTTCACCTGGGCGGCGATCTCACTGATCCGCTTCAGTGATCCCTCGGAGAATTCGATCTCGACACCCTCGGTCTTCAGCAGTTCGATGTACTGCTTGGTGAGGGCATTCTCCGGTTCGGAGAGGATCCTGAAAAAATCATCGCTCGACAGATCATCGAGCTCCACCCTCAGCGGGAACCGTCCCTGCAGTTCCGGAATCAGGTCCGACGGTTTGCTCATGTGAAATGCCCCTGCGGCGATGAATAGTATGTGGCTCGTATCCACCAGCCCGTACTTGGTATTGACCTGACTCCCTTCCACGATGGGCAGGATGTCCCTCTGGACCCCCTCCCGTGACACATCCACGCCTCCGCGGCCTTCCTTCACAGCGACCTTGTCAATCTCGTCAACGAAGATGATGCCCATCTGTTCAACCCGGTCCCGGGCGATATCGGCGGCGCGGTCGGTATCCACCAACCTGTCCATCTCCTGGTCCAGGAGGATCTCGCGGGCCTCCCTGACCGACACCCGTTTTTTCTTCTTTTTGCCGCCGAAGAGATTGGCCAGTCCGCCGAAGTTGACGTCCATTTCCTCGAAGCTCTGTCCTGAAAAAATCTCGATCGACGGGAACCCCCTCTGGGCGACATCCACTTCCACGATCTTGTCGTTCAGCTTCCCGTCTCTCAGCATGCGTCTGAACTTCTCCCGGGTCGAATCACTCTCTCCGGCCGGTTCCAGGGGTATGACAGCGGAGCCGCCCGCCTCATCGCGTCCGGCGGGTCCGGAGGGTCCGGCTTTATCGGTTGATGCCGGTGCGGGTGAAACGGGTCCGGGTGTGAATCCAGCGCTTCTGTCTCCCTTCCTGATTCCCGGCAGGAGGAGATCCAGGAGCGCCTCTTCGGCCCTCTGCTCGGCTTCCTGACGAACGTCTTCGGCGAGTTCGCTTTTTACCATGGAAAGACCGACGCTCATGAGATCGCGGACCATGGACTCCACATCCCTTCCGACATATCCAACCTCGGTGTACTTGCTGGCCTCCACCTTGATAAAGGGAGCTCCGCACAGTTTGGCCAGCCGCCGGGCGATTTCCGTCTTCCCTACCCCGGTCGAACCGATCATGATAATGTTCTTGGGGGCCACTTCGTCGCGAAGCTCATCCGGAAGCATCCTGCGCCGCATCCTGTTGCGCAGGGCGATCGCAACTGCTTTTTTGGCTTTTTCCTGCCCTACTATATATTTATCGAGTTCTTTTACTATCTCTTTCGGTGTCAGCGAATCCAGTTCGCGCTTCATTCAATCTCCTCCACGGTGAATTGTTCATTCGTATAGATGCAGATACCCGCGGCGATCCGCATTGCTTTCTCGGCTATCTCCCGTGCCGTCAAATCCGAGCTCTCGAGGTACGCCAGGGCGGCTGCGTATGCATAATTGCCGCCGGAGCCTATGGCTAGGACTCCCTTTTCCGGTTCGACGACATCGCCGGTTCCGGAAATGAGAAGGGTCTTCTCCCGGTCAGCCACCAGCAGCATCGCCTCCAGCCGCCGCAGCATCCGGTCGGTCCGCCACTCCTTGGCCAGTTCCACCGCCGCTCTGGTAATGTCGCCGTTGTACTCCTTCACCTTGCCTTCGAAGCGCTCGAAGAGGGTAAACGCATCGGCGGTGGCGCCGGCGAATCCGGCCAGAATCCTACCGTCGTACATTCTACGGATTTTGCGTGCATTGCCCTTCATCACGGTATCGCCGAGGGTTACCTGTCCGTCACCTGCCATGGCCACCTGCGATCCTCTGCGGACTGCTATGACCGTCGTGCCGTAAAAAGTCCCGATACCGTGTCCTTCTCTATCTCTTCCCATGAGGATGTGCCTCCCTGTATACCTTCTTCAGTTTTTCCAGTCCCACATGCGTGTAGATCTGTGTAGTCGAGACGCTGGAATGTCCCAGCATCTCCTGCACCATCCGGATATCGGCCCCGTGATCTATCAGATGGGTGGCGAAACTGTGCCGGAAAGTGTGGGGCGACACCCGTTTCGATATGCCGCTGTCGACCAGATATTTTTCAATAATCATCGCGATTCCCCGCTGGGTCAGGCGGCCGCCCTTCAGGTTCAGAAAAAGGGCCCGCACGGCATCCGGATCTTCCGTCCTGACATGGTTCCTGCGCTGTCCGATGTACAGGCCGAGGGCTTCACGGGCCGGACCTCCCAGGAATACATACCGTTCCTTGCCGCCCTTGCCTCTGACCCTGACCGCTTTTTTGCCCCTGCCCACGTCGCGGAGGTTCATCGAGTTGACCTCGGCCACTCTGCAGCCTGTCGAATACAGGAGTTCGAGTATCGCCCGGTCCCGGGTCCCCGCATAGGTATCATCCGGCATTGAAAGGAGTTTTTCGATCTCCTTCTCACTCATCACTTCGGGAAGTATTCTTCCCCTGCTCTTCCCGCGGACAAGCAGGAATGGATTGGATCCGATATATTCGAATCGCACGCAGTACTGATAGAAGCCCTTCGACGAGGAGAGCGCCCTGTTGACAGATGATGAGCTCAAGCCACTGCGGTGCAGAGATCCCAGGAAGCCGCGTACGTCCGCAAGGTCCATGTGAGACCAGTCGATCTGCTCTCCTCCGACAAACCGCTTCAGCATGTCGAGGTCCCGGCGGTATGCTTCCACAGTATTCGGGGACAAACCGCGGACGGCGGAGAGGTAGTCGAGGTATTCTTTTATTTTACTCTCCAGACTCATCCCACTCTCCTGTAATACATTCCGTAGAACCGCAGAACATCCTCATCCATCTCTCCCTGTACCAGTTCGGCAGGTTGGAGATCACAGCTGTCGATTCTGCTGATCCGATACGCATCATGGGCGATCTCCCAGTCATCCAGTACCTGTCCGGCATGACTGATACGCATGGCTCCTTCGGCCGCAAGTCGGCGGGTCCCGCCGCTCCTGCTGCCGCTGGTTCCTGCCTCGTGGACATACACATTACGGTTGTCCTCGACGGCCCATTCCGCCGTAATGAGGGCACCGGACTTCTCCGGAGCCTCGATTATCACAACTCCCCGTGCAAGACCGCTGATGATCCGGTTCCTCCTCGGGAAATCGTAGAGTCCGATCCGGCTTCCCGGGGGCTTCTCACTCAGCAGCGCCCCGCCGTTCTCGAGTATCCTCCGGGCAAGCTCTCTGTGCGCCGCGGGATAGATGTGATCGATACCGGTACCGAGCACCGCAATCGTTACCTGCCCCGTTTTGACGGCTCCCCAGTGCGCCGCAGCATCTATTCCGAAGGCCAATCCTGAGACGACTGGTATTCCGATACAGCCGAATTCAGCGGCCAGCGAAAATGCCGCCCCCCGCGCACGCATGCTCGGCTGTCTTGTGCCGACGATCGCTACCATCGGAACATCGTAAACCGGCAGCTTTCCCCTCACGTAGAGAAGATAGACCGGATCTGAACACTCCCGCAGCTGCGGCGGATAGTGTGAATCCCAGAAACCCGTAAGGTGTGCACGATTCGGTTCGAGGGCATCCTGTATTCTACCGGCGCTCTCGATAAGACCGGAATGCTGAGGATATTCACTGCGAATTCTCAATCTGCGTCCGATCATCTCTTCGACGGCGGAGCGTCCGAGCTGCGTGAATACCTTCTCGTCGGTGCAGCACTCCTCGATGAGAAGACGTTCACTGCAGCGGAGGCCCGGAATCATACTGATGGCAATGCGGAGAAGATCACTCATTGAAACCTCCTCCCAGAAGCCGGTCACGGTTGCTTCGCGCCCGTTCAATTATCTCACTGTTTTCGCTCTCATCGATAATCCGATCGTAGATCTCCACCGCCTCTTCAAACCGGCCCTGGATAACCCGTATACGGGCCAGCAGGAACAGCGGATTAATGCTGTTGCTTCGCACATCCAGTGCCCGCAGCACGTATTCCTCGGCGCTGAGGGGCTTATCGAGTTCGAATATGTAGAGTACCGAAAGGGCATACAAAGCATCGTAATAATCCGGCTTCAGCTCGATTGCCCGCTCCTGATGAAATGCGGCCTCCTCCAGCTTTGCGGTACGTTCGGCAGC
>Ga0272443_10000617_pt1 | contig 62151 bp, 35 predicted proteins | sample SSMAcet12_FD_193581 | JGI IMG/M metagenome (GOLD analysis project Ga0272443, IMG submission 193581) | Marine sediment archaeal communities from Little Sippewissett salt marsh, Falmouth, MA, United States - SSM-Acet-12 | ecosystem: Environmental > Aquatic > Marine > Wetlands > Sediment ... | reverse complement strand
CGATGCGTGTGCGGAGACCGTCACCGGGACCACCACCGATCCGCTGACCTACGCGTCCCAGGGCAGCTATGTGATCACCTGGACCTTCGACGACGGGAACGGGAACAGCGTCCAGGCAACTCAGAACGTGATCGTGGAGGACCTGACGGCACCCGATGTGCCGGTGCTGGAGGATCTGACTGGCGAATGTTCGGTAACGGCGGTGGCTCCCACCACCACCGATGCGTGTGCGGGGACCGTCACCGGGACCACCACCGATCCGCTGACCTACGCGTCCCAGGGCAGCTATGTGATCACCTGGACCTTCGACGACGGGAACGGGAACAGTGTCCAGGCAACCCAGAACGTGATCGTGGAGGATCTGACGGCACCCGTTTTTACCTGTCCCGTTGATGTGGTTACCTGCGACGGTGATGTGGGGGAAATTGGGCTAACGGGTGTTTCGGATAATTGTACCGCACCTACTGTCACCTACGAAATCAGCGGTGCCACCGTTGCTTCAGGGACCGGCGATGCGAGCATGGAACAATTCAGTGAAGGGATCACTACAGTTACCTACACCATTGACGACGGGAACGGAAACACCGGCTTTTGTTCCTTTACAGTCGATTACCGGCCTGTAGGCGAGATCGTGGTGAGTATCAGCGGTGAAACGCTGACAGTGGAGACGGCGGGGACCTACCAGTGGATCAATTGTGAAGATCATTCTGTGATCGAAGGCGAGACGGATAACTCCTTTACTCCTGAAATCACAGGAGAGTATGCTGTCATTGTTACACAGGGGGCCTGTTCGGATACTTCCCGGTGCATCCTTGTTGAAATCTCAGGCACCGGAATGGCTGGTGACCTGCATACATTCAGGATGTATCCGGTTCCGGCGCATGAGAAGCTGATCCTGGAAATGAATGCGGAACATTCCCATGCAACCATCAGGATCATCAATGCCAGGGGACAGGTAGTTACTGTGAAGGAGATGGAACGGTTTATGCAGACCAGTTTCGATATCGGTGATTTTGATCCGGGATTGTACCTGATGCGTATCCAAAGCGATCAGATGAACAGCATCATTCGCTTCATCAAGGAATGACGTCTATTGCAGGACCGGACCATGATTCTGAAAAAACCAGTTTTCCTCCGGCAATATGAGAAAACTCATGTTTTTTCTTCTCAATTATGCGCAACTTTGTAAATACATTTAGGTTAACAATAGGGTTAGATTTAGGGCTTGAAAAGCTGTCCGCCAGGGCAGCTTTTCTATTATAATGTCATGAGATTCCTGGGGAACCTGATCTGGCTGATCTTCGGCGGTCTGGAAACAGCGATCGGATATTTCTGCGGCGGACTGGCCATGATGGTCACCATCATCGGGATCCCGTTCGGATTTCAGATGATCAAGATCGGCTCACTCTGCCTGTGGCCTTTTGGAAGAACATTCCATGTGAACCGCGGGGAGCTGCCTGGCTGCCTGTTCACCCTGCTCAACATTATCTGGTTCTTCATTGCAGGACTGTGGATTGCCATCATTCACCTGGTTTTCGGAATCCTGCTATGTTTGACCATCATCGGGATCCCCTGGGGAAGTCAGCATTTCAAACTGGCCGGTTTTGCGCTCCACCCTTTTGGCCGCCGCGTGGAGATCATCGTTTAATGTCCTCATCCGTGTTGCACTGTCGCAGGATCCAGTCCCCCAGGATCTGCACCGGATCGTATTTTTCTGCCTCTTCATCTGTCAGCTGGTGTGACCAGGGAACGCGGCCGGCCGGATTGGCTCCCGCTCCAGAACTGCGGTACTCCGCATAAAAAGCGGTTCTTTCGGTCTCCGGTTTGTTCCAGTTATGCCACCCTTCCGGCCTGATGTGACCGTCCATTTCACAACCGATATAAACCACGTTGGAATAGGGCCGCCAGGGCCGCCCCAGATAAAAAGAGTGTTCGGGGGCATCTCCCGTGATCCTGCACGGTGCTGAAATCTCCCGTACCGTCCCTGGCCACCACAAAATCGTACGCAGGTGTGGCAATTAAGGGGCATATCAGCCATCCGTTGATGACCAGCATGAAAAGTATCCGGACAGAAATTTTCACTCGCTCATTCATTTTTTCTCCCATTTGTGTTGTGGATCAGGGTATCAGATTTACTCTCGCATTATACCAATATTTAAACATCATTTGGCATGATGCTTCATAATTTACGATCTTTGTAGATATTCCTTATAATGAATTAAAATATTCTAAATAAACCTTCACTAAAACTTTTGCGATGAAACATCATTATTTTATCGAAACAACCAGGCGCCTGTTGCTGGTCTGCATGACTGCTTTCCTGACGGTTTTTGCCGTCAATGCACAGGTGCGTGAGGTGTCCGGAGTAGTGACGGATGCTGAAACCGGAGAGCCTCTGGTAGGAGTGAACGTTTCGGTGGCAGGTACCACCACGGGTACGATCACCACTGCGGACGGCTCCTATACCATCAATGTTCCCTCCGGGCAGACCCTGCATTTTTCATATGTTGGGTATGAATCACAGAACGTGACCATTACCGATCAGACCCGGGTCAATGTTTCTCTTGCGTTGAGCACCGAAGAGATTGACGAGGTTGTGGTGATCGGTTACGGTACCATGAAACGAAGCGACCTGACCGGTGCCGTATCTTCCATCAGTGAAGAGGACATTGCCACCACGAAATCTTCCAATGTGATCGAAGCCCTGCAGGGGAAGGTCGCGGGGATCGATATGGTAAGGAGCAGCGGGGAAGCAGGTTCGGGCTACAGCATCCTGCTCAGGGGCGCCCGGTCGCTGACCGCCTCCAACTCCCCCATTTATATTGTGGACGGGATTGATTACGGCAGCAATATCAATATCAATCCCAACGACATTGCTTCCATGGAAGTGCTGAAAGATGCCTCCTCCACGGCCATTTACGGATCCAGGGGGGCCAACGGGGTGATCCTCATCACCACCAAGAAGGGACAGGCAGGCAAGCCGGTGATCTCCTTCAACACCTATTATGGGATCACCACGCCCCTGGGCAGCCTTCCCCTGGGGGATGCCGACTACTTTCTGAGAATGACCAGGGATTTCCTCCGTACCACCAGGCCGGAATACGACTGGGACACCCCGGACAGCGAGATTGATGTGGGACCGGGACTTTCGGCCATGGAAAATGAAGGGTATGATGCGGGGACCGATTTTGACTGGATCGACGCCCAGATGGAGGATTACGGCAGCCAGCAGGATTACCACCTCTCCGTCACCGGCGGGAACGAAGCCATCAACTATGCGGTCTCCCTGAACCATATGAAGGAGGACAACTTCATTCCCAATGATTATTACAAGCGGTATTCCATCAAATCCAACCTGGAATCCAACGTGACCGACTGGCTCACACTGGGGAACTCCACGTTCATTGCCTACTCGAACAGGGTGGACGGGGAAGGACTCAACTACAATATGAATCCCCTTACCTCTGCATTTGATTCGCTCGGGTATCTCATCCCCGAACCCAATGACCGGGTACCTTTTGAAAACCCGCTCATCAACCAGGATCCGGATAACTACCTGAACGAGATCATCCAGACGGATATCTTTTCCACATTTTATGCCCAGATAAACTTGTTGCGGGGACTGACCTTCAGGTCATCGTTTAACATCGATCTGGGATTCAACAGGAGCGGATACTTCGAGGGCGAATACGAAGGAATTGACAGGCTGAGCACGGCCAGCATTTCCATGTCCTCGGGCTACAAATGGACCTGGCAGAATGTGCTCACCTACGACAATACTTTCGGTGATCACCACGTCATCCTGACCGGTGCCACCGAGACCGTCTATGCCAAAACAGAGCGGGGCTACCAGGGTGCCACCGACCTGCTCCTGGGGAATTCCTGGTGGTGGGCCCTGACCTCGGGACAGCAGGACCTGCTTATCGCCCCGGCCGGAGATGAGAATTATCTCCAGCTAGTGGAAAACCAGCTGGTATCGTTCATCGGAAGGGCGCACTACGGTTTCAGGGACAAATACCTGGTGACCTTCACCGGGAGGTATGACGGCGCTTCCCAGCTGGCCGAGAAGTGGGACTTCTTCCCCTCTGCCTCGGTGGCCTGGAGGCTCAGCGAGGAGAGTTTCATGGACAATGTGGAAGCCATTTCCAACCTGAAGATCCGTTTCGGATACGGGAAAACCGGGAACCAGTCGGTCAGCCCCTACGCTGCCCTGGGCTCCATCATCCGAACACCCCTGTACTATGAATTCGGTACGGATCCTTATCTGGGATACCGGACGGGGTACCTGGACAATCCGGACCTGACCTGGGAAACCACCACGGCCATGAACGTGGGATTGGACTTCGGATTATTCAATTACCGTGTCAGCGGTTCACTGGAACTGTACCAGACCCATACGGAGGACCTGCTGCAGAACCGGACCCTGCCCCCCACCTCCGCGGTGCCTGAGATTACCCAGAATGTGGGAGAGACGATGAACAGGGGAATCGAGCTGTCATTGAGAACGGTGAACATCAGCACGAACGATTTCACATGGAGCACGGACATTACTTTTGCAGCCAACCGTGAAGAGATCACATTCCTGGTGGGAGGCGTGGAGCAGGACATCGGGAACGGCTGGTTTGTGGGTCACCCGATCAGCGTATTCTACGACTATGAAAAGATCGGGATCTGGCAGCTGGATGAAGAAGAACAGGCCAGCATGTATGGCAGGGTCCCCGGGATGCTGAAACTGAATGATGTGAACAATGACACCCTCATCAACGACCAGGACAGGGTGATCCTGGGAACCCCCAGGCCCAAGTGGACGGCCGGACTTAACTCGGTGATGCGTTACAAAAACTTCGACCTCACGATCTTCGCCTATGCACGGATCGGTCACATGGTGAGTGACGGCATCGAGACCCAGTGGGCGCCTGACAGAAGGGAGAATTCCATGGAACGGGATTACTGGACCCCCAACAATCCCACCAACGAATATCCCAGGCTGGATCCCACATTGACACGAAGCGGCTGGTCGGAAGCCACCACGCTGAGGTACAAGGATGGCTCCTATGTGAAGATCAGGGATATCACACTGGGTTATACGCTTCCTGTGGATCTGACCATGAGAGCGAATATCACCTCCATCCGGCTTTACGCTACCCTCAAGAATTATTTTGCCTTCGGCAAATACTACAGTCAGGGAAGATATGACCCCGAATACAGGGGAGCCATGGGCAAACCCATTCCAAAGATGGTGGCCTTCGGTGCCAACTTCACCTTTTAAATATATAACCCAATGAAAAAAGAAAGTGTGATGAAAACAATAAAGATCATATTACTGGTTGTACTTTCCCTGGGCGCCTTTTCCTGTAGTGAGTTCCTCGAAGAGGAATACCTGGCCGGGGCAAACACAGGACAGTATTACACCTCTCCGGCAGGGATGGAAAGTCTGATCGCATCAGCCTACGTGACCAATAAAATATGGTACGGTCAGGAAGAAGGATACGATTTCAGTACCGCGGGGACCGACATCTACGATTACGGGCAACAGCACCCGCAGCAGTACCAGTATACCTTCACCACAGATTTTAACCCCACCAACTCCAGGCTGGTGATCCTATGGGTGGAATTTTACCGCGGAATCAATGCCTGCAACGATGCCATTGAAATCCTGTCGGATCCCGAAAGGACTCCTTTCACGGAACCCAGGACAAAAGTAAGGCTTGCCGAGGTCAGGTTCCTGAGGGCCATGTACAATTGGCTGATCGTGGAGACCTGGGGCGGAGTAACCCTTAGGACCGAAGCGGTGAAAGGGGTGGTCCTGGAAGCCGAAAGGTCGCCGGTGGAGGACTTTTACAACCTGATCCTGGAAGATCTGGACTTTGCCGTGGAGAACCTGAACGAGACCGACAATACCGGTCCCTCCGATTTCGGCCGGGTGACCAAAAATGCAGCGCTCGGGTTCCGTTCACGGATGAACCTCACCCGGGGATATCAAACCGGGGACAACAGTTACTTCACCGCGGCAGCCAGCGATGCACAGGCGGTGATCAACAGCGGTGACTTCGACCTGTGGGACGATTATGCCGACCTGTGGGTCTTTGAAAACAACAACAACAATCCGGAGAATGTCTGGGCCATCAATTATTCACGGACCGAGTATGCGGCCATGAACATTGATCCCGAAACATACCAGTCCTACCAGCGGGAAGGAGACAAGCCCTGGGATGACCGTGAAGGGGGGCACCTGGGGCACCTGATGTTCGGAATGCAGTATGACATCATTCCGGGAATGGTCAGGGACGTGGAGAACGGAAGGCCCTTCAGGCGCTACAACCCGACCATGTACCTGATCGATGCTTTCCACGAGGATGTGGATGAAAGGTTCTACGGCTCCTTCAAAACAGCATGGATTGCCAATGATCCGGACACCACCAGGCTGAAATGGCCCAGGGGTGACTGGCACAGTGCGGAATCCGATCCGCTGAACGGAAAACCGGTGGTTGTCCCCGGCGATACATGCATCTTCTTTTACAAGGGAGTATTCCCCGAAGATGATACGCTGATCGAGGATGAGGTACTGCAGAATTACATCTGGCACTATGAACGCAACTTCTGGACACTGGACCACTCCCATATGTTCAATGCTGATGGGACCATCCGCGGGGAACGGACCAACGACAGGAACCTGTGTTTTGAGCTGAGCAAGTTTATGGATCCGGAGCGACCGGCTGCCAACGGGACAGGCTCGCAGCGCGGGGAAAGGGACTGCTACGTGATCCGGCTTGCAGAGATGTATCTGAATGCTGCCGAAGCACTCTGGAAGGCAGGGGACGGACCGGGTGCCTATAACCTCCTGCTCCCCCTGGCCGACAAGCGGTCCTACGACGGGAACGGGGCTGCACTGCTTGCCTCATACGGGATCAACAGCGGAGCCGACCTGACCCTGGAGTTTTTCCTGGATGAACGCGCCCGGGAATTCTGCGGAGAGCAGATCCGGTGGTTCGACCTGAAACGGACAGGGACGCTGGTGGACCGCATGAAACAGTATGCGGGGAATCCATCAGCCAGGGCCAACTTCAGCGAGAAGTTCGTTCTGAGACCCATCCCGCAGATCCAGATCGATGCCATCGCAGATCCGTCCTATCAGAATCCAGGTTATTAGAACGGTGTAAGGTCCGGATCAGGGATCATCTCATCTACGGAGGGTAGCATTCGTATATCCTCCGTAGATTTTTATTTAAATTGACCGTGGTGACTGAATGATGACAACAACCTGTATAATTACATTAATCAACTGATATGGTTAAGATGAAGATGAATCACATGCCGGCTTTTCTTGGGATCCTGTGCTTGTTTTTCCTTCCCGGGTCTTTTACGGCGACTGCCCAGGTTCCCGCCTTCCCCGGAGCGGAAGGATTCGGAGCGACGGCCACCGGGGGAAGGGGCGGAACCGTAATCGAAGTGACCAACCTCAATGACAGCGGTGCCGGAAGCCTCAGGGCGGCCATCCAGACAAACGGGACCAGGACCGTGGTGTTCAGGGTATCCGGGACCATCGCACTGCAGTCCGAGCTCAGGATCCAGAGTGACAACATCACCATCGCCGGGCAAACTGCCCCCGGCGATGGGATCTGCCTGAAGAATTATCCCCTGACCATCGATGCCAACAACGTGATCATCCGTTTTCTTCGTTGCAGGCTCGGTGACGAATCCAACACCGAGAGCGATGCCATGTGGGGAAGGAACCAGGAAAACATCATCATCGACCACTGCTCCCTTTCCTGGAGCGTGGACGAATGCGGTTCGTTCTATGACAACAAGAACTTCACCCTCCAGTACTGCATCCTGAGCGAGAGCCTGTACCGCTCGGTTCATGATAAGGGAGATCACGGTTACGGGGGGATCTGGGGGGGACAGGGTGCCACTTTCCACCACAACCTGCTGGCGCACCATACCAGCAGGAACCCGCGTTTCTGCGGGAGCCGGTATACCGGAGAGCCGGAGCTGGAGCTGGTGGACCACCGCAACAATGTGATCTACAACTGGGGCTTCAACAGCTGCTACGGGGGCGAGGCCGGGAACCACAACATGGTGGCCAACTATTACAAGTACGGTCCGGCCACCTCGGTGAGCGTCAGGGACCGGATCATTGATCCGGATGCCAATGACAACGGCTTCGGCACCTATTACATCGCCGGTAATGTCACCCATGGATATCCGGCCACCACGGAAGACAACTGGAGGGGGGTGGATGGTATCTCCACAAGCACAAAGGAAGAGATCCGCCTGGATGAGCCGCTTGAAGCACCGGCACTGACCCCGCACAATGCATATGAAGCATTTGAGCACGTGGTCGCAAAAGCCGGTGCCATCCTTCCCAAACGGGATGCCCTGGATACCCGGATCATCGGGGAGGTGGTGACAGGGACCGTCCACTACGGAGGTGCTTACGGGGATTTGCTGGGGATCATTGACTCCCAGGGGACCGTGGGCGGATGGCCCGCGCTGGAAGACAAAGGGGCTCCTGCCGATACGGATCATGACGGCATGCCGGATGAGTGGGAGGACACCATGGGCCTGAACCGGGATGATCCGGCTGACCGGAACGGGGACCTGGACGGGGACGGGTACACCAACCTGGAAGAGTACCTCAACGGACTGGTGGATACGTACGATTATATCCTGAGGCCCGTTCGCCTGGCGGTGGACACGGTAATTGATTATGCCGTCAGCCTGTCCTGGGAGGACATTTCAGATAACGAGACGGGATTCGTCATCGAAAGGAAAGAGGGGGAGAGCTGGTCGGAGCTCATCACCACCGCGGCGGATGCAACCAGTTATACGGACAACACCCTTTCCGTCAACGGTGTGTACCATTACCGCTTGAAGTCCGTGAACGAAACGCTGGAGTCATACTATACCGACAGTGTGACGGTGAACCTGAATGTGGGAATGGAGCCGGCCGGTTCAAAGCAGCTGGAACCGGAAATCTACCCCAATCCTTTTTCACAGACCACAACACTGCAGTATACCGTCCGGGAACAGTCCCGGGCCTTAATCACACTGCATGACGCCACGGGAAAGGAGATCAGACAGGTCGAAGACCGGATGCGGTTTCCCGGAAGACACACATGCACCATTGACGGCAGTCATCTGACCGCCGGTCTGTATTTCATCAGGCTTCGTTCGGGACAGTCGGTCGAATTCATAAAAATACTGGTTACTAAATAGATGGCAAGAATCTTTCTTTTCAGTTTGCTGCTCCAGTTACTGCATCCCGGCGTGATCCAGGCCGAGCCGCCCGGATCATTGCAGGAAGAGCTGTCCGGTGTGATCGATGTGGTGGTGGCACAGGACGGGACCGGTGATTATCTCACCGTGCAGGCCGCCATCAATGCGGTTCCCAACAACCAGGGTACGCGTACTGTCATGTTCATTAAAAAAGGAGTTTACCGGGAGAAGGTAACGATCCCTTCGTCCAAGCAGAACCTGACCATCATCGGTGAGGATGCGGACAGCACGGTGATCGTGTGGGATGACTATGCGGGAAGGATCGTGGGCGGGATCGAGCTGAACACCTTCACTTCCCAGACCATCCAGATCGAATCGGATGATTTCATGGCCATGAACATCACCTTTGAGAACGATGCCCGCCCAGACGGAACCGGCGATGGCCAGAATGTGGCGGTGGCCGCTTATGGGAAAAGAAATGTGTTCCTGCACTGTAAAATGATCGCCTGGCAGGATACCTATTATTCAGGTTCGGACGACCGCCACTACCTGAAAGATTGTTTCATCGAAGGGGCCGTGGATTACATCTTCGGACACACCACGGTCATTTTCGACAGCTGCCAGATCCATACCGTCAGAAGCGCGGGTTACATCACCGCAGCTTCCACGAAAGAGGACTATCTTTTCGGCTACGTGTTCTTCAACAGCAGGCTCACCGCTCCGCCGGGCGTGGCCGGTGTCTACCTGGGAAGGCCCTGGAAGACCTATGCACAGACCGTGTTCTTTCAGTGCATCGAATACGAGAATATCAATCCCCTTGGCTGGCACGTATGGGGAGGACGGGAGGAAACCTGTTTTTATGCGGAATATCAGTGCACCGGTCCGGGTTCAGATACCGCCAGCCGGGTGGACTGGTCACACCAGCTCACCCCCGCCCAGGCTGCGGATTATACCCTGGAAAATATTTTTTCTGCCGCTTCCAGTCCGGCCTTTTCGGAAAACTGGGACCCGGCCGTGCATGACGACCCGCTCTACCCGATCGTAAAAAAACACACCACCATGTTCATGGATCCGGTGAATCTGAATGCCGGGATCGAATCTCTTCTTGTAGACGGGGATCCTTTACCTGGCTGGAACCCGGAGATCTATCAGTATGCTGTCGAGCTGCCGTCCGACACGGTGGAGATGCCTGTGCTGGAAGCTGCTGCCGTGAATCCCCTGGCAACCGTGCAGATCGAATACCCCGAGGAAATCCCCGGATGGGCATCGGTCACCGTACTGGCCAACGACGATGCCACCCATTCCACCTACCGGATCTATTTCTCGGTGGACGGATCCTATTCGGATTCCAGACTTGACAGCATTGTTGTGGCGGGTGAACCCGTTACGGAGTTCGATCCCGCCATTCTCGAGTACGATGTGATTTTGCCCGAAGGTACATCGAAGTATTTCGGGCTGACCGGGTACCCGCATGTTCCGGCGGCCCGTGTGGTGACCACCAAACCGCCCTCCCTCCCCGGGGTGGCGACCATTGAGGTCACCGCGGTGGACGGGATATCCGTTTCGAATTACGTGCTGAACCTGACCCTGGCAACCGGGATCACACCCCCCCTGAACAATGGCCCGTTCGTCCGCCTGGTCAACCCGGGCACCGGCAGGATCACCTTCCTGATCGATTCGCCCGATCCGGTCCCGGTCCGTATCATTGTGTACAACATAACCGGGACAATCATGACCGACCGGGTTGAGAGGGATCTCCTTCCGGGACATACACCCATAGAGGTGGATTGCCGGCTGAGCGGCGGGATCTATTTCTACCTGGTGCAATCTGACCGCTGGCAGCGCAGCGGTAAACTGGTCAGATTGTGATCCGGAACCGAAGTACCACCGGCTCCGTATATCAATGGATCATGAACTTCTTCGTGAACAGATTCTGTTGGGCATCTCTTGCCCTCATGAGATAGACGCCATCGGACAGGTCGGACAGGTCAAGGGTTTGTTTCCCGTGTACAAACGACTCCCGGACCTTCCGGCCGGTCAGGTCGTACACCCCCACATAATCAACCGCTCCTTCGATCACCAGGCCGGTGCCGGATGCATACCAGGCTTTGATCCCGGCACGCTCCGTTTCGCTGATCCCGGTCTCACGCCAGCCCGGTACGCCCCAGATCTTGATGTTGTGGAGCCTGGAATTCTGTGAAACCTCGTCATAGTCGATCCCCGAGGTGAATTTCAGGATCACATTGTCCCGGTTGATATCCAGTTCCACCATCTCTCCCAGTTTCGTGTCTGAGCCGATGATCTCACCCACACCCGGACCGTCCTCCGTCCAAGGGCCTTCCCAGGTTTCCCCGCCGTCGGTGGAGGTGTACACCCGGATGCCCCTGTCCGAGCTGGTGCAGGAATATCCGAATTCTATTTCCGTGATATTGGACATCTCCGGAAAATACATCTGTCCGATGGTATCCCCTTCCTCCGATGTTTTGGTCAGGCCGATGAATCCCGTGGTCACATCAATGGCATTGTTGGGAGTTTCCCCCTGGTTCACCCGTTTGGTGTTGCACTCCGGACTGATCAGGTACTTGATGAGGGTTACCTTGCCGGCTCCACCGGTTTCATACACCAGGTCGTACTGATCCGGACCGGCAATGTGGTTAAACTGCTCACAGTCCGCAGGCGGGTCCGAAACCACACCCTCCGTGGCAGGCCAGTCCTGGAAATCTTCATCAACAATGAGTACAGCGTCCTGGGAATATCCCGCCAGGGCAAATCCGAGGACAAAAATCGCGGTCAGGAATAAAGCTTTTTTCATACAGCTGCTGTTTAGAAGTTATACATTGTGTTGTCTCAAGGTCATTTCAAGATAATAAATTTCCTGGTATACCTTCCCCTGTTTGTATCCATCGAGATGAAATACATTCCGTTGTCCAGATCGGGAATATCCATTCTGATCTGGTTCACGTGCAGGTTCTCCAGGACCCTGACCAGGGTTCCGTCCACCGAGTAAACCGACAGCCGGGAAATGGTCTCGCTGCCGTCTTCAAGCCGGATAGTAATGGTATTGCCGGCCGGGACCGGGTAGAGGGTGAGGGGGTCGTGTCCGGAATCCGGGATCCGGACTTCCGCAGATGTCGGGATCAGGGAGCACGAAACGCTGTTCACGCTCACCTCGCCGGTGAGCGATGTGACCTTCATGTAGTCGATGTTGGCCAGCCCCGAACTCCCAGTCGCTTCCAGGGCGATTTTCTTGATCCCGGCTTTTACTCCGGTTGCGATGACGGAGACCTCCTCCCAGACGGCCCAGTCGCCCGTATTGCCAAAATTCACGGTCCCGATCAGGGTGTCATTGATATAAAGCTCTGCCGGTCTTGCCTCCGTGGCAGCATAACGAAATGTGAATGAATAATCTCCGTCCTCGATGAAGTTCGCTGCCCAGATGATCCGCACACCCAAAATGTTCTCAGAATTGGCAAATCCGGCACCGGTATGGTCCGGGTGATTGCTGTCAATGCTTCCGCTCCCATTCTCAAAGCCGCAGAAACCGGTGGCGGACTCCTGGAAGACCATGATGGCTCCCACCTCCACCCCGACCGTCTCCGATGCGGTCTGGTTCCGGAGATTATCATAAGCCACCGCATATATTTCATAGGTGCCTATTTCCGGAGCATCGAACTGTGTTGTATAGGGACTCTCCGTAAGGGTCTCAAACCTGGCGCCATTGATGAAGATGGCCACGCTGTCCACCGTTCCGTCGGTGTCATACGCCTCAACCGCAATCGGGATGGATTCGCTCGGTCCGTATATCGCCCTGTTCTCGGGGCTGGTGAGCGCGATGTGGGGAAATCCTTCGTCCACCGTAAATGGGACCGGATCGGAGACCATCAGGTTTCCCTCCTGATCATATGCGGATGCGGTCAGTGAATGTTCCCCGGTACTCAGTCCGGAAATGGCAGCCACGTAAGGCGGGGCAACAATAGTGTCCAGGATGGTTGTGTCGTTGTCAAACAAAACCACCCTGCTCGTATCGGAAACACCGAAGGCACGTACGATAACATTCAGATCGAGCCCCAGGTTCAGCTCAAAACCGCTGGCCGGAGAGACGATCTGGATGAAAGAAGTATTGTCCGGTTCCAGCACCCGGATATCGGGAACGGGGGGTGCTTCCATGTTGTGCCCGAGAAAAAATCCCGGATGGGGCGGCTGGTTGTATGCCACATTCTGCCAGGTGATTGCCAGCCTGTACTGCGGATCCTGCAGGAGCGTATAGATCCCGTAAGCCGTGGGAATGGTGGTTGTATATAACCTCAGCGCCTGGTTGTCACTGGTGCGCCAGAGGACCTCCTCCCGCCAGTCCCCCAGCAAATCCCCGCTCAGGGCCGGGGTCGACTTTGTTCCGTTGTTTGAAGAACACCCTGTGGCGGTAAGCATGTTCCCGGTTCCCCATTTGGAGATCACGTTCCCGTCCAGCAGCTCCCGCAGCAGGTCCCCGTCCCACCAGGCTGCGAAATTGATGGAAGGGATCGATCCGTTGATCTGGTTCCCCTGGCTGTTATAAATCCCCAGTCCCGACGAGGCCCAGAATTCGTTCCCGGGGTGGGCTGCGGTGATATCTGCCGTCAGTCCCCTCCCGATATCCCCGGTGGATGCTATGCTCCAGATGACCTCCCCGGTGGCAGCGTCCCTCACCGAAACACCGGGGATGGTCATGCCGTCCACAGTGGCCCCCGCCGATTCGTGAGGCATATAAAATTCCTGCCCGGGACGGGACGGGATCAGATCACTCATGTGGCTGGCATCACCGTGACCGAACCGGGTGTTGTACAAAGGTGTCCCGTCGTCATCGAAGGCCATGGCGCCATACATGATCTCATCCTTTCCGTCCAGGTCCACATCCCCCACCGAGATACCATGTGACCCCTGTCCCTCATACTGTCTCAGGTTGGTCTGGTCATCCTGGGTATCGAATGCCCACCTTTTCACCAGCTGTAAATCCTTAAAATCCCAGGCTGTCAGGGCGGTCCGGTCATAGTACCCCCGGCACATGACCAGGCTGGGAACGGTGTCGAAATAGGCCACGCAGGCCAGGAACCGGTCCACCCTGTTCCCGTAGGTGTCTCCCCAGGTGCTCAGGGGATAGGGATCGGACCTGTGGGGAATGTAGTTTACCGTTGACAATTCCATTCCTGTCAGTCCGTCGAATACGGTCAGGTATTCGGGGCCGTCGAGAATATACCCGCTGCTGTTCCGGTAGTCCGCCCCATCGTCATCGTCAGCGGCCGGACCCGTGTTCAGAAAATTACCGGTCCCGTCCCTTGTCCCGGGTGCGGTCTTGCAGGCCACTTCCGCCCTGCCATCGCTGTCCAGATCGTATACCATGAACTGGGTGTAATGCGCCCCGCCCCTGATATTGATGCCCAGGTTGATGCTCCAGAGAAAAGCTCCGTTCATCTTATAGGCGTGCAGGTAGACCGGGTCGGTGTATCCGCTCTGGGAGTTGTCCCTGGTCGATCCCTCCATCTTTACGATGATCTCCAGCTCCCCGTCCCCGTCCAGGTCCCCCGCACTGGCATCGTTGGGGGTGTATCCCGAAGGTGTCTTCAGAGGGATGGTCAGGTAATTCGTGTTCCATACCGCAACGGGGGTGGAAATGGCCACCGCTTCGGATCCCGCAAGGGTCTCCAGCGCATAGATGCTGGCTGTCGATCCACTGGAATCCAGATAATTGGATACGCCCCTTATGGGATCCTGGTTCACAAGGGTATCATTCCTGTAAATGTTGAACGCAACCGTATCCGGATCAGTAGCGAAGAGCCGCCAGCTCAGGAATACACGATCCTGTACCTTTACCGCCACCAGTCCCCTGGTCAGGTATTCCATGTTCCTCTGTCCGATGACGGGAACGGAACAGATCAGGAAAAAAATATTCCATGCTATGATCCCGTATTTCACCCGCCTGCTGTGCTGACCTGTGCGCCTCATCTGTCCGTAATTTAAAAAAACATCCCAGAGATTTTCAAAATCCCCGTCCTACTCTTTCACAAATTTTGCGTTCCCCGTCAATGCTTCGTTCTGATATGCCCTGATGATATACACCCCCTCCGGGAGCATGCCCACATTGACCATCTTCTCCGATGTTTCAATGGTTCTCACTGTCTGTCCGAGTGTATTGGAGATGACAATCCTGTCAAAATCTGCCTGTATCTTCAGCTCATTCCCGGCAGGATTGGGATAGATTTCCAGACCGTTATTCCTGTATTCAGATATGCCGACCCCGCTTTCAACCAGCGTGATGGTACCTGCATCGTCCATGTTCACATAATTTTCAGCCGTTTCACCCGTATTGGACCAGACAGCCCGCTGGCGGCCAGAAGTTATGCCCTGGTCCTGATCAATGATGGTGACATCGAATCCTATCTTTTCCAGCTCTTTGAACGATTCGAGCGTCATGGTTTGAAAATCAATGTTCGTGAATGAACTGAAAGGGATCATAAATTCGAATACATAATCATTCCCGTTGAGCTCATAGCAATAGGTGCAACTGGCCCTGTAATCATTCCCGGGTTCATATTCCTTCATGATCCCGGATGCTCCATCCTCGAAGGGCGGCTGGATCTGATAATGGCCGCTGGGTTTCGGATCTGTATTGGGTCCGCCTCCATCCACCAGCACCTCGTTCACATCAAAATAGAGCTCCACCTGGTCATATTCATACCAGCTTCCGCCCGATTCCCAGGCCGGATAGTGGTCATCATCCTGTACGGAGACCAGCACAAAAAAATATGTGTCGTCCCACAGCATCTTCCAGTATGCCGTCACCGTGGGCTGCTCGCCTGTGAAAGCTTGATCGATCGGTACCGGGTCAACGTTTTCCCAGATGGCTTCTTCGAATCCATCGATTTCGATCAGGTCAGAGGTATACAAAATGGAAATAGTTGTATCGTCCTGGGCCATCGCCACCCGGGCTATGAACAGAAAAATGAACAGGTAGTAAATTTTTTTCATTCGTTTAAAATTTTATAATTATGTGAAAATACGACTGATTTGATCTCTCGTCGGACAATGATCCTGTCGAATAATAAAACCCTGAAGGGGATGGATGGATGAACCACCCCCTTTCCGGGTTTCATTGAATGATGCGGGCAACCGGTGCTGCTTACTTCAGCACCAATTTTTCGTAGGAGATCTTGTTCCCGACCTGCAATTCCACAAAATAGAGTCCGGGACCGTAACCGGCCGTGTTCAGGGATACCACATTTTCACCGTCCACCGTCACGCCCGTATGCAGGTTCCCTGCCAGGGCACCGGAGATGCTGAACAGATCCAGCGACATGCTTTTGCCCGGTTCGGCGGAGAACCTGACAACCGCCTGGTCTCTAGCGGGATTCGGATATACGGACAAATCGAACTCCTCGGTCAGAACCTGGTCGACACCCACCGGATACGCTTCGAACATGTACTTCACACTCCTGTGAAGAATGTTGTAGAAATCGGCCGAGCCCACTGCCAGATAGGTATATGCCACATTCATGAACAGAATTTCCGGATCCAGCAGAATGGCCAGGGCAGCTGCCTGGTCCTGCACATAAGAGGGGTTTGCTGAGCCTCCATCCGTCCTGCCTCCTGTGGCAAGGATGTAATGGTCCACAAAGAAACCGTGCAGGTAGGGAACCCCCCTGTCTGCTTCCGGTGCATAGTTGATCACATCGCCAATGTTATACTCGTCCGTGATGTAATGCATGTCATCGGCAATTTTCCATTGTACATCCTCTGCCGATGCAGGATCATAACCCCATGTTCCGCCGTCTTCATTCAGCAAAACCCATCTGTCCGTGGAGGCAGGATCACCGGAAAACTGAGCAGCTTCCATGATAATACACGGAACAGGATAATTATCCCTCAGGCCAAAATTAGCAACAGCTCCACCTCCGATGGATTCTGAAATGATCACACCTTTCGCATTGGTTCCACCTTCTCCGTAAAGCTCACTGGCACTGGCTTCGTTAAACACGCCTCCGTCCATAAAGACCACATTGACCCACTGTGAAATGCTGTCCATCGCAACCTGGTCTTCCGGTCTGGGTTCCTGAATGGTAGCGCTTTGATACTGACCGACAAAAATGATGGTCTTATCCACATCCGGTTGTGCTTTCACCGGTGATGATACCAGCATCAGAGCCATCATCAATGCAGTTCCTAGAATCGCGTAGAGTTTTTTCATCATGTGTTAATTTTTTAAGTTAATAAAAGACAGAAGGAAGGCTATCACCTTAGTGATAACCTTCGTTCTGATATTCCTGTTTCTCCGCAGCTGTTAAAAATCTTCCGTCCACCTGAATGGCATCCAAATGGATCTGCGGGATGGGACGGATCCTGTGGAACATCTGGAGTGTACCTGAGTTGCGGGTATCGTCGTTGAATTTCATGGCTCTTTCAACCAGGGTTCCGGTACGCACCAGGTCTTCCCAGCGCACCATTTCGCCCAGCAGTTCGCGGCACCGTTCGTTCAGGATGAAATGGATAAATCGCTCCTCTTTGGTATCCACACCCTCAGGATACATTTCCACATCATCATTGCCGGCGTTATCCCAGTAAGTGGCATCGATCCGCATCTCTTCCACCGTACCTGTCGTGGCCATTGCGGGAGTGCCGCCGTCGTACTGCATCCAGTACTGCCCTTTGTCCTCTCCATCCTTATAAGCGGCCCTTTCCCTGACAAGGTTAATGTATTCAGCCGCTTTGTTATAGTCGCCGAGCCTTCCGTAGGCTTCTGCTCCAATCAGGTATGACTCGGCCAGACGGGCCAGGAAGACATCCCTGGTCCCCCAGTGGCTATTATATCCACCCGGTTTTGAACGGTCCCAGTACTTGATCAGTGAGGGCGACTTGTTCCTGTTCCATGTGGAGGCGACAATGGTACTGGAGCCTGCCACAAACTGGTCTGAGGTCTCCAGCAGGTCGTCATCCCTGTCAAAGGTCACCAGTTCGTTCAATGAGCCGTCCTCATGGGTGGTCCAGTAATACCGGGCGTAGATTTTATATCCCGCCGCGACCATCTGCCGGTCGGTCAGCGTGGTGGTCTCGTCATTCACAAGGAAGACCAGCGCCGTATCCCCCACATTTACATACTCCGACTCGGCAATGGCTGTGGCAGGGGCAAATTTCATTTCGCCCGCGCGTACCGTATCGCCATAACGGATGGCCCAGGAACCGTCAGGGGCCACATCGTCAAAAGCAAACAGCAATTCTTCCTCCGTCCATTTCGGGATGTAATCTTCATTTGTCTGGGTGGAGAAATAAACCTCCAGAAGGCTCTTACGGAGCCTGGAATCAATCAGCCGGTCATGGATATTGATGGCGTAATCGGTCAGGAACAACCTGCGGAACGGCCGCCCGTATTCGATGTTGCGGGCCATCCCCATATCCACGTCATACTGGTTGAACCAGAACTCATGCAGCTGGTTTTTGTAGGGAGAGGCATTGCTCCCGTTCAGACCATCCACATCATTGTACTGGATCGAAAAGATAATTTCGTCGTTGATCTCGTTTCCTTCACGGAACAGTTCCGTGTAATCGGGAACCAGTGAATGGCGTCCTCCCTGGCGAATCTCATCGATCAGCGTTGCTGCCTTCTGCAGATCTGCTGTCGGGTCACCTCCCCGGTCATAGTCCCTTGGATTGTCTCCGGGTTCGGGTACATAGCTGGCACGGGTGAGCAATACTTTTGCCCAGTAATGCCTGACCACATCTTTGTTGACCCTGCCGAACTGTGACTGGGTTTCCGGAATGTGTTCATAGGACCATTCCAGGTCGGCGATAATGGCATCATACACCTCGCTGATGGGGATTCTCGGCCATTCGTACTCCAGTCCGGAACTGGGTTCCAGGGTCAGAGGAATGGCCCCGAATTGCTGTACCAGGACGAAATAATGGTAGGCCCTGAGAAAGCGCACCTCGGCGGTCCGGATGTCCTTCCCCTCCTGGTCCTTCAGCATCCCGATTCCGTCTTCCACCTTTGCGATCTTATCCACCGCCACGTTGCACCGGTCGATCCCGTTGTAGGTGATTGCCCACAGATCCCCCACATCGGCAACAAAAGAGTCTCCTTTGTTTTCCGCATCCAGGTCGGGTGTATAGTCATTGTATTCGGGCTGTGCATAAGGCTGGGTCCACTCGAATCCCTTCATGTACTCGTCGGTCCCGTAGTTAAACATGCCGTACGACCATTCGTTCCCCGCTTTCAGCCTCAATGACTCGTAACAGGCATTCACCAGGGCCTCGCAACCCTGTTCGGTTTCATAATACCCATAGCTGAGGGTGGCTACCTGTTCCTCTTCCAGAAACTTCTCGCAGGAAGTTACCAGTGCCAGCAAGGCGAATAATATGATAGTCTTTTTCATCGTTTCTTTGTTTTTCAACATACAGGTATTTGATATCAGAATCCCACTTTGACACTGAAGGTCCAACCTTTCCCGCTGGATCCGGGCGGGATCCTATTCGTATCACCCGCCTGTGCCTCGGGATCCAGGTACGGATAATCGGTGATCAGCAGCGGATTGAATGCCTGCACCGATAATCTCAGGCTTTTCACGTTCAATCTGGAAATCAGGTTGCCCGGAACGTTGTATGAGAGTGTGACATGCCGCAACTTTAAGAAGGAGGCCTCCCTGTACCACATGGCACTTTCATACCGGTCCCTGATATTGGCAGGTGCGGGGTGCACCGCATCGGCATTTTCTTCAGGTGTTCCCATGGGCAGGTAGTAATCCACCAGGAACGGGGTGGCATACCGGGAGGTCATGGTAAAATAATGTCCGTCCCTGCTGTAGATCCCGTGACCCACCCTGAAGAAAACGAAAAAGGACAATTCAAATCCTTTGTAATAAAGCCTGTTTGTAACCCCGCCAGAAAACTTGGGCACATTGTGTCCCACGACGGTGCGGTCGTTCGTGTTGATGGTGTCGTTGCCATCCACGTCCTTCACCCGGATCTTGCCCGGGGCAAACCCGTTGTTCCCGGTTTCATTATAGAAATCGATCAGCTCCTGGTCGCTTTCCTGCCAGATCCCGTCATACATATAGGTGTAGTAGGAGTTGATGGGCTGTCCGATGAACCATCCGTTGGCAATGTCATCCTGGGCACCTTCGGCCAGTTCCAGGATCTGCTCCCTGTTATGGGTGAATGTAAAATCGGTTTCCCACCTGAAATCACCCCTGTCCACATTGAACGTATATAAAGCGATCTCGATCCCTTCGTTCCTGGTCTTTCCCACATTGGCCCTCACGTGGTCATAACCCGTAATGGCGGGTATGGTCTTGTCCAGCAACAGGTCATGGGTGTTCGCCCGGTACAGGTCAATGCTACCGGAAATGCGGTTCCTGAAAAGACCAAAGTCAATCCCCAGGTTCGTGGTGGTGGTTTTTTCCCAGCCCACTTCCCTGGTCTGGATCAGCTCCGGAGCAAATCCTTTGGCCGGATCGTCCCCGAACACATAATAGGATTCCTGGATCCGTCCAGCCGTTTCATAGGGGGAAACGCCAGATTGTCCGACCGTTCCGTAACCGGCCCTGAGCTTCAGCTGGCTGATCACATCCACGTTCTGCATGAAATTTTCATTGTCGATCTTCCATGCAAGGGAGAATGACGGGAAGTAATCCCACTGGTTGTCCACATAAAATACGGATGAACCATCATAGCGAAGGGATGCGGTCAGCAGGTATTTGTCCATCAGACTGTAATTCACCCTTCCCATGAAGGATGCAAGCTGTCTCCTCCAGTAACTGGACCCCAGGGTGAGCGTTGAGGGATCCAGGGTGGAGTTCATGTCATACCACAGCTGGCTGTCATAGGGATAATTCTGTCCCTCCATGCTGGTGGATTCGAACCTTGACGCCTCAATACTCTGCAGCAGGGTCACCCCGATGTTGTGCACCCCGAACTGGCGGTTGTAGAAAAGCAGGTTCTCCACGGAATAGTTCAGCTGCTGGTTCTGGGAGTACTGCACCCAGTTCACGCTGGGATAGCGGGCCGAAGATAAAGCATGCTGGTATCTTCCCCTCCGCCAGTGCCTGAAATCCTGGCTGACGTTCAATTTATATTTTAAATGCCTTGTGAAAGAAATCTCGGCATAATAGGCTCCCAGGTACCTGCTTGTCCGGTCCTCACGGGTGTTCAGCTCTTCGTCCCTCAACGGGTTCTTCACCTGGGTATCGTTGGTCGGATTGATCAGGAACTCACCGGTGGAGTCATACGGAACCGATACCGGGAGCATGCTGGTCACACCCCAGAGCAACCCTTCCCCGTAGTCGGCCAGTTCAGAATTGAAAATGGTGCTCATCCCCACCTTCAGCCAGTCCGTTACCTGGAAATCCAGGTTCAGCCGGGGACTGATCCGCTGGTACCGCTCTCCAACTCCCTGCCCTTCTTCATCAATATATCCAAGAGAGAAATAAGCAGCCAGCCTGTCGGTCCCTCCGCCTACGCTGAACAGGTGGTTCTGCGTCAGGGCATTGGGATTGCGGCCATGACTGAACCAGTCATAGGTCCGGACATCGTCGGGATTGTATACCGGAACCTCTTCAGGAACATCCTCCATCACCTGGGACCATCTTTCCCTTTCTTCATCGGTCACCGGGCGCATGGCCACACTGCCGTCCTCGTTCCATTCATATCCCGCTTCCACGGATTCCCAGACTGTGTAGGGCATGTTCCTGACGATGGCATAGTCGTCTGTGGGATTTGGGAACGGAGTTGTGTAACGGCTGGAACTGCGGTTGTTGTTCCTGGCAATCTCCATCCATTCATTTCCTGAAAGCTGGTCAAAAAACCGCAGTGCATTTGTAAAGGTGAATGAACTTTCCAGGTTCACATTGAACTGTCCGGCCTGGCCCCTCCTGGTGGTCACCAGCACCACACCATTGGCTCCCCTGGAACCGTAAATGGCAGTCGCTGAAGCATCTTTCAGCACCTCGATCGATTCGATATCCCCGGCATTGATGTCGGCGATGGTCCCGGCGATGGGAACCCCGTCGATCACATACAAAGGGGAGTTCCCGGCCGCGATGGACCTGTTTCCCCTGATCCGGATCTGGGGATTGGTGTTCAATCCGTAGCTCGAATTGACCACATCCACCCCGGCTGCTCTTCCCTGCAGTGCCTGGTTGATGTTGGTGATGGGCATTTCCTTGATCTGTTCTTCGGAAACGGATGCGAGCGATCCGGTAATGTCGCTTTTCTTGGCGGTCCCGTATCCGATCACCACCACTTCATCCAGTCCCACGTAGTCTGGTTCCATGGATACCTCCAGACGGGTCTGATCCTCCACGGTGATCTCCTGCGTGCTGTATCCGACAAAGGAAAAGACCAGGGTCATGGATCCATCGGGGACATTCAGGGAGAACTCACCTTCCCCGTCCGTAATGGTGCCCACGGTTGCGTCTCTGACGAAAACATTCACGCCCGGGATCGGTTGGGAATTCTCATCATAGACCACGCCTGTGATGGTCCTCTGCGCAAAAAGCGCCGTTGAGGACACGAGCGCCAGCAAGATCAGAAGGGTACGTACAATGTGTTTTGTGTTCATTATCTTAGGCTGATTTGGTTTAAGTATCGTTTGCCAGTCCATGGCTGATCATCGTTGCAGACAATGATTACTCACGATTTTTCTTACGAAAAATATTCAGTTATTCCTGCCTGATGAAAACCGGATCGGGGCGACATGGCCCCGGTCCTTATGGTCTAAAAAGCGGTTACTGGATCACCACTTTTGTTACGGAAGTCTCTCCTTCCACATCCATGCGAAGCTGGTAGATCCCCGCCGGATATTTGTTGGCATCAAGGTACATGAAGTTATTTCCGCTCCTGGTCCTCTGGTGGAACATATCCACCTGCTGGCCGGCCACATTGTAAAGAACAGCCATGGCGTCGGCCGGCATTTCTGTTTTAAACCGAACGGTGACGCGTTCTGATGCAGGGTTGGGGAATGCCACCAGTTCCATCCGTTCTTTCTTCAACTGTTCGATCGAATTGGATCCGGCGTCATCAAAAGCCCATGCACACATGCGCTTGATGATGGTATAGAACTCTGCCGTTCCGTAACTGCCATCCTGGGCTTCCCCGTTCAGGCCGATATGGTTCACTCCCCAGTATACCAGTTTGTTCCCCGAACCTTCTATGTCATCTACCGTGACCATGTTCCAGAAATCGGCCTGACCGGCATGCGATTTCATCTGCGCCAGCTTCCCGTCATAGTCCACATTCACTTCCATGATGGATACCGGTGCGTTCGCAGCAATATCTGACGCGATGGTTGCACCTGACCAGCGGACTTCATCCCCGACATTAAAGACCTGGGTAATATAGTGGGAGTTGTCTTTGATGATGACCACCTGGTCATCCCCGGTTCCCCCGGAACTGGCTGTCTGGAAAAGTTCGGCCCCGTTATCGTTGAGCCATGCCCACCTGTCATTACCGGTGGCCACGCAATAGCCTTCCAGGTTCACGCAGGGGAGGGGATAACCTCCCTCATCAGTGGCAAACCGGGCCATGGCCTTGGAATCAACGGTTTCATTAATGAACATCGCCTCATAATTGCCATAGTCCAGCGGATTAAAATCTGCGTCCTGACCTGTTGCATATTCCCCGTTGCTGTCCCAGAATTCCGGCGCATACCCCCAGGCAGTCAGGCTGTCAAACAGGTCCTGGTCAGACTGGTAATCCCCCAGGTTGTCGCGCCCTACGAAAAGCACCGGCTTCTGGCCGAAACCGTCAGACGCAAACACACACAACGCCAGTGATAATACAAACAATCTTGTGTAGAGTCTTTTCATAATATGATGGTTTTAAATGATGAATAATTCTGTTATTGAATGATATAAAAAGTGGCTACCCCGCCTTCCGGGGCAGCCACTGTTATAAATCTATCTTTTACTTTTTAAGGACTTTGGCCATGGAGACCTCCTCGCCGTTATCCACCCTGATCATGTACAATCCGGGCGTCAGTCCGCCAAGATCGATCTGCACACGGCTGTCACGCAGCCCGTTCCGGTCCACGATGACTTCCCCGATCACGTTGAATACGGTCACACGTCCGAGCTCGGCACCGCTCTCCACGTACAGTACACTGGTAGCCGGGTTCGGATATACCTTCAGGGTTGAAGAAGTTTCCGCCTGCGGCTCCTCGATCCCGACTCCGTAGGGATGGATCGTCACCGTATAGATCTTCTCGTTCCAGTTCTCAGCGATCACGTGTACCGCAACGGTCACGGGTTCCGTGATCTCAGTAACTGCGGTATCCCCGATGGTCCACGCGAAGAAGTCATTCGGATACGCATTCAGCGTAACTTCAGTTACTCCTTCAGGAAGCATCAGGTCATATTCCACAGAGTCTTTATTGAACTCCGGATCCATGGTTCCTGCGGTAGCCGTAAGGGAATCCAGGTCTGCATCGGAGGCAACGGTGATCACCGTGGAATGCTCGGCACCCAGCAACAAACTGATCACGTTCAGGTAGATCTGCTGACCTGCATCGGTGAGATTGAAATCATTCGGACGGTAATTCGGACCGTTGTCCCTCAGGTTGTCGTTCCCGATGGCCACGTAGGCCCTCGGCCCTGCCGGTGTGGCATTGGCCCCGGCACCGGGATAATATTCGGTTCCGCCGTCCCATGTAACAATCAGCGGAGCTTTTTCCAGCTCTGATCCGGCATGAATGGTTCCGTTGGTTACAGAATCCAGACCACCTACGAAATCGTGGGGTGCGCGCGTCCATGCCACAGAGTCGCCCGTCAGCGCTACACCCTCAAAAGCGGGACTGTCAGGCTCCCAGACATTGGCATAAGCCAGCTCATAGTCGGTATTCCTGTGGAAAGCGGAGGCGCTGTTGATCATGCCGATACGACTGCTCCGTGCCACATACTGGGAATTGATGATCAGCGGGGCGGTCAGGCCGTTCCATACCGGCTGGTCGTCACCGTCGAAATTGCCGCTGTTGTTGCTCCGGCCCACAATGATCAGTTCCGATGCATTGAGGATGTCCAGGGTATCCTGGTTGGCAGCGGAAAGGGCATCACCGGGATAAAATACATTCACATGTACCCCGTTCTTCTTCAGCCATTCGATCTGCACCCGGTCGTCCCAGTATCCGTTGTTTGCCTGATCAGCCTCGTAATCAGTAACGAATGTCACAGCCCCATCGGAGGCGGTGAAAACCGGGGCGGGCAGCTGGGCTTCCTCAATACCTGCCACCAGGCAGATGGCATTCAGATAAGCCTGCTTTCCTGCCTTGGTAAGGTTGAAGTCATTGTTCCACATAAACTGACCACCATCTCTCAGGTTGTCGTTCCCGAAGCCGAAGTAATACCTGGGTCCTGCAGGAGTTGCCTCTGCACCAGCACCGGGATAATATTCCGTTCCTCCGTCCCATCTGACAATCAGGGGAGCGCCCTCACGCTCCGAACCGGCCAGGATGGTTCCGTTGGTCACCGAATCCAGTCCGCCCACAAAATCATGGGGTGCCAGCGTCCAGGCCACGGAATCTCCCGCCATCAGGTCAACACCGGTAAAGACCGGGTCGGCAGGCACCAACACGTTGGCGTAAGCAACCTCGTATTCTGTATTCCTGTGAAATGCGCTGTTGCTGTTGATCATGCCGATGCGGTTGCCCCGGGCAGCGTACTGGGAATTGATGATCAGGGGAGCGGTAAGGCCGTTCCATGCGGGTTTGCTGATCCCGTCGAAGCCACCGCTGTTGTTGCTTCTGCCTGCAATCACCACATCCACGGACAGGTTCATTTTATCAAGTGAATCCTGGCCGGCGTTGCCAAGTTCAGGACCTGCCCAGAACTTCGTTACGTAGAATCCCTGGTTCACAAGCCACCTTGTCTGCTCGATGTCATCCATCTGGCCATACTCTGCGATGTCATCCTGATAATCGGTATACATCATGACCCTGACATCCTCTTTACCGAATACGGGCTCCTGTACGGGGATCCCCACCAGGCGGCAGATTTCGGCCAGGTACACTTCTTTGGCCTCACGGGTCAGGGGGAAGTAGTTGGCTGTTTCATCCACTCCGCGGTCGGGACCGATATCATCGTTCCCGAACCCGAAATACACCCTGGGGCCCCTTACGGTATCGGTCGAGCCTTCAAAATAGGCCACCCCGGCATCCCACCTGACGACCAGGGGATGGTCACCCACCCTGGCGAGTATGGTTCCGTTGGTCGCCGAATCTGCACCTCCGATATAATCGTGGGGAGGAAGCATCCATGCCATGGAATCGCCATCGAGGGTTACCCCTGCGAAGATGGGATCACCGGGCATGAGCACCTGTGCATACTCCACGGCAGGTCCTTCGTTGCCGTGCGAGGCAGATGTGCTGTTGATCATGCCCACCCGTTGGCTGCGGGCTATCCACTGCGAGTTGAAAAGCACGGGCGCAGTCAGGTCGTTCCACGGGGTTTTGTCCTCATTGTCGAATTGGTCGCTGGCCGGACTGCGGCCCACAATGACCAGATCGGCAGCATTCAACATGTCGATGGTATCCTGTCCGGCTGCAGAAAGCAGTCCCGGATAGAATCTCTCCACATCGAAGCCGTTCCGCATCAAAAACGCGTATTGAGCATCATCCAGGTCATACTTTTCTTCAGCAGTGATCAGGATGATCTTTGGAGCCTGTGCAGTCAACAAGGGGACTGCAAGGAGCATTGCAATTAATACAGTAAAAATTCTCTTCATAGCAATCTGTTTTAATGAGTAATTAATTCAAAAGGTTATCCAATTAATGAAATTATCTCCAATTCCATGTTCAAATTTTATTCAAGAAACATAGAAAAATTGTTATTTGATGCCCAATTTAAGACTATTTTTCAGCTTTCACAAATTAGAAGCGTGCCCTGAATGCTGAAATCCAAGACATTATCAACTGTAAATCAGCTCTCCACAACTTCAACGCTTCCTTCTTTCACCCCTTCACCGATCACAGACCTGTTCCGGGTGTCCTGTGTCTCCTCCGTCCGGACAACAATGTGCTCGGTTGCGGATCCCTCCACACGCATGTATGTTTCATCATTCCCGCTGACCGCCCTGATCTCTGCACCCGAAACATTGGTCAGGTTCAAAGTGGGGTGTTCCTCGGTCCTGATGATCACATTGTCCAGGACCAGATCCTTCGCAAACAGACACTGAACGCCCATCAGGGTGCTGAACACGGAATTCTCAAGCTTCAGCCCGCTGACCGGCATCTCGGGCAATCCCATGATGTTCAGCGCCCTTTCGGCTCCCTGGCACTGGATCCCGCTGATTGTAATGTTCCTGAATTCCGGGGTCTCTTCAGACACCTCAGGGGCGGAGGAGATCAGCCCTTCAACGGGATTGTCCCCCATTTCCGTGGGCGCAAGTCCGGCATAGAACAGGTTGAAAATGATGGCATCACGGGCAATATCGTTCATCCGGATGTTCTCGATGTGGATGTTTTCCACAACGCCTCCCCTTCCCCTTGTGCTTTTGAACCGCAATCCCACATCGGTGCCCAGGAAAGAACAGTCACTGACCCAGATGTCTTTTACGCCGCCGGACATCTCACTGCCCACGACAAATCCGCCGTGTCCGCGCTGCACCACACAGTTGCTGACCTCCACAAAACGGGTGGGCATTCCCCTTTTCCTGCCTTCTTCGTTTTTACCCGACTTGATGCAGATGGCATCATCGCCCACATCAAAATATGAATTTGTGATGCGGACATTCGTACAGGATTCCACATCGATTCCGTCGCCGTTCTGGGCATACCAGGGATTTTTTACCCTGATGTCGTTCACCGTCAAATTGGTGCACATCAACGGATGGATGCACCATCCCGGTGAATTCTGGAACAACGGCCCTTCCAGGAGCACCCGGTCGCAGCTGACCAGCTGTACAAGCGCCGGCCTGTAAAAAGCTTTGTAGTTTTCTTTATCGGGAAGGGTTTCCAGGATGGACCGGTACCTGTCCGGATCAAGCGACACCCTGTAAGCCTGTTCATTCGGCCACCAGGTCTGCCCGTCCCCGCTGACATACCCTCCGGACCGGACCAGCTCCTCCCACTGGTCCTCCGTGGTTTTCATCTTCTTTACAGGGCGCCAGGCATCCCCCGATCCGTCGAAGATCCCTTTCCCTGTGATCGCAATGTTTTCAAGCGTATCGCCGTAGAGCGGAGGCATCGCCCTGAAGTCTCTTCTCCCTTCGAAATAGGTGTAAATGAAAGGATAATCATCAAAGTCGTCACTGAACAGGACCACAGCCCCTTCATCCACGTGCAGGTTCACATTGCTCTGCAGCCTGATCGGTCCTGTGATCCATACCCCTTCGGGAATGACCACTTTCCCTCCCCCTGCCCCGTTGCATTCTTCGATGGCCCTGTTGATCGCTTCGGTGTTCAGGGAGATCCCGTCATTGACCGCACCATATTCGGTGATCAAAAACTGGCTGTCGGGAAATGACGGGACTTGGATATCAAACCTGCCGGCAGGATTGTCTGTTTTTACCGGCCCGACACCGGTGCAGCCTGCGAGGATGACCAGCAGGATCGCAGGGACTTTTATAAAATTACTGATACATGCGCTCATTTACGGAAAAATATGATGAATACACCAAATGTAAATGATTGCAGTTGTACGAATGTTTAATAATTAATCAAACATGAGTGATAATCTGTTACGTCTGGCTGAACTGGTACCGGGAGGGGGAGACGCCATACTGCTTTTTGAAACTGGTGCTGAAGTAACGAATGTCGTTGTATCCGACCATATACGCCACTTCTGATACCGTAAACTCGCCCGTTTCAATGTACTTTGCAGCTTTTTTCAGCCGCATCATCCTGATCAGCTCCACCGGCTGGTACCCGGTGATCCCTTTGATCTTTTTATAAAACAGTGTCCTGCTGATATAGGTTTTCGCGGCCAGCTTTTCCACATTGAATTCGGGATCGTTCAGGCTTTCTTCAATGATGCGGATCACCTTCTCAATGAACTCTTTGTCCTTGGGTGCCACGCGGACTTCATCGGGTTTCAGTTCGATCCGGCTCTCAAAGATCTCCCTGATCCTTTTTCTCTGGGAAAGAAGCGACTGCACCTGGGATATCAGCAGCTCGGTATGGAACGGCTTGGATATATAAGCCTCGGCACCGGTCTGCAGCCCCTCCACCTGGCTTTCGACTTCCGATTTGGATGATAACATGATCACCGGAATGTGGCATGTTTTGAATTCATCCTTTATCTTTTCCGTGAGTTCGATCCCGTCCATGCCGGGCATCATGATGTCGGTGATGATCAGATCGGGGGTCAGCTGGAGCGCCTTGTTCCACCCGTCGATCCCGTCCCTGGCAATATGGACCTGGTAAACAGGTTCAAGCATTCCCTGAAGGTATCCGCACATTTCCAGATCGTCCTCAACCACCAGGATGTGTTGTCTCTTCTCACCATCCACCCTTTTTCCGGCCGGCATGTGCAATTCGGGCACCTGGCTTTCCTCAGGCAGGACTTTTGGAGTGTAGCTGTACGCTTCCCTCTCCTTTACGATCACATCATCCTCGAAATGTGAATTTCCCGTCAGCAGCCGGAGGATAAAATCCGTTCCCTTTCCCTTCGTGCTCTCCACCTGTATCTCTCCCTTGTGTAATCTGACATACTCCTGGCAGAGAGATAATCCGATCCCTGTTCCCTGGTAGATGTTATCCCCTTCCGTGTGCGAAACAAAAAACCTGTTGAATACCAGGTCCAGCTTGTCCCTCTCGATCCCGATCCCGGTATCACGGACCAGGATCTTCACACTGTTTTCCGGTTCAAATTCCCGGCTGACGATGATGGAAATGTTCCCGTTTTCCTTTGTGAATTTGAAAGCATTGGACAGCAGGTTGAAAATGACGGAATCCAGTTTCTGGATATCACCCCAGATTTTCAGCTCCTCATCGGCGCGGTCAAAGATCAGCCTGAAATGGATCTGTTTCTGCAGGGCCAGCATCTCAAAGCTCTCGTAGATCTGCTGCAGGAAAGGGATCACCGAAATCTCCTGGATCCTGAGCTGCATCTGTTCGCTCTGTACCTTTCTGAAGTCCAGAAGCTGATTGACCATCCGCAGCAACCGCTTGGTATTCCTGTGCACCATCACCAGCTGCTGCCGCACATCAGCCCGGATGCCCTTCTGTGAGATCAGGTTGTCAACCGGACCCAGGATCAGTGTCAGCGGGGTGCGTATTTCATGGGAAATGTTTGTAAAAAACCTCAGTTTCGACTCGGCCACCTTTTTTTCAACCTTCAGGTTGTTTTTCAACCTGACAAAGCGGCGTGCAATCCTGTAGGCGAAATAAAGCAGGAGGAAGAATACCAGCACATACAGTATGATGGCGGGTTTTGTTCTCCATACCGGAGGAAGAACGACTACCTGGAGAGATGCCTCGGTGCCGTGTTCGGAAAGATCGCTGTTCAGTCCCTTCACCCTGAAGGTGTAACTCCCCGGAGGCACGTTTGTAAAGGTGGCTTTGTTCTGGGTACCGATATAATTCCATCCTTCGTCGAATCCCTCGAGCATATAGGAATAATGGTTGCTTTCCGGTGACTTGAACGACAGCATTGAAAAACTGATCGCAAAATTGGACTGGTGGGATTTCAGCCTGAGTTCCTTCATATAGGAGATGGAGCGGTCCAGGGGAGAGCCTTTTGCCCCCGGATCGATTTCCACATTGTTCAGCTGCAGGCCCGTCAGACAGATGGTTGGATTCAGGTCCTCGGTGGTGATCCTGTCCGGGGAAATGGCATAAAATCCGTTCACGGTCCCGAAAAGCACCCTGCCGGTAGGGGAGCTGGTAGAGGTCCTTTCGGAAAAAGAGACCTCCGGAAGCCCGATCTTCTTGTCATAATTGGTAATGTCCCCGTTGATCGGGTTGTATCGTGAAAGACCGCTTGCGGTCCCGATCCAGATGAATCCGTAGATATCCTCCGTCAGGCTGAGGATGTAATCATCCTTCAATCCGTCCTTTTCCGAAAAATGACTGAATCCGAATTGATCCCCGGAAGGATCCGGAATGACATCCACCCCGCCTCCTGCGGTTCCCAGCCACAGATGTCCGTTCTTATCCTCCATGATCATCACGATGTCATTGTAGGAGAGGGTGCCCGATCCCGGTGGTCCGGATAGGAGGTTCCCGATGACCAGCTGGTTTTTTGGCTCCTTATAAATATCTATATAGTTTATCCCCAGGGTAGAAGCGAGCCAGAGCCTTCCGTTCCTGTCAATGTGCAGGTCCCGCAGCTTATCCGAGGTCAGGTTGCTGTTCCCTGTTGTAAATTGCGTGAAGATGTGCCTCCCGCTCCCGTCGGTCTCGATCAGGTTCAGGCCCCCGCCGTAAGTGGCCACCCATACCCTCCCCAGATCATCCAGGGCCAGGTCGTAAACATTGTTATTGTTCAGGGAATTCTCAGTGGCCGGATCATGCTGGATGGTTCCGAAGGTCATTCTTTCATAATGCGGGGACACCTCATGGACCGGCTGTTCCGAGAAAAAGATCCCGGCCCCTTTCGTGCACAGCCAGATGATCCCGTTCCGGTCCTCCACAATGGAATAGACATTGTATCCGGAATAGTTGACCCCGTGACCCTCTTCAAGAATGTGGACGGGATTGAAATCAGGATCGTAGATGTATATCTGGCCGCTTTTAGTCCCCGCCCAGGTATATCCTCTCGAATCCACATAGATGGATCTCACCACATTCTGCAGCTTGGTTTCGGGTCTGGGAACAGGAACGATATAATCGAACGCCGGATCGATGGTGATCATCCGGCTGAGTCCTTTTCCGAACCAGTTGGTCCCGATCCAGAGGTTCTTCTCCCGGTCCTCCATGATGCATTCCACGATGCTTGACTGGAGGGAGGAAGGATCGGAAGGGTCATTCTTGAAAGCAATGAACAGGTCCTTTTCACGGTCGTAAAGCTGTATGCCCAGGTTCTGACCTCCGACCCAGAACTGGTTCCTGCTGTCCTCGTAAATACGGATCCTTTCATCATCCGTCAATCCGTGCAACCTTTCCGGGGTCAGGTTGTAGTGATAAAACTTTTCCGCGGCAGGATCGAACCTGGTGATGCCGAATTCATCGGTCAGCAGCCATACCTGCTCGAACCGGTCGCAGTAGATCTGCCGGATGACTTTCCCGGATCCGGGATGTGTGATGTTGAATTCGCTGAAAAGCTCATTCTCCGGATCATAAACCAGCAGCTGACCCAGCGAGGTCCCTGCCCAGAGCCTGCTCCCGTCCGTTGTCAGGGATGTGACCTCAACCGTGTTTTCCCTCTCGCTGCCGGATCCCGTGCCGAATGTATCAAAGCGTCCGGTCGACGGATCATACCGGATGAGTCCCATTTCTTTGCTCACGAACCAGAGGGTGCTTCCAAGTACTTCATAGTCCGTGAATGACGCTTTCAGGTCATTTTCACCCTCTCCTGTAAAAAAGCTTTCCACCCGGGGACGGTCCTTCCCGATTTCCCCTTCATGGATCCGGTGAAGTCCGCGGTCCGTCCCCAGCCAGAAGTGTCCGTTGATATCCCGGGTCACAAACAGCACATTGTTGCTTGAAAGGATCCTCTCTTTTCCCGGAACATTCAAAAGGTGGTGGATCCGAAGATCATCCCCCATGTCTTCAGAGCGAATGAAGAACACCCCGGAGCGGTCCGTGGAAAGACTGACTTCACCGTTTTCTGAGAGGTAAAAATGATTGCACCTGGTCTGCTCCGGACTCTCCCCGGACGGCGGAAAAGTGATTATTCTTTCGGTGGCCGGATTGAAATACTGGTATTTGCCGTCATAGGTCTGGACCCACAGCTTCCCCTGCTGATCCTCATTGATGGAGAGGATCCGGTTGATCCCCGCCTGGGAACCGGCGATGTCATTGAACTTATAGATCTTGAAGCTGTATCCGTCATATTTGTTCAGGCCGTTGAATGTCCCGAGCCATAGAAATCCCAGCCCGTCCTGGTGAATGCAGGTGACCGAATTGTGCGACAGCGGATTGATGGAATATACTTCTTCAAACCTGATCTCCGGCTGTGCCCGTGCCCACACCAGGCACGAAAGCAATATCAACATATGTAAGATCCTGTTCATCCTCTCCTGTCCCCTTTCGGTTCTCTTTGCACGATACTTCCTGCAAAGATAGGGTCAAATTATTTATTTTAATATTGTATTTTGTGTTTTCAATCACCCGTTCACCCGGGAACAGCCCGCGTGGCGGCTCAAATCATTTAACTGTTTCATCGCGCGATGGCTGAACGTATCATACATTGGGGGATGATCGGCTGCGGGGATGTTACCCGGAAGAAGAGCGCCCCTTCATTCAACAAGATCCCTTATTCCAGACTGGTGGCCGTGGGAAGCCGCACCCCCGGAAAAGCGAGGGACTATGCCGGGCGGAACGGTGTTCCCGCATGGCATGAAGATCCCATGGATGTGATCACCGATCCCGCGGTGGATATCGTTTATGTGGCAACCCCTCCCGGGTCCCATGCCCGGTATGCCCTGCATTCCATCGATGCGGGCAAGCCGGTCTACATCGAAAAGCCCATGGCCCGTACCGGGGAAGAATGTGACCTCATCAACAGGAGGGCGGAAGAAAGGGGGATCCCCGTTTTCGTGGCCTATTACCGCAGGGCACTGGATTACTTTCTCCGGGTAAAGAAGATCATCGATGCGGGCACCCTGGGCCGGATCCTGACCGTCCATCTGGAGCAGTGGTTCCCCGCCAGGCCGGAGGATGCCGACCGGGAACATCCGCCCTGGAGGGTCATTCCGGAGATTTCCGGAGGAGGTTATTTTCACGATGTGGGGTGCCATGCCCTGGACATTCTTTTTTGCATGCTCGGTGATCCGGTGAAAAGCTGCGGAACGGCATCCAATATTGCGGGGCTTTATGAACCCGAAGATACCCTCTCCGCGTTGGTCACCCTTCCGGCAGGTGTGATCCTCACCGGCAGCTGGAGCTTCGTGATGCCTGTCTCCCTGCAGAAGGACCTGGTGGAGGTGACCGGGGAAAAAGGCCGCCTCACCTTCTCCGTGTTCAGCTTCGATCCGATTGTTTACTTCGACGGGAAACAGGAGACCCGGTACACCACCGTGCAGCCGGAGCATATCCAGATGCCTTATATCACCACCATCGTCTCGCAGCTCAGGGGAAAAGGCAGCTGTCCATCCACAGGCCTTACTGCAGCCGTCACCAGCAGGGTGATGGATCAGATCCTTGCGGGATGCTAGAACAGCATCATCTTCCTGGTGAACATATTGCTTTCATGCGCCGATCGGACAACCATCCTGCAGAAGTAGATCCCTTCCTGCACCCTGTTGCCTGCATCATCCCTTCCGTCCCAGCTCTCCAGGTGTGATCCGGCGGGACGTATTCCGCTCACCAGCGTGGCAACCTTCTGCCCCATCAGGTTATATACGGAAAGTTCCACCACCGATTCCCCGGGCAGGGTGAACCCGATGTAGGTCATCTCCGAGAAGGGGTTGGGATAGTTCTGTCCCAGGAAAGATGCGGAGGCTTTCCTGACCGGTTTCTCCACAGCCGTCTCCTCCGTGTCGTCCCGTCCGGGGGAACCACCGATGTGGTGCGATTGCCGCCAGAGGGCGGCATCGTTCTGTTCATAAGGCGGGTCATACACGACCGGAACCAGGGAATGGCCCAGTCCGTCTGCCATCAAAGGCCAGGGGGACTGGTCACGGTAACGGACGGCACACAGGGTGTCTTCCCCCGGACCGGCCAGAACGACCCATTCTCCGTTGTTATCCAGGTTGCCGCTGTATTCACCGGTGGGCAGAAAGCCATACCGTTCGTAAAACCAGAGCCGGTCGGATGCCAGTACGGCAAAACCACCCGGTCTCAATCCGGTTTCCGGCGGAAAAGTAAACTCGATCCCGTCCAGAAAGGTCACTCCCCCCAGGTCGAGGGTGGACTGACCGATGTTCTTCAGTTCGATGAATTCAAATTTGTCCTGGTCGATGGTATCTTCCGGGAAGGGATGATAATGGATCTCGGTGATCCTGATGTCGTGAAGGTCTTCGGGGAATGTGAAGAATACATTGACCATGGCACTCCACTCACCTTCCAGGTACGTCCGTGCCACGAAATGGCCGGAGCGGTCCAGGACCAGCCCTTCCGAATACATGACCGCCTCCGGGGAGATTCCCGAAGAAAGCTGATCACCTGCGACGAGTTCCGCCATACACAGGAAATCCGAACTGGTGGTATTTGAATTGAATGCATGGATCGCAAGAAGGTTCTCCCCCTCCGTCAGCAGGCCGATGTGGTCTGAAATATTGAATATCCCGGCCACGGTGGCTTCATGGGTATCCGTGGAAGCGGAATTCCACACTGGTTCGGCCGGCGCATTTGCCTCGGCCACCCTGGTCCCGTTCAGGTACAGAACGAAGCCGTCATCATACCGCATTCGCAGGTACAGGCTTTTCATGTCCCGGATCTGATCCGACGCCACCGTGAACGGGATCCTGATGTAACAGGAATTGTTGGGATCTGCAGCCGTCTGGTACATGGCACTTTCAAGATCGAGCGTGATCAGATCCCCGTACCCGCTTTCCACCTCATACCCGATCCCCCCGGGCGATCCCTGGCAAACCAGCCAGGAACCGTCGTTGTAATCCGGATCGGTATACCACTGATCCCCGATCGCGCTGCCCGGGACCAGGACATGCTTCAGCGCATCCTCCGGAACCAGGACCGTCTCATTCCCCTGATCCCCTGCCATCCAGATGGCGGGATCCTGCCCGTTCGTGGTGAAATAAACCACCCCGTCGGCAGCGGACATCGTCAGCACATCCCCCCTGGAAACAGGCTCCTGGTACAGGGGCTCCCCGTTGACCAGAAAGACCGGGGCATCCACTTCAGGATAGAGTCCCGCAGACCGCAGCTGACTGAGAAAAACGGAGGTCCGCTGGGGGAAATAGGTGTTCAGCATGAAATCACTCTGAACAAGCCAGTGGTCTTCATAATTGTAAAGGTAAAAGGGCCCCACGGTCTGGTACTGGTGCACATCCCTGCGGTAATCACCCCACCTGGCCGATTCCACGGGAATGACCGGCTCCACCTGCTGCATCCGGAAGGTCCACCTCCCGAGGGTTGATTCGGGTGTGAGGATTCCCCCGTGGAAGCAGTGTTTCTGCACCCTGTCGGCAAACAGCCTGCGGAAGGCCTCGTTCTGCCTGAGCTGCTGAAAAACCCTGCTGGGGCATTGATCATTGTTCATGGACAGCACGTTTCCCGAGACTGTTTTCACCATGTGCTCCGCATCCCAGCAGAGAAATTTGAATCCCGACCCCGGCTCTACCCTGTTCCGCACGGCTGCCCAGTTGTGATGGTCCCAGTCCGTATTCCCCCCGTAGAAATTGATCAGCATATAATCCGCCAGGTTCACCACATCCACCATCGCCTCAATGGCGGGATCGGGGGTCCCGTCCTCCCGGTGGCCCTGGATCCGCTGGTACGCTTCATTGCTTTCCAGTCCCTCGTTGGCCATGCCGATCAGCCTGTTCCAGGAGTCGATCTCCCCGTCAATCACATCCTGGTAATCCTTGATCACGTCAAATTCATCCTTGTTTCCCTCCAGGTAATCTTCCGCAAAATCGCTGTCCAGTCTCTCTGAAAGCGCATATACGCCCCAGTAGATCCCGTTGATGTAAAGGTGCACATATTCCGACCGGCTGGAGGGATGTCCCATTGCCCGCTGGGTGTCCTTGGTCCAGATGTCCCGCAGGTACTGTGCCCGCTGCCTTTCATCATGGCTGTGGTGGATCCAGGAGTTCCCGAAGCCCGCCCTCAGAATGACCGTGTTGAAACTGCCGGCCGCATCGGGACCGAAAAGGGGGTACCTGAGCCGGGTGGGACCGTATTCATTCCTGAAAACCAGACGGAAAGAGTGCTTGGGCGATTTTTCCGGCCGCCTGGAATGCCCTCCCTGGATCCTGATCCCGCAGTTTTCCTGGAAAGCCATGGTGCCATCCGCATCGAAATACTCCACGGAACCAGGTCTTTCCCAGCCCTTCCCCAGTCCGTCTTCGGTCCGGCTCAGCGGGGGACCGGTATAAATGTAGATCCCCCCGGTATCCGGATCGGTGGAGTGTGAAAAAAAGTACCCGATATCCGACACCAGCGACATGGTGGGAATGGATTTCAGCCCTTCGATCACCTCGTTGGCAAAGGCGGGATCCGCCATCATTTCTGGATCCATTTCGTAATCGGCGATGGCCGTTCCCGAAATGGCCGTATAAGGGCCCCACTCCGAAGGATATCCCGCGGGCTGGTTGTTCTGCCGGATCACATCATCCGGAAAGAGGTATGTGCGGGTGACCACCCGGCTGGGCAGGTGGCCCTCCTTGACCGCCACGGCACGGACGACCGTGGTGGTTTCGATCGTCACCGGCGAAGTGTAAAGCATCCCCGATGCTGCATCGGGTGTGTTCCCGTTGGTGGTGTAGTAGATGCTGGCTCCAGCCACCTCCGATGTGAACTCCAGGGCAAAGGAGGCTTCAAAAAAGCCGTGCTGCATGCCCGGCACGGGATCGGGGAGGATGGCCCCGGAGCTCATGTTTTCAGAACCCGGTGTGGGCACACCGAAGGCACAGTAATACCCGTCGAGGAATCCGTATGAGAGATCGGTCTGCTGTAGGGGGAATGCCGGATCAAATGCGCTTACCGGATTACCGGCGGGACTGACCAGGGCGAGGTATTCCCCGTCTCCGTCAAGACTGAAACTGGTGTGCAGTTCATACCCCGCGATATGGCGATCCTTCCCGGAGGCAAACACGAGCAGGTACCCGCCGGCCGGAAGGGTCACATCCGGGAAGATCCATTTTCCCGGAACAGCCGGATCGTCGGTCAGGCACCAGCCGGCCAGGGAAATCTCCACCGTCCCTTCATTGTATAACTCGATCCAGTCAGCATACGTTCCGTCTTCATCGGCCAGGGTGGATTCATTCAGGGCCATGAATTCGTTGATCCGCACAGAAGCCTCCTGAGCCTGAACGGTTTTCACAAAAAATAGAACCGCAACCACCAGGATGGCAGCACGGATAAAGCCTGTTCTTCTTGATTCCTGCATCCGGCAAAACTAATAAATAGATAATAAATAGATGTTGATAAATCGTCCGCCATTGTTAAAATCTATCCCGTTATATCATACGGATCAGGCCGGTACCGGTTAGGATAAGTGCCCAAAAACATACATTTTTATGGTCAGAAATGAACCCGTATCACGCATCCTTTTTCTTTTTTTTCAGTCATTATTATAAACGCATAAATCATTCTTTGAAGTGAATTCACAATACACCATCATTCTCGGGGCAGAGGGAGAACTGGGCCGGGCCATGGCCCGTGAAATTGCCCGGCGGGGCTGCAACCTGATCCTCATTTCCACCACAAAGTGCGACCTCCAGCGCTTTGCCATCGGTCTGCAGCTGAATGAGGATGTACAGGCGGAAGCTTTCAGGCTGGACCTTACGGACCACGCAGCCATCCGTGAATTCACAGGCAGGATGCAGTCAAAATACGAGATCCGGGCCCTGATCAATAACATTACCTGCGACTGGTCGGTGACCCAGAACAGCTGCATCCCGGAATTCTCCAGGGAAAGTTTTCTGGCCCGGTTTCGCGGAGCCGCCATTTTCACATGGGGATTGCTGCCGCATATGGTGAAGCTATCCTCGTCCTTCATTCAGCACATCATTCCCTTTCCGTTCAGTAAGGAGCAATTTAGCCCGGAGATGCAGGAATCGGTGAATAAAATGTCTTCGTTTGCCAGGGAACTGGAAAAAGAACTGAAACATTCATCCGTTTCGGTTAGCCTGATGCATCCTGCGCCCATCGGGAATTTGATGAAGGATCTGGATCTTTCGGAAGAGATCCCTGAGCATGAGCAGGCGATGACTCCCGGATTGATTGCCGAGAAGGCAGTCAACGGAATGCTGCGGGGCGACAGACTGATCATTCCGGGATTCCGGAACCGGGTCCGCTTTTTCCTGAACCGCCAGCTGGTTTCCTGGTTCAGATCCGGTCCCCCCTCCCTTGATCCGGGCCTGCAGCCATCGGTGTAAACCCCGTCCCACTCCGGGATCAGCACCACCTCGCACCCGAAGGGAGGTTCGTAGCGGTGGTGAACGGTCCAGGCAGGTAAAACATGCGCCGGGGCTCTTTTAGAGGATGACCACCTGCTTTCTCCACGAACCGGTCCCGTCCGTCACCCGCACCAGGTAAATGCCTTCCGGGGATGTGGACAGGTTTACCGGATATTTGCCCGGTGCTGTGAGCACCCTGTGGTATATCCGCTGTCCTTTCCCGTTGAAGATCTCCAGATGCAGCTTCCCGGTTGCCTTTCCGCCCGTCTCAAGAATGAAAATGCCGTCGGAGGGATTGGGATAGATGGCAAAACGCTCCCGTGCGAAGGGAGCCGTTCCCGACGGCTGGACTGTCAGCGTGGTGGTCACCACCGCATCACAGCCCTCCGGTGACGTGAGCTGGATGACCTGCACCGTGTCCTCCGTGCCCTCTGTTCCGTCCGGGAAGGTATAGCTCTCCCCGCTGTTTATAACCACCTCCTGTGACAGCTCATAGTCTCCGCAATCGGTGATGCCCAGGTAGTATTCATATATGTCCCCGATCTCTTCCGCGGTCAGTGCCCGTCCGTAGACCTCCAGCTGGTCGACGCTTCCCTGCAGGAAGGTGGTCCCCGTTTTGCCAAGGGTCGCCACCTGTCCCGCGTTCACCGTCCCGGTGATCGGGTGCGCATCTTTCAGTTCACCGTTCAGGTAAACCATGGCCTGCGTACCGTCATACACACCCACAATGTGCATCCATTCCCCGGTGGGAATCTCCGCACCGGGAATCCCCGGCCTTTCCGCTCCTCCCGATGTGGTCACCTTGAACCGCAGTTCATTGTTGCCGCGGTCGCCGTACAGCACGTAGTTATCCGTTTCCGAATCGAACAAGGGGGCATAGGGCCCGGGTAGTTCGGAGGGTTTGTGCGGAAGTTTCGCCCAGAGGGAAATCGAAACCGCGCTTCCGCCGATGTCGAAGGAGGAAGAAGCATTAAACTCCACGTAGTCATCCACCCCGTCAAAGCCCAGCCCGTTCCCCAGAATTCCTTCGGTAATGGAAACCCCGTTGCGGGCGGTCCCGTCGTTCCCGTACGCCGTCATATCCAGCACCCGGTGCCGGGATCCCTCCATGTAGAGTGAATCCAGTGTTAAAAAGGCAACGGCCGCCTCAGGAAGCCCCTCCTGCAGAAAGATCGTGGTATCGGTCACCATGAGATTGGGAGTCTCAGCCCTGTCCTTTACGTTCTCGATGTTGATCAGGTAGAATGGTTCCGACAGGGGTGTGGTGGCCAGCAGGACGGATCTCTGGTCCCTCGCAAGGAGGGCTCCCTCTATCTCCGCCCCGCTCAATATGGTGTAGTTGGCCACTGATTCGGCGGATTCCTGTTCCACCCTTTCGGAGAATTTTACAACCACCCCGGACCGGTCGCCCCGCGAACGGATGGAGACAATTTCGGGCGGGGTCACATCCGCCCCGGTGGTCACCCCGATCTCATTGGAGAAGTTGATGCTGCTCATGCCCGCCACGTTCCTTGCCTTAATCCGGTAGTAATAGGGATGCAGCTCTGTACGGGTATCATCCTCATATTCGGTTACATTCCCCAGGGAAATAAGCAGGGTCACGGCCCCGGGTGCTTCATCCCTGAAAACATCATAGCCGGCAATTCCGCTTTCATCATCGGTGGCCGGTTCCCACTCCAGAAACACCCTGGTTTCGTCTGGTGTGGCCGAGGTAAGCACCACATCGGATGGTTCGGTCTCGTCCATCAGGGCCAGCATGAGGTCCGGGAAATCGGTGGTGACCGCATCCACACCCAGGTCGATGGCCGGCAGGATGGTACTGGCGGCATTGAGCGTCCATGCATTGAAGCTGATCCCCTTTGCATGCGCATAATCAATCAGCTCCTGCGTAAGGGTTCCTCCGCTTCCCACCCACTCCCCGCTGATGGCAGCCACCTGGTCGATGTGGGATTCAGCGATGGTCCCGAAAAGCTGCACCGGAATGATGGGATCCAGGGTTTTCACCTCGGTGATCTGTCCCAGGCTGAAACTGGATACGATCACCCTGTCCTGCATCCCGCAATTCTGGACCGTTTCCACAACCTTCGCGGGGACGGAGGCATCCGATGATTTGATCTCGACCACCACCCCGATATCATTCGCACTGTTTTTTGCGATCATCAGGGATTCCCACAAAGTGGGGATCTTTTCCCCGGTGAATTCGGCACCGAACCAGGAACCTGCATCCAGGGCCCTGAGCTCCCCGTAGGTCATGGAGGCCAGGGTGCCGGTCCCATCGGTGGTCCGGTCCACCGTTGCGTCGTGCATGATCATCAGCGAATCATCAGTGGAGATCATCACATCCAGCTCGAAATAGTCCGCACCCACCTCCACGGCATTCTGAAAGGCGGCCAGGGTATTCTCCGGCGCCAGTCCCGCTCCCCCTCGGTGGGCAATCACGATGGGTCCCTGTCCTTGCAAAAACGGGGTGACCAGTACAAGCAAATACAGCAGTTTTTTCATGGTTCAGGTTTTAAGCGTCCTTTATAGAAATGTGCTCTGTCTTATAAATTCTCTGATTTATAAATATAATGTCCGGACTTACAAGATACAACCTTCGGATGAACTGTCCCGGATGTTTAAGAATATCTTCTGCGTTATTCGTAACGGAGGGAAACGGACGGATTCTGCCGGCTTGCTTTCAGGGCATGGAAACCCACCGTGCCAAGGGCGATGACAAAGGCAACCAGTCCCGCCACCGGAAAAACCCACCATGGGATCCCCACCCGGTAGGCAAATCCCTCAAGCCAGTTTTTCATGGCCAGCCAGGTGAGCGGCCAGGCGATCAGGTTGGCCAGGAGGACCCATCTGGTGAAGTCGATGGAAAGCATCCCGAGGATATTACCGGTTGTCGCCCCGTTGGTCCTGCGGATCCCGATTTCCTTGGTCCGGCGCTCCGCCATGAACGAGGCCAGTCCGAACAACCCCAGGCAGGAGATGAAAATGGCAATGGCTGCAAAGATGTACAAAAGGGTGCGGGTCTGCTTTTCATTGTGGTAGATCCCCTCATAATGCGCATCCAGAAACGCATAATCAAATGGGATATTCGCAACATACTGGTTCCACTTCTTTCCGAGGATCCCGATGGTTTGTTCGAAATCCGCACCCTTCACCCTGACAGACAGGTACTGCGGAACGGTCCAGTCCAGGTATCCGTGATGCATCAGTCCGTGCGGCCTGATCAACCGGTGTTTCGATTCGTAAAAATAATCCTTCACCACCCCGATCACTTCCAGGGGAAGATTTCTGTCTCCCCACAGGAATGTTATTTTACCGACGGGATCCTCATAGCCCAGCAGCTCCACTGCAGTTTCATTCAGAACGATCTTGTTTGTATCACTCCCGAATGCTTCTGAAAAATAGCGGCCTGCCACCAGCTCCATTCCCATGGTTTCCAGGTAATTTTCATCCGTCAGGTTCACATTGAGACTGAAACTCTCGTCCACATCCCGGGCCCCGAATCCCCAGTTGATCAGATTGTTCCCCGGTACATCGTAGGAAGCGGACACGTGGCTGATCTGTGGCATCTGCAGCAATTCTTCCCTGAAAGCTGCAAGGTTGTTCCCCAGGTAATATGCATTGTTCACGAGGACCACCTGTTCCTTGTCAAATCCCAGGGATTCTTCCGTAAGCAGGTCTATCTGCCGCTGCACGATCAGGGTGCCTCCGATCAGTGCAATGGCCACCGAGAACTGGAACAGGACCAGGATATTCCGGAACCAGCTTTTTGACTGCTTCATCCCTTTGAAGCCCAGAGAGTCAACCGGTGAAAAGCCGCTCATGAAAAAGGCGGGGTAGCTTCCCGAGAGCAGTCCCACCAGGATCGCCAGCGCCAGCAGTCCGGGGATGATCAGGAGATTGTCCAGGTAGTGCAGTTGAATCTCCCTCCCCACGAAATCCCTGTAGGGCTGCATGACCGACTCCACCACTCCCATGGCCAGGATGGTTGCCAGGACGGTCACAATGATTGCTTCGGTGAAAAACTGCCATCGCAGTTTCCCCCTGCTGGCCCCGTTGGTTTTTCTGATCCCCACCTCCCTTGCCCTGATGGATGAACTGGCCGTGGTAAGGTTCATGAAATTAATGCAGGCCACCAGCAGCAGCAGGATCGCCACTGCGGAAAAGATCCGGATATAGGAAAGGTTCCCGTTGGGCTCAAATTCACCCGACAGGTCGGATCCCAGGTGGATCTCCCTGAGTTGCTGCAGAGAGAGGTTCCAGTAGTTCTCCTCATCAACGAATTGTTCATATTCGCCGCCGTAGAGGTATTTATCCACAAAATCAGGAAACTTGGCTTCCAGCTTTTCTTCGGATGCACCTTTTTCAAGCCGCATGTAGGTGGCATAATTGTTATTGAACCACTGGGTATTGTTGTAAGATCCCTCCATGGAGACCAGTGAGACCAGGATGTTGAAATGGAAATGGGACTGGGCGGGGAAGTCCTCAAACACCCCGGTCACCGTCAACGGGATGGTATCAAATACATAGATGTTTTTTCCCAGGGCGGACCCCTCCCCGAAATATTTCCGCGCAGTGGTCCGGTCAAGGACCACCTCCGCCGGTTCATTGAGGGCATCCTCGGGCGTCCCTTCCAGGAAATTCATGGTGAATATGTCGGTGAATGTGGAGTCCACCGCCACCACATTCGGTTCATTGAAGATCCGGTCGCCCAGGGTCACCGTTACCGACTGGCTCCTGATCCGGGTGATCGCCCTGATCTCCGGGTACTCCTCGTACATGGCCGCCGGCATGGGAGCCGGGGTTCCCAGCTGCCGGATCACCGTATTCCCGATCCTGGCATCCACAGCCACCCTGTAGATGTCGTCGAAATGCTCATTGTACCGGTCGTAATTCAGCTCATGGTTCACATAGAGCATGATCAGCACAAAACATGCAATGCCGGTGGCCAGCCCCGCAATGTTCAACAGTGAGATCAGCAGGTGCTTTCGGATATGTCGGAATGTGACCCTGATGTAATGTTTTACCATGACCCGGTTTTTCGAAATAATCGTTCAAGCCGTATGCCATGAAGTTTAAAGTATTCATATATTGATGTTTATAAATTTTCCATGCCTCTCAATTCGATAAAAAGTGCTCGGTTTTGACGCATATGAATGTTCGGTATCAGTGCAGTTTGCATTCTATTTGTGAAAAGCATACATTCGTTAAGCCCATTGTACGACATGAAACCTCCGGGAAAGATCCTTGTGATCGATGATGACCACGACGTGCTGCTCACGGCCCGCATGTTCCTGGAACAGCTTTCATTCGATGTCACCGTGATCTCCGATCCTCAAAAGATCCCTGTGATCCTGGATAAAACCGGATTTGACGTGATCCTGCTGGACATGAATTTTCAGCGGGGCCGCACGGAAGGATCGGAAGGCCTTTCCTGGCTGGAAACGATCCGGAAAAATGATCCCGAAGCCGTGGTGATCCTGATGACCGCTTTCGGAGATGTGGAACTGGCCGTCAAAGGAATCAGGGCGGGGGCATTTGATTTCATCCTGAAGCCGTGGCAGAACGCCAAGCTCCACGCCAGCATTCTTTCGGCCATTAAACTGAAAGAGACCAGCAGGGAAAAGGAAAGATACAGGAACGTGGCCATGACACTGGGTGATGACGGGGACAAACCCTTCGCCCGGATCCTGGGGGAATCTGCGGCGATCCGCAAACTGAAGGAAACCATCCGGACCGTGGCCCCCACCGATGCGAATGTGCTGATCCTGGGGGAGAACGGAACCGGCAAGGAAATGGTGGCGCGGGCCATTCACCGCTGCTCCGCCAGGAAAGACCAGGCGTTTATCGGGGTGGACATGGGGGCCATTCCCGAGACGCTGTTCGAATCGGAGCTGTTCGGACATCAGAAAGGTGCTTTTACCGGGGCTGTTCAGGACAAACCCGGAAGGTTCGAACTGGCTTCGGGGGGGACCCTTTTCCTGGATGAAATTGGCAACCTGCCGTTCACCCTGCAGCAAAAACTGCTCACCGTTCTGGAGCAGCGGTCCATTCAGCACATCGGATCCCGCACCGGGATCCCCATCGATATCCGCCTGATCTCTGCCACAAACCAGCCGGTCCACCGGATGGTCGAGAAAGGACAATTCAGGCAGGATCTGCTGTACCGGCTGAATACCATTGAACTGCTGATCCCTCCCCTGCGGGAGAGAACAGAGGATATCCCCGTTCTGGCGGAGCATTTTCTCAGGGAAGCCGCCAGAAAATACGGGAAACCTGCCGGGGAGATCAGCAAAAGAAATATGAAGCAACTGCAGCAATACCCCTGGCCGGGAAACGTGAGGGAGCTTCAGAACACCATGGCCAGGGCAGTCATCATGAGCGAGGGGAACCATCTCAGGATCGAGCCTCCGGGATCGGCCCATGCAGAAGCATTTTCACGGGAAACCCTGAACCTGGATGAAAATGAAAAGAACCTGATCCGAAAGGCACTGCTGAAACACCACGGGAACGTGACCAGGGCGGCCGCCGATCTGGGAATTGACAGGAACGCCCTTTACAGGAGAATGAACAAGTATGGCATTCAATAGATTTATCATCCGTGTCTCCATCCGGATGATCCTGATCCTGGCAACCATGTTCTTCCTGGTACTGATCATCCACCAGCAGGGAAGATTCTTCTCTATTGTGCTGGTGTCACTGCTCCTGCTGCTGCTGATCGCCGAGCTGTTCCGAAAGCTAACCCGCACCAACAGGATCGTTCAATCATTGCTCGAAGCGGTGCTTCACGGGGACTTCAACAGGAGGTTGGAAGAAAGGGTAACCGGACTGGGATTCGGGGGACTGGCCGGATCGGCCCAGCAGATCATCCGGGCCATCGCCTCGGCAAGGATCGAGAAGGAAACCCAGTACCAGTACCTCCGGACCATCCTGGAACACATCCATACCGCCGTGATCACGCTGGACGAGCAATTCCGGATCCAGCTGATCAATCCGCTTGCACTGCAGACACTTGGAATTTATCATACCGGCAAGCCCAACTGGGGGGAGATCGAAACCAGGGCTCCTGCATTCTCGGGAGCCATCCGGTCGATGGGGACTTCCGGAAGGGAAATGATCCCCCTTCCCGGCACCCCTGAAGGCAGGAAGCTGCTGGTTCTGCTCAACACCGTGAAGGTGGGCGGAGCCCCGGTGAAGATCGTAACATTCCAGGACATTGAACCGGAAATCGAACAACAGGAAATAGAATCATGGCGTACCATTAGCCGCATCATGGCCCATGAGATCATGAACAGCCTCACCCCCCTTTCTTCCCTGACAGAAACCGGGATGATGCTCCTGCAGGAGGAAGGCCGGATCAGGTCAGCGGGAGAGATCAACCAGAAGACCATTGACGATCTGTTCATGGCCCTGAAGACCATCTCCGACAGGAACCGGGCCCTGACCAGGTTCATTGGTAATTACAGGGAGCTCTCCAGGCTTCCCGAACCCGATCTGAAGGAGGTCCGGATCTCCGGATTGCTGGATGAGATCAGGCAGCTGTATAATCAGGAGCTGACCACCAGAAGCATCACCCTGACCATCGTTCCCGGTCCCCCGCAATGCAGCATCAGGGCTGATGAGGCCCAGGTAAAACAGGTGCTGATCAACCTGGTCAAGAACGCCATGGAAGCACTGGAAACAGTTGCCGAACCGAAACTCGCCATCAGGGTCAAGCGGGTCCTGAACCGGATCATTGTTGAAGTGACCGATAACGGACCGGGGATCCCGGAAGAGATCGTGGATCAGGTCTTTGTTCCCTTCTTTTCCACCAAGACTGACGGCTCCGGCATCGGTCTCAGCCTCTGCCGCCAGATCATCCATAATCACGGGGGACAAATCTCCCTGAGATCCGAAACAGGCAAAGGGACCACCATCAGGGTGGGGCTCCCCTGCAGGGAATCCTGAAAAAACCACTGATAAATTATTAATTTAGCAACTACACTTACAATATTTATATAAATTTGGTAAGTCATATGATCATATTTATTATTATTTGATAATAAAACTCTTATCGCATCCATTATGAGCAACGAAAAAATCGATCTGAACAAGATCATCAGGGATTCCGTGGATACCCTCATGAATCCCAAATCCTATTTTTCTTCTCTCACTCTGAAGGGAGGATTCGCTGAACCTGTGATCAAGGTGGCCATCTACGGGGTCATTGCGGGATTGTTCGCATTCCTGTGGAGCGTGCTGGGATTGTCGGCCATGGGCGGAACCGGGATCATGGGAGGTGCCGTGGGCATCATGGCCCTGCTATGGGCGATCATTGCCTCCATTGTGGGGCTATTCGTGGGTGCCGTGATCATGCTGGTGATCTCTGCCATCTGCGGCGGGAACACCGATTTTGAGGCCAACCTGAGGGTGACCGCTTCCCTTGCGGTGCTTTATCCGGTCCAGTCGGCCTTTTCCTTCTTCTACGGGATCAACCTGACCCTGGGCAGCATTATCTGGGTGATTGTGGGACTGTACGGGATCTACCTGCTCTACATGGCAATCGTGCATGCACTCAAGGGAAAGGATTCCGCCGCAAAGATCGTTGCCCTGGTCCTGGTCGTGCTTCTGGTGATCGGCTTCTTTACAGGAAGAAGGGCCTCCAAAGCGGTCCGGGATTACTCGGATGAGCTGGAGGAATTTCGGCTGGAACAGCTGGACTGACAGGGCGGGTCTACGGTAATTTACTTACAGCGAGACGGTCAGGTACCTGATGGCCCGAGTTATTTCTGTGCTCATTCACTCATGATCCGCAGAAATTCCTCCCATTCAAGCTTTACCGGCTCATATTCCACTCCGTATCTGCCCAGTACACGGACAAATGCCCTTAAATGATTCTCTGAGGCATTGCAGAGATTTGTATAGACCCTTCTGACATCTGCATTTTCCACATTTTCATTCAATTCCGTCTGAAGATCGATGATATCCACCTCTTCGATAAGGGCTCCGGTCTTCAGCGCCTCCTCCCTGCCTGCACTGCCCATTTCGATGAGCTCATTGTACATCTGCTGCAGGCTTTCATTTTTAAATACCCCCTCCGGATTGTCCCCCACCGGATCTTCCAGACCGTATGTGTCAATCAGATACTTCATGGCATCCATATGTGCCTGTTCGCTCTTTGAAATGTTCAGAAAAGGCCTGAGCGGGAACCTGTCATACAGATAAAGATATACATCACGGGCCAGTTTTTCCTCCTCCCTGAGGAATAATATCCCTTCTTTTTCAGCTTCTGTCAGTGGTTGAGAAATAAAACCTTTCAGAACAGGATCACCGGCAATGTCGCCTCCCTCATCCATGGCGGCCCCTTCCGTGCATTGCGTGAACGGAAGCAGGAGCCCGGCTGACATCAACATGACTCCTGCGATCTTTGCAATCATTGTTTTCATGATATGATCATTTTTTTTGTTTTACATCAATGGATACGATTCGCGCCTGGTCTGCTTATGTATCCATATATCTAGATTTGTAAATACAAAGTTTTGGAAATTCCCCCGTAGGAAGCTCATGAAATTCAGTAAAAATGTTATAAAATCAGGTGAGCAGATCGATGGGCGTCTTTGAGGAACGGTCGCCGGCCTTGTATTCGCTCACCGTCATCCCGGTGATGTTCCTGAACTGGCTGGAAAGGTACTGGACACTGCTGTAGTCCATCATAAAGGCAATTTCGCTCAGGGTGAATTCTTCCTGGTCGATCAGTTCCTTGATCCGCTCGATCTTGTTTAGGATGATGTACCGTTCCAGGGTGATGTGTTCGTGGGAAGAGAAGATCCGGGACAGGTAGGAATAACTGAGCCCCAGTTTTTCCACCAGGTAATCCGACTTTCGCACGATGGAATCCACGTTGTTCATGTAGTGGATCAGCTCGATCACAGCCAGCTTTATTTTTTCCACAAGCTGCTGTTCCCTGTCCTCGATGAGGTCCGTCCCCAGTTCCAGCAGCACCTTCCTGATATCTTCCCGGCTGACGCGTGTTTCGTCAAAGCGGATGGTCGCTTTCCCCAGACTGATTTCATCCACCAATATCCCGGCCTTCTCCAGTTTCTCTTTGATCAGGACAATACAGCACCGGGAGACCATGTTCTTGATATGGATCGTAGTGGTTTTCATAAACCTGGGGCCGGGGAAACAAAATCATCCCACCGGTCGTATTAATAACGCGTTTATTCAATAATCAAAACTGGTGCCGGACGTTGAAAATTATAAAATTTTCCCGGAATAGTGTAACAGCCAACACATGAAGATTCCTGATTTTTACCATACCAATACGAACCATTCCATTTATCATGCGGATCAAAAAGAATATTGCCGTCAGTGATTCCGGATTTGTCTTCAATCCCACAACCGGCGATTCCTACTCCATGAACCAGGTCGGAAGGGAGATCCTGAATCATCTGTCCGAAGACAGAACACTGGAAGAGATCAAAGCGTTCATGACATCGGAATATGACGTGGATGAAGCCAGCTTTGAGAAGTATTACTTTGACTTCCTGAGCATGCTCAGGCAGTTTGAACTTCTGGACGAAGCGGATGAAAACTAAGATCACTGTCGCCCTCTCCGGATTGAACAATACGGACAATCCGGGACCCGGGGTACCCGTCATCCGCGGTATCCGGGAATCCGAATACTTCGATCCGCGGATCATCGGGCTTGCTTACGAGAACCTGGAGCCGGCCATTTATATGCGCGGGATGGTGGACAAGACCTACCAGGTACCCTATCCGTCGGAAGGATCCGGGGTTCTGATAAACAGGATCCTGGAGATCCACCGCAGGGATCCCATCGATGTGGTGGTGCCGAACTTTGATGCAGAGCTGTATGCCTTCATGCGGTCGGAAAAAGTGCTGGAGGATGCAGGGATCAGGACATTCATCCCCACCCTGGAACAATTCGAGGAACGGCATAAGGAACATCTTCCCGAATTCGGCAAAAAATATGACCTGCGTGTCCCCTTCAGTAAATCGATCACGGGATTGGATGAGATCAGGAAACTGAAAGATGACTTTGAATACCCCATGATGGTGAAGGGTAAATTCTACGATGCCTACCTGGCCTATAACGAAGAACAGGTGCGGATGCACTTTAACAAGATCACTGCCAAATGGGGCGTTCCCGTGATCATCCAGGAGTTCATCAAGGGGACCGAGGTGAATGTGGTGGCCCTGGGTGACGGCCGGGGAAATACCATCGGTGCCGTTCCCATGCGGAAACAGTACATTACCGACAAAGGCAAGGCCTGGGCGGGGATCACCCTGGACGACCGGAACATGCTGGATCTGACCAGTGAGATCATGGAAAAGACAAAGTGGCGGGGAGGGATGGAACTGGAACTGATCAAGTCTCACCGGAACGAGCTGTACATCATCGAGATCAACCCGAGGATCCCCGCCTGGGTCTACCTGGCGGTGGGCGCGGGACAGAACCTTCCCGAAGCCATGGTCAAACTGGCCCTGGGCATGGAGGTGAAGCCGTTCGAGACATACGAGGTGGGGAAGATGTTCATCCGCTACTCCTACGACCTGATCACCGATCTGAAAGAATACGAAAAATTATCCACACAGGGTGAACTGTAATACAAATGATCATGGAAAAAAAGCCTTTCGAGAGACCTTTTATCAAAAGACTTCAGGCGGGCATGCCCAGCAAGTTCGGGATGAAGGTGGCAACCGAACCCCTCACCCATATTGATGACGTTTCTGTTTCTGAACTGCTGGACGAGCACGGGTCCCCCCTGTACGTCATATCGGAAAAGACCATCCGGGAAAAGTTCAGGAAAGCCAGGCACGCTTTTACGACCCGGTATCCAAGGGTACAGTTCGCCTGGTCCTACAAGACCAATTACCTGGATGCCGTGTGCCGTATCTTCCACCAGGAAGGATCCTGGGCGGAGGTGGTTTCAGGCTTTGAATATGACAAGGCCCTTCTGAACGGCGTGAAAGGGAGCCAGATCATTTTCAACGGACCGGACAAGACAGACGAGGAGTTGAAGAAAGCCATTGAGAATGATTCCCTGATTCACATCGACCATTTCGATGAAATGTATTCCATCATCGCACTTTCCGAGAACATGGAAAAACGTCCCAAGGTGGCCATCCGTGTGAACATGGATACGGGGATTTATCCCATGTGGGACCGCTTCGGATTCAACTACGAAAACGGGGATGCGTGGGACGCCATCAACCGGATCATGATGAACGAGAAACTGGAACTCGTGGGATTGCATGCCCACATAGGCACTTACATGCTTGCTGCAAGTGCTTACAAGGTGGCCGCCGGCAAGCTGGCCGATCTTGCATACGGGATCGAAAAAAAGTACGGTGTCAGCATCAGGTATATCGATCTCGGGGGAGGATTTGCCTCACAGAACACCCTGAAGGGTGCCTATTACCCGGGTTCCGATACGGCTCCGTCATTCGAGGAATATGCAGAAGCCATCTCAGCGGCCATCCTCAACTCGCAACTCAATCCGCGGAACCTGCCCACGCTGATCCTTGAAAGCGGAAGGGCGCTGATCGATGACGCGGGTTACCTGCTGGGGACCGTCATCGCCAACAAGCGGCTTTCCTCTGGGAACCGGGCTACCATCGTGGATGTGGGAGTGAACCTGTTGTTCACTTCCTTCTGGTACGATCATGAGGTGTATCCGGCCGCTCCAGTGTCGGAGCACCTGGAAGAGACCACCATTTTCGGCCCCCTCTGCATGAACATTGATGTGATCCGGGATGCCATCGCATTCCCCCTGCTGAAGAAAGGGGATCATTTCGTAATCAAACGCATCGGTGCCTACAACATGACCCAGTGGATGCAGTTCATCACCCTCCGGCCCAATGTGGTACTCATCGACCAGGACGGGAAGGTTCACGTGATCAGAAAAAAAGAACACATGGACCTGGTCAGACAACAGGAGGTGATCCCGGACCATCTTAAATGATCCCCGCAAACAAAATGATCCCCGCAAACAAAATGAAACACTGATCTGTTGAAACGCTCCGGCGACATAAAGCTCTTTATCAGGTCCGTTCCCAACAGCTACGGGCAGGTCTTCTTTTCAGACCAGTTGCTGTTCTCCTTCATCCTCATGCTGATCACCTTCTTCGACCTGTATGCGGGGCTGATGGGACTGCTTTCGGTGATCGTTACCAACCTGACAGGATTCCTGCTGGGATTTGACAGGCGGAACATTGCCAGGGGGGTGTTCGGTTTCAACAGTCTGCTGGTGGGACTGGGACTGGGGATTTACTTCAAACCCGACCTGCTGCTCATTGTAGTTGTCATCATGGCGGCCATCCTTACCCTGCTGATCGCTGTTTCACTCCAGGGAGTGATCGGGAAGTATGCCCTGCCGTTCCTTTCCGTCCCCTTCCTCCTGGCCATCTGGATCATGACCCTGGCCACCAGGGAATTCACGGCCCTGGGGATCAGCGAGCGGGGGATCTACACGTTCAATGACCTGTATACCATCGGAGGAGATCTGCTTGTCCGGGTGTATGAATGGTGGAACAATGTGGATCTGGCCAGGTCCCTGAGGATCTACTTTCTCTCTCTGGCGGCTATCCTGTTCCAGTTCAACCTGCTTTCAGGCATCCTGCTGGCGACGGGACTGCTGCTGTTCTCAAGGATCGCCTTCTCCCTTTCACTGATTGGTTTTTATACAGCTTTCCTGTTCTACGAACTGATCGGGGCAAATATTTCCGAGGTGAGCTACAGCTATATCGGGTTCAACTACATCCTGACCTCCATCGCCGTCGGGGGCTTCTTCATCGTTCCTTCCAAACGTTCCTATTTCTGGGTGGTCCTGCTGATCCCCATCGTGGCCATGATCACCATCAGCCTGTCCAGGGTCCTTGCAGTATTCAGTCTGCCCGTGTATTCACTGCCCTTCAACCTGGTGGTGCTTTTATTCCTCTATGCCCTGAAATTCAGGCTTGAACCATCTCTCAAGCTTGCCGAGGTGCTGATCCAGCATAACTCACCCGAAAAGAACCTGTATGCATTCCACAATGATGTGGTGCGCTTCCGGCACCGCGAGAAGGTGAGGATCAGGCTTCCGTTCCTGGGTGCCTGGACGGTGTCCCAGGCCCATAACGGGGAATACACCCACAAGGATGAGTTCAGGCATGCGTGGGATTTTGTCATTACAAATTCTGAGGGCAGTCAGTACATGGGAAGCGGAGACAGGCTCACCGACTATCACTGCTACGACAAAATGGTCGTGGCACCTGCGGACGGTACCATCGCTTTTGTCGCGGACCATATTCCTGACAATCCCGTGGGGGAGGTCAATCTGAAGGATAACTGGGGCAACACGGTGGTCATCCGGCATGACGAACATCTGTATACCTCCCTGAGCCACCTGAAAGAGGGGACCATCAGGGTCAGCGAGGGAGACAGGGTAAAAGAGGGGGACGAGATCGGAAGGTGCGGGAATTCGGGACGTTCCCCATATCCACACCTTCATTTCCAGGTGCAGGCAACCCCCTACATCGGCTCCGTGACCCTGAAATTCCCCGTCAGCCATTATATCCTTCATTCCTGCCAGCCGTTCAGCCTGGAATCTTATGCGTATCCCCGGAAAGATGACCTGGTCTCAAACATTGAAAGGAACGACCTCCTTCACCGGGCGTTCCACCTGATCCCGGGTAAAAGGTTCCATTTCACCGTGAAAGGGAGCACGGACATGAAAGAAGCTGCCTGGGAGGTGAATACGGATGCTTACAACAATCCCTATATCCGGTGTGAACAATCGGGAGCCATGGCTTATTTCATCAACGACGGGGACCTGATCTATTTCACCCATTACAACGGAAAGAAGAAAACGCTGCTTTATTATTTTTTCCTGGCGGCATTCCAGGTTCAGCAGGGATTCTACCAGGACCTGGTCATCCCGGACCGGTACCCGCTCAACCTGATCTTCCGGCACCCGCTGCTGGCACTGCAGGATTTTGTGGCCCCTTTCTGGACGTTCCTGGGGTCCGAATTCGAATGCCGGTACGAATGGATCGACAATGAGATGTCCCCTTCGGAGATCCGGCTCCGTTCCGCCGCCCGTAACCTGATTTCGGGAAAATTGTTTCGCAGGCTTGATTTTTGCATAACCATCAACGAAAAAGGGATCCACACCTTTGAAATGGATTCCGGCAAAACTCACATGGAAGCAACATGTGCAGATTGACCGTCATTACGATTTTCATGCTGCTTCTGGGCATATCCCGGCAGGGTGTTGCACAGGAACAGGGATCATTCAGCCGTTATGACAGTGAGACCTACCGCTATTACCTGGAGCAAAAGTGGGACAGCCTCATCCATACGGGGAAAGAGGCACTCAGGGATGAGATCGATTATTACTACCTGAGGATGCGGCTCGGGATCGCTTATTACAGCAAAAGGAATTACCGGAAGGCGGCCACCCATTTCACCAGGGCGCTGGAGTGGAACCACCAGGACCCGGCAGCCCTTGAATACCTGTATTACTGCAGGATCTATGCCGGTCAGAAGGAGCAGGCCGATCTTCTCAGAAAACGGTTCAGGGGCGATCTGGCACTGAAAATGCCTCCTCCCCAGCCCGCCTTTTTTGGCATGTCCGGGATTGAATACCTCTACAGCCATAACCTGAACAGGGAAATCCTGGAAAATCCCGATGAATTTGTTTCAGCCCCGGTTCCCGGTGTCCGGTACATCACCTCCGGATTCTCAAATATTTCCGCCTCCCTTTCCAACGCCATTGCCCCGGGGATCTCCCTGGAACATGCATATACCTTCCTGTCGAAAAAGAATCTCTACGATTATTTCGATGGGATCAGCAGGTATATGACGACAGCACAGCAGGTCAGGCAGCATCAGTATTACCTCTCCCCCCGCCTGACCACCCTGTCCGGCCTGACATTGATCCCCGCATTCCACGTGATCCGCCTGCGCTACCAGGTTTTCGCAGATGCGGGGACCGGATACCAGGGAGGGAACAACATGATCCTTGTCTTCCAGGAAAAAACTGATTTCCTGGCCGGTCTGGCACTGAAACAGCGGATCGGTCCGGTGGATATACACCTTGGCGGATATTTTACGGAACTAAACGACATGGAACAGATCCAGAGCAGGACCGGGCTCACCTGGTACCCCCTGGGAAACCTGAACTTCTATGCGGGCGGTTTTGCCAATTCCCTTTACAGGATTGGTACCGGGGAGGGAACGCTCAACTTTATCCCCGAGATCCTGATCGGCTTCTCCATCGCTGAGAAAGTATGGATCGAACTGAATGCTTCATCGGGAGAGATGGATCAGTATGTGGAAAACTACGGGGCCATCATCTACAACAGTTACGGGGAAAATCCCGGAAAAAAAGCCGGTCTGTCCGTGTCTGTCCCTGTTTCAAAGACCGGTTCAATGTTATACCTGGGCGGACGATGGGCAGAATACCGGAGCAGGTTCATTCCTTTTGACCCGGGCCTGGTTGATCAGGGCAATGCGATCACGTATCATACCATATCAATTTACGGAGGATTATCATGGAAATTTTAAAGCTTTTCAGGCGGGGACTGTGGTCCGGCCTGCTTATTTCTGCTGTCATTTCTGCCAGTGGACAGGAGTTCAAGGAGATCAAGGACGCCTTCCAGCAGAGCTACATCCAGGAAGCCACCGGGGAGGTCCTGGCCGCTGTGAACAGCCTGAAAAAGGTGTATGACGAAAAATCATACGAGATCAACCTGCGTCTTGGCTGGCTGAGTTACCAGGCAGGGAATTTTACCGAATCCGTGGCCTATTACAACAGGGCGGTCAACCTCATGCCCTATGCCATTGAACCCAGGTTCGGGATCGTGTACCCCGGGGCTGCCATGGGAAACTGGACCATGGTGATGTCCCAGTATGAAAAGATCCTGGAAATCTGCCCCAATAATTCCATCGCCATGCACAGGATCGGACTGATCTATTACGGAAGGGAGGATTTCGAGACCTCGAAGAAATACTTCGAAAAGGTGGTCAACCTTTTTCCCTTTGATTATGACGCCCTCACCATGCTGGCCTGGTCTTATTTCAAACTGGGCAATTACAGGGAAGCAAAGGTACTGTTCCAGAAAGCCCTGCTGCATACCCCCGGCGGCTCATCTGCGCTGGAAGGACTGGACCTGCTGGACCAGCCCTGAGAGATAGGTTGTGACTTGTTGCACTGAATAAGCGAATGATATAAAACAAAATTCAAAAGAGGATGAAGACCCGGATCATCATTACCGTCTTGTGGTTCTCGGGACTGTTGCTTTATGCACAGCCTGCACTTGAGCACATTTATACCGTTTCTGCCAACATCTGCCGGATGGAAAACACGGGAGAGGTGTATTTCACCATGGATGTGGTCAATAAAGAATGCAATATCTACCGGATGGACCACAGCCTTTATAAGACCATTTCACTGCCGACCCCTGAAGGCTATTACCTGTACAATGTACAGTTTGTTTCAGAGAAGCTCTTCAACAGCGACAACCTGGTGGAATTGTTCTATACCTACTCCATGTATGTACCCACCACCGATTCCTACTTTTACACCTATGAGTCCAGGCTCATCAACGAGAACGGGAACGTCATGCTCAGCATCCCGGGAGCAGGGTATTCCAGTGTGCTCGATACGGAAAATGAGGGCAGGAAATTCCTGGTGTACATTTACGATTACTCCGTGATCCCTTACAGGACGCAAACCCAGGTGTATGCCCTTCCGGAAGCTGCCACGAAATCAGAGATACCTTACTCCGCCTATGACACCGGGAATCCCTTCCCCAACCCGGCAGGTTCGGTGGTCCATATCCCCGTGCAGTTGCCCCCGGACAGTGATTCAGGATCGCTTGAGCTGTTCGATGCCCGCGGCCGGAGGGTTATGAGCTATCCTGTGACAGCATCCATGGAGCAGCTTGTTCTGCCGGCAAGTCAGCTTCCCCCCGGAACATACATGTACCACGTGGAAACCGGCAACGTGCGTTCCCCATCGAAGAAGATCGTGGTTCCCAGGTGACCGCCAGTTTGGGAATCGCCGGTGAAACCTGGTCAGGACCGGGATACCTGGAACCCCGTCTGTGAGACGGCGAAATCCACGAAACGGGCCCGTTTGTTGGGCGGGCTTTTCTCCAGCTGATGCTTCACTTTCAGGGCGGCATCGGGCGACCGGGCAAACATGAGCAGGTACCCGCCCCCGCCGGCACCCAGCAGCTTGTAACCCAGCAGATAATCATCCACCCTCCTGATGATTTCCCTGATCACTGGCGGATTGGTCCCCTCGTCCAGCCGCTGGTTCAGTTCCCAGCTAATGGCCACCTTCTCCGCCAACCCTTCATAGTCATTGCCCAGAAGCACATCAAAGGTTTCACCGGCGTGTTGTTTCATCTCGCTGAAGATCTCCAGGTGACGGGCCGAATTGAGAAACATTCCCTTGACGATCTCTCCCAGGATGTCCCTTGCCACACGGGTGACACCCGTGTAGTAAAGCAGTACCATTTCCCCCCGCTCCGCTTTGGAAAAAACCTGCTCGGGGATCCACCGTATCCGGGGTGACTGGCGAATACCCGGAGCGGTCTCCAGCAGCTTGATCCCTTCGAACACCCCGCCATACTGGTCCTGCCAGCCTCCGCCCGTGGTAAGCATCTGTTCCAGGATCAGGGTACGGTAGGAGATCTCATGTTTGTCCCAGTTGAGGGCACAGAATTCGCTGAGGGTTCCCAGGACCGTGGCTGCCAGGTTGGAACTGGTCCCCAGTCCCGATCCCTTGGGCACGGCCGCCAGCAATGACATTTCCAGTCCGCACCCGAATTTCTTCAGGCACGTGGCCAGATCGGGGTATTTTTTCTCGCTGAACAAATTGCTGAACCCGGCAAGGACCAGGGCTGCCATGGGGATGGAAAATCCGTCCCCCGGCCGGTCGTACCGCTCCAGCTCCCCGAAAGTTGAGATTTCTTTCTTGATCCCCAGGTCAATGGATCTGAGAACGATCTTATCGTCCTCGAGGGGACGGGCATAGACCTGCAACGGCAGCTGTCCGTTCAGCTCCACCGCCATGTTCACCACCCTTCCCCCCTCCATGATGCAGTAAGGCGGGGTGTCGGTCCACCCCCCGGCCAGATCCAGTCGCACCGGGCTCCTGCCCCAGAGGATCTGATCGTCCAGCAGGTTGCGCCGGGGAGTGACGGGTGCCTGTTTAAGGGTGTCGATCATCGCCTCACGCAAAATGGAGAAAGCCTGCCGCTCATGCTTTTCGGCCGCTTTTCCAGTCCCCATGACCCGGGCCCGGAACATGCTGTCGTTGATCCGCCTGATCACCGGTTCTCCGGGCGGGATCGGAGCAGGGGGATCCAGTTGCGCTTCCCTGTAAACGGCCGCGGTTTTCTCCAGGTCCAGGTAATAAAAAATGCTTGTCTGGTGATGTGCGGCCAGTACGGGGAGGGACCGGACCATCAGGGATTGCCGTTGCCGGTACAGTGCCGGAATGTCCACTTTTGCGATCAGTTCCCGTGCCGACAGCCTGTCACTCCGGATCCACCGGTCACGCATCTGATCCTGCCAGGCACTCTCTTGTCCGTTCCAGTTCCCCACCATAAAAAGGAGCATCTCCCCGGCCGCTTCCCTGCCCAGGAACGGGAACAGGGGCGCGTCGAAAAGAGATGCGGTCCATGAAATCCCGGCCTCCTCCTTCGTGATCAGGCGTCTGTTGAACCATTCAGGCAGTGGTTGCTCCATCCATATTCCATCTCTGTCGGGAGTTCCCCTGAAATTATCCGAAAAACCATAGGTTCGAAGCACATACCGCTCCCCGCCCAGGGGGACCAGATCCACACAAATTCCCGCCGGCAGCTCAATCTCCCAGTCATTCTCAGGGATCCCGGTCAGGATATGGTGATGGTTCAGTTTCCAGGAATCAGGAATATGGCAGTTCTCGATCCAGAGATGGTGGTTCCTTTCCGAAAATTTGATCCGGATCTCTGCATTTTGCTGGAAGATGGAAGGGTGGTGGTCCGGCTCCCGGGTCAGTTTCAGGCGCTGGTCTGTGATCCGGTTCTGGAGCTTCAGGGTGGAATCGATCAGATCGCTGTTGCTCCCGAAATGATAGAACTCCCCCTGGTGCAGGGGATACAATTTCACCTGAAGCCCCTGCAACTCCGGGTCGCTGACCTGCGATTCCGTTCCGAAAGAAGCAAGCATTTCACCGTACAGGTCATAATAATCCGGCAGCCCGTTCCGGAAGATTTCCTTTTTTTCGTTCCACCCTGACTTTTTCATCAGGAGCATGGTGGTGGCTTCATTCAGCAGCACTATGCCCGAATCCATCAGGTAGAAATACTCCCCGGAAAGCGCCCTCAGCTCCTGAAGGGAAGGCTTCTGTTTCACAAAAGCGAGCGTGTCCTGTTTCTCCCTCCGGCTGAAGAACACCCCGTGCCGGGAGGCCACGGGATCATCCACCCAGACACCGAATACCAGAACATCCGCTTCCGGAAGGTCCCTGAACCGGTCCGATGAGATGAACATCACATCCCCGCTGGCGATCAGGGTGCAGTAACTGGAAGGTGCATTCTTGATGATCTTCTCATAATAGGGGACCTGAAAATCGAGCAGTTTCTGGTCCAGGTGCTGTCCCTTGGACCACCGGAACACCGGTACGGGAAGCAGCGACTTCCCCGTGGCAGCATAGGCAGGCAGCCGCCTGCTTTCCCCGGAAGAATGAATGACCAGCCGCTTTTCGGTGGTAAGCCACTTCATGAAACCGTCGCCCGAACGCGAATGGCGGTAAGCGGATGCCAGCAGGTGGGCCGTCCCTCCCCCCGATCCGGCCCTTTTTTCCTCCGGATCGGAACTGCAGAACCATTCTTTCCTGTCCTTCTTTTCAAGTCTGTGAAAACGGGAGACCATCCCCGGCGGTACACTGATCAGCTTGCTTACGGGCATAAGGAGTGTTTTCATCAAAAATAAGGGATTCCGTCAGTTTTTTCATACTTTGGACAGATGGAAATGTATCTGTAACAGATAACATGAAAGCGTATCAAAAACACCTGAACCGGGCCGGAACCAGGATGAACCGGCTGCTCCTCACCGGGTGGATCGCACTTGCGGCTGCTGTATCCGCCAGGGCTCAGGAGATCCCGTCCGCCCCGGCCATTGAGATCCCTTCCACCTTCCGGAACCCGATCCTTCCCGGATTCTACCCCGACCCGTCCATCTGCAGGGTCGGGGAGGATTACTACATGGTGAACTCCTCCTTCGAATGGTTCCCGGGCCTGCCGGTCCACCACAGCAAAGACCTGGTGAACTGGGAGTTGATCGGATACGGGATCACGCGTCCGGGCCAGGTGGATCTTCCCGAAGGACTGGGCGATTCAAGGGGTGTCTTCGCGCCGACCATCCGGTATCATGACGGGCTCTTTTATATCATCAACACCTGCGTGGACTGCAACGGCAATTATTACATTACCGCGGAAGACCCGGCCGGGCCATGGTCGGATCCGGTCTGGCTTCATTCCCCCGGGATCGATCCCTCCCTTTTCTGGGACGATGACGGCCGCTGTTACTATGTGGGGCACGGGAATTTGACAGGGAAACAGGAGTGGCCTGACCAGCAGGGAGCATGGATGCAGGAACTGGACCTTTCGCAGCAGCAGCTGTTGGGCAGGCGGGCGCAGCTGACCCACGGTCATGCTTCCAATGCGGTGTGGGCAGAAGGACCGCACCTGTATAAGATCAACGGGACATACATGCTGCTGGTGGCAGAGGGAGGCACCGATTTCCACCACAGTGTCACCATGCACCACAGCGACAGTTTGTGGGGACCTTACATCCCGTACCATGTGAACCCGGTACTCACCCACAGGCACCTGGGAAAGGAATACCCCATCTATGCCGTGGGGCATGCCGATCTGGTCGAAACGCAGCGCGGCGAATGGTGGTCCGTGATGCTGGGCAAACGGAGGATGGACGGCTACACCCTGCTTGCCCGGGAAACCTTCATGACCCCGGTCAGGTTCGAGAACCAGGACGGGATGCCGACCCCCGTGTTCAATCCGGGCGTGGGGAGACTGTCAATGGAGCAGGAGCGACCCGATCTTCCCTGGACCCCGGTTGAACCGCCCCCTGCCAGGGATGAATTTAACGGGGAGCAGCTGTCCCTTCACTGGAATTTCCTGCGTACCCCGTTTGAAAAATGGTACCGGCTGGCGGACGGGACACTGGAGATCGATGTAAGGCCGGAAATGGCGGAAAGGTTTGAAAATCCCTCCCTTGTCGCCCGCAGGATCTGTCACCATGCCTGGCATGTTGCCACCGAAATGGACTTTTCTCCGTCAGGTGAGCACCAGCAGGCGGGACTGATCATCTACCGCAGAAGCACCCATCTTTTCAAGCTGGTCAGGGAAATGAACGCGCTGGTCCTGATCAGGACCCTGAACGGCAATCGTGAAGAGCTGGCACGCGTTCCCTGGGAAGAGGACCGGGTGGTCCTGTCCGCCGAGGCTAAAGGGGCGGGCATCGTCTTCATGGCCGGGCCTTCTGAAACCGCGCTCCGGCAGATCGGCGAGGTGCAGAGCCTGTCTGTTGTTTCCGATGAGCTGGCAGGCGGGTTCAACGGACCTTACGCCGGTATGTACGCCACCGGCAACGGGCACGCCGGCGGCGGGATTGCATCTTTTTCATGGTTTGAATACAAAGAAAAATGAACGTATTATTCATCGGTGGAACCGGAAATATATCCATGGCCTGTTCCAGGTATGCGCTGGAACAAGGGATCCGGGTGTACCACCTGAACA
>Ga0272443_10000614_pt1 | contig 62279 bp, 44 predicted proteins | sample SSMAcet12_FD_193581 | JGI IMG/M metagenome (GOLD analysis project Ga0272443, IMG submission 193581) | Marine sediment archaeal communities from Little Sippewissett salt marsh, Falmouth, MA, United States - SSM-Acet-12 | ecosystem: Environmental > Aquatic > Marine > Wetlands > Sediment ... | reverse complement strand
TGACATGATACATAGCAGACCTGACAGAACAAAAAAATATTTTAAAAATTAAAAACGAACCCATTATTTTATGTTATCGAAAAAAAAAATCGGAAACAAACCCATTTGGGGTAGGTCGGTGTTCCGAGCGAAGGGGCAATTTATTGCACCGAGCAAGAAACCCGACATCTTGGTTGAACAAAAAAGTGTCGGGTTTCTCATCCTCGATAAATCGAGAATTCGGAACCCGACCTACAAAAAATCAAATATCAAAAACGAAGCCATTTTTAAAATGAGGCAAAAAGCATTTGATATACGCGGGTGGAGGATCGTTACAATGAGATTGCCACGCCTTCGCCCTCGCTTACGCTTGGTCTCGGCTCGCAATGATGTTGTTTTGCTATTTCGAGTACTTTTGGGACAGTCTCAGGGCGTCTGCCGCCCACATAATGACATGGAAAAGAGGTACTCGGGACCTTCGGCAGGGGTTTTGATCTTCTGTTATAATAATATCGTCGTATTGACGCATAACGCCGAAACTATAATCCTGGCTCTATTATTACATATTCGGAAATATTTTTCATTGACCGAAAGACAAATGGCTCTTATATTAAAGTGTGCTCTGCGTCTTACGGCGCATTTAGGATTAAGCTGGCGACCTATTTCTGCTCCTCCCACGGGTCGCCAGTTCTTTTATTGAATTACAACTTGAAAGTAAGACCGATCATCCCGACACCGGCGCTGTAGCTGTCGCCATCAGGATTACCCTGCCTTCGGAATCCGCCCTGAATCAGAATATTCGCCGGCTCGCCCCAGGGTATTTTCAGACCGAAACCCAATCCTACCCGCGAACCGCCGAAAAATCCGATCTCGGTATAAATGTAGCTTTTAGTTCTACCGAAACCGCTGTAAAAACGGGCGTCGACTAATAATGAAATGTATCCGCCATCGCGACGGTCATCCCATCCCAAACCGGCCCCGGCATAAAAGTTTTTGAGATAATAACCGCTGATTAATGCCGCCGCCAAATTACTGTTGCCATCACCCGACGACATCCCCAGAAGAAAAAAATGTTCCGGTTCGGACAGACTGCTTTCCTTCCTTTTCGGACGTACAGCTTCGAATTCGGATCTTATTTTCGGATAATTTTCCTTATCGGTGACAGCATATATTTTATTAAAGGAAATTTTTATCGCGACACCATCTCTGTTTTTCACCACGATTTTGTCATCCGGAATCGACTCTATAATTTTTACATCGAGATAAACCCCCCCGCTTTTCAGCAATACGATATCGCCGTATTCTTCATCCGCTCCGGTTTGGCCGTAAGCGGCGGTAACTATCAACAAAAAAATCGAAATAATAATGTAATAATTAGATTTCATGTTCTTCCGGTTTTTCATACCCCACACATAACTTCTTAATATATATACGATTATTCATAACACAATGCCTTATTAATTATTGCGGTAATATTGGCTTCAAATCTATTGAGACAATTCATGCCGGGAAGGTATGAAAAAAACCGGAGCGTAAACGCTCCGGTTTTATTTGATATTTTCAAAGATATTACTTGCAGGGCCATGCGCCCGGGCAATTCAGAGTTTCACAATCCAGATAGAGATAGCAAATCAAATGAGTTATATCAAAAATATTGATAGTACAATCACCGTTGACATCGGCCGTTTTCAACGGATCCGGCGCCGGCCCTTCGAGATAAAGGTATGCTATTAAATAAGTTATATCGAAGATATTGACGGTCATATCACCATTAACATCACCACAGTCAAAGGGCAGCGCCACCGAACCGGGGATCAGACGCGGGGTATAATTCGGAACAATATCCGAGAAAAATTCGGGAACAAAACTCCAGTATTCCTCGACACTGACCTGGGCGCTTTGATCCGAAGTGGCACCCGACGGAATGGTAAAATATAGTTTTAAAACCGGTCCCGAGCCGGGATCAAGATCGGGTGTGCTGGTGCTTGTATTATATATCAGATAGGCCGCCTTTTTTGAACCGGCCGCAATATTATTAGCATAGTCGAAATAATCGGTCCGACATCCGGCAACGCTGAAGGAATCAAGAGTAAGATTCAAGGTTCCGGAATAGTCAACCGGAATTCGTAAACCCGAAATTGGAATCGTGTTGGCGCCCAGAATATTTACGAGTATATGATCACCGGCCTCACCGGTAATATTCTCACCAATTAACGAGTCGGCCAGAGCAGTAATGTACTTTGTGGCCGTATAAGAATAAATTGCTTTCCCGGAAGTCGTAGCTTCCAGTGTTACATCGAATCGTCCCGGTGTGGTATATGTATGACTCGCATCCTGCGTGAAAGCATCACCTCCGTCACCGAATGACCATTCCCAACTGGCTATCGATTCGGAGCTGTTACCATAAAAATCAACCGGTAACGGTATAAGTCCCCAAACCGTATCCGAGGTAAAATAAGAGGTCTTATTGGGCTCGATATTCACCATCATGTATTCATCCATGTAGTCACAGTTGGGATCATCACAAAACACATTATCGATAAAATACCATGTATTGTACGAGCCGCCCCATCCGTAATTCATATGGTATTGATCCGGCGTTCCGGTCTCGCGCCATCCGTCGCAAACAATACAGTGAGCATATATGGAGTAGAGTATGGGCAACTCATTGGCCAGCTGAGCCTGAATTGCCATTGACCATCCGGACTGTGTGAATTCGCTTCGTTCCAGCATCTGAATCTGATTTTTGTAGCGGAAATAGGTAGGCAGAACAGACGCTGCCAGGTAAGTAAATGTTCCGGAACCGCAATAGCTGAAATCCATGTTAAATGCATTCGCCATTTCATAGTTGAGTTCAGACAAAGCATCCTGTTCATCCGTGGTACATCCATAATCGCAGTCATCAACCATATTTTCCCAGTCATACAAGTCTGAAAAATCGGCCGTCAGATATGATCCCGGGGTACTACCGCCGCAATAAGTATCACCCCCCCAGTAATAAATATGATCACCGGTTCCACAAATCGGCCATTGATGATAATAGGCTAACTGCGCCGCCGCCGTTGCCACACAACCGACAACGCATCGGCCGCCATCCCCCATCGGGCACAGTTGATTATAGGGATCATGCTGATGCCACCGAGAAGTCAACAACGGGCCGACATCTTTCGCGCCGTCCAGTTTCTGAGTACTGAGATCATGATTAAAAACATCTTCCGGAACCAGATACGTATCCCAAGTCTCCCGCTGCTCACGCCCAAAAAGAACATTACCAGTCTTAGGCTGGCTTGCATCCATACTTCCATAACGATCAACATATAATTGCGTCCGCTTCGAAACTACATCACGAAGGAAAGCCGGCAATCCATACGGACCTTCCTCGTTGATATCAATATCATTTTCGTCGGAATAGGCTTTAATCGGCGGTAGTTCCTTTAGAGCCGGAACCAGAATAAAACCGCGCGGCGCAACAGAGTAACAGTAACCATAGACCGTTCCATCGACCGTCAACTCCTGCATATCAACAATCCTGGGATCGGTTGTACCTGCCCATCCCCCCGTTTGTGCGGTAATGTAGGTTAACCAGTTACGACTTACAAGGTTAGCTTCATCGGTAGTGGCAATTTCGGCCAAAACGAGCGATGAAGCCAATACAATTACAAAAAATGTAAGGCCCAACAGCCTTAGCCAAGAACTTGGAAAATTACGCATAACAACCTCTTAAAAAATGGGCGTTTCAGGCGGACGGTGAGGAAATTTGTTTTACTAAAATATACACAGAATCCTGATATTGTCAAGATTTTATCATGTTCCATATCTCTTACATCGGCCGTAACCGGGGAAAAAAGAGATATCTTTGTGTTCCCACCTCCTTTGAATAAATATCCTGTTTTTACGGACACTCCGGTGGAGGACCCTGATTGTACAGGAAGGTAATCAAATACGTTATATCAAAAATGTTTACATCACCGGAATTATCTACATCAGCGGAAGCCATCGGCTCCGGCGACGGTCCCTCGAGGTATAGATGAGTAATAATAAAAGTTATATCAAAAATATTGACAGTATAGTCATCGTTCGGATCCCCACACAAGAACGGCAGTCCAACCCGGCCCGTCTCAAGTTTGGGAGGAAAATTCAAAACCGGCCCAAAAAACATCGGACTGTATGAATAGAATCCCTCAAGAGAAATATCGGCGTATTGATCGCCGGTAGCCGAGGACGGTATGGTAAAATACAATTTCAATATAGGTCCGTACCCCCCCTCGAGATCGGGAGTCGTTGACTCGATATTCATAAGTGAGTAAGCCGCGTATTTATGCACCGGATCAAGGGCAATGTTGCTGATATAATCGAAATATTCGGTGCGGCATCCCGCCACTGAAAAAGAATCCAACGTAAGATTTAATGAACCGGAATATTCGACCGGGATAAGGAAACGACGTATTGGAACAGAATTCCGGGCGTATATGTTAACTTCCACCGTTGAACCGGCATCGCCTTTTACATTCGGTCCGCACATAGAATCGGCCAGGGCGGTCACATAATTAACCGCTTCATACGTTCGCGCGTCCTCACCGGCGACAACTTTTAGAGTTACATCATAACGACCGTTTTGATTGTATATATGTGTCGGTGCCTGAATAAACGCCGAATCACCATCACCAAAATCCCAAATCCATTCATCGACCTCAAGCGTACTATTGCCATTGAAATTAATTGTAAGCGGGACATCTCCCCAGGCAGTATCGGATTCAAACTGAACTCCCCGATCCGGTTCGATATGGGTAACCATCATTTCCACATTAGGGGTGCACCCCGACCAGGGGCAATATAATTCATCCATGGTGTACCATGTATTATGACCGCTGTTCCAGCCGTAATTCATGTGCACCTGATAATTACCGAGTGGGTACCGCCATCCATCGGCGACAATTGAATGCGAATATATCCGATATTGAATCGGTCGATTCGCTTCGATTTCCGTTCTAATCATATCCGACCACTCTAACAGCATATAATCGGAGCGATCATGCAATTCAATATGATCATAATAACGGAAATAATTTGTGAAAACCCCCGGAGCACTAAAAACATAGGCTCCGGAACCGCATCGACCGTAGTGCATATTAAAAGCCACCCCGACTTCATAATTTAATTCGGCCAGGGCATCCTCCTGCTCGGAAGTACAGGTGCCGCAATAATCAACGATATTGTCCCAGTCATATGAATCGGAATAATCAGCCGACAGATATTGCGGGGGAGTACTGCCGCCACATGATTGATCACCCGACCAGTAGTACTGATGGGTTCCGGTACCCTCCGGCGGCCATTTATGATAGGCCAGGATCTGCGCGGCTGCGGTAGCGACACATCCGACCACCGTTCGCCCACCATCACCCCACGGGCAAAGCGCATTGTAAGGATCACCCTGATCCCAATGCGTGGTCAACAGGGGACCAAACTCTAAATCCTTTTGGGTATCCTCGGTCGATAGACTTTCCAAAAATTTGTCTTCACTGACAAGAAGTTTATCCCATAGCTGATGATGTCGGCGTCCGAGAAGAACCTGTCCTGATTTGGGCTGAGTAGCTTCGAGACTTCCATAATAATCAATAAAAGCGTGCGTCCGATTCTGTATTACTTCCCTAAGCATGGCAGCAAAACCGTCTTCGGCATCCGGTTCCAGCCTCGATTCCTGTGACGAAGCTTTTATTGCGGGAAGGTCCTTGAGAACCGGTACAACTACATATCCGGCCGGATCGATTTCGAAATACCAAGCCAAGACGGTGTCATTGGCTTTAATTTCCTGAGTGGAAACAATTATCGGATCGTTCACACCGCTCCAGCTTCCCTTCTGGATTGTCATATAGGTCATCCAGTTACGACAGGCCAATCGGGCCTCATCGACAGTCGCGATTTCGGCCAAAACCTGGAACCAAAACGCTGAAAAAATCAGCATAATAAAGAAAATAATTTTGGATGAATTTTTCAGATATGTACGCATATTCTCCTCATCAGAACGGATCGTTTTAAAATGCAGGCGGTGTGGGTCTTTCAATTATGAATATATGCATAATTCGTTAGTTGTCAAGACATTATATCCGTGTTGATGTTCCACATCATGCAATTTCGATCCCCACTTTTTATAATATTTATTTTTTCCAGTCTAAATATAGATGTTTTTTTGCGATCAGTTCATCCTCAATAAAAACATTTCGTTCTACCGGCAAGAATGTTTCCTGCTAACCATATAATACGCAAGCTTTTTAATAATATATAAAACTATTGATGTTTGTTCCTCCATTCGCCCCGGACTGTAGTAAAGAAACGAATAAATTGCCCGGCCGCTTCCTTCGAACCGAGTGCGTTGGGATGCGGGTCGCGAGCGATACCACGGCGATACTCGGTTTTTAAATAATTATCCTCACCGGCCAAACAGTCGAACAGGTCGAAGATTACAAAATTATCCAGACCGGTCTCTTTTTTATATTCGGGAAGGAAATCATTTGTCAACCAATTATTAAAAGACCGGGCGCGGGCCGCATTTTCGGGAGTGCTTAAATCGGGTGTCAATGGGGGCGCGGTTAGATATACAAACAACTTATCGGGATATTTGCATATTTCGTCTTTTAATTTATAAAAGGTCGCTTTGTAATTGGCGATTGTTTTCTCCGGCGCGACCGGATCGCCGGGAGGTGTTCCCTCACCGATTATATCACTATTGGGGAAACACGATTTGAACATTACATAATCATTGGTAGTACCGTCGGTATTGTAAAGATTGGGATGAGCCTTAAACGACAAAATTTCTGACATGTGATTTTCGAATTTCGGCGCCCAATGATTCATATCGGTCTCCTGGCCGATATCATCGCCATACGTAGCGCTTTTAACCAAAACGCCCATCTCCAATATTCGACTGCGTAATCCTCCGGCAGTCAATATTCCTTCACCAACCGAATGATGCAAAAATATCATTCGTTCCGACACCTGACTATCGAGCCGGGCGGTCATATCATTGACCGACTTGTGCAGACTTTTTAACGCTGCATTGGCTTCGCCAAGCTGCACTTCCGAGTCGGAGAAATATCCTTTTAGATTGAAATATTTATATACAATCAGCAGTCCGATACAATTGCCGAGTAGCGACAAGGCCAATATTATAATCATTAGTTTGTTCATTATTTTTCTCCCTCTAAATAGCGGCCGTTTATTTTTCAAAAAAATACGGGGATAAAATTCGAAGCGCAATAAAAAGAGTGGCGGTTCACTTCCCCGATAAATCGAGAGCGGGAACCGCCACAACAGATATTTTAATACCACCCGGCAGATGTGGACATCTGCCGGCACAATTTTTATTAGTTAAGATTACCAGTCGGTTTTGATGTTGATAAACAGTGTTTTCTTATCGCGCCAGATAAAGAAAATAACTTCTTCAGGTTTCTTCTCACCTAATTCCGTCAATATTTCTTTGGTTTCTTCAACCGAAGGAGTTTTTCGTTCGCCGATCGACTGAATAATATCACCCGGCATAATACCGCCAACCGCGCTCCATCCGCCCGGTTCGACTTCCTTGACCACAACGCCTTCGAATTTACCCCGATCGAGATTATAGATATTATAATCGGCGAAAACCATCTCTCTGATTTTCATCTCAAAATTATCATCTTCATAATCTTCGGCTTCAATGGGCGACAACGGCGCCTGCGCCAGTATGATTTCGACATCAATGGTATCAATATGGCTGTTGAGTCGTCTCAGGATTGTAAAATCGACTTCTGAACCGGCGCCCATCTCGGAAATTTGTTTTTGAAAAACCGGGAGGGTCTCTTCTTTATCGACTTCAATCGGTATCCCACCCAACTGCACAATAATGTCACCGGTCTCGATTCCGGCACTGTCGGCGGGTGAATCTTTGACAACATCATTGACGATTATGCCACCGATTGATTCGATTCCCCAGAATTCGGCGATATCAGGTGTCAGCGCTTGAAGATAAATTCCCAGCCAACCCCGGTTGACTTCACCCTTACGCGGCGGGTCTTTAATCAAACGATTGATATGGTCGGCATCGATGACACCCAGAAGCGGGATATAATCATCGATCTGCGAGAACGATTCCATCATTTGCGCAGCATCAAAACCGGTCATAGCCGGATTATTTAGATTACCGAGAACGCCGATGGCGGTTCCGAACTGGTCGTACATCACCGAACCGATTTCAAGTTCATTAAATCCGACTGTTAATACGAATTCATCAGGCTCTTTAATTATTGCAGAGACCAATCCAATATCGGCTCCAAGATGCGGGGTAACGAATTCGGGCAGCAACAAATGCACCGCTATCCACTCTCCGATTTTAAAATCATTTCTCTGCTTAAATTTTAAATAATCGAATTTTTTAGCTTCATCCGATGTAATCCGACAGAAACCGATTTTAGTAAACCTATCGACGCCGATAAATTCAGCCGTATATCTGGTCCCGTCCATTTTGACAACTTCAATACCGGTCGGCTCGGTACTGACCGACATCCCGGCCATCGCCGAAAAAGGATCATCGCTGTCCACCGGAGTACCGTCGAAAATCACCAGACCATCCGAAGAAACAATCGCGCCGATTCCGCGGCTTTTGGCCTCGGTCGTCTGAAGTCCGAACGATACCTCGATTAAAATTTCGACCGATACGATATAATTGGAGGCATCTTTGTTGATTTTTTCAAAATCGAAATCCTGGGCAAAGACAGGAGTAATCGTTAGTAACAATAGTATTAATGAAACGAATATTTTCACACTGAACTCCTTTATTTATCGTTCTCAGTCGATTCTTCGTTATCGGCTTTAACCAGTATAAATTTGGTACTACCCATCCGTTTGACAGTCAACAATATTTTCTTTTCACCAGCTGTTGACATCGTGTTGTATTTATCCGAGAAAACCTCAAACGACAATGTCGGCTCTTCATTGATACCGCGAATGACATCACCTCGTCTTAAGCCGCCATCGGCTGCCGGCCCGACCCGTTTGACCCCGGAGACATATACCCCCAATGTATCTTCCAGCTGATTTTCAACCGCCATCTGTTTGGTAATATTTTTGACAGTAAATCCCCAGTCCTTGCATTCCAAATCTTTGCCAAGAATTTCACCCAGCTCATGCGTGACGACATCAAGATAAATCGTTTGATCGTTACGAAGAATGGTCATGTCGATTTTAGAGCCAATCGGGTAGTCGGCGATTTTTTTATAAAACGACGGCAACTGTTCGGCGAAACGAACCGAAACCGACTCATTATCGAGTTTAAGTATTATATCACCTGCCTGAAGTCCGGCCTCCTCGGCCGGAGACTTGGAATCTATCGAGGCAATCAAAACACCTTCATTACGCGCCGTCCCAAACCATCCTTCCAAATCCTGCAAACCCTGACATTCAACCCCGATCCAGCTTCGGATAACTTTGCCGTCAGTCAGAATACCATTAATAACTTCCTTAACTATATTTATAGGGATAGAAAAACCAAGATTATTGGCGAATAGAGTTGCGCGCGAGTTTATCCCGACAACACGGCCCTGCAAATCAACCAGCGGCCCGCCCGAGTTACCCGGGTTGATAGCGGCATCGGTTTGAATCCAGTTATTATATATGCCGGTTTTCTCCCCTGATGGAAGTCGCGCATCACCTGAGAAATAACGATCGGTGGTTGACACCACCCCGTACGATACCGAGCGAGCCAGCGCCAGCGGCGAGCCCATCGCCAGAACATACTGTCCTACCTGCAGTGAATCGGAATCGCCGAACTCGGCAATACCCAGCGGTCCGCCATGTTCGGACAGGTCGAGTTTGATTACGGCAATATCGGTTAATGGATCGCCGCCGATAAGTTCGGCCTTGACCTGCTCTTTATCGTACATAGTACAAATGATTCGCTCAGCCTTACCTGCTACATGAAAATTAGTGACAACATAACCATCTTCATGAAACACCACCCCGGAACCGACAACCGACTGTTTGCGAAGTTTGCCGGTTCGATAATCGGTAATGACCGGCTGGATATGAACCAGCGCCGGAAGGACTTTATCGCGCGAGTTATATATATTTTCCTGTAACGGTAATACCTGTCCGAGACTAACCAGCGCCGGGGTCATCAACAATAATATTATCAAAGTCAGTTTTTTCATTTTCACCTCATTTACGGTTTTTGCTCCGCTTTTATAACATTATATCAATGATTTCGTTTCAGGAGAATATAAAAGTTTTGGAACGTGGGCAAGTTTTTATTTAACAAGCGGTTGAGAGTATTATAGACAGTAACAGATTCTAATCGCTACTAGACAGCGGTGGAGGGGTGGGTGGCGGTGGCGGCTGCATGAAATCTTTTCGCATATCATCCATAACTACTTTCCGACAATCCCGGCTTCCGAATCTGGTCAACAGAATCGCACCGATGCCGGTAGTCAGACCGATCGACCAGACAATAATCGATATGACTAAAAAGAACGTGGCAAATCCCTGGGCAACACCTGCTGATGACGCATAAAACAACGAAAACAAAATCCATCCCGCTTCCAGAATTAAAATCCCCAGAATAATCCGTCCCAATCGTGATGCAAAAGCACCGCCGAACAGGTTCGAGAATTTTTCCCCGGTCCACTGGCTGAGCCCGACAATTGCCAGGATAATCGCAAGAATCGTAATCAGCGGAAGAGCCAGGACCGCAACCGGAATACCGATAATGGTCAGACACAACAGTCCGAAAAACGGCCCGTACCCGATCCATATCAACAGGCCGACAAAAAATGATTTTAAAAAACTTACCTGTATGCAGGTTTTGATTCTTTCGATCGGTTTGCGGGCAATCGCCGCCGTTACCAGTCCGGCAATCAAGAGACAGACCAGAATAATCAGATTGGCGCTAAGAGCGGCGTAAGTATAATCCCGTACCAGGTCAATTTCCGGTATTTTCGGCATCGGGGTTTCATAGCGTCGTCCGCCGATATAACCGCCGCGCATCTTTTCGATTCTTGGTGCCCGGACATCGCCTAATATTCGCCCGGTCGAAGTAACTGTGACCTTTTTATAGGAGGTGACATCTCCCTTAACCATCCCCTTAACCGTAATCGGGCCTACCGCCGCTACCGAACCATCAACAATCTCTTTCTCATCAACCTCAACCGACCCGATTTTCAAACCCATCACCTTACGTGGCGTATCGTACAATCCTTCTTCGGACTGAATAATCAGATCGGGATTTTCCAAATCAATCGTACTAATATCGACCCTGTCACGGCGGCGAAAAGTTGTTTTGGTGCTTTTATCAGTTGTTTCCGGTTTGATAAATTCATCACGGCTGAAATCATATTCCCATTCATCGCCGGAACTATCAACCCCGTAAGTTCCTTCGGGTGTAGAATGGATTTCGGTAAAGACGGTATCATCGCCGGATGAATCCGATACTGAAACCGCCTGTCCCGCCTGGGCGGCCCGGGCGGCCGCAACCGCCTTGTCGCCGGCGCCGTGCGCAGGAGATAATACAACCATAACGGCGAATAAAATCGCCGCTGGCAATAGTTTCAATATGTCTATAAGGCACTTCATAAATTTTTCAATACTGCCCGATGGTTATATCACCCGATTCGGTAATAAGTGAAATTTTCGGACCGTCACCGCCGAAATTCCCGGTTACTTTATTCTCGGTTAATGATTCAATCGCAATCGGGATATCGGTTTTGATTTTGCCCGAAATCGTTTCCAGATTAACCGAACCGGAAGATAACTCCGGTATGGTAAAAACAATGTTGCCCGACGAAGTCCTCACGAACGAATCTTTTTCCGCATACAATTCGGTTTTAACAATCACTCTTCCGGTAAAGGTTGTAATATCAACCGCTCCCGCCCCCTGTTCGATCTGAATATCTCCAGACGATGACTTAATCCTGAGATCCCCATCGACTGATTTTAAATCGATCTCACCCGATGTTTGCGAGATTATCATCGGGCCGGAAATATACGACCCGGTTTTATTACCCGATGTTGAATGAATTTCAATTTTTCCGGTAATCGACCTGAAGGTCATATCCGAGCCGCCGGAAAATATATTTATATCGCCGCGCAAATCGCCAAGATTAAGAGCACCGCCGGCGCATTCGATTTCGACATCACCTGTTAAATCTGTGATATCGATTTTATCCGACGAACCCATGACAGTTGTTTTGCCGATTACACCTGATATTTTTACGGAACCTCGAGTATTGTCGATATTGATGGTGCATTCATTCGGGACAATGATATCAAAATCAACATCTCCGAAAGAATCCTCACCCGAACCGAGAAGTTTATCCCAAAAAGAATCGGCTTTTCCCGATAAACGAAGGTAGTTCGTTTGTAAAGTAATACGCTGGCCCTGTCGCTTCGCTTTTATCTCTATATGGTCGGCAATCTTTTCGGCTTCTTCCTGATCAGCGGCCCGGACATTCTTAACCGCGTCAATAGTCAGGGTACTGACCGGTGCTCCGGTTATACTGATGTCACCGTAGGAATTATAGACGACCAACTCAATCTCGCCGATCATCTCGATATTTTTTTGATAATCAAAATGATAAGCCTTGGCGAAAACTCCGGTTGCGCCGACCAGTAACATCGTCAACAAATATAGAGTTTTCATTTTCATAACCTGCGCACCTTATTAAATCTAAATCGGCCGGAGTTTCTTTTTCAGCAACTCCCGCGCCCTGAAAATCCGAGCTTTAACCGTACCCAGCGGTATATTTAAAACCTCGGCGATTTCCTCATACGATTTATTGTCCTTATGACGATAAACAATTACTATACGGTATTTTTCCGGCAATGAATTGATAGCATCATTTATAGAAACCCGTTTTTCCCGCTCCATGAGATCGCGCTCCGGATTATACGAATTATCCGGCACTTCAATCTCGATCTTACCGTCAGCCGTCTCGGCCGGAGTATCAAGCGAGAGGGTTTTTATTTTTTTCTTGCGAAGAAAATCGATAGCGCAGTTAGCGCCGATTCGGTACAACCAGGTTGAGAATTTATATTCCGCGCGATATGTCGCCAGTGATGCGAAAGCTTTCATAAATGTCTCCTGTACCAAATCGGCTGTGGCCTCCTGGTCCCGGACAATCTTAAAAATAATATGAAAGATTGCCGGACGATGCCGATTCATCAGCGCTCGGTAAGCTTCCTGATCCCCCGAGAGAGCGCTGGCAATTAATTTCTTGTCCAACTCAGGCAATTAGACCTTTCAGTACAAGTTACGTTTTTCCACATCGGCGGTTTCACTAATACGCCCGGATAATAAGAAATAAAAAGCCAATAAGCAATAAAATATGGGGTGCTATAGCGCTATCGGCTTGTCCCGTAAGATGTTTCGCGGATGTTTAAAAATTGAACTGATTTTCGTCTTCTACTACCAACTTAACTCTACTTAACTTCATAGATCGTTACATGTTCGTCTTTGTAGCAGACAGGTAATTGAATCGGCGAGTTGGGGAAATATTTCTGTTCCAAAGGTCCATAATATACATAATCGATACCCGATGGAATCTTCCCCATTTTATAAGTCTTTATTAGGTCGTCATAACGGAAAAGCCATTTCAGGCCAAGATGCGAGACATGTCCGATATAACCAAGATAAACCGGCCGTTGCTGCATTATTAATCCCAGTTCATTATCGTCGGCTGTCATCGCCATAAAAGCGCTTTTTGATTCGGTATTGTTTTTTATCCAATCTGACGCCTTCTCTATTCTGGTATCATATCTGGGATAATAATGCCGATGGGTGGGATTATATTTATCAACAGAAGCAATAAAAAATCCAATAATCAGCACTCCCAAAAACAGATAAACCAGCGACTCGGCCTTTTTGATTTTGATTTCGCCACCGGCTAATAACATCGCGCCCGCGAAATATATCATAAAAACCGGGAAAAACGGATTGTAGTGGACAATCGAACCGAATATAATCGACACAATAAGCAGGATAGTCATCGATTTGTGACGGCAGATAAAGGCCAGGATTAAAAACGGTGCCGCATGTTTGATAATCTCGACCGGATTAAAACCGAGCGATTCGCTTAGTATAAAATAAAACGGCTTGTCGACCGCCTCGGAGGAGATAATCAGAGAGGCCAACAGCAGTCCCAGCAATGCCGACCCTGATAATAATAAATATTCACGGTTGCGTTTTAAAATAAGTAATACACCCAGATACAGGCCAAAAATTAGTATCAGGTATCCATTGATAAGCGCCGCTACAAAAACCGCCGCTAACCGAAGCGATAGCTTTTTTTCAAATAGTGCAATAGTTATCAGAATAAAAAACGGAACATGCGTAAAACCGCGTGCGATAAAATCGACACCGATAGAGTTGATAGTAACATACAACGACGATGAAACGAATAATATCAACAACGGCAGACCATACCTATGCGGGAAATATTTCCTGAGCAGTAACCCGAACAAAATTAAGTATAGTACATTTAAAATCCTGATACTGTTGTAAGGATAAAATATTTTTGCCAGTACCGCCGCCGGATAGTACTGCAAAAAAGGCTGAGTGAGCTTTACTCCGGCGAAGGCCGGATTCTGTGGTGGAAAATCATTCAGTAATGAATTAATAATGGCACCATAATAAAGAAAATCAACATCAGCGGGAGCATCGAATACGAACCGTTTATCGTTCGGATTGTAGGTTCCTGTCAAAAACTGCCCGGTTATATAGATAATCAGTACAGCCAAAATAATAATCAGATTTATATCAAGCTTTTTCATACCTGTATAGAATAAATGGTGTTGATTTATTTGGCGCAAGTGAAAGAGGCAATCGGAAATTTAATAGGATTTAAGATAGATAACCTCTATACGAAGTAGTTATTCCGATTTACGTCGCTTTGATTATAACGGCGGTGATGTCATCGAGTTGCGGACGTTCGCCGGTATGGATTTTAACCGCTTCGTATAAACCTTTTATAATCTGTTGTGATGTCTCATTCCGATGCGCCCCGACATAATCGATTGTCTGTTCAACCCCGAACGGAAAACCGGCCGGCGAAACCGCCTCCATGACACCATCGGTCGGCATCAACAAAATCTGTCCCGGAGTCGTAAGTTTGATAACCACCGAGGAATATTCCTGGTCGGGAAACAGACCAAGCGGCGGTCCGGTACCGCCCAGCGTCAGGTCAACATCACCATTGGTATCAATCAAAAATCCGGGGACATGCCCGGCGCTGGCGTAAGTCAGTGTTCGATTATCGGCATCAAGACAACAAAGCATCATGGTGACATATTCTCCCGATCCCAAATCGGGCAAAAGCGCTTTGCTAATCTCGGTCAGATTTTGCCCGATATCGGAACTGTGCATCATTATGGCGCGCAGATACGCACGCGTTTCGGCCATGAGAAGCGCCGCCCCGATACCATGACCGGAAACATCACCTACCCCAATACAAAGACGATTGTTGGGAAGCTCGATAAAATCAAAATAATCACCACCGGTTTCATCGGCCGGGTAAGCCGCCCCCGCGATATCATAACCGGGCACCGAAGCCGAGATACCGTAAAAACGCTGCTGCACTTCACGCGCCAAACGCATTTTCGCTTCCTGATCTTTTTTCTCGATTAAATCAGTGATATCTTTCAGGACGGAAACAAAGTGAGTAATATTACCGTTTTCTTTGACCGGTGTTATGGTTTGCTGTGCCCAGTACAATTCACCCGATTTTCGTTTGTTGATTATCGTGCCACGAAACGGCCGACCGGCGAGGACTTCGCCCCACAATTTTTTATAAAACTCATTATCATGCTTGCCGGATTTCAGAAAACGCGGATTATGCCCGATCGCTTCATCAATACTGTACCCGGTTGTCTCCTCAAAAGCGGCATTAACATATTCTATTATACCCTTACGATTGGTGATAATAACGCTGTCGGCGGTTTGCTGAAGTGCCGAACAAAGACGTTCGAGATTTTTGATATTATCCCTGTCGCGATGCCGCGACGTAACATCGCGAAAAAAGACCATCCCGGCCCATACATCACCATTTTCATCGCGAAGCGGTTTCCCGGTAACAGAAATCCAGACACCTGAAGGACGGTTCCGGTTTTTAATATATATTTGTTCGTCAATTACCCGTTGACCTTTTAAGGCGCGGTACAACGGCAGGTCCTCAGACGGAAAAGGAGTCATCTTGTCCGGGAGATAACAACCGTATTTATCGCTCCAGTCGGCTGGATTCGTCTTGGCCGCGCCGACACCTAAAATCTGCTCGGCCGCCCTGTTAAAAAACAAGAAGCTACCATTGGTGTCGGCGACAATTACCCCGTCGGGGATATTATCTAACGCCTCCTTGATAATATCTATCTTTTTCGTCCGCACTTGTTACTCCGTATTGATTACTTAAAATAAGCCTACGGCCATTCAGCTATCGCTGTTTGTTTCTTCCTTGTTTTTGTATTAATTATATATATGATGGTTTTTATCATTTGCTTTACAAACGACTCTATTTTGTTATATTTATATTAAAGAAAAATATAAATCAACAACACGGGTACCTGCCGCCATGAATCGTCAGGCGATAAATTTTTTGGTTTTTTCGTTACTGTTATTGCTTGCTTTTGCCGGTACCGTTCGGGCTGAATCATTTTTAGTAAGTCCCTCAAAAATAGTCGTACAACAAAATAATTTTGAATTCAGATTCCCGATAGACAGAACCCGACTGGATAGTCTTCAAAGGGTAAAAGAACAACTTCTGGCGGAATACGACCGGCGTGGCTTGTCAAAATCGAATTCAGTTCTTGAATATGCCGGAAGTAGTATGTGGGCCGGGATATTGTCTTTGGAAATGTATGGTGATGTTGTATATGCTTTAAATTATCATGGGCTTCAGATATTCGACATGAACGACCCTGCCACCTTGATACAAAACATATATGTGGAAAACGGCCAGTATTATGACCAGATGATATTATATGAACATTATCTCTATTTCGGCCGGGCGAATCGACTATATATCTATGATCTAACCGACCCATACAACCCGGAACAGATGAATATTCTGACTCTCGATTCAACCACCATCGCCCAGATTTATATTAGAGATAACCGTCTCTATCTTGGTTCTAATAACCGGATTTATTATACCGGGGCGCAGCCGAGTTTTTATATTTATGATATAACCGATCCGGCTTATCCAGTCTATATCGGCGGCTATATTAAGTCGGGCACGAATGTTCAGGAATGCCAGCGATTCGTAATCGTTGGCGACACTGTTTTTAGTATTAGTCAGACTTTTGATAATATTGAAATATTCGATATATCCGATGAAACCAATCCTCAGTATATTTTCAGGACCAGTTTTCCCGATGACGCCTGGGACATTGATAATATTGACAAATATATCTTTGTCATCACCGATGAAGGAATTTGTGTTTACGATATGAGCAATCCGACGAATCCGGATTATATTTCGCTATATGAGTCAACCGGAAACTGGGCTATCGAGGCAGCTGGTGACACATTGTTTATCAGCAGTTACGACGGTATTCGTGTTTTGCGGCTGGCCGATAAGGGATTTTTGGAAGAAATCACCACGATTGAATTTCGCGAACCATGGTTTACTCTGAATGTCATCGATACCCTTATACTATCCCCCTGTCATGTTTTTGGATTCGATATTATCGATATCGCTGATCTGTTTAATACTTCTGTTATTTCATCATATGCCACCGGGACCTACAATCAGGCCGGTATTGCTGTTACCGGGGACTGGGTATATACCGATCGAAGTGTACCTGTGTCCGGCGATACCTGTAAACCACTGAATGTATGTAATATCGCCGAGAAGGAAAAACCGGTTTATATCGGCGATTTTGACGGTCTCCCGAACTCATACGATCTGGCCGCTTATAATAACAGATTGTACTACCCCAGCATGTCGACACTTCGGGGTTTGGAGACTTACAATATCGATAACCCAATTGAACCGACATATATGTGCCAGAGCGATTCTATATCCAAAATGATGTTTCGGAAAGACTCACTTCTGTTTGTCGCGGGACAATACAAGGGGCTGTATATCTACAATCTGGCTACTACTGGGTGCCCCGATATTGTCGCGCAGATTCTGCCTGAAACCGATGGTTTCATCGTCGAGTCTTCATGCGCCGACGACAACTATATATACACAATCGAACTGGATTTTAATTCCTATTCAGCATCGACCGGTGCCCCGATATATTTCCGGATTATCGATTATTCCGATATCAATAATCCGTTTACAACCGGCTTGTTTTATATTTCAACTGAACATCTGGCAGCCTCCGAGCTGGTCCAGCGGGGAAACATTGTCTATGTAGCTTCCGGTTACTATGGAGTGGCGGCCATTGATGTGAGTAATCCTTATCAACCATTTTTGGCCGGCCATTATGATCCCGAGCAGGGCGGTTGTTGTGGTTCGGAAGAACGATGCTCCAATCTTAGCATAAAGGGATTTTATTTGTTTCTTGCGATAAATCCATCTAATGTCGTTCAGGTTGTTGATATCGGCAATCCGTCCTCGCCGACGCCGGTAGAATATATACGCTTTCCGGCCTCGGTGAGTCATCTGGACATAGTTGATGATTACCTGTACTCATGCTGTAATACTGCTATGTATATTCACAAAGTTGGTATGCCGGAAGTAGCCTGCGGTGACTGCTTATATGATGGCAATATAAACATTTTTGATGTTACGTCGCTGATATCTTATTTATACAGGGGTGGCGCATCACCTTACCCTTTGAATGTCGGCGATGTTAATAATGATTCGACTCTGAATATTTTCGATGTTACATATTTGATATCATATTTATATCTGGCTGGCCCGCCACCCAATTGCCCATAGATTACCGACCGGCGAGTATCGATTTTTTCATACAAAAATTGACCGCGTCCCCTATTAAAAAATACAAATCAAAGGCCGAAGCCGATGGATAATTTAGGCGAACTGCGCCTCTGTTTCGGCGACTCTTTTTTCAGCATCAATCCAGTCGGTATGGTCATTACCATGCGAATAACCACGACGTTCGTACATCGTGTAAGCCACTTTCTCGACTAACACCCGATGCTGGTTTGGATCCGTATCACCATTCAATTCGATTGTCGCCTCGGTGCCATCCTTGGTGTAAACAGTTAACTTGCGGTCAACACCCTGCTCATCTTTTTCGAGCGTAAGTTTAGTCGGTTGTTTGATTGAAGCAATCGGCTGGGCGGGAAACTGCGGATCGGCCCAGGCCGAGAAAAGCCGAAAACCGTCAATCAGTCGACCTTTTTTCTCAAGTTCCATCCCCATAAAAGGTGACTCCCATACAGAGGCATCCTTGTCACCGCCATTGCCATTAACATAAACATTAAATAATCGATATCGATTATTCTGGCTGAACTTTTTACAAAATTTAGCCCATGTGTTACGGCTGATTTCCTTTATCATTTTTCCTCCTTGAGGTAATTTAACCTTATATATTTTTCCACTACCTCCGGTTTTTTGCCTTCGGCAACAGATTATACAACCAATTGTTTTTAGTTTCGTATCTGCCCAAAATTTATTACGCATTGAAAAATCCAATTACGAAAAACGAATTAAATTATCATTACTATTTTTTTCGGCAGATTAGTAGATTGTTTAAAGCCCCTAAATTGTTTCGATTTAACTCTTTTTTACCAATTCGATAATTGGCGCTTCCGGAGGGCAGCCGAGCCGGAACGGAAGCCAGTGGCCGATTCCGGATGAGAGATACATCTGTGCCTTATCGCGGGCGTATTTGCCCCATAAGTACCTGTCCGACATGAAGTTCTCCCAAAAACTACGACCATTGTATCCAACCTGCCCGCCATGCGTGTGCCCTGACAGGGTGAGATTTACATTATTTTTGACAGCAGCATCAAAACCCTCCGGCCGGTGCGACATCAGAATAGAAAATGAGCCATCAGGCGCGTTTTCCATCGCCTTTCCAACTGTCTGATTGAGAAAAGGACTGTTATCCTCGCGCATTGTGACCGGATCATCACCTCCGGCCAGATAAAGAATATCTTTGCCAATATTTAGCGATATTCCCTGACTTCTAAGCAGCATAATATCACTTTTTTGATAAGCGGATAAAACCTCGGCGATACCGCGATAATACTCATGATTACCCAGCGATGCAAAACAACCATAACGTGGCTTTAGATCGGATACCAGTTTCAGCGCTTCGGGAAGTAGATTAAGCTCATCGGCAATATCGCCGGTTAAAAGAGCCATATCGGGTTGAAACCGCTTTGCGCGCGATAAGATTTCCCGGAAATCGTCGAGCATTCTATATATCCCAAGATGGGCGTCGGATAAATGTAAAATCCGCAGACCATTTAGAGAATCGGGCAGGTTATCGAATTTCATCGGAAGCAGAAAAACCTTAGTATTCTGATATCCATGGGCGATACCAACCCCACCGGCGGTAAGCATCGCGGCCGGGAACAGAGCCGCGCCGGCCTTTATTATATTCCGACGCGTATTGTCAACCGAGGTTGTTTTTGATTTTGATCTGTTTGAAAGCCAACGATTTATAGTATTAACAATCCCGGAAAACGGAAGACTTACAAACAGCGCCAAAAACGATATTAAAATGATTATAGTCAAAATCGAGCCGACACCCAAAAACGGAATATTTTTGGTATAATACCCCAGCAACCATAAGGCGACCGCGCCGATACCGATAATCGGAACAGTTTTGGCTATTTTCCTGACAATCCGATATTCCCACCAGTCTTTATTGAGATATTTTAGCAGGAGAATAACCAGTAATCCCAAAAAAGTCAGGATACACAGCCCGAATATAAATGGCGCTATGACTCGCATAATTAAAACCAATATACTTCATAATTACGTGAAAAACATAAATACTTCGTCGAATTTATTTATGATGTTATAACGCCGGGCAAAAAATTAGTTTCTAAAAAAATCACTTGATTTAATAAAATCTATTTACGTAATTTTTACAAACAGAACCGTTGGGGGTGGTGAAAAACACCTGAGATTATACCCCCATAACCTGATCCGGATAATACCGGCGTAGGGAAACGGAAATCAGACTCCTTTACTCCGCCTGCTTCGGTATTTATCCGATAGGCGGTAGTTTTTTTAAAGAAACTCGCGCCGAATATAAGGAGTTTGTTATGCGACTTTTGTTAATCACCTTAACTTTATTCACCTTGCTTGTTCTACCCGGCTTCGGCGCCACCTATAGTGGTGTGGTAGTCAACAGTAACGGTGATCCGATCGAAGGAGTTAATGTTCTGACTAATTATTCCTCGATTGTTACCATAACCGAAACCGACGGGCGCTTCATCCTCAACACCGGGGTCGAAAAACCGACTCATCTGACTTTCAGCCATGTCAGCTATCAACCGGAGATGATTCGTGTATTCGATGACACCGCACAAAGCGGAATAAAAATCATTATGAAACCGAACGTTTATCCCGGCCAGAATATCAGAGTGACCGCGATGCGCGCCGAGCAGAGAAAAACGCCGGTTGCATTTTCCGATTTCAGTTCCGACCAGATCGAGCGTGATTATACAGTCGGTGATTTCCCGATTTTATTGGAGACGACCCCTAACTTTTATTCATTTTCTTACACCGGCGGTTTGACCGGTGCCAGCGATTATAAAATCCGAGGATTCGATTCCAAACGGATCGGCGTGTATATCGACGGTATCCCGCTTAATGATCCCGAAGATCGGTTCACATATTTCTATGACCTGCCCGATTTCGCATCTGATGTTGCTGATATTCAGGTTCAGCGCGGGGTCGGTAATTCGCTTTATGGTGATGCCACTTTTGGCGGCTCGATAAATATCGCCTCGGCTCGTCTCGAACGGCAGCGTAAAGTCTCGGTCAGTACCGGTTATGGGCGCTTTTATGCCGACAATGAATCGATCTCGGAAATCCGTAAACAGGCGGTTGAGTTTTCATCGGGCCTTATCGGCGGGCGCTGGTCGCTGGCCGGACGATACTCGAAACTGTACAGCGGGGGGTATCGAAAATACTCATGGTACGACGGCTGGGCGTATTTCTTTTCGCTGTCGCGGGTCGACCCGAAAATGACAACAAATATCAACATGTACGGCGGCCCGATGAAGGCGCATCAGGCGTGGTACGGAATCGATCGCGGGACAATGGAACTGGATCGTCGCGCCAACTGGACCCCGTACGAAAACGAAATCGATGATTTTAATCAGCCGCACTACGAATTTTTCAATACGTACAAACTGAATGATAATATAATTTTCAAAAACACGTTGTACTATATCCGGGGTAAAGGATATTACGAGGAATCCCGCACCGACTCTATTCGTTTTTACGATATCCCGGTCAGTGCCTTGATTGATACGACGAATCAGGAAATAGATTTAATCAGACAGAAATGGGTGGAGAAAAATCAGTACGGATGGAATCCGCGTCTCGACTGGGATCATAAAAAAGGAACCGCTATTCTGGGAGGCTCATTTTATTATTTCGATTCCGATCATTACGGTCTGCTGGTGCGCGGGACTAATCTTAATAGTACAATCGATCCTCTTCATAAGTACTATCAGTACTACGGCACGAAATATTCGGCCTCGGTTTATGCACTGGAGTATTATTCACTCTCGGAAAAAATCAGGCTGATGGGGAATTTACAGTTGCGTTATCTGTCGTACGATTTTGATCAGGATAAAATCGGTGATTTGGCAGGATATAAGTACAATGTAGATTGGCTGTTCCTGTCGCCGCGAGTGGGGGTAACGTATTTGTTTAACGAAAATCTGGACAGTTATTTCAGTTTTGCCGTTTCCTCGCGCGAACCGGATGATAAAAGTCTTTATGATGCCGAGGATGTACACGCCTTCCCGCAGTTGCAGATCGAAAATATAAGCAGTTCGGGCGGTGAAACAATATATACATTCGGACAGCCGATTGCCGAAGCGGAAAGACTTTATAATTTTGAGCTGGGTTCGAATTATAAAACAGATAAATTTAAAGTCGGGATAAATTTATTCTGGATGGAATTCCGCAATGAAATTATTGCCGACGGTGGTCTCGATGAAAGCGGTCGGCCGTTACTCGGCAATGCCGATCGGTCGGTGCATTCCGGGATTGAATTTGATGGTGCAATCAAAATGTTTAACAATCTGAATATCAATGCCAACATGTCTTACAATTATAATCGAATCAAGGAATATATTAAGTACATCGATTATGATGCTGATGGTACAGTTGATGATACGCTCGATTATTCCTGCAATCCAACCGCCGGATTCCCCGAATATCTCGGCAACCTGATTCTGGATTACAAATGGAAACCGATTCGATTTACATACCGACTTCAGGCGGTCGGTAAACAGTATGTCGATTATACCGCCAATGAGGATTATGCGATTGAACCGTACAACGTATCTTCACTGTCGGCTTCATGGTTTTTGGGAAGCGCCTCCGGAATGGGACGGTTTATATTTTCTGCGCGAGTCGATAACCTGTTCAATAAAAAATACGAGTTGTCGGGATATTCTTACTGGAATTCGAACTATCAATACTGGGCGTATGAGTACTATCCGGCCGCCGAGAGGAGTTTTTATGCGCAGTTAAAATGGGAAATTGAATAGGCAGAGGCCTATTTTAATTGATTTACGTATAGTCGGCTGTGAAATGAATTGATTAAACTAATAGTGCAAAGGTATTCAATAGCGAAATTTGACAACAATAGATTATGCCATAATAGTTATCTATCTGGTATTACTTGTAATACTGGGACTGACCCGACGAGCCGGTAAGGGTGAATCGGCGGCAGGTTTTATACTGGGCGGGAGAACGTTAACTCTGCCCGCCTTCGTGGCTACGCTGGTATCAACCTGGTATGGCGGTATTCTTGGTGTCGGTGAGTTTTCCTTTCGTTATGGCATTTCCAACTGGTTGGTATTCGGACTGCCGTATTATCTGGCCGCATTTTTATTTGCGATGTTTCTGGCCAAAAAAGCACGTCGCGCCGAAATATTAACGATACCCGACCGCCTTGATTCGGTGTATGGCAGACCAACCGCTGTGGTCGGCTCGGTAATATTATTTCTGATGACTCTCCCCGGGGCTTACATACTGATGCTGGCGGTGCTGATAAAATTTCTTCTCGGCTGGCCGCTCTGGATGGGGGCGCTGCTTGGCACATTATTCTCGGTTTTTTATGTGCACCTCGGCGGATTCCGTTCGGTCGTACGCACCGATTTATTACAGTTCGGATTGATGTTCGCCGGATTTTTTATTCTTCTGGTTATGCTTATAGTGAATTACGGCGGTTTTGAGTTTATTAAAACATCTGTTCCGCCGGATCATCTCACCTGGCACGGCGGTAATAGTGCGCTGTATATCGCTATCTGGTATGTTATCGCTCTGGCGACATTAATCGAGCCGGCCTTTTATCAGCGATGTTATGCCGCTAAAAGCGAATCGGTCGCTCGTAAGGGAATACTTATCTCGATTTTATTCTGGATTGTTTTCGACTTCATGACCACCTCATGCGGATTATATGCCCGGGCGCTGATTCCTGAACTGGCGGATCCGATAAGCTCCTACCCTGCCCTTGCCACCGAAGTTCTCCCGGCCGGGCTGCTCGGTTTATTCGCGCTGGCGTTACTTTCGACTGTTATGTCAACGGTTGATTCGTATTCGTTTCTGGCCGCTTCCACATTCAGCCGCGATATTGTCTGGCGTATTTTTGGTGTCGCGAAAAACAGAATTACATTTTACACTCGTATCGGTCTTTTTATATCGGCCTTGCTGGCGCTGATAGCGGCGCTTTATTTCGAGTCGGTGGTTGATATCTGGCATCATTTCGGATCGGTCGGAACACCGGCTTTATTGGTGCCGCTTTTTTTTGCATTTAACGGCAAAAGGCGTATGGCGGCAAAAGTGGCGTTCTTGTCGGTTGTCTTATCGGGTGGCGTTTCACTAGCCTGGCTTCTTTCAGGTTATTTCAGCGCCGATGGCGGTTACTGGCTGGGAATCGAACCGATTTTCCCGGGACTAATTATCTCGATTCTATTTTATCTTTTCGGCTCTAAAAAGGTTGTAAAATAAAAGACCGCGAAGTATAATTAGATTGTCAATTTAATATTTTAAATAGATTGCCCCGAAGTGCAATCCGAACCAGCGCGAAGGCTATGGAACTTGAAAAAATTAAACAATATTTAAAATCGGAAAAAATCGACGGCTGGCTGATGGCCGATTTTCATGCCCGTAACAATATCGCGGTTAATTTTCTGGAACTGAGTTCGCATATCACGCGTCGGTCGTTTTACCTGATTCCGGCCGAGGGTCAGCCGATCATGCTGATACATAATATCGAAAAGGATCGATTCGCGCATCTGCCCGGGAAAAGAATAATTTTTTCATCATACTGTGACCTCGAAACGAATCTCGCGGAGATGTTAAAAGGTTATAAGACTATCGCGATGGAATACTCGCCCTCCAGCCGTCTGCCCTATATCGGGCTGGTTGAGGCGGGAACCATTGAACTGGTGCGTTCAACCGGTGTCGAAATTATCCCGTCGGCCGATATGGTTTCGTACTTCCAGGCGAGGATGACTCCGGAACAGTTGGTCTTACATAAAAAAGCGGCGAAGATAATTAATAGCATCAAAGACAAGGCCTTTGATTTAATTGCCCAATCGATTAAGTCCGGGAAATATATAAACGAATGGCAGGTTGTTGATTTTATTTTACGTCAATTCGAAGAAAATAACATGATTTCCGATTTCCCTCCCTGCTGTGCTATCGATGCTAATATTTCCAATCCGCACTATCAGCCCGCACCCGACACATCGCTATTGATTAAAGAAGATACCCTGGTCCTCATCGATCTCTGGGCCAAATTAAAAGAACCTCATGCCGTTTATGCCGATATTACCTGGATGGCCTACGCCGGTGAAACTGTTCCGGAAAAATACAACAGTATCTTTTCGATTGTCACTTCGGCGCGTGATCGGGCGGTTGCGTTTATCGGCGAGAAATTTTCTGAAGGTTCGTTATTCGGTTATGAAGTCGATGACGCCTGCCGTAAAGTTATAAACGATGCCGGTTATGGTGAGTACTTCTTCCACCGCACCGGGCATTCGATTCTCGAAGAGGTACATGGTCCGGGACCGAATATCGACAATATCGAAACCGAGGATAAAAGGAAACTTCTGCCGGGGCATCTCTTTTCGATAGAACCCGGAATCTATCTTAAAAATTTCGGTTTCCGTTCCGAAATCGATTGTATGATAGCCGAGACCGGCCCGGAAGTAACCACGCAGCCGTTACAAAAAGAAATTATTCAGTTGTTGAGATAAAATATAAAATGTATTTCACTCCCCGCATGATACAGATGGCCGCCGATCATTACGGTTATCCGCCGACTATTTTGATGGAGGCTCCGGTCAGCGAGGATGAGTACAATTTTATCCGCTCCACCCAGACATTCGGCCGCTGTCATGATATCACGATGTATATCTTTAAGGGTAACAAAGTTATTGTTAATGCCAAACATCACTACCCCCCGGGACTTTATCGGGCACCCTCGGGCGGTCTGAAACCGAGTGAAACTTTACTCGAAGGTATCGAACGCGAAGCGTACGAAGAGACCGGATGTAAAATAATAGTGCAAAAATATATTCTTCAGGTGCATGTGTCATTCTCCTGCGGACGTAAATCAATCCCATGGAAAACGCATGTATTCACCGCCAATTACAAATCGGGTAAAATCCAGCCGATCGATATCCGCGAAATACGCGAGACCCGTCTGGCCGATCTGGCCGAATTCGAGGATTTTAAAAAAATTATCAGTCGTATGGAATCGGGCGGACTAAGCTACCGCGCGAGATTGCATGATGAGGTATTACGATTTTTATAGTAAAAAATTAATTATCGATGAAACAGAAGGATTTTTCCGACAGCCATAAATACGGCATTTACGGAAAATCCCAAAACGTCGAAAAAGGGATAATTTCATTGACAAAATAGCTCCATGACCGTAATTTATAATTGCTATTATTGTTTTTGGGATTATTTGTCACAAGATATATTTCAAGTCGGGTTAATACGACCTTGCCGCCTGGGGATTTATTGTAAATAGGGAAATTTTTTAGCCGAAAGGGGAGCCTGTAAAATGTCACGAAAATACTCAATAGCGGTTTTAATCTTGTTAATATTGACTTCATCGATTGTCGCCGGGGAATTCAATAAAACGCCAATAGCAAGTTCCGTAAAGATATATAAGGCGGATGAAGTAAAAACACATATAATTACCGAACAGCCTCAAAAAGAAATGCTGCCTATTGAAATCAAGGATTTTTCATCATTTGGCGAGGCGATAACTATCTCAGAGGGAATATCTTCGAATGTCTTTAATTCCAAAGCGGATGAGGAATATTTACATCCGGCACTGGGAGATAACGGTTCGGCTCATCTGGGATATATTTTCGAGTATTACGACGGTGTCAGCCCGACCGGATATATATACCTAAACGGTTCGATGGACGGTGGCGAAAACTGGATAATCGGTCAGGTCAGCGGCGTGTACAATTGTTCATATCCCTCGATTGACTATTATGGAAGCGGGACACAATTTTACGGGACATTTGTACCACCTCTATCGTTTTATAATGGCGGTGTTTTTGCAATGGTTTCGATACCGAGACAGGACAGTGTTCAGTATTGGTCCATCTCATGGGCCCCCTGGTATGCGTACGGGTGGTACGGTATGCGAATGGTGGAAATAGCCTGCGACAACAGTCTCGCATCATGGAACTGGGGTATCCAGTCGGCGGTTGTCAGCAAGGCGACCGGCGATCCTGATTACGATGTGGACGATGGCCCGGTTATTCTATACTTGATTGATCAGGGCCTGTCGATGTTAAGCTACCATCACCTTCTCGACAGTTGTCGGACAACCTCGGCTGATATCGATCATATTACTTTAAAAGTTTATTCTGTCTTTGACCGTTACGATTCGGATGATGACCAGTATCAGTTATTCGTGCGGCAGGATGATTTTGGTGTCTGGGATTCAACCCTGGCTCTCGAGAAAAACTTTATCGATCCCGACCAGCATATAATCTATCCAGTCGTAGCCGCCTATGATGATATAGTGCTTGTTATCGCGGCCACATATAACGACAGTCTTCCCGACGACAAGGATATCGTCTGCTGGCACACCGACGATGGCAGTCTGGACAGCCTGAATAGTATGTCGGTAATCGCCGGGACGATCGAGTCGGAAAATTTTCCTGAAATATCGCATGTTGAAGACAGCACTTTTGTATGCACCTATGTTAGTAATAATATTTTATTTGCGACGCGTACAAACGATGGCGGTGCGCACTGGAGTACGCCGGAACAGGTCAATCCCCCCGATGACATCGTTGTCGAGGAATACCGCACCGCTGATATCGCCGATGGTGGTCTCCGTGTGGTTTATGAATACCAGACTTCCCGCGCCGGTGAAATTTACAATAAGATAGTGCGTCTCGATACTCTTGATAGTGATGGTGATGGCGCCTATTTTTACACCGATAACTGCCCGATGGTGTATAATCCATCGCAAAACGACAACGATAATGATGGAATCGGTGATGACTGCGATAATTGTCTGTCCGAAACGAATGCCGATCAATCCGATGTCGACGGTGATAGTGTCGGCGATGTATGCGATAACTGCTCTGAAATCGTCAATCCATTGCAGGAAGACGCTGATTCGGATAATGTCGGCGACTCGTGCGATAATTGCCCCTACGTTGCTAATCCTCTGCAACTCGATGATGATGAAGATGGTTTCGGCGATGAATGTGACAACTGCCCGATGACAGCCAATATCGATCAGAATGATACCGATATGGATGGGGTCGGTGATTCCTGCGATGAATGCACCGATTCCGACGGTGACGGGTATGGTGATCCCGGCTTCCCGGCCAACACCTGCCCCGAGGATAACTGTCCGTATGTTTATAATCCAATTCAAACAGAAGATGTTGATGGTGATGGAGTCGGTGATCCGTGCGATAATTGTATCGATGTTGTTAATCCGTATCAGGAAGATTACGACGGTGATAGTGTCGGCGACTCGTGCGATTTATGCACCGACTATGATAACGACGGCTACGGTGATCCCGGATTTCCGATGAATACATGCGCGGTGGATAACTGCCCGAGTGTATATAATCCGGATCAGGCCGACAGCGATTTTGATGGAATCGGCGATTCCTGTGAATTTCTGTGTGGCGACATCAATGGTGATGAGGTTATTAATATTTTTGATATTACTTATTTGATAACCTACCTCTATCTTGAAGGACCGCCGCCGATACCGTCAGTTGATGCCGGTGATGTCAACAATGATGCCGAAGTAAATATATTCGATATTACACATTTGATATCATACCTGTATCTAAGCGGCCCGCCACCGGAGTGTGAGTAAGTAACCGCGGTGGAAGAAAAAACCGTAGGGCAGGTCTGAAGGCAGACCTGCCTTTTTTATTTTGGCAACATTATCAGGCGCGATTGTCAGGAGCGCCCTCGGGTCTTTGACCCTTCGTGCCCCTCTACATTTCGCTTACGCTCATTGTCTCGGGCGCGGCTCCTGACCTCCGATTTTTCTACATTTATTGATTTCAAACTAATTTCAAATATGGGATGGCGTTGGTATTCAGATCAGAGGGGCCGTCGAGTTGAAAACGACGATAGCCAGCCGCGGCAATCATAGCGGCATTGTCGGTACACAACGATGGTGGTGGAAAATAAAAGCGTGCCCGGCGTTTTTTCAAACGTTTCTGCATCATCTCTTTTAATCTACTATTTGAGGCCACCCCGCCGGACAACGTAACCGCCTCGACATTAAATTCCTCGACCGCCCGAATTGTTTTGACGACCAGCACCTCCAGCGCCGCCTCCTGAAACGAAGCGGCAATATCGGCCTGCTTCGATTTTAATTCTTCATCGGACATATCTTTTACATGAAGCGCCACCGCCGTTTTTAAACCGGAGTAAGAGAAATCATAACTGTTCTCTTTTATAATACCGCGTGGAAATTTAAAGTACTTACGATTGCCAACATTCCCCAGTCGATCAATCTCGGCTCCGCCCGGATACCCCAGTCCAAGCAGTTTGGCGACTTTATCGTACGCCTCACCGACCGCATCATCTTTGGTCTGACCCAGTATTTGATAATCCCCGAAACCATTAACCAGCACGAGCGAGGTATGTCCCCCCGATATTATCAATGTCAGATGTCGGTCAGGAAGATCGGGATGCACCAGAAAATTCGCCGCGATATGTCCTTCAAGATGGTTTACCGCCTTAAAGGGTTTATTCCACCCATAGGCCAATCCCTTGCCAAAATTGAGTCCAACCAGAAGCGCCCCGACCAGCCCGGGACCGTATGTCGCGGCGATTAAATCGATATTTTCAGCCGTGACATTTGCTTCATGCAAAGCTTCATCGTACACCGCTGCAATCGCTTTAAGATGCTCGCGACTGGCCAACTCCGGGACAACCCCGCCGAATCCTTTGTGTATCATCTGGCTGAGGATGACATTGGATAGTACTTCGCCGGCATCCTTAACGACTGCTACCGAGGTTTCGTCGCAGGATGTTTCAATTCCCAGAGTTAACATTGTTTTTTATTATTTTAACCGAATCGGCCGATTGGTAAAGAATCGTTACCAACGGAGGCGCTACAATCTGCAAAGGTGTTTTATCGCTGCTGTCGGCAATTGCATAATCGGCGATTGCCGAAAAAAGTTCTTCGGATAGACTGTCAATCGTTTCGTTTTTACCGGCTACACGTAAGTCGACACTTTGCGGTACGAAATCATAGTTTGAACCGCGCGGTATATTAATCAACCTGACCGCGATATTTTTAAATTCCCGTCTTTTAACAGGTGTGACATTAAAATAAGCGACAACGGTATCCGGTTCCATCACCAGACCGTATATATCGGGACGCACCAGCGCAATCCGGCTGGAAAAATCATCGCGAACGCTTTCAATCGTTCGGGACATGGTTTCAATTGAATCGATATCCTTCAACCGTCCCCAGGGACCGGTTAAGGTAACTTCTTTGGGAAAAATAGCTTCTTTCTCGCTAATCAGGTAACCGTCATCCGGGCGCACCACCAGTTTTGAAACAATCGGAACTGTTTTACGCATCTTCCGCTCGCAGGTTAAAACGATTTCACGCGGCTGGATGACTTCCATCAAATTCAGTTTATCCCCTTTGACCAGCGAAAGATTAACCGGCGATAATTCGGTTACGAATTTCGAGGCGCGACTGCCGCTGACCACCAGCCGGACGCCGCTTCGTTTCCATGAGCTTCGCAGAAGCGTTTTACCGCTCGCCGAAATCAACACCCTAACCGAATCGGGCGGCGGTTCGGCAATAACAAGGTCATCCGATATTTCGATCTGCGCCAGCGGGAGAGATATTTCCACTTGAAATGTTTTTTCAGTGGCGACATGGAACCAGAGAAGAATTGCCAGTAAAATCGCCGAGATTTTTACCCAAAGATTTTCAAAGAGTTTCGCCATATTAATTTACTTGCTCGAAAGACCTATAGGTTTACCATAACTTATTTCACCGTTGTCGATACGCAGCGAAAAACCACAATCAGGATTAGAGCAAACCCACGCTTTGAACTTGATGGTTGCCCCGTCGCGACCGTAATCTGAAAGAGGCAATAAACGCCCTTTCTCGCATTTAAGACAAACGGGATATTCATAATTGGACATGCTTTTGGTCCCCCGTTAAAGATTATTGTTTTTATTTTTCAGGACGGTTAAACGATCGATTCGTCCGTCCAGATTATGTTTGACAATGATATCGGAAAGCCGGCCCTGATTCAATCGTATCGGATGTATTTCCAATGGATGATCAAGCGGAATTTCCAAATCTGCCTTTTTCGACAGGTATTCTTTCTGTTCTCCCCAGTAAAATTTAAGTTCTCCTTTCCCTGACGAAAATACCAAATCATTATAACGATCGCCATTATAATCGGCCGACCAGTCAATCGCTACCTCACCGGTCGGTCGCTCATCATCAAGGTTACAGCGAAACTCATAATTTCGTCGTTTATCCGGCTCCATTGTTGGCATCCCCGATTTAAAGGGATAAATCAAAATATTCAGATCAGCCTTTTTCATCAATAGTATTTTTGTCGCCGCCATCGAACCCAGTTCGATAGCCGGAATAACCAGTTCCGGAATATTGTCGCCGTCATAGTCATTCACCAGCATATTACAGTGTGTATCGGAAAGCGAAAGCTCCTTGCTGTAGGCGGCGCTGACACGTCCATTGGCGTCAGCAACATGAAATCGGATTTTTGTTTCGGAATTGGAAATACCGCCGAATGTGCACGATACGGCGATATCCGGTATTTGATCGTTGTTATAATCGATCAGCTGGCTTCGGAAATACCCGTGCGAATACGACGGGAAAAAGGTAAGCGATATATCGGGCGCCTGTGAAAAATTACCGGTCGAATCCTGAAAGAAACAGCACAACTTCCGTTCCCATAAAAAATAAATATCCGCAAGACCATCGCGGCTGCCATCGAGAACATGGATTGAGGCAAAACTGACGGTCATATCGGCCGTTTTTCGCACTGCAAAATCGCCCATGTTTTTTCCATGATTACGGCAGGTGATGGATACTGAAAGCTGATTAAGAATCCGGTAACTGCCATCCTCGCCTTTTTCGAAAATCGCATAACCGCGCGGGGCCGGAAGTATTATCTCCCATCCGGGACTATTATTCAATTCGAAAATAAATGGGTTGGTAATTATACCATAAAATAATGGAAAGGAAAAAACGGTTTCATGGCGAATAAGCCGGGTTGGTCCGGAAAAACCGCTTTGCGGTTTAAAACTAAAATAGCGAACACCATCTGAATCGATAAAGAGAATTTCTGTCCGACCATCATCATTAATATCAATGGCATTCACCTGCGCCGCCATTGAGGGCAGTTCGATAAGATAATCGGCTCGACGATTAAACCCGGTTGTTTTATCCTGAATATAAAGAGCAATATATCGAGTGTTGAAATCGTCGGTCGGCGAATAAATGACGGCAATATCAGTCAGGTCATCGTCATCGAATTCACCGGACAAATATCCATATATTTTACCTTCGATTTCCAGGCTGTAAATTTCGAACAAGTCCTGATCGGCAGCGAGTCCAGATTCGATAGTTAAACCTGTTAATATTAAAAAATATATTAAAAAAATTACAGTTCTGAAAGATAACATACCTGCTCCGCCTCACCAACCCAATTAGGCCCTATTTTTAATAAAATACATAACTACCGCATTTTTTACAACCATAATTTGCCCCAAAATTTGCCCCATCGAAAAGCAAATATAAATGCCATAATCAGATAGAGCGCAACAAAAAACGTAAAAACCCGGGTAATTAATATAGATTATTTCTGAAAAGTAAAAATTTTTAGAAAAATATTATACAATCGAATGATAAAAATCTAAAATTATCGATTATATAAAAATCGACTCGTTTTCCTCGGCCAATATCTCGCCCAGTCGCCCGAAGATATCATCGAAATACCCCTTCTCAATCAATTCAAAAGCAAACGGCGCCGGCGAGCTCAAACAGGCGACACCAGACAGAACATCCTCCGAAAACAGCGGACAGATAGCCAATGAGCTAGTAGATTCATCAAAGAGAATATTACTTTCGATAAAATTGCCGCGATATTCAGGTGGAAAATCTTCCGCAATGGAGCGATTTATAATAAGCCGCATACCTTTGGCGCGATGCAGAAGCGAGTTTTTTGGCGGAATTGTAAGCATCACCCCTTCGCGCAGACGGGCGTGCTCCCAAACCGCCATCATTTTTAGCGCATCATCGTTATCGCTTAAAACCAAAACCGCTTTTGATATCGAGAAGAATTTGTTTAACCTGTTGGCCAACTCGAAAAATCGTTTTGATAACGGTTTGTTTTGATCCAGGATACGTATCAGCGGACGACATATTCCGGAACAAGCGGTAAAATTCGATAATTCCGGCCTGTTTTGGTCCGCGTTATTTTTGACATTTAAAGCGATAACCGTACTATTTAATTCAGCCCCCATAGTAGATCTCGTTTGTTTAATGTTTGGCGATTTACTCGTCATTTTTTAAAATAGCAAGACTAAACTTACTCATAATTGTTATCGGTTATTTTGCGCATGTCCTTGAGCAGCGCCTCCCGCCGCCGATTCTTAACTGTTTGTAATTAAGGACCTTAGAGACGTACAAAGCCTACATTCGATTTTAGCAAGGATTAATCGGAGTTTAATTCAGTCCATTTTAAAAACAATAAATTGTTGCCGCGCGCTCGATTATGCTTGACACACGCCCGAAACAAGACTATCTTAATCGGGTTTGTGAATAATTTCTCAAACCGGATGCTTAAGAAAGCAGAAAACAGAACGTATATTATTAGGAATTGACGGAGGAATTAATGGGTGGATTGCAGATTGTAAGCTACATTTCGATCCTCTTTTTCATCGTGGTAGTTACCATAAAGATGGCCAAAATCGCGCGGATGCCGGTTCATCTTAGATGGGATTTATACCCGATACCGCATGAAAAGGGAAAAGGAGAGTACGGTGGTTCGTATTTCGAGGAATCCGATTGGTGGACCAAACCGGAGAACGTATCTATGTTTAGCGAAATAAAGGAGATGGCGAAGGAGATTATTTTAATCCAATCGCTGTTTCACAATAATCGCCTGATGTGGGTGTTTTCTTTCCCGTTTCACTTCGGGATGTATTGTCTGCTCGGATTTACCTTTTTGCTTATTTTCGGAGCCGTTTTATCCGCCGCCGGAATCGGAATTGCGGTTGATTCAGGTAATGACCTGTCTGTGATAGTCCATTATTTGACCGTTATTCTAGGCACCATCGGCTGGATTTTGGCCGCTTTCGGCGCCGTGGGGCTTTTATTCTGCAGGATGTTCAGGGAAGAAATTAAAAAATCGACCGTTTTAAGCGATTATACCAATCTCCTGATTCTGTTAGCCGCCTTTGTTACCGGGTTTATATCATGGTTGACTATTGACCCGGATTATGCCCTGATTCGGGGTTTTGTACAAAATCTGATTACTTTCAAGAGCGCTGCCGCCCTGCCGACGGCAATAACGGTGCATCTTTGGGTGCTGGCGGCGCTGCTTTTTTATTTTCCATTTACACATATGACTCACTTATTTGGCAAATACTTTACGTATCACTGGATAAGATGGGAAGATTCGCCAAATGTCCGGGGCGGTAAAATTGAGAACGCCGTCAATTCATCGCTGGGATTCAAACAGACCTGGGCAGCCCCGCATATAAAAACCGGCGGCACCTGGGCCGAGGCGGCAACTGATGAGGAAAGCAACAATGGCTGAAAGTAAATTAAATTTAAAACAATTCTCCAATGAAACGGGACAACTGGTTAAATTGGATCAATCAAAATTTCTGCCATTACCTCCCCCTTTCGACAAGCTGGATCTGGAACCGAAATTGAATTCCCTTTCCGAGGAGTCGCAGAAAAAATATGAATGTGATCTCGATGGTGTCACCGGTTTCAAGTTCCCGCGTCCGGAGACAGACGAAGAAAAACGCAAACTGGTCGAGCAGTTTTTGTCCGGATTAAAAAAGCTGTTCGAAAAAGAAAATAACTGGACATTTATACAGCCGCTTTTTCTGACTATGGAATATTGTGCCAAGTGCCAGACATGCGCCGATGCCTGTCCGATCTACAGAGAATCGGGTAAACTGGATATTTATCGTCCGACCTATCGCTCCGATATCCTTCGGCGGTTGTATAAGAAATATGTCAAATCGGGTGGCAAATTTTTCGCCAAAATATCCGGAAACGATATCGATGTCACCTGGCGCATGATTGCCAGGTTGATGGAATTGAGTTATCGCTGTACAATCTGTCGCCGCTGCGCCCAGACCTGTCCGATTGGCGCCGACAATGGTCTGGTTACGCGTGAACTACGCAAAATTTTCAGTCAGGAGATGGGTATCGCGGTTGAGCCGCTTCATAAAAAAGGATCGGTTCTTCAGTTGCAGGTCGGTTCATCGACCGGTATGGCCCCTGAACCGTATCTGGATAATATCGAGTTTCTCGAGGAAGAGGTCGAGGAACGAACCGATATGAAATTCAAATGGCCGATGGATAAAGCCGGGGCCGATATCTTATTGATACATAATGCCGGTGAATTTCTGGCCTGGCCGGAAAATCCGGAAGCCTTTGCCGTTATTCTCGAAGCGGCCGGTATCAATTATACTTTATCAAGCGACCTGCTGGGGTATGACAGCGTAAATTACGGTGTGTGGTACGATGATGTCCAGTTCGCCAAGGTGGCAATCAAACATGCCGAGGTGGCCAAAAAACTCGGTGTTAAAAAGATTGTCCTGGGTGAATGCGGTCACGCCCATAAGGCGCTGACCGTCATTGCCGATCGAGTCAACACCGGCGATAATAATATCCCGCGCGAAAGCTCGATGACGTTACTGAATGAAATTATCAAAGATGGACGTCTGAAACTTGATCCGTCCCGTAACGATGATATCACGGTCACCCTTCATGACCCATGCAATATGGTCCGCTTAATGGGTATCGTTAAACCACAGCGTGAGGTATTACGGGCGGTCTGTAATAATTTCCGGGAGATGACTCCGCACGGTGTCAAGAATTACTGTTGCGGCGGTGGTAGCGGATTTGCCATCACCCAGGATCTTAATTTCCCCGACTGGCGTCAGATTCTTTCCGGACGCGCCAAACTGCGGCAGATTCTGACCGTGTTTCAGGATATTATCGGGCCGGAACATAAAAAATATGTCTGCGCCCCCTGCTCTAACTGTAAAGGGGCACTGCGCGATATGTTTGCGGCTTACGGTCTCTTTGAAAAATGTAATATCCTTTACGGCGGTCTGGTGGAATTGATTGTAAACGCCATGACCGACATAGACAAATCGTATCTTGAATGGGAATGGCATTAAGCTTTATCGATTTTGATCCATTACCCTTTGTAAGATTTGTATCAAAATGCATCATAGCGTCGGTTCGCAGTAGATGTGAACCGGTGTTTTAATATACTCTCGTAACGCATGTAATTCTTGACAAATAACGATTTATACATATTATACAATTGTACCGCCAATTATTACTTTCCCGCCGAATACTTTGAATGTGAAGGGTAAACAAGATGTGCCGAAAACTTATACATAGTTTGCCTTAAAGGGCGGAAAGGCGGCAAAATTCGTAATAAAATAAAATGGCCAAACGTGAACAAAACTGCGTCGGATAATGTTTAGTTTAGTGAGAGATTAAAAAAATAGGATTGGAATAATATGAAAATCAGAAACCTTTTTTACGTTGTTATCACTCTGTTTCCCTTGATATCGCTTTTCGCGCCGGTGGCGCAAAGCTCGCCTTTGTCACCCGATTTGGTTGAGGAGATGCGTGCCGATGGTCGGCTGGAAGAACATGCCTCCTCGATGAGAGATGCCTACAACCGCGGGATAAATAATCCCAACCATGAGGGGAACACGATTTATCGGATTAATGCTAAAGCTTCACCAGACGCTGTCGATACGGTTCGCGCCCTGATAATTTTAGTCGAATTTACGGACGAGCCTTACATTGGGGGCGTAGTAGCGGCAACACCGGCCGATTTCGATTCGGTTCTGTTTTCGGAGGGTTATCTTAATCCGACCGGATCGATGACAGAATTTTTCCTCGAAAACTCATACGGCAGTTTTTATATTTATGGTGATGTGTATGGATGGTACACTCTTCCCCAGACATACGCTTATTATGTCGACGGGCAGAAAGGATTCGGCAGTTATCCGCAGAACGCCCAGGGAATGGTCGTTGATGCGGTGCAGGCGGCTAACGCCGATATTGATTATTCGCTTTATGATTCCAATAATGACGGTACGGTTGACGGATTATTTGTCGTCCATGCCGGTCCCGGTTATGAAGAAACCGGAAGTTATGATGATGTTCACTCGCATCAATGGTCAATCTATCCGCATCAACAATATCTTGACGGTGTAACGATTAATACATATTCGATGGAGCCGGAAGAACGAGTTAATACTTCATCGGTTACCGACATCGGTGTTTTCTGTCACGAGTACGGCCATGTCCTCGGTTTACCCGATTTTTATGATACCGACTACACCCCATCAACATCATCAGGGCTGGGTGACTGGTCGCTGATGGCCAGCGGCAGCTGGAACGATAGCGGCCGCCGACCGGCCCACATGGATGCGTGGAGTAAAACCTATGTCGGTTTTGTTAATCCTATTAATGTTACCGAAAATTTAACCGATGTTGAATTTCCGCCGATTCAGGTCGAGCCGGTTATGTATCGTCTCTGGGCCAATGGTACTATCGGCAACCAGTATTTTCTGGTGGAAAATCGACAGAAGATTGGTTTTGACGGACCCTTGCCCGGATCCGGTTTGTTGATTTATCATATTGACGAAGCTCGCTGGGGTAATGATGATGTTAATCATTATCAGGTAGCACTGGAACAATCGGACGGACACTTTGATTTAGAGTGGTCACCGAACGATGGTGATGCCTCCGATCCCTGGCCGGGGGTTCTGGATGTACGTTCTTTCGATGACCTTTCGACACCGAATAGTCGTTCGTACACCGATGCCACCACGCAGGTTTCAGTCTGGATGATATCGGACAATGATTCGATTATGACGGCCAATCTGGATATTGAATGGTCACGACCGCACCTGTCGATTGACTCGATACAGTTTAACGATAGTGATGCCGACGGAATACTTGAACCGTTTGAAACGGTTGAATGCGTTCTCTTTCTTAAAAACAACTGGCTGACCGCCAGCAATGCGGTGCTCGAAATAACTTCCAATGATCCCGCTATCAGCTTTACGACTTCGACGGCGATAATCCCCGCGATCTATGGTGATGGTGGTACCGGTGATAATGCTTCATCACCGCTTGTGTTTACCGTGCCCGATATATCATACCCGATATACGATTCGTTTTTTGTATCGGTGACATCGGATGAAGGCGCCCCGGCGACGGTTTTCGAAATAGAGCAGGTTATCGGTAAAACCGAGATACTTATTGTTGATGATGATCGCGGCGGCAACTATGAAGAGCTTTATTACAATGATTTAAAATTAAAAATGGCTCCGGCTGATATCTGGGAGAAACAGACTCAGGGTTCGCCATCCGGAAGCAAGTTAGATGAATACCAGACGGTTATCTGGTTCACCGGCGATACTTCATCCGATCTGATTCAAACAGCCGACATCAACGCCATGAAACATTATCTTGATAACGGCGGGAATCTCTTTTTGACCGGGCAACAGCTTGCTTATGAATTAAATATCGAAGACTCGGCATTTATGGAAAACTATCTTCATGCTCGCGCCGGGGATATACATTTTAATCTGTTCCATGCCGGTGAATCAGGTTCACCGATCGGTGACGGGTTAATCCTTCGCTACCCGAGTATGACCAATCAGGATTGGAACCTTTCACAGCAAATTGAAGTAGTATCGCCTGCTACGGCCGCCTTTAATTTCCAGGGAGCGGGGCCATCGGCCTTAAGTTACGAAGGTGATTATCGGGTGGTTTATTTCAATTGGGGCTATGAGGCTATCTCAAATGATTTCGGCAATTATGATAAACGCGATACAGTTATAGCTAATATATTATATTTCCTGTCCGACTGGTCGCCGGCTTACTGTGTTGATTCGGATGGTGACGGTTACGGTGATCCCGATGTCACTGCCAATCGCTGCCCGGATGATAACTGTCCCGATGATTACAATCCGACTCAGGTGGATAGTGACGGCGATGGTTACGGTGACGCCTGCGATGTATGTCCCGGCTATGACGATGATATTGACACTGATGAGGATGGCTATCCTGATGGCTGTGATAATTGCCCGCTGGTGTATAATCCGGACCAGACCGAGGATGCTGACGGTGATGGTGTCGGTGATCCGTGCGATAACTGTCTTAATTACGGCAATCCACTGCAGGAAGATGTCGATGGTGATTTAGTCGGCGACAGTTGTGACAATTGTATATATGTGGCCAATTTAAATCAGGAAGACGTAGATGCTGATCTGGTCGGTGATAGCTGCGATAATTGTATCAATACAGCCAATCCTCTGCAGGAGGATGCCGATTCCGATATGGTCGGCGATAGCTGCGATAACTGTATTAATGTCGCCAATTTAAATCAGGAAGACAGCGATTCGGATTTAGTAGGCGACAGTTGTGATAATTGTATAAATGTGGCTAATCCGATTCAGGAAGATTTGGATTCTGATTTGGTTGGTGACAGTTGTGATAACTGTATGAGTACTATTAATCCGCTTCAGGAGGATGACGATTCCGACCTGGTCGGTGACAGTTGCGATAACTGTATTTATATATACAATCCGGATCAGGCCGATGCTGACAGTAATGGGGTCGGTGATGTGTGCGAATATACCTGCGCCGATGTCAACGATGACGGCGCTATAAATATTTTTGATATCACATATATAATCAGTTACCTCTATCTGGAAGGTCCTCCGCCGGATCCGATGGAAGCTGCCGATGTCAATAATGATACCGATGTGAATATTTTTGATATTACATATATCATATCATATCTGTACCTCGGTGGCCCGGAACCGAACTGCCCATAAAATAAATTACCGGCCGGGATTATAATTGATCCCGGCCGGTGTTCGAAGGGTTAGCCTAATTCCACGCGATTAGATTGTTTCATCCTTTGATTTCGAAAACATTTCCTCCTTTCTTTCAATCTCCGGTTCAACCAGCGTTTTGACAAACGAGCCGGCTTTCAAAATAACGCCATCACCATCAGTCCCCACGATTATCTTTCTGCCTAATGACCTGACAACCTCCGCCGAAGTTGACTCGAATTTTTTAATTGGCGTTAGGCTGTTTTCGAAATACGAGACTATTCCATTCCCGGTGCCGATATAAACCACCCACGAAGAGGCATCAACCGATTTGACGTTATTATCGGGCAAACCATCAACCGACGTAAAATGCTCCCAGCGTCCACCGTTAAAAACAAAAAATCCGGTCGCCGCTCCGACATACAGATGGCCGTGATTATATTCAAGCGAATTAACGATATCGAATATCGATGTATCTCTGAGCAGGTAACGCTTGTGGAATATGTCACCATCCCAGAAGTACAATCCCTGACCGTTAGTACCAACCCAGAGACCGTCGTTACCGGAGACAACAGAGGTCACCGAAACTTCATCCATCAACTGCTCCATACCGTTTATCGATTCGACATACAATCCCAAATCGGTCCCGACCATCAGGCGAGAATTGACGCTGGAAAGATTTTGGATGGTACCTTCGGTTTGGACAATGTACGGTTTCAGTTTATTGCCGGATACCGTATAAAGTCGGTCGCCACCGACAATTATCTGATCGTTATGACGAACAACCGCATTGAATTTTTCGCCGTTACCGATAAAAACGGTTCCTTTGGTCCGAAAATCATAACTGACCAGACCGCCGTCATAAACGGCATAAAGAACCGAGTCGAGAATTACCATATCGGAGACATTGGAAACCGAACCATCGGTCTTAATCTCGACCGGCGCCGTCGGCGCCGGCGCGGTTGCAAATGATGCCTCAACCACATTCTCGACCATTTCATTGACAGTGTCGCCGACGACCTGATTTACCAAACCGGATTGCCCCTCCGGCTCGTCGCCGGAACATCCGACCAGAAATAAAGCCGCAACCATAAAGGCAATTGCCAGGCTTTTGAGTGTGATAAGCTTTTTCATTGTTTCCTCCTTTGTGTTAAGGTTCAAGTTCAACAGGGGTCAATACAAAAGCTGTGCCGAAGTTAGTATGTCGTTGTGGTACAGTAACTAAGAAGTATCGAGCATATTAAAATTCAACAAAATATGTGTTAATTTGGACACATATCCTGTCCGATATGTATAAATAGTTGGAGAACAAACGATTATGTGTGTAATTTACGACACATACGGGCCGTATTTGAAAAAAAGTCTTGTTTACAGGCTTAAAGACTTTTTATATGTGGTTGTCGTGGATACACATTTGGGGACAAATGAAATAACGAATATGAAACGAATTCTTTTTATATCGCTGATGTTGCTTACATGTTGTGCCGGGCTTGCCGCGGCAGCTGATGTACATTGTGATATTCTTCAATATAAACTGGATCGGCTGTATTTCCCGATTGGTACCGAAGAAAATGTTTATGCCTCGAATCGTTTCACGGTTTATATCGCGGGAGATTCAATATATACCGGTGTTATCGAATCTTCGCAACTCGGAATATCGTACAGCCGGGTAACCGATTATTTTTTCGATACGATATCGATTGACAGCTGTTGGGTATTAATCGAAGCGGCCGATATTGATAGTACATCCTTTATAGTCATTGGCCTGCCGGGTAATTTCCCGAGTATATCGAATGCTTACGGTTACCCCCCGATGCTGCCGGATAATATGGCCGAATTAAAGTTTAGGTCATTTCTGTGGTGGTCCCAAAACGGTAATCTTCTGTTTTCAAAACATTACGAATCCGAAATTGATATGATTCTGGATTTTGAGGCGGGGTTTATCGATGGTTTTTTCTCACATACAAAAAGCAGCACCGCCAAACCGGATACGCGGACGATCTCGAGCTATTCGCCGTTTTTCGCCGCAATAATTCCCAACATCAGTCGTGATATTAATAAAAATGATCTTCTGACCAAATCGCTTTATTATCGATTCGATAAATCAAGGTTGTCGTTGTACTTCGATGGTGATAATGTGCGAGCATACGACTGCTTCTATCCCATCGATAAATTTTGTTCTTCTGAATCGGAATATAATTGGCAGGCGGGCGAAAATATGTTATCCCAGCTTGACAAATATCCCAAAGAGATAAAAATATATGTAGATAGTAAACGACTGGATAAACTTGCACGTTACTACGCCGATGTTCTCAGCCGCGACCGGATAAAGACGGAAACAACCGACAACAGGAAAAAAGCCGATATCTTTTTGACATTTGTACCGACGCTGTACGAACAGCCCGACAGCAGTTTGTATTACATCTACAATTTTCTGACCAACGATTCTATTGTCGGCGACCATACAAATGAAACAATCGAGATGATCGGTGAATATTTGGCGTTCAGTCGCCGGACTATTTCACAGGAAGCGAAAGAGTATTATATCACATTGGTACTGGACAGATTAAAAAACGATATCGGTGTCTTTCCCCTGTTCCAGCCGACTATATATTTCACCGCCGAAAAACATCTGCGCGGATTCGGATTCGATCCTGACGGGCGTTTTAATTTCGGGGCGCTGTCAAAGATTAAAATGAACGACACGCATCGGAGAATAGACTTTGACTTTCACCGGTAAAATAAGAAGTTATTTAATACTGACGGCGCTTATTTCGCCGGTTTTGATTATTCTGGTTATTTATTTTCACTCGATAAGCCAGCTTGATAAAGCTGATGAAAACTCTGTTCGCGAAAGTCTGGATAAGTACAATCGTTACCACGAAGTATATCGGAATGAGATATCGCAAAAAATAAATGAGTTGTCAGAAACGGCACTTCTGAAACGAGTGGTATATCGAATTAAAGCATCGACATCACGTAATCCGGATATAACCAACCTGCAAACCGATCTTGATTTTATCGAAATTATCGATGATTCCGGGAAAGTGTGGTGCAGTTATCACAGGCCGGGATTAGTCGGCCGGTACATTAATAATAAATTCAAAATCGAAGGTGTTCCCTCCGGTGAATTTCTGGAAACCGAAGAAATCGATATAAAGGGTAAACATGCCGCTTTCACGGTCGTGCAGCCATTGGATTCAAATATATTTATTTACACCGGGAAATATATCGACACCGGTTATATAAAAATTGTCGAACAGTTAATATCGGCCGATGTAAAGTTGTGGTTTGCCGATGAAACTAACTCTACCAATCTTGTACCATACAAAAATATACGTCGGGATGAAATCAATCGTATCGGGGACAACTTCACTTCTATTCTTGCGGGGGGTGGTATTGCCGATTATTTCCTTATTGCCGAGTTTAAACCGACCACCGAACGGCAGCTTTTTAAGACATTAATAAAAGTCGCGGCGGTGGTGGCTCTGTTATCTATAGTTATAGCTGTACTATTGGGATGGTTTATCACCGGACGGATAAAACGGGAGATAGATAATTTAATCGTCGCAACCAATCAAATTGCCGCCGGTGATTTAACAACACCGGTGATGGCTTACGAAGCGGGCGAGTTCATGCACTTGGCCAACTCGTTCTCAAAAATGAAGACTGATTTAAAACAAACTCAAACCAAACTGGCTACCAGTGAAAAAATCGCTGCATGGAAAGCGGTCGGCCAGAAAATCGCGCACGAAGTAAAAAACCCGCTGACACCGATCTCAATCTCGGTTGATGATCTTCAGCGGTCGTATAAAGAGAAACTTCCCGAGTTCGACAAAACGCTTGATGAAACAGTCGCGGTAATTAAAGTTGAGATTACCAGATTAACCAAAATGCTCGACCAGTTTGTTTCGTTTGCGCGTATGGCCCCACCGGTAATCAATGATGTTAGGCCGGAAAAATTAAGCGACGATATCAAAACGCTCTATAAGCGCGAAATCGAATCGGGCAGATTAACTATAGAAAATTCCAGCGAGAGGAATATATTCAGGATCGACCACGAACGTATCCGACAATTACTTATCAACCTGATAAAAAACGGTTTTGAATCATCAGGGGAAACTTCGGTAATAATACAGATAAGCGATACTGGCAATGGTATCAGAATAAACATCAAAGATGACGGTCCCGGTTTTCCCGAACAGATATTGCAGTCCGGATTCCGACCGTACGTTTCGACCAAAGAAGGTGGTTCCGGGCTGGGTTTAGTTATCTGCCAGCGGATTGTTTACGACAGCGGCGGAAGTATTGAAATATTTAACCGAGAAGAAGGAGGAGCCGGGTTGACAATCGACCTGCCTTTTGATAATGGCTGATGTATTAATTGTTGACGATGAACTGAATATCCGTAATTCGCTGAAATCGGCGCTTACCCGACGTGGTCATACGGTTCAACTTGCCAAAGATTACAAAGAGGGTGACAAGTACTCGCAGGCTTCGTACGATGTTATTTTTCTCGATATCCTGCTTCCCGATGGTAACGGTCTTGATTTGTTAAAAACGATATTAACGCGCAACAATAAACAGGTGGTGGTAATGATATCGGGACATGCCGATATCGAAATGGCGGTTGAAGCAATTCGCACCGGCGCTTATGACTTTATCGAAAAACCGATATCACTGGACCGGGTACTGGTAACACTGGAAAACGCCACCCAAAAGATGAAACTACTATCCGAAAAAGAACGACTCGACTCGATTATATACGGTGATTTTGTCGGTGAATCGGAACCGATAAACGAATTAAAAGAAAGTATCATGCGGTCAGCTCCCAAAGCGACCCGTTTTTTGATTCAGGGTGAAAACGGCACCGGCAAGGAGATGATCGCCAACATGATTCATCGCTGTGGACGCAACAACAATGGGCCGTTTGTGGCGGTTAACTGTGCGGCGCTGCCGCATGATTTAATCGAGTCGGAACTATTCGGGCATGTCGCCGGCGCTTTCACCGGCGCGGCTAAAAACCGTCGGGGGCGTTTTCTTGAGGCTGATGGCGGCTCGATATTTCTCGACGAAATCGGAGAGATGTCGGCCGCGGCCCAGGCAAAAATTTTGCGGGTTATCGAGAGTAATGAAATCACACCGGTTGGTTCGGATAGCGCGATACCGATTAATTGTATTATCATTGCCGCTTCGAACAAGGATTTAAACAGCCTGGTAGAAAAAAGTAAATTCCGTCAGGATCTTCTGTTCAGATTAAATGTGATTCAGTTCAATGTCCCTCCCCTGCGCGAACGCCGCGGAGATATTCCACTACTGGCCGGTTTTTTCCTGAATCGTTTTGCTGTTGAGATCGGAGGAACTCCGAAGAAGTTATCATCCGACGCTAAATCGTTTTTGAAGAAATATGAATTTCCGGGGAATGTCAGGGAGTTAAAGAACCTGATGGAGCGGATTAATATCTATTGTGAAAGTACAACTGTTCACAGCAAAGCCATCAAACCGCTGCTGCCCGGCGGGTCACAACAATCAACAATCGCCTTAAAAAAGGCGGTCGATGATTTTGAAAAACAGCATATCGAATCGGCTCTCGGGGCGAATAATGGTAATGTCGCGCAAACGGCCCGACAGTTGGGTTTGGAACGTTCGCATCTATATAAAAAAATGAAACGACTAAAGATAAAGTAAGTCTATTCTCGGAGAGATACAATTTTAATGCCGGTAATAACAAATATTTGGAAAAAAGGCAGGTACCATTATCTGACTTTGGATAATAATGAAAAAATATCATTACTTGGCAGCATAGCGCAAAAATATTCTCTTCAGTTTCATACCGAAATTACAGACACACAGCTTAAAAAAATAAAGGCCGAATCGGATTTTCAGCGCGGCCGCGATTATGTCACTTACCTTTTGTCGCGAAGCGCCCGTTCATACGGACAATTGTTGGTCAAACTTGATGAAAAACAATATGACCGTAAAGTTTCGATAAAAATCCTGGCTGAATTAAAAGAGGCGGGGCTGATCGATGACGCCCGTTTTGCACATCAGATGGTCGAATCGATTCTTCGCAACAAACCGGGTGGTCGCGCCTTTTTGGTTGCCGCTTTACGCCGCAAATATATCTCCCGTGAACTGGCTGAAACAATTGTTGATGATTATCTGCGCGATATAGATGAGACCGATATGGCGATACAGCTTCTGCACGGACGCTGGCGCTATTTTTCAAAATTTGAACTTGAAACCGCCCGTCGGAAAGCGTATAATTACCTGTCGCGTCGGTCGATAGGGTATCGAGCGGCCAAAGCGGCCTTTGATAAAGTTGCCGAGGAGGATAGGTAAAATTAAGACTTCGGAAATAAGAAAATCGTTTGTCGATTATTTTAAAAAGCAGGATCACAAGGAATTCGTCTCGTCGTCGGTGATTCCCTTCGATGACCCAACCCTGATGTTTGCCAATGCCGGAATGAACCAATTTAAAGATATTTTTACCGGAAAAAAACAGGCGGAATATCCCCGTGCGGTGTCGGTGCAGAAATGTATGCGCGCCGGCGGTAAACATAATGATTTGGAAAATGTCGGCCGGACAGCGCGGCATAATACATTTTTTGAGATGCTGGGCAATTTTTCGTTTGGGGATTATTTTAAGGAAGAAGCGATATATTACGGCTGGGAATGGGTGACCAAGTATCTCAAACTGCCGAAAGACAAACTTTATGCCAGCATATATACTGATGATGATGAAGCTTTCGAACTCTGGGGTAAAATTGCACCGGAGTTAAAAAATGGCCGGATATTACGGTTCGATAAAAAAGAAAATTACTGGTCGATGGGCGAAACCGGCCCCAATGGTCCAAGCAGTGAGATTCATTACGACCGGGGTGAGAAATTTGGTGTTGGGCCGGAATACGCTGTAAACGGTGCCGGGGATCGTTATGTGGAAATCTGGAACCTGGTTTTTATGCAGTACAATACCAAACCGGATGGCACCACCGAGCCGCTTCCGAAACCATCGGTCGATACCGGAGCCGGATTGGAACGAATCGCCTGTATTTTGCAGGATGTAAATTCCAATTTCGAAACCGACGGTTTTATGGCGCTCATTAATCATCTCTGTGATATCTGCGGTAAGAAATATTCTATCGATGAACGCGGAGTGTCGCATCGGGTAATCTCCGATCATATTCGCGCACTGACATTCTGTATCGCCGACGGCGGCGGTTTGTCCAATGAGAAACAGGGTTATGTATTAAGAAGAATATTAAGGCGCGCGGCACGTCACGGACGACTGCTTGATATTAAAGAGCCATTTCTTTATAAACTGGTTCCGACGCTGGTAAATCTGATGGGTGATGTATATCCGGAAATTACCGAGAAGCAGGAACATATCAAAAATGTAATCAAAACCGAGGAAGAATCATTCGGGCGGACGCTCGACAGTGGTTTGATGTTATTCGATGAAGTCGTTCGTCGGACAAAAAGCAGTGGTAATAAGACAGTGCCGGGTGAAGAAGTGTTTCGCTTGTACGATACGTACGGTTTCCCGGTTGATTTAACAGAAGTCATGGCTGAGGAGCAGGGCCTGACGCTCGATATGGATGGATTCGACAGGATGATGCACCGTCAGCAGGAACAGTCACGGACGGCATCCAAACAAGGTGACGAACGTATGGAACAGCTTCGAACGGTGCTTGATGAAATCCTGCCGCAGATTCCCGATGAAAGTTTAAAAACTGAGTTTATACGAGATCAATTCGAGGTTGAATCGGGTATATCGGAGATGTTTGAGTTGTCCGATGGTACCAATGACCTGCTGATTATCATTCCCGAAAAGACTCCTTTCTATGTCGAGGCGGGCGGACAGATAGGCGATATCGGTAACATTGTATCTGACAAATTCAAACTGACTGTCACCGAGTTGATTAAGTACAAAGACGCGGTCGTGCATATCGGTCAGGTACACAAAAAGGAATATTCGGATATTGAAGAACTGGGTGATATAAAAATCAAACTGTCGGTTGCCCAAAAACGCCGGATGGCCATTATGCGGCACCATACCGCGACGCATCTGCTTCACGCCGCATTACGTGAAGTGCTCGGCGATCATGTGCAACAATCAGGTTCGTATGTCGGCCCGGAGAAATTACGTTTCGATTATTCACATTTTCAACCGATGACACCCGACGAGATAAATCGTGTCGAGTTAATCGTTAATACTAAAATCCTCGAAGCCACCGAAGTGGCGACCAAAGAGGATGATATCGAAAGCGCCAAAAAATCGGGTGCGATGGCGATATTCGGCGAGAAGTATGGTAGTCGTGTGAGAGTAGTATCGGTCGATGATTTTTCAAAAGAGTTGTGTGGCGGAACACATGTCGAAAATATCGCGCAGATCGGTCCGTTTATGATCACGCTCGAAACCGGGATTGCATCCGGTGTCAGGCGTATTGAAGCGGTTGCCGGGGCTGAAGCGGTGCGGATGATGTTGTCGCAGAAAAAATCTCTGGAAGATATTACGGCAGTGATTAATCAGCCAACGGATGAAGCCGCGTCGGCGGTTCAGGAGATGCATAAAAATCTGATCGAACTTCAGAAAGAAAATAAAAAGCTTAAATCGGAACAATTCTCCAAATCGGCCGATTCAATCGGTCAGGAGAAAAAAATCGGTGATATCACTCTTCGGTATCATGATTTCGGCGATACCGATATTGATGCGATGGCCGGCTGGATTGACAGCGGCAAAAGCGTCGGTTTTCCTTTGATCACGGTTGCTATCGGTTTATCAAACGGTAAGAGGACATACATGTCGTCGGCCAGCAGTCCGGTCGAATTGCATATCGGCAATTTTTCCGGCGATATTCTCAAACAATTCGGCGGTCGCGGCGGCGGCAAACCGAATTTCGCTCGGGGTAGTCTTCCCGATAATGTCAAGGCTGATGATGTCTTTAAGGCGGTCGAGGATAAACTTAAAAAATAATATATAGGGGGCAAAACATGCGAATCTTTGAATCGCTATTGCAGGTCAGGGCCGATCGGGGCGGCGGCTTTTTTCTTCTGCTTGATCCCGATCGAACATCGACAGATAAAATTCTTACACTTGCCGAAGCGGCCGAGGAAGCGGAGGTCGATGCACTATTGGTCGGCACCAGTCTGATGACAACAAGTCATTTTCAGAAAACGGTTAAAGCGGTCAAGGAACGCACCTCGCTTCCGGTTATCATCTTCCCCGGAACACATAGCCAGATATCACCGTACGCCGATGCTATCTTATTCACCTCGCTTATTTCCGGACGCAACCCGAATTACCTGATTGACGAGCAGGTCAAGGGTGCACCATTGGTAAAAGAATTCAGGATTGAACCGATTGCAACCGGTTATATGCTGATTGATTCGGGCGGTTACTCCTCGGTGCAGTACATCTCGCACTCAATGCCGATCCCATCGGCAAAAAACGACATCGCCTGCGCCCATGCTCTGGCGGCGCAATATCTGGGAATGCACGCAATATTTATGGAAGCCGGTTCGGGGGCAAGAAATTCGGTGCCAAGTTCGATGATTGAAGCAGTTCGCAACTATATCAATCTCCCGATTATCATTGGCGGTGGTATTCGTCAGCCATCGGAAGTCGAAGAAAAAATAAACGCCGGAGCATCTTTTGTGGTGGTCGGGCATCATTTTGAAAACAATCATGATTTAAGTATGCTGCACGAATTCACCGATGCGGCGCATCCTTTGGCAACGGTAACTATATGAACGATGAAAATCGGATACAATACATTATAAAAGAAGCCGAAGAATCAGCTGTTCTTCGCCGGACTGTCGGGCAATCGCTGGCCAAACCGTTGGTCGAGTTGGCCGATATGTTTTCCGGCGTTATCGGGAGCGGCGGCAAACTGCTTATTTGCGGGAACGGCGGCTCGGCCGCTGACAGCTCGCATATGGCCGCCGAGATGATTGTTCGACTGACCGCATCACGCAACCGTCAATCACTGCCGGCGATTGCACTATCCACTGACACATCCGTATTGACCGCTGCCGCCAATGATTATGGTTTCGATAAAATATTTTCCCGACAGGTGGAAGGACTCGGCAAAAAAAACGATGTCTTGCTTGTTATATCGACATCCGGTAATTCGCCGAATCTTATCGAAGCGGTTAAAGTCGCGAAGGAAATCGGTATTTTAACGGCTGGTTTGCTTGGAGGTGATGGGGGTAAGCTGGCACCGATGATTGACAAGGCTTTGATTGTTCCGCACAATTCGGTCCAGAGGATTCAGGAAGAACAAATTTTTCTGATACATCTTCTGGTCGAACTTATAGAAAGCGTTCTCTTTGGATGATAAAATCGGGTAAGGGAATACTGGAAAAGACTGCACTATATATTCTGTTCGTGTATTTTTTCTCGACTACCTTCTCACATGCACTGGCGCAGAATTTTCTGGGGTTATCAATCCTAATAACTATCATCTGCGTTCTTAAAAACCATACATACAAGCAACCTTTCAAACTTACATCGTTTAATATCTTCGTTTTTCTTTATATCGTCTGGCTGATAATTGCTTCTGTATTTGGATCGACCCCCAAAGACTCGCTATTCGGATTAAAAGAAGAATGGCTCTTTCTGATGATTCCGGTTATTGCATATAATATGAAAACCGAGAAGTCCATGATGACTGCCTTGAAGATATTTACTATATCTGCCGCAATTATATCACTCTATGCCATATGGCAGCATTATTCCGGAATAGATTTATATCGAGGAAAAGAATTGGTGGCGGCGCCCACAAATGGTTATTGTGCAATAGGTACATTTACCCACATGTTAACTTTCGGCAATTATTATGCGATTGCATCGATTTTACTGCTTGGTCTGGCATTGTTTGCCGATGATTTAAAAAATAAGATATTCTTTTATGGCGGTTTTTGTCTAACCGGAATCGCAACATTGTTCAGTTATAGCCGGGGGCCGATTGCGGCGCTGATAGTTGGTATAATCATTTTGTTGATCTGGATCGGCCGAAGACATTATAAAATAATTTTGCCACTGATAGCCGCCTTTATTGTTATCGTCATTCTAGCCACTCCGGGGATTCTCTCTAAGTTTTCTTCGGGCTTTCAAATGGAATGGGAAGGTAAAAGCGAGACATCAAGAATGTCGATCTGGCGAACCGCGGTCAATATGACTGCCGATCATCCAATAATCGGTGTCGGGCCGGGGAATTTCGCCGAGCAATATATTAACTATCGTGATGAGTTCTCAGACAGAGCTTTCACACATGCCCATAACGATATACTAAATGTGGCGGCTGTAGCCGGAATCCCGGCCTCGATTTTTTATTTGAGCTTTTGGATAGCCATAATTATAAGAATGACAACGGCTTTAAGGATAAAATCCGATGATAATAAAATACGAAGTATAATCGTGGGAACTCTTACGGCTTCGATAGTGTTTTTTATGGCGTCGATGTTTGAATCGGGATTTGCCGACGAGGAGGTTAGATTGTTTCTGATGGCTATTTGGGGGTTGTTTTTGGCGTCCGAAAAGCTTATTAAGGGTAAAGCAAAAAAGGCCGAGTACATAGAAAAGGCTTGACAATCGGGGCATATTTATTATACTCCAAAGCTGCAAAAGGTAAGTATGGCTAAGAAAGCAAAAAACGAAGCAAAGGAAAGATTTGAGTGGCCTTTCGGCCCCAAGAATTATCTTTTCTTTGGTATAGGGTTACTGACTATAATCGTCGGGTATATTTCGCTTGCGGCCGGTTCGATAACGCTGGCGCCGATTTTACTCGTGTTGGGATATTGCATCTTTATACCTGTATCGATTATAATCAACGGTAAAAGAAGGGCACCATCTGCGGAGAATTTGGATACCAAAGCTTAGTATTCGATCTTGGGGCAGTTAGCTCAGTTGGCTAGAGCACCTGCCTTACACGCAGGGGGTCACTGGTTCAAGTCCAGTACTGCCCATGTAAAAAAGGGAAGTTGGAAAGCGAGCAGAAACAAAAAGTAAAGTAGAATAGAATAGAATTTTAAATAATAGCCGGGGTTGTAGTTCAGTTTGGTTAGAACGCCTGCCTGTCACGCAGGAGGTCGCGAGTTCGAGTCTCGTCAACCCCGCTTAAAGATACGACCCGACCCTTTGGCAAGAATGTCAAAGGGTTTATTGTATGTGGGACAAAGAGTTCCGCGATAGAAGGTGCAGTTCGAAAGTAAAGTATTCAGCAATTTCCTCTGTTCTTCCCTGTTTTGCCGTAAATACATATCATAAGCAGAGTTAGCAAGTTCTAAAATCGCTACCCCTGTTTTATAATAATTGGTATTGGCTGACTCGTGCGCTCTGATCTTTTGTTGGATATCAATTAATTCCGATTCCCATTCAGCTGATTTTCTCTCCCACATCGATTCGGATATCTTCCCGCTCAATTTATCTTCATAGGCGCGATCTAATAACTGTTGAATGTGTGCCTGACGCTTCTGGAGCGACCCAATAGACACCGAATGAAATTCCTTTTTGTCTCTCTGGCTCTCAAGTAAGGCTTTTTTTATATCTTCAGTGGCCTCAGCACTAATTCTCACCTGTTTGACTACATCGGCAAGCAACTCACCGAGTTTCTCTTCCCGGATATAGATATTGTCGCACTTTCCTCGAAATTGAGTGCAATGATAATAAATATACTTGCCCTTCTTGATTTCGGGAGTCATCGAACATCCGCATTTACCGCATATAACCAATCCTCCAAAAGCGAAATCACGTTTGGTTTCCTGGGGATGATTGGCCCGCTCGAACACATCCGCCACATCATCGAATAGTGATTTACTGATTATAGGTGTATGGATGCCAAAATACCGTTTATCTTTCCAGATAAATTCTCCGTAATATATCGTGTTATTCAGAATGCGATGGATACCGGCCTTATTAATTGTAGTCGAGTTCCGAGAAAATAATCCGGATTCTTTGGCTTTTTTTGATAATTGCTCCAAGGAATATTGCCCGGTAGCATACCATTCGAATAGCTTCTTTATAAACGGTGCTTTAATCGGATCGGGCTCGATTATTTTCGTATCCGCATTACTTCTATACCCTACCGGCGGTCTTGTCGGCCATTTACCTTGCTCGGCCTTTTCCGTTAATCCTTTTTTAACCTCTTCGGATAAATTATCGATATAATTTTTCGCCATCAGAACCTTAATTCCATGAAGGAATTTTTCTGACGATTTCGAATCTTTCGATAGAACGAAGTTTTCCTTCACGAAATGGACTTCGACATCGATTTCATCTACAGTTACCCAATCCCTTATATTCCTATAAAGCCTGTCAGTTTTTTCAACTAAAATGACTTTGCAGGACGGATTCGCCCGTATAAATGAAAGCATCTGATTGAAGCCGGTCCTCCCGGCTTGTTTGGCCGTTTCAACATCCACATACTCTTCGGAAATTTGAAATTGGTTATTCCTTGCATATTTCCGCAACAGTTTCAATTGCGACGGGATTGAAAATCCTTCTTTTTCCTGCTCCTTAGAGGAAACCCTCGCATAAATGACACACTTCATTTCTTCCGCCTTTTTTCAGAGAGTAGCTTTTTGATATGAAAAATATGGATTTTATTTGGCTTCGCATGGCCATTAAGCCAGCGGTTAACGGTCACAAACCCGACACCCAGCATCTCGGCCAATTTCTCCTGGGAGATTCGGTTTCCCAACCGGTATTCTTCGAGTTTTTCTAATAACATATCCATAACACTACTATATACTAATATATAGTTTTATATCGCCACGTCAAGCCCTATTTTTCATTTTTTGAAGCCTTTTTATCACTTCTTCGATTTCCTGACTCTGCTCTACAGATTTCCCACTATCAGAAAAATCCATATTGGATACTATTTCCTCTACTCTAAAATCGTCGAGTTTTCCATAATTCATCATAGTAGTTCCAATATATTCATGCCCAAAATTCTGACTAACCGCCTTTAATTCCTCCGCCGTTTTACAATTTTTCCGTGCTAAACATACTGCCAAATGTCTAAACGAATGAGGATGATAATATCTCAATCCAGCCGACTGCGATCGATTTCTTAACATTTGTCGAATACTCCCGGTTCCTTTCCAAAAAACCGGCTCGACCCTTTTGCACACAAACGTCAAGGCGTCCTTTTCTTGCTCTACTTTACTTCTGGGAAATAGCGGATCATCACTCCCAAATAACTTCTCAGTCTCAAGGTATTTGGCCCACTCAATTACATCATTGACCAAATCATCGTCGAATTTAAATAAATATGAAATATATGATTTACCAAACTTCGTATCGACACCCTTATCTGTATAATGACGTACTTCCAGCTTTTCACGGTCAAAACAACCAAGGGGTAAGCTCGTCATTGCTTTATCTCTCATGCCACTCAAAACGAGAAAGGCAATTAACGCCCGATCCCTTTTGTCAATTTCAGTTTTTGGCTCGATAGATTTAATCAGCTTTTTAACGTATTCTAAAGTAGGGTATTCAGTTCGTTTCGGTGCAATGGCATTTCTCACCTTCTTTTTTTCAAGGGATAAATATGAAATGCTATCGTGGTCTATTTTAGATTTGTATCCTGGCTGCCCTGAAACCCATAAAAAGAATCCTTTTAAAAAGCGTAAATAATGGTAAACCGTGGTAATGGATATTTGTTTTCCCCGATATTTTCGCTCTTCCAACCATTTCTTAAAGTTGGTTGCGGTTCGAGAATTGAAGCCCCTAAAATCGGCATGATTGGTGAAATCTTCATATAACCATATCGACTTTTCAATGGCATTAATTGTCAGATTCGAATACCCGTTTGCCTCTTTCATCCATTTAAAAAACCGGCGCTTTAATCTCTCATTTTTTACATTATTTTTCATTCTTTTTTACTCCTGAAATGTCAGTGTTTAAGGAAGTTGATTGATTACCCTTTATTATTATTGCATTCTCCGTGAAAAACTGGCCGAAAAACGAGTTTTTTAGATTATTTATGGTGGAAAATCGCGTTAGTATACAATCACAGATTGTACATTCGCCCTTGATTAAAATCTGTTCATCATCTAATCCCATTTCCCTACCGCCTCGTATGAAACTAATTTTTCCGATTTTCGATATTCTCCCGGTTCTACATCTTGGGCAATAAAATTCATCTTCCTTTAGTTTTATTTTTCGAACTTTGCGTTTTTCCGCCAAAAACCGTTTTAGCTCCGATCCCATAAAGAGAAATGGCTTGCTTGATTCATCTAAAGCTGTCAGGCCGTCCTTGTGCCAGGTTTGGACTGTTCTTATATGGATATTAAAAAGATCGGCTATCTCTGATATAGAATAGGAACGTCTTGAACGGATCAACCGAATGTTATAATTCCGCTTCTTCTTCGACATTTTTCTCCTCGTCAGCCCACTTCCTAAGAATGCGGAAATAATCAGCCAGATTTTTACACGCAACACCGTATTCATCGGGAGAATATTCTTGCCCGAGAAAATTCACTTTCTCTTGATTGCCCTTGTCTTCGATATCTTGCGATGGATTGGATTTTTCGATTTCGGCTGATTGCTTTTCGCCCATAAGAGGGTCTTCTCATTTAAAAAGCCCGGAAGTTAGATGCGGCATTAGTTGACCTTACCGGGCTTTCGACCGTAATGGTCTAAATTACTTTTTTTGCCGCATCATCAAACAACTGCCCTCTTTTGGGGAAAACTCGAAAAGCGATGAGAATTTTTATTAATATTTTTTAACGATTACTATAATCAGTTGGGATGCACAAAATTAGAGATTAATTTTTTTCGGCACTATGACTATTTAGATTTTCGATAATTCGAAAACTCTCGACTTGCAGGTCTTGAGTCTTTGATATTAAATCTGGCGACGTAACCTATCCTCTTTTTATAATTCATAATAGGCTGATCATTTATTCCAAAAAAATTCCTAAGGATATTCTTTAAAAGTTGAACATTTTTATATGCGCCCCTTTTTGCGTGGGGTGATGCCCAACTCATAACACCACTGGTCTCAGCGAATTTAACAAGAAGATCCCACTGCAGATTAAGCAAATCACCTTTTCGCTGATCCCGAAATCCCATATCCAACGCGCTATAAGTCTTCACAATATCTTTGACCCTAATTCTAACCGAATCATTTGATTTTATTTCAATATTTACATCTTCCCATTTGGTCCCTTCAGGAGTAGGAAATGTAAGCTGCCTATTTGGTTTGAGCTTTTTTTGTTCCGGTTGCTTAATAAGCATCGCCAGCAAAGATTTTGGATTTACTTTTTTTCTAAGGATTTTGTCATCGCTTATTCGAATTTGATTCCTGATTACATTGCAGACTTGATTTCCGTACCGCCGATGCAACTCAAGCAATCTTTCGGCTGCTTCACTGCTCTTTAGTCCCACCTGATTTACTACCCTCATCAATTCACCATATTTGCCGAATAAATCGACAGCCGACAAATTATCCAAAGAAATTGCATGATTTATGTATGATTCGACCATCATTCGATCAGAAGGTTTTTCAATTGAATCGGTAAAAAGGCTTATTTCATACATTACTTCTGGATCCTCATCATCAAGAGTATTGTGCAAAATAGCCAGACGCCTTTCTATACATTGGGAACAGACACCGCAATGAGTAATAAGTTTTGTCGAAGACCTTATATGACCACAACTGATTGAATGCTTAATCAGATTACTTAGGCCAGCGTCTTTGATTACACTTACAATATCCGATTTGGTTTTCCATAGAAATGGATTTTCTACATCAAACTGGTATCCTAATAGATTAGTCAATAATTCCGAAAAACCATTCAGCACCTTCGGGTGTGTTGAACGCGTAGCCCTCGCACCGACAACCTGTTCCGAAATCGGCAGGTTTATGCTTACTATCCCGTTTTCGTAAAAAAAGACTTTATTAAGTTTATGCATCATTGCAACGACCGCACCCAGCATTGTATATAGAAATGAGCGTGCTCGTTGATTCGTATCTCTTGTCAATCCACTTTCTTTATTTGCCCAGACAGGTATGTGCAAAAATCTGTCTTTAGTATGGATGGAATTAGATAAATCCTTTAATAAATCTCTCTGCCTTTTACCTATCGTTGCCACCGGCCTATGACTTACCAAAGCCACTTTTTGCTCCAAATTGACTATTCTTTCAATGGCCCCGGCCAGCGAATCCAGCCCCCCGGAATACAGCATGACCGCATCAGCCTTAAACCAGGGTTGACCATGATCGAAATCGAAATAAAGGGACTGTGGAATTTCCCTTTTTAGTTCTATAAATTCTAACTCATAATGGTCATCAGATAGAAATCCCAGCGTATTTCTTAAAGATTCGTTCACAGACTTACTATTCCATAGATCAGGATTCCTTACCGGGATATGAAAAACAAAACTTCTGCGCCAGTCCCTACCGTCTCCTCTCAGCTTATCGCCTCCCCGCTTAATGGTTTGATCTGCGCAGTATACATAGGCTCCGACTTCCAACATATCCAAGGCTAAATCAGGCAATTCACGATACAGCGCTGAACTGATATTTTCTATCTTCAAAAAAACATTTCTATTGGGAAACGAGTCGAGATAGACGCGGCGATTATATTTCGAGGTTATTCCTCGTGGCGGAGAATCAGGACCGCAACATATCAAAGTCGGCTCAGTCAATTTTCTGAGCCTCCCGACCAAATTCACCAGCTATTTTTTTAAAGGCCACATGTGCATATTTGGAAACAGAATCGTAAGAGAGCTCTTTTTCATAAATCGCCTTGCCGAGCCACCCGGGCGTAAATTCCTTGCTAATTCTTACAGATTGGCGAACGTATAAATCAAATGCTGAACTGAATCCTTTATGCTCGTCAATGTTTTGAAATACCCTGCCCGATCCGACATGAATGGGCAATTCCCGACTTAAATAATAGGATAAATACTTATTTACAAAACCACTATAGAACTCATGCATGAAATCCACTAAGGCCCTCCCTTTAAGCCCTGATGTTTTTATGACTTCAGTCGGTAATCGTCCACCAAAAAGTTCGGGAGTGTTAAAGGCAGGGGATCTCAATATGGTTTCAGAAAAGCTGTTTTGAACCAATTCGCTTAAATCAGATTTTACTTTTTCGATTTCCAAATGATAATCCGTCTGAGACCGAAGGTAACTGAGATAGTCGAATAGGTTTGAGTCTTTACTGGACGGATAACCTTCTTTTTCAAAGGAATCCAAATAATCTTTTGATCGGGCCGCTTCGATAAATTTGAAAATATTTGTTAAAGCAATAATGAATCCGGGATCGTCCGGGATTTTCCTCAGGCTTCTTTGAATTGCCAGAAAACTGGCGTCTGCTATTTCGGAAACGTCTGCTCCTTCAATGAGTAATTCAACAACTTGTTTCCAACGATAAGTCTTTGGTAAAAAGCCTAATCTGATATGACCCATATTACTTCCCTTTTACGATATATTTTAGGGATATTATTATCCTAATTTTGCGTGTTCGGATTAAGGATGCAACCATTTTTTTAAAGGAATTTTCAGCCGCCATTTTACAATTTGGAGTATTGACTTGCCAACGTTCCCCCTAATTCTTAAATTTCATCCTGAATTAACATATAGGATAAACGAATGAATCCGGCCCAAGAACAGCTATTCAAAGAAGACGATCCTATTCGATACGGGGAAAAAAGGTATCGCAGCAACCTGATATTGCCGCGCTATATGCAGCAGAAGACAATCGATTATCGCCTTGAAGATGATCAATACAAGAAGGCATATGAAATTATACTCAAGTGGATTGACCTTGAAGAATCCGGCAAGTTGGAAAAAATGAAAGAAACGGCCCTCCAGGGAGATTTTTTTAATGATATTTTCGGTCATGCGCTCGGATACTCGGTTTTTTCGGATAACAAAGACCGATGGAATCTCGAACCTGCATTTAATGTTAATGGTGGGACTGCTGACGGGGCCTTAGGATTCTTTGATAAGGACGAAAAACGCCCGCAGGCGGTCATAGAATTAAAGGGGCCTACCGTCAACCTCGACCGCCACCGATTCGCCGGTAGAACGCCTGTAAGGCAATGTTGGGATTATTTATATATGCTGCCAGGATGTCCCTGGGGTATAGTCTCAAATTATGTGAGTATTCGTTTATATCATCGGGATTTTACACCGCATGCATATTTACTTTTTGTGCTTAATGAATTAAAAGACAAGGATAAATTCAGGCAGTTCTATTTCATTTTTGAAAAAAGTGGACTGCTATCGATTCGCGATAAAAAACCTCGCGCCCAAGAATTACTCGATCTGACAAGTGAAAGACAACGTGAAGTTGGGGACGATTTATATAATAGCTATAGCAATAACAGGATTAATTTAATTCAACATCTGACGAAGCCCCCACATAATAAGGACCTTGAAAAAGCCATATATATAGCCCAAAAATTAATTGATAGAATCATATTCATCGCTTTCTGCGAGGACAGGGAATTGTTGCCGGAGAGTTCAATATCAAGGGCTTATGAAAAGACGCCACCATTTTCCCAAGCGACAAATCCGAAATGGCAGAATTTTCTAAATCTTTTCAAAAGTATTGATAAAGGGAATAGGAAGTTTGATATCTCACCATATAACGGTGGGCTCTTTAGAGAAGACGACGAAGTAGATAACCTTCAACTGAACGATAATTGGACCGACTTTTTTAACAATGTCAGCAGATACGATTTCAGGGATGAAGTCAGCGTTGAAGTCCTTGGCCATCTTTTCGAAAAGTCAATAAATGACATTGAAAGAATCCGCAAAGGCGGCCTTCTCGATGAAAATATCGAGTCAGATAAACCCAGGATGTTAAAATCTGCTGAAAGAAAACGACACGGCATCTACTATACGCCACCTGAGTTTACGTCATTTATAGTCCGAAAGACGGTCGGTGAAATTATAGATAGTAGATTTAGAGGGATCGAGAAAAAACAAAAGATAAAATTAGATACGGCAGGAGATAAACCTAATAAAGGGGCTGCTAAATTCTGGCATGCCTGTTTGGATGAATTAAAACAAATTAAAATTGTTGACCCAGCATGCGGAAGCGGCGCCTTTTTAATCGCGGCATATGACCTGCTCGAAGAAAAATATAAAGAAGTAATTGATTCTATAGGATTTCATGAAGATAAACTGCCCGATAAACTAATCGACCAAATTCCGGATTTCATATTATCATATAATCTATATGGTGTTGATTTATCTCCACAGGCAGTCGAAATAACCCAATTGTCATTATGGATTCGCTCCGCTCAAAGAGGCAAGACGCTTGCCGACCTATCGAAGAATATTATCTGTGGTAATAGCTTGGTAGATGATTCCGAAATTCACTCTAAGGCCCTTAAATGGAAAGAAGTGTTTTCTGATATATTTTCAGGAAAAGAACTGGGCTTTGATTGCGTTATTGGCAATCCTCCCTGGGAAAGACTTAAACTTCAGGAGCGAGAGTTTTTTGATATCGTAAGTCCGGAAATTGCCTCAGCGGTAAATGCGGCGACAAGAAGAAAACTTATCGAGCAATTGAAAAAGAAAAATCCTAATCTTCATAAGAAATATGAGGAGGCCAAAAAACAAGCTGAGATCACATTGAATTATATTCGTCATTCCGATAATTATGAATTAACCGGAACTGGAGATATAAATTCATACGCCGTCTTTGCCGAATTGGCCTTTAATATTGTCTCGCCCGAAGGAATGGTAGGTTTGTTGGTCCCGACCGGTATCGCCACTGAATATACAACTCAGAAATTCTTTGGCCGGTTGGTCTCATCGAGTGTAGTAAATTGTCTTTACGATTTCGAAAATCTTCGAGGAATATTTCAGGATGTTCATAGGTCATACAAATTCTGTATTTTGGTTTTTGGGGGGAAGAATCAAAATATCCCAGTTACTGATTTTATATTCTTCGCTCATAAGCTCGATGATATATATAACAAAGATTATCATATCACACTGAGCCCAGAGGATATCAAAATGCTAAATCCCAATACGGGAACATGTCCTATATTCCGAGTCCAGCGTGATGCAGAATTGACCAAGGCAATTTATAAAAGAGTTCCGATCTTAATCGACAAAGACCGAAAAGAGGGAGGTAATCCCTGGGAGATTAAGTTTTTGAGAATGTTTGACCAGACTAATGACGCCGATTTCTTTAAAGCCCCCGAAAAACTTACTCAATTGGGATACAAAATCCAAGGAACACTATTTAAAAAAGGGAAAAAGAAGTATTTGCCTCTTTATGAAGCAAAAATGTTTAGACCCTATGATCACAGGTTCGGGACGATTTATATAAAAGAGGATAACTGGATTAATCAGGGACAAACATACGAAACGAACCTGGTCCAACATCAGAATCCCGAATTTGTTGTCTTGCCACGATGGTGGGCGGATGAAAAAGAGGTAAATAATAAGATCGGCAATATTGAGATAAAAGCCTTGCTTTGTTACCGAAATATTACAAGGGCAACCGACACAAGGACGCTATTAGCAACATTTATCC
>Ga0272443_10000613_pt1 | contig 62351 bp, 37 predicted proteins | sample SSMAcet12_FD_193581 | JGI IMG/M metagenome (GOLD analysis project Ga0272443, IMG submission 193581) | Marine sediment archaeal communities from Little Sippewissett salt marsh, Falmouth, MA, United States - SSM-Acet-12 | ecosystem: Environmental > Aquatic > Marine > Wetlands > Sediment ... | reverse complement strand
CCCCTTCAGCAGTTATCCTTCTGTTTGGGGCCCTCCAGGATCGTATGGTTTCCCTTTATTATACCGTCATCCTGGATGACGTAGGAATACCTCTCCACCATGCCACAGCTGATGCATTCCCTTATCTCGGTACCGCTGTCACCCATCTTTTCGCCTTCAAGCTTCTTCCAACGGTGTCTGCATTCCATCTGAACCATCCCTGGGTCCTCGTACCGTAAAAAGGGTACACGACATATAAAAGGATTGGACCTGAAATGGTCCGTCATCATGATATGAGGGACCGTAACGGTTAACAATTATCTACCTCATTCCCGTTCGGCGGGGCGGCCGCCGGGAGATGATGAGAAAATGCCCAGATATACAGTTGATGAGTTCATCAGAAATACAAAACAGGTGGACAGGGGGGAGGGGAAGTTCGAACTCGAGAGCCCGCACCTCCTGGAGATCAACCTGGACGGTAAGGTCTGGGTGAAATGGGGGTCCATGATCGCATACCGGGGGGATATCAAGTTCGACAAGGCGGGTATAACGGACAAGGGGCTCGGGCGGTTCATGAAGGAGAAGTTCACGGGGGAGGGTATGACAATGAACAAGGCGATCGGGAGCGGCAAACTCTACGTCGCGGATTCGGGCAAGAGGGTCAACATTATCAACCTCCAGAACGATGCGATATTCGTCAACGGGAACGATGTGCTTGCCTTCGAGGACTGTATCAACTGGGATATCAAGATGATGAAGAGGGTTGCGGGAATGATGGCCGGAGGCCTCTTCAATGTGAGGCTCGAGGGCACCGGGATGATCGCCATCACCACTTACAAGGACCCCACCACGTTGATGGTCAGCTCAGACAATCCGGTGATGACCGACCCGAACGCTACCGTGGCCTGGTCCGGGAATCTGAATCCCGAGATCAAGACCAACATCACGATGAAGACATTGATGGGAAGGGGGAGCGGGGAGACCCTCCAGATGATGTTCAGAGGTGAGGGTTTCGTCGTGGTGCAGCCCTTCGAGGAGATAAGGATGGTACAGGCCCAGCGTTGATAACGATGCGGAAATGAGGCCTCCCTACAACATTGGGAAGGCCCCCCATCGAAAACACCGGGCATCGTGTGGGCTGCCGCAGATAGGTTTCAAAATAAAAAAAAAGCAGGGAGTGCGTGTGCACCCCCTGTACCGTCCGGTCGATATCCGATCAACCGAACAGTGCGCCGAGACCAGCCATGGCCTCTTCCTCGGTGGGCCCTTCTTCCTCCTCCTCTTCCTTCTTCTTCTCCTTGGGAGATCCGGAGGAGGCCGCGGCTCCCTCGACGGGAGCGGCCCCCACGGGGGCGGTGGCCACCGTTGCCTTGACCGCATCCTCTATGTTCACTCCCTCGAGCGATGTGATGACGGCCTTGACCCTGGTCGAGTCCACGGACACGCCAGCGGCCTCAAGGACCTTTGTGAGCGCATCCTCTTTGACCTCTTTACCTGCCGAATGAAGCAGCAGGACTCCATATATGTATTCCATTTTTCATACCTCCTTTTTTGATCGTTCAACCGAACAGTGCTCCAAGACCGGCTGCGGCCTCCTCTTCGGAGACCTCCTCCTCTTCTGTCTCCTCCCCGCCCCCTTCCTTCTCTTCCTCCTCGGGAAGGGGTGCCTGAGGTGCCGCCCGGGCGGCACCCTCCAGGAGGGCCGACAGTTCGTCATCCGCGGCATCGGCGCTCATCAGACGCGCCAGTGCCAGCATGCTTTTGTAGGCCTTGGAAAGTATCAATTCCCTCGAGTCGTCGGTCAGTATTCTCGCAAATACCGCGAGGTTGAGAGCCTCGGACCTTGCCTTTGCAAGTAGGGGAACAGCGGTCTGCGGGGTCATGTAGGCCGTGAAAACGGCCAGGTTGAACGCCATCCGGGATGCGGCCCTGAGGTTTTCCCTGTACGTTTCCATGTCTATGTCAAGGTCCTCGGAGCGGTATATTTGTCCATCCTCCCACACCCCGTCTATCTTTATACCCGCCTTGAAGGGGAATATCTCCAGTTTGGTCAGGGCCTGGGCCAGGTCCCTTGATATCTTGCCACCCTTTTTCACCGGGGTCGCCCTCTTCCTTATGACCACCTTGCCCTTGTCGATCGCTGCGGGGATGCCCACCTTGCCGAGTTCTCCCACGATCGGTCCCGGGGGAAAGCTGGTCTCGCCCGCCTCTATGACTATGTCCTCGGGGGATATTTCACCTCCCTTCGCGGGCATCGGCCTCATGTTCTCGTTGAGGATCTGGTACAGCGTGAAGGGGTTCAGGTTTGTCCCGAGTATGGCGGTCTGCCCCTCCATGTGATCGGTGAGCTGATTTATACCCTCCCTCTCCTTCCCCGCATCCTCAAGGGCAAGTTTAAGAAGGGTCTTCTTTGCAACCTTGAATCGGACCCTTCCCCTCAGCTTTGCACGTATCTCCTGAAGCTGGAGGGCCGGGATCTTATCAACGCGTACCACGGCTACCGTGGAGTGCTCCATCATGAGCTCTTTCAGGTCCGCTACGACCTTCTCTTTCCAGGGGGCGTGGTGGGACATATCACTTCACCTCCAGCTTGATCGGCGGTCCCATCGTCGTCTTCACATAAACCGTATGGATGTTCAGGGCGCCTCTCTCGAGCCGGGACCTAATACGGGCCATGACCGCCTCTATGTTGGCGGCAATATCCTCGGGGTCCATATCCGTCGTCCCCACGGGAACGTGGAATGTCCTCTTGTCCTTGGACCGGATCTTCGCGGTTTTCCTTAGGTTTGATATTATGCCGCTCGGGTCCGTACCGGGGGGTATGGGACGTGGCATCTTCCCGCGGGGCCCCAGTATCACACCCAGGTGTTTTCCGACCACCGCCATGAGAGGTGCCTCCGCAACGAAGAAATCCGTGGAGTTGACCATCTTCTTCGTCTTTCTCTTCTCCTCCGCCATTTCGGCTATCTCCTCGTCGGAGATGAAGATGTCCGCAACTCCCTCGGCCTTGGGTTTCATCTCCCGGGTCCCGAAGACGCCAACCTTCAATTCCCTGCCCCTTCCCTTGGGCAGAAGGACCTCCTCCTGTATCCTGTTCTTGGGATTGGAGAGGTCCACATCCTTCAGATTGACGGCTATCTCCACCGATTCCTTGAACTTCCTTTTGGGCGCCTTCGATAGCGCTTCCTTGACCTTCTTTACGGTTGTTTCCTCAACCATTTCATCCCTCCGTGTAGTGCTGCGGGGAATTTTCCCCTTCTACAGCGGAAACAGTGATGTTCCTTGATCATGATGTGAGGAGCCCGTTATATTGCCCCTCGTTAATAAGTTTTTGGACCTCCCTCGGGTCCTTTCCGTCCACGAGGATGTGAAGGGATACAGCGGTTCCCAGCACCTCCTTCACCTGGTCCTTCAGGGTCCTTCCCATGAGAGCCGTGTTCTTCATCCTCGCAACCTTCAAGGCCTGTTCCATGGTCATGCTGACTGAAGAGCCCGCCTCCCTGTCCCCGGGCCCCTTATCGGCACCCAGCTCCTGCAGTATCAGGGCCGATGTGGGCGGGGTACCTACCGTGATCGTGTACTCCTTGGTCTTGGGTTCTATAAGTATCTTCACCGGGACCTTCATCCCCGCGAACTCCTTGGTCAACTCGTTTATCTCGCCCACTACCTTGCCGATGTTCAGACCCATGGGTCCGAGGGCCGGCCCGACCGGGGGCCCCGCGGAGGCCTTTCCTCCATCGACCAGAACTTCGATCTTCTCGGTCATTTACGTCGATCCTCCTTGGAAGGGTGCATTTCGGTGGGGCCGTAGGTGGTCATTGTATTAAAAAGTGTAGGGTCCGCCTTTGGGTGGCGGAGAAAAACCACCACACTCGCCAGGCATCCGTTATTCACAAAGGGGGGGTCGGGTATCTCATTGATGGTTACGGAGAAAGGACCTTATCAGAGGTCTCACTAAAAAGAATAATAATCCAGATGTTCATTGAGATGAGGATGGGAGAAACATTTCCGGTCTTGCGCATATCACAATTTTCCATACTGTTTCTCTTACTTCTGCCCCTGGTCCCTTCAAATGCATCGTCCGGATGGCGGCAGGAGGCAGGGGACCTCGAGGTGGCCGGTATCAGCATCGACACCTCGTACGGAACCTACAGGGTGAGCATCGAACTCGTCAACTCCGGCCAGAGCACTCTCCGCAAGGGATCCGGTATACTGTATGACGGGATGCCCGGGAGTTCGGCGGGCCCGCGGGTGGTGGAGGAATTCCCGATAAAGGCGCTGGACCCGGGTTCTTCCGAGATGAAGGAGGTGGACTGGGAACCCAAGGAAGCCGGCTTTCACAGGCTGGTGGTGGTCGCCCGCACGGAGGACCCCCTCTCCGAAAGGTATAATTTCAACAACATTCGGAGCAGGGACCATTACATACCCTGGATGGTGGAGCTGGAGATATCGCCGGACGGAAACGAGAGTCAGGATCACGCGGGGGATTTCCTGGCTGGCGTACCGCTTGAGGTCACACTGACCGCACGACTGCCGGAGGCCGCCTCGATCGATATGGTGGATTCCGTCTACATGGAGCTGGGCCCCCTTGGAAGGTTCTCCACAAGGACCGGAGAGGGGAAATTCGAGGCAAGGTTCCAGATAAAGGACCTGGAAGCGGGGAACTACCCGGCAAGGGCCAATGTGGTCTATTCCGGCATGGAGCTGCCGGAGGCGAGAAGGACGGTCGTCATAAGGGAGGTCCCCGGGTGGTTGAAGGGCACGAAGATCGTCTTCAATCGAACCTACGACTCCTACGTGGCGACATCCGGCCTGGATGTGAGCACCTGTTCGGTCCCCTTCTCCTCGGATCGTCTGGAAGGGACATTCGAGCTGGACCTTTTCGACGGGGCGAACGAGTTCTCAGTCCGTTCCCTGATACAGCTAGACGGGACGGCATCGGTCGACCTCATGGGCGATGTACCGATATCGTGCGGTGATGACATATCGGCGATAGGGGTTGAGGGGATGACCTTTCTCTCCGTATATAAAGGGGAAAAGGAGATGACATTGTCCTCCACGGGGCAGGTGAACCTGTCATTTTCCGGATCCGCGATACCCATTTCCGACAGGATAACCAGCGTGACACATTACAATGCCTCACTCCCCGCTCCCCTTCTACTCCGGGGGAACCTGACCTACAGCGGAAGGATGATCGTGGGCGGAGGGTCCTTAACCCTCGAGCATGCTGTGAGTTTCCAGGCACACGGTTGCGGGTCCTGGCTCCATTCCAGCACGGAGCTCGGACTGGATTCCCCGAGGCTTTTCATATCCCTGGACCTCAACGTCTCGCTTTCGGCCGTTTACTCAGATGGGAGCTGGTCCCATCAGAGCAACATCACCCCCGATTTGCACCAGACCATGAGGGACCTGGGATTGGACCTTGGGGACAAGTACAAAACGGGCGACATCTCCGGTTATGACGGGGACCACATGATCGCTTCCTCAGGAGAGGATCGGTCGGTCGGAGTATCCATCAAGGGGGGCAACAAGACCAGGAGCTCCATAGACCTATACGCGGAAGGAGAGACGGTGACGGTCTGGTCATCCAACTACCACAAATCCACCCCGCGGATCGCGTTGCTTTCGGGGGGCGCACCGCTCCTGGTCTGGGTGGAATCGGTCAGCTATTCCACGGACCCAGGGATCAGGGCGGCGTCGAGGAAGGTACGATACTCCTGCGGGACCCCTGGAAACCACGATTTCTCACCACCGGCGAACCTGACCTACGGAGGAGGTAGCGATTACCATCCGTCCATATCCATGTCTCCGGACGGTAACTGGGCCGCACTTGTGTGGGTACACGACGCTGACGGCAGGCAATCCACAAGGGAGGATAGGGACATCCTCTTCAGCCGTTTTGAAGACGGGAACTGGTCCGTGCCCCACCCCATATCCCTGATCGGGGTCGAGGACGATCTTCCCACATGCTGCCATTCGAGCGGCGGGGACCTGTGGGTCTCCTGGAGGGCAGACGGGTGTATGCTGGAGACCAGGGTCCTGGACGGGGCGGACCGTACCTGGGGAGGGATAAGCAGATCGGAGCCGGAGGATAACGGCTCCCGTTTCTCTTCACCTGCCCTGACCGCCAAAGACAAGGACGTCCAACTTGTCTATATCGAGAGGAGAGAGGGCTTTGGGGACAGATTGATGGCAAGGAAGGGGGATCCGGCAAGGGAGTCCCTCTGGAAGGAGGCTGTCCCCATTACGGAGACGGAGGAAAGGATCGAGATGCCGTATCCGGTGCCCGGAAGGGACGACGAGGGCCCCATAGCAGTTTGGAGGCAACCCGCGAGGGGGCCGACGACCTACCTTGCATCGGCCTGCTACACCCCGGATGAGGACCCTTTATGGACCCTTCCCATCGAATGGACCACCGGCAGCCTTCCTTCACCTTATCCCCGCATGGAGAGGGCCGGTAACGGCACCTTCAGGGTCCCGGGAATGGACCCGGTGACGGGAGAGCTGAGGTTCACCTCCATCAACCTGTCCGCATCGGCAGTCATAACGGACCATGAATGGGGGCCCAAAGAAGGATCGGGTCCCGGGGACCTGTTATGGACAGTGCTCAGATTGAAGTATACAGGGCTGGAAAGAAGCGGAAAGGTGGCGCTGTCCACCCGGGTGGTGTTGAGGGACATGGAGGACGGCTCCCTGACCTACCTCCTGGTGGATGAGAGGGCCGTTGAGTTCACGGACCTGGAGCAGGAGAAAGAGGTCCAGGTCCAACATTCGGCCGTCCAGTACGAGATAGGCCTCCTGGTCGAGGCATCCCCGCCGGATGCGGTAAGAGGGCCCCTCCTAAACAGCAGGTTCATATCCATCCCCGTGCTACCGGACGTCAGGATCTCCCCCATCGTGCCGGAGGAGGCCGGTCCGGCGGACGGCAACCTCTCCCTGGTGGTCACCCTTGAGAACAGGGGCTCCGCACCGAGCGGGACAAGGGACCTGAGGGTGATGTCAACCGGTTTTTACGATCCCGTGAGCATAGAGGGCGGGTTCCTCATGCCCCCGACCTTCCGGCCCACGGTCACCCCGGAGGAGATAGCTGTTTACGAGGTCCAGCTCGAATCGGGAGGCTCGGCCTCTTTCCGCTTCAACCTCTCCTCCTGCATAGGGGTCGCGGACATCTGGGCGGAGCTGGAGCCCCTTCCCTGGGAGAAGAGAGGTGCGATGAGCCCCCCGTTGAGGGTTTACAGGAGAATGGGGATAGACCTTGAAAAAGGGGGGGAGCCCCTTTTCGTCCATGAAGAGGGGGAGACCGATATCGAGCTTGTTTTTCGCAGGGTGGTGAACGAGGACCTGATCAGGCTGGATGACCGTTACTGGTCCCATCAGGTTCCTGTTCCGGTTCAGGTGATCGGTGCAGGTTCGGACCTTCTCCTATCGCTGGTGAATGAAAACGCGACGGTTGTGTGGTCCGACCTGCATCCCATCAGCACATCCGATTGCGAGTCCGTCTTCAACGTATCGCTCACGCTGCCTCCGATCGAGCACGGGGACGATCTGACCTTCCGGGCTGATCTGGGCATAAGGAACGGGACCCCTCGTCCTCCACTGCCCGTCTGGAGTTCCGAGGCCGTACTGCTGAGGGAGCGATCACCCTACGTGGAACTTGTCTGGTCAGGGGACATAAGGGTGGTCAACGGGCGGTACCGAACGACCGATGTGACATTGACGGTGAACTGGTCCACCATCAACGTCCCGTTCCTGATCGGCCTCTACGACGGGAGGGCGGAGGACGGATATCTGATATCGGAGAACCTCGTTCTGACCTCATCGACCAACCATTCCTGCAAGGTGCCTCTGCGCCTTCCCGAGGATGATGGGTATTACATGCTCACAGCCTCGGTGCGCACCCCTTCCGCTCGGGGCGGTACCGATGAACTCAAGGTGCTGTTCGTGGGTTCAAAGGAGATGATGATAGAGGACCCGCCTGCCGAGGTCCACCACGACCGGGAGAGGATGGACGATGAGAGAAAGGTCAGGACCGTGGCCACGGGAATCGTATCCATAGGCCTGGTCATAGCGGCCGGGTCGGCACTGGCCCGGCTCGATAGGGAGAACGGGCCAGACCGGGGCCGGAGGTGAACCGGACAGCCCGTCCAGAGCCTTCGGATGGTATTGGGTTGGATGGGTGGCCGCATGTTCCATGTAAAGAGGATACCGTCAAGATAATAACGGATGGCCACTCAGGATCGAAGGTCAACAGAAAGCACTTATTAACCTGTACGGGTTTAACAGGCCTTCTCATATAGGATCATGTGGTGGTAGCAGATGCAACGGTCCCGGCTCACCCTGATGACGGCACTCCTGCTGATCTCCATTTTCTCCCCGATGGGGTCGGCCCTGGTCGAGCCGACCGCCACTCCCGATACCGATAAGGACCCAGTCGCCCCTTTCGAGTTCACCGGGAGAGCCCCCGTTACCCGGAGCGGGGAGCTGGTCAGAAGCCTTGAATTCCCGCAACCACGGATCTACAGTACGGGGGATGGACTCCGGATCCGGGTGGAGGGCCTTGACAACGACGGAGCACCCAGGGCCATGGCGCTCCCGAGGGCGAGCTACAGCTACAAGCTGCCGGTGGGTTCGATCCTGGAGGATGTCCGTCTGGAGGTCCTGGAGGAGTGCAGACTGCCACTGGATGGCCAGATCCTGAGGAACCCGGCAGCGATCCCGAACGGGGATATCAACGGATGGAAGCCGGACCCTACACCGGTCCCCGGCCCAACCGAACACATCTACTGGTCCGTGGGCACGGGATTGGATATCGACAGCAGGGAGACAGTGGCTTATGTCAACGTGTGGATCTACCCTTCCGTAGTGGAGGGCCCCGGTCTGCACCATATCAACGCAGCCGAGCTGGTGATAAGATACAGTTACTTTGAAACCCCGTCCCCCGCTCCCTTTTCCGGGGAACCGGAGGAGTATGAGCTGTTGATAATAGCACCGGAGGAGTTCTCGGACGAACTCGCGGATTACATAGAATACAGGGAGATGATAGGCATCCCCACGGTGCTCGTCACCATTGAGAACATAACGAACGGCACGATCTGGCCTGCGTGGGGCAACGACACCCAGGAGATGATCAAATGGTTCATCTACCAGGCGAGGTTGAACTGGAGCGTGGATTTCGTCCTTCTTGCCGGTGATGAGGGCATGGTCCCCTCCAGGCATGTCATGGCCCTTGACGGTTACGACGATGACCTGGAGAACGGCCGTCAGGACGGCAGGTTCCTGCCCAGCGACCTCTATTACGGCGATCTGTTCGAGCACGGAACGTACGATTTCTGTGATTGGAACGATCACAAGGAGGACGGTTTCGATCAGATCTACGGCGAATACACCGGGCTGAACGCCGATGGGGCGGACATGATCCCGGATGTTCTCGTTGGAAGACTTCCTGCTTCGGACGGCCAGGAACTTGGCCGTATGCTGGAAAAGATCGAGAACTACGAGATGACGGCCAAGGGATCGGACTGGTTCCATAACGCAACCCTCTGCGGGACGGACACGTTCACCTACAGCGGTCATGGGGATACCTCGGGAATACCGGAAGGGGAGAACCTTTCCGATCACATTGCCGGGTTGTACCTCACCGGGTTCAACCTGACAAGACACTATCAGACGGAAGGGACGCTCCCCGGAATTCAAGCGACCGTGAACCGGGGTTGCGGTTTCCTTCTGATGTCCGACCACGGCATGTACAACAACTGGGGAGGGACCTACGGGTCCTCCGCCGCGATGGGCCAGACCAACGGCTACGAACTCCCGGTGGCGGTGCTCGATGCCTGCCTGACGCACGGTTTCGACAACGAGAACGCCTCCTCCTCCGTGACCGGCAGGGATCCGATATACGATATCTGGTACTACCCCCCCGGCTCCTCCCAGGCCGGGCGGGACTGTCTTGGCGAGAAGTTCCACCAGAATCCCGACGGTGGCGCTATAGCCAGCTACGGGTGCACCAGGGTGGGTTACGGCGGCCATGGGACCTACCACAGGTACTACGCATCCGGTTACATGGCGATCCATCTCTTCAAGGCGTACAGCGACGGTTACAGCCGATCGGGAGAGCTTCTGGGGAAATCCGTCATAGATTACATGGCGGACCTGGGGATCACCACGCCGGGGAGGGGTGCGATAGATTACAAGACCCTCACCGAATACGTTCTTCTCGGGGACCCCTCCCTGAGCATCGGTGGTATCAACACCACGAATGCCGACTTTTACTTAGATGACAACGACCTCAGCGGGGTTCCCGGTGAGGTCCTCAGGGTGAACTATACGGTCAACAACACCGGAATACTGGACGCACTCTTCCTCCTGGAGGACGAGCTTTTGGATATATCGGGACTCGACTGGAACGTGACGGTGGAACCTAACCAGCTGCTGGTGCCTCCTGGTGAGGAGTTGGGGGGATATGTCGAGATCACCATCCCCGAGAAGAGCCTGGCCTATACGACCGAGACGATCGAGATAACCCTGCTCTCGGACCTGATGAGAAGGGAGAAGAAGAGGTCGATCCGGATCGATGTGGAGAGGACATGGGGAGTGGATGTGGAACCGGACGATCCCTCCCTCGATGTCGATCCCGGCTTCATCGCCTGGGGTTATGTCGACATGGAGAACCTGGGAAACTACCGGGAGAACCTGCGGACCTTGATATCCGATATACCGGAAGGTTGGAACGCCACCTTCGAGAACCTGAACAGTACCCTCCTTCACCATATAGATGCCTACGAGAGCGACCAGATACCCTTCAGGGTGGAAGCCCCGGGAACCGCCCTTGCGGGCGTGTATACATTGAACCTCACCTCCAGGTCCATCGACACCCCCGCAGAGGATTCCTACAATTTCACCGTAAGGGTGGGCAGGACGTACGGGTTGGACCTTCTACTCCAGAGGAGGAACTTCGAGGCCATGCCGGAGGAGGTGACCGGTGTGGAGATGACCGCTGTGAACCTCGGCAACGCGGATTCGAATGTGACGGTGAACATCTCCTCGACCTCGATGGCCGGATGGGAGATATCCCTCTCCCGCGATCATCTGCTGCTCCCCCCTCATTCTTCCTCGAACCTCTCGGCGGAGATAAGGGCTCCGAACGGGACCCTGGCAGGGCTCTACACCCTTACCCTGACCATTGACGACGGGAACACATCCTCGGAGAGGGAGGTGGATATAACGATCCTCCCTGACCGCCACTTCACCCTTATTTGCTTGGATGGATCGGAGATCATCCCGTCATCCGGTCCTGTCTCCTTCATGCTCGAAGTAACCAACTTGGGTAATGCCGAGGACAGATACGTCATATCCAGGTCCTCAGCACTCCCTCTCGGATGGGTGGATGAGATAACACCGGAATCCTCCAGGCTGGGCCCGGGTGAAAAAAAGAGCGTAAGAGTTGACATTTCGGCGGATGCGGCCGGTAACGGTTCGTACCATTTCCGCTATATGGCGGCCCCCGTATCCGGCGGAGGCCCGCAGTACGTGGACATCACGGTCATCATCCAGCGTTCCTACAATTTCTCCCTCTCCAAATTGGAGGACCTCAGCGGCGGGTATCCAGGTTCCACGATCGAGGGCCGCTTCAGGTTGATAAACCACGCCAACTGTATCGACGGGTTCGATCTTCTCGTCTCTATCCCGGACGGTTTCGCCGTTAACACGCCGGAGTTGCCCTTGTCCCTAGAGATGGGTGCCTCGGTGTGGGTGAACCTATCGATATCGATACCGGAAGACCAGCTGGCCGGGAGGTATCCGATTTCCGCCCGGGTCATATCCACCGGGTCCCTTGATGAGAACAGCATCGAGGGTTACTTCAATGTCATGGAGGTCTACGATCTGGACCTCTCCGTGGAGGGGGAAAACGGCTCCGTTTCAGTGGGACCGGGCGAGATGGTCCCCCTGGTATTGCATCTGGTCAACCGAGGGAATACACTCGACTGGATCAGGCTCTCGATACTTGCACCAGATGAGATCATGGGCTGGTTCGTGATAGGGGATAACAGTCTCCAGCTGGACCCCGGCGAGGAGAGGAATGTCACAATACAGATCAAGGCCCCCCGAAATGCGAGCTCACAATCCTACATCTTCGTTATCGAGGTAAAAAACGCGAACGGCGGGAAGGTGAACAGGGAGGTCAGATTGGAAGTTGGACCCGACCCCCTCGGTGATGGAGGAAAGAGCATGGATGCGATGATCATCGCTGTTCCGGTGTTCGTTCTAATTGCCCTGGCGGCTGCGATCGTTGGTATATTCCTGTATGTTAGAGGGAGGGACGCAGGAAAGGAGGTCAGCGAGGTCGGGTTGGAGTGGGAGGAGTGAACCCTCTCAGATATCGGGCAGGTCCACCTTCCATCTCTCGGCGATGCCCTTGAGGATGTCCTCCTCCTTCTCGTGATAGTTACCGTCCGACATGGCCACCAGGTACAGGTCCTCGACCATCTCCTTCTTGGTATCGGAGGGGAGGGCGTCCGTGAGCTTGGCAACCGCACTCTCCAGTGAACCGTCCTTATCCATGACGTAGATATCCATTGCCGTGGAGACCGCCCTATCCCAATCCTCGGCTGAGATGCCCAGCTCCTCCGCGCACCTTTCCGCGATGAACCCCTCCTCACCCTTGATATCCTTGTCGGCAGTGCTCATGGCTAGGAAAAGTACGGCAACGCTCGTCGGAGTATCCATCTCATTCCCGGGCATGTACATATTATCGGGGTATTCAACTAAATACTTTATCATAAATCGGGACGTGATTCGGCCGATTTCGATGGTATGTAAAAAACCTCTGCCGTGATCGACGGCCCCCCTTCTATCCCGTTGTGGGATTGCAGATAATTTAAATCGGTTATCGACGATAGTGCGTCAAGCCGGGGGAAGAACAATTTGGATCTGAGCCCTATCGTGGAAAGGAACGGACCCCTGAACGGCCATGACCCCTACCCGGTAGGCTCATGGGCTGACCTGGCCTGCGATTGGACCGGGCGGCTCGTGAGGGTCTATTCGGGAGCCCCTGTTCACGACCGCACACCAGCGGATTATTTCCACGGGGAGGGATTCAAGGATTTCAACCTTGCCCTGAAGGTGGAGAACGAGTACAGGTTCTGGAAGGTGATATATCATCTGAAGAGGACTGACCCGGACCTTATCTACCGTATGTTCAACGACCCTCCGACAGAAGACGGCCTTACATTGCCGCCGCGGATCAGGAAACTGCTCCTATCCATTCGTGATATAAACGACCTGCCCGACATGAAGTTCAGGGAGTTCATATCCCCGGTCTTCGACAGGCGGAACGTGGATTTCCAGAGAAGATACCTGATGGGCCTCCTCGAATACGAGAAGAGGCTCGAGAGGATAGACAGGAGCTCCGTGAAGAGGGTGGATAACAGGGTCAAGGCGATGATAAACTTCAACGGCCTCTATCTCATGTCCGGCGTCGACTCGTTTGTCGAACCGACCGCAAGGGCGATCTATGCACTCTCCTACCTACATCCCATCGCTGACTCCTTCATGGACGTGGAGGGCGGTTCAGACCTTGTCCGCTACGAGGACAGGCTTACGGACCCGAAAGTGAACCCCGAAACTGGGAGGGAGAGGGTCCTGGACCGCATATTGACGGATATAGAGGGGGTCTATCCGAGGCAGGACCATCCGGCCCTGTACGATCTTATGACTAACCTGCACCAGGCCCAGGTAAGGAGCCGAATGCAGAAGCAGGGGATGGATCCCGAGGAGATGCTCTTCATCTCCTTCCTCAAAGGGGGCTGGAGCATGGCCCTCTACGGTTACATCGCAACGGGGGAGCTAACAGGACCGCAGTTCCGCTGGTTGATGCAGATAGGGTCGCTCCAGCAGCTCCTTGATGATGTAATCGATGTGCAGGAGGACCTCATCTCCGGGACCTCCACGGCCTTCACCCGGGCCCTCGCGGAGGAGGGCACCCTCGATCTGGCACTCTATCGGATGAGCCATCTCGAGAGGTACCTGCGCAGGGAACTCGGGGATTATCCCTCCGGCAGGAGGGCGGTCAGGGTGAACGTGACCCACGCGTTCTTCGACCAGAAGAGGTTGAAGCTGATAGCCCTCTACCTCCATACCTCCAGGTTCTCCGGTGGTTTTCAGAGGGAGTTCAGGAAAAGGAGACCCTGTTCCCTCACGGCCTTCAGGACCATCTGGGGCCTCCTCGAGGGGTTCACCCTGTACATGACCCGGAGGACAAAAGGGGGCGGGAGGGTCACGATACCCCCCCGCGCCGCCTGATCTTTCCGCATCAGAGTTCAAGCTCCAAAAGTCCGCTGTAACCCATGGCGACCATTATTCCATCGTCATCCGCATCCGCACCCTGTACGTGACCGGGGACCAGATGACTCCCTGCCACCTCCGGCCCGTTCTCACCTGCAGGGTCCACCGTAACCAGGCTGAAGCCACCCTGCATGAGAAGGTAACCGTCCGCGACCGTGGTGGAGTAGTAATACCCATCGATCCTGAGATGGGACCTGCCCGTCGGCACCCCGTCCTCCAGGTCCAGGACGGTTATCAGGGTCTCTGGCCTGTACTCCTCGTATCCTTCCTCGTACCTCCCATCCTCCTCAATGGCCATGCCCGATCCGATGCCCCCTCCGTAGACCGGATAGTAATAACCGTAGCCGGAATAGGTTATCACCAGGCGGTCCCCCATCAGGGACCCACCCCAGAAATCGCTTTCCATCTCCAGGGAGAAGAGAAGGTACGGCTCACCGCCCGAGATATCGAAACCGTTCAGGGTGTTCACATAGTTCTCGTCGTCCCACCAGTCAAGGGCGGTGTAGACGATCGATAGGTCGGCATTGACATCGAGCGGTCTCCCACGTAGGATATGAGGTCCTTCCAGGGCATAAACGCCTCCGGAGAGCCTGGATCGGTGAAGGACGGATGTTGAATAGCCGCCATACCACGAGCTGCCGACCATCAGGAACTCCCGGGAGGTTCCCCTGATCATGGAGTAGCCCAGGGTGCTGTTGGTTGTGAAGCTTACCATCTCGAGACCTCCGGAAGAATCCCAGGAGGCCACATGGACCTTGTTATCTATGGTCGAACTGTACTGATCATAGTAGTAATAGCTATGGCTCATGTAGAGGACCACGGCGTAATCATCCAGTACCTCCCATCCGTACGGGTCGTACCAGAGCGCTCCTGCTCCTCCATCTTTCTCCATGGGCAGGTCGTAGTAGTACGGTCTGTATGCTGCGTCGGTGATATTGACCTCGAGTGACAGCACCTCCAGCTCGACGATCCCGGGAGGGGAGGAGACGTCATACACATGCACCTCTACCCGCGGGGGCGTTTTGTCCCCCTGCCTTATGCCTTTCACATAGAACCTGTCACCCTTTTTCTTAACGCTCTCGAACTCCAGCCCCGTGGGGCCCGCATCGCCGATCTCCCGATAGGGGTCATCCCTATCGCTCACAACGATCCGGGCACCTGAGCCGCCCCACGAGGGGAGGCGGCAGCCGATAACCAGGTCCCCGGAGAGGATCACATCGGGTATGTTGCCTGCCAGCGCAAGCTCGGCAGTGACGACGGGTTCCAACAGGTCCGTCGCATCCACTACCTGCAGGCTCATCTCCGAAGTCGCCAGTATCCTCTCTTCGTGATACCTGGTCCTCCTTACGGGATGGGCCCCCGATATGCTTCCCTCCGACCTGAGGTCCTCCTTTTGCAGATCGAAGGAGACGATCTTGAGCCCATAGGTCCCCTGGCCCCACCACCTTTCCATGGAATATGAGGTGTAGGGTATGAGGACCAGCCCCTCCTCGTCCACGACCGTCAGGGCCTTGGGGTCCCAGTTTGCCTCGGAATATGTGGGGCCGTCCCCGACCGTTATCCTGTCGCTGAGCACGGCGTTGTACGGGTCGGAGACGTTGAACAGCGAGACGGATACACGCGTACCGTTCTGGTCGTCCACACCGATCGCGATTATCTGATGGCCCCTGACCTCCATATGCTCCACCCAGCCGGGTATCTCGAGCACGTCGCAGAGCTTGGGGTCCTCCGGATCGGAAAGGTCAAGCACATCCAGCGGGTCAACGGAATAGGGGAGATGTATGGTGTAACCCCGCTCCCCGGCGAACCTGGTGGCCATGAGCGATCCCGCATCGTCGATCTCAAGGTCCCCCACGACAGAGAGGTCGCTCGGGTCCGACAGATCTACAACGTAGAGCATCGAGATGGGCAGCTCCCTGTCGGGGACCTGGGTCACCACCCTCAGTAGCTCGCCGTACTGGTCCATCTGGTAGCGGTCTTGGAGCTCCCCCTTCAATGTTATGGAGTCCTCGACCCTTATATCGCCCCTTGGGTCCGATATGTCAACGTATGTTATCTTCGTCCTGAAGAGGTCCTCGGACCTAGTGGCACCCCAGTTGTATATCGTTGATGATACGAAAAGGGCTTTCGAGGATACGTGTATGTTCTGAGCAGATGATGAAAAGGTCTCCCTGTCCACCTCACCTATCTCATCTGGATCGTGAAAGCCTATGGAGACCACCTCGGTCAGATAGCCGTCATCGGGGTTTTCGGATCCGTCACCACCGCCCTCACTGGGTGCCTCATCGTCGGAACCGATCGGGCCCTCCTCGTCGGGATCCCTCTCGACCGCATCGGTGTCGGATGCGTTCTCCATGTCCGGGTCGGCTTTTTTCGACCGCTCCTCCGTGTACTCCTCATCGTACACCACTGTCTCTTCCCCCTCCACATACACTGGCTCATCGATGTGATCGTACATGCTGGATACGACATAGATGACCTCCCCCACCCTTCTGCTGTCGGTGGGATAACCGTTTATGGGTACCTTTTTCACAACCCCCGGGTTCGAGATGTCAAGGAGGTTGATCACGAATAGGGAGCCGCGCTGCCAGTTGTCGTACTGGCCGCTACCATCCGGTTCCCCTGTTACTATGATGAAACCCAGAAAATCCACGATGTACATGCTTACGGGATTGCCCATGATCGAAAGACGCGAGACGACCTCCGGAGAGTCCTTATCGGAGATATCGACTATGATCAGACCCGTGTACGGGTTCAATATGTACATCTCGTCGCCGGATACCTTCACGATATCCGACTCCTCGACCTCCCTCTCCTCGTTCGAATCCTCCGCTGGCGCCGCCTCCTCTTCCCCGTCCCTGTCGGCTCCCCCCGTCCCTGCGTTGGTATCGTCATAGGTCTGGTCCGCCCCATCCCAGGAGCTCTTCGCACCCTCCTCATCGATGTCGGGAAGGTCATCCCTAAAGGTCAGCTCCTCCTCCCTTACGAGTTCGCACCCTATCTCCGGTGCTTTGGTAACATCGTTGCCATTCGCGCTGAGATACTCCATCCATCTCTGCCTGGTCTCCTCCTGCAGGGGTTCGTCCCCCGTTGCAATGACATCCTTCTTCGTTCCTTCTTCCCCGTCCTCAGGGATGGTCCAGAGGAGTGCCAGGCCACCGAGAGCGAGGAGGATGACCACACCGATCACCAGCAGCTGCTTAAGAGGGAACTGCTTGTTTTTCACACCTGACCCCTTGTCATCATTTTCCTTCATGGCAAATCACCGCTAATTGGTTATTATGATGCTCCCCATCGACCTATAACCCAAAGGGCGAGCATGCACTTTGTCGTGCACATATTACATCCGGGGATATATAGTATAAATGGAACAGTCGGGTAACAACACGTTGGCCGTGCAAAGCGAGGTCCAGTGGGGCCTTCGATAATGACCGTTCGGGTCATTACGAAACGGATAAATACACAGGAGGGTTTCAAAAACAACGTACCATCCGGGTTCGGAGGGAGAATTTGAGATCGGCCAACGCGCTCAACGGGGTTTCTGCGGCTTCAGCCCGAACAGGCCGATCCGACGGTGATGGAGATGAGCAAAGGGAAAGATTTCCCTTCGGGCAGTTTGTTACTGTGCTGTTGATATCGACGGTGCCGCGCCTTTTCATGCTGGACAGGGACCTGCTCCCCAACGGGATCGATGAGGGGGTGCAGATAATGGCGGGAAGGATGTACATCGAGGGTTTCGGTCTCTACTCCCAGATAAACACCGTTCAACCGCCCCTGATCCTGGCGCTGTACGGTGTCGTCCCCGGGGATCCCGTGCTCTTCAGGTACATGTCCGCCGCGGCCTCCGTCGCGATCATCGGCCTGGTGATGTACATTGCGTGGAGATCGGCCGGAAGTACGGCGATGGTGGCGGCCGGCGCCTTTCTCTCAATGGACCTTCTTTTCCTGCACGAATCGCGTCTCGCCTCCCTTGATATGTTCTGTCTGCTATTCATCATGACCGGGATGCTTGCCTTCATCTACTACAGGAAAAGCAAAAGTCACCTGGCGCTCGCGGTCTCCGGGGTCCTACTGGGCATCTCCGCCATGGTAAAGCTCTTCGGTGCCGTGGCCTTCATGGGCGTCTTCCTGGTGCTGATTGCGGAGATGGTCGTATCCCTCCGACCCCTGCGTGAAAAGGGCCTGGGAAGATATCTGCCTGAGGGCACCGGGACAAGGGCGGTCCGGTGGCATCCGGTCCTTCTTGCCGCCTCCTTCACCGTGACGGTCCTTTCTGTCATGGCGGTCTTCGGGTTCGGGGATGTTTTCAGGGGGGTATTCCTCAACCAGCTCGACAGACCCGTGGACCCGCTGCAGATGAGGCTCGCCTACCTCGGGTTGTTCCTGGGTGCCGATCTGATAGCGGTCCTGTTCTTCCCGTTCGGCCTCAAGGGGACCTACAGGAGTGCCGGAGGGGTCCTGCTGCTCGTCTCCTCCCTGTTCTTGCTGATGTTCCTGCTGCAGTCGAAGACCTGGCCCCATCATTATGCGTATTTATCTCCCACGCTGGCCTTGACGGCCGGAATGGGCCTCGCCCCCCTCCTTCGATGGAAGAGGCGACGCTTCGGAGAGCTGCTCGATCCATTGCTGGGTGGGAAATATATCACGGTAGGGCTCTCGGTCCTGGTCGTGATGTCCGGAGTATCGGGTAGCCTCTTCATGGCGGGTGCGCTATCGAGGGGGGATCCCGGGTCCGGAGAGGTGGCTGATATGGTGCGTGATATGACGGATGAGGGTGATTTCGTCATATCGGGGGACCCGCGGATAACCGTTATGGCGGGAAGGCTGCAGCCACCCGAGGTCGTGAACCTGGCGCTCGTCCAGTCACCTCCCATGAACTCGGAGATACTGAACCGGAGCCTGATAGAGTACGGGGTGAAGGTGGTGGTGGTCACCTACAGGCTCTCCGATCTTTCCGGCTTCATGGAGACCGTAAGGGGCGAGTACGTCCTCAGAGCTAGGATAATGGACGACCACCTTCCCGTGGAGTTCCAGGAGAGGGAGTATCTCGTTTATGCGATAAGGCAGGATTCCGGGCTCTTCTCACTTCCCGAATGGGGGACCAACACCGATGGAAATGGGGTGGATGGGGCATCATGAGCACACATGGGACCATAAATCATATCTGATAATTACCCGATATCATCCCCGAGGAAGACAGATGGAAGGCCGTACCCCCTTGACCCTGACCGTCACCATCATCCTGTTCCTTTCGTATCTTACCACTGTGGTACAGTTCCCGTCGACAGATGCCGGACCGGGAGAAGCCAGCGAAGCGGAGGATACGGACAGGACCAGGGGTATCAAGATCCGGGGAGATCCTGGATCAGTGCCCGAATACCCTCTGGGTCTCGACCTTCCGGAGGTCCCTCCGTCCTGCGTAATACTCGCACCCGAGAGCTTCCAGGATGAGGTGGCGGCCCTTGCGGTGCACCGGACCAGGATGGGGCTGCCCACCGTCATCTACCCCATCGAATCCGTGGACGGCAACTACAGCGGCCCGGACAGGGAGGCAAGGGTCCATTCCTTCCTGAGGGACCTCCACGACCTGTACCCCGCCTTCAAGTGGCTTCTGATAATGGCCGATTCCGAGTTTTTGGCCCCGAGAGCCCTCTGGCATTACGCCCTTGACAGGGGGCAGCAGTACCATAATTATTACTATTCGGATGTCTACTATGCAGGCCTCGATTCCGATTGGGACGACGACATAGACGGAAGATACGGGGAGTTCTCCAACATCACCAGGGAAGTGGAGGGGGACCTCGATTTTGATGTCTACGTGGGAAGGGTGCCGGTCTCGACGCAGGAACAGGCCTCAAACTACACCTCAAAGCTCATAAGGTACGAGAGGAACCCCGGCATAGGTAGCTGGATGTCCCGCTTCCTCAACTGGGGGACGGTCATGGAACCGCCCAACAATCTGGATACTCCCCCGTACGTTTACGAGCCCTACAGATCGAACGCCTTCAAGGTGTGCGAGAAGGTGAGGGAGGCCCTGCCCGACCACCTGACGAACATCTCCCTGTACGACTATCCCATGCTGGAAGGGGGGAGCTACGACCCGGATTCTCCGATGGATACCCTCAACAGAAAGAACATGCTCGAGTCCTTCAACCAGGGGGCTTCCATGTTGAACTTCGTGGGGCAGGCCAGGTACAACGCCATGTACCTCAACGATTACGGTAAACCTTACGGGGACGGGACCAATTACGTCTGGAACGAGCCCATGGGTTGGGACGACACGCCTTACTTCCAGAACGGAGGTGATACGGCCCTGCCGTTCATGTATCTTTCCACGTGCGATTCCGCCAAGTTCTATCAGACGGGTTGGTACGAGGACAAGTCCCTGGAGACCTGGTTGACCTGTGGTGACGGTGGGGCAATAGGTTTCATCTCGTCAACCGGCACCTCCTACAGGGGGGAGGAGAAGACCAGCTCCTGGGGAAACTGGTACCTGGACGAGGGGTTCTGGGACCTATTCCTGAAGGGAGGGATCACCAGGCCCGGAATGGCCATGTACCTTCAGAAAGAGGATTATCTGGAGACGTTCCTGGGCCCCCAGACCGCGGTCCAGGAGGCGGTCCTGGGAATGGTCTATTCCTACATCCTCCTCGGCGACCCTTACGTGGACATCTACACCGATATCGCCCGGAGGTTCAGGGACCCGTCCCTGCTGGACCTGACCTGGTACACCGGAGAGCACGATTATCATGTCAGGGTGTTGGACTCCTCGGGTGAAGGGGTAGAAAATCCCACCATAACACTCTATTCTCCGCAGGTGTACAGGAGTTTCAAGGGTACCGAGGAGGGGTGGTGCAATTTCACGGTCGACCTCACAGGTGTCTCCGGCCTCAACATGACGCTGCAGGCCCACAACATGGTCCCATCCTTTGGCCTGTTCGGCGTCCTGCCCGAGATAGCCGACCTGGCCCTGCTCGAGGAGACCCTGGACATTTCCGATACGGACCCGGACCACGGCGAAGAGGTCGTATTCTCCATCAGGGTCGCGAACCTGGGGGGAATGGTGGCCATGTCCTCGAGGGCCCATATAACATATGTCGGCGGGAACGGTGACCCCACCTACCTCTACAGCAGCCTGGACCTTGGCGACGTGGTCGAGAAGACCGGCTCGAACCTCAGCTGGTCCTGGAAAGCCCGTGCCGGTCAGCACACCTTCAGGCTGATGGCCCAGACCAGCTCCGACGATCTGGACCTTGAGAACAACCTGCTGGATATCGACATCTCGGTACCCGAGCCCGCATTCGAGTTCTCCCAGGGGTCCGGGGTACTGCTTCCGGGAGCGGTGGTCCGCCCGGGAACCGACATGTCCATCAGGTACTCGATATACAACCACGGTGTGGCCCCCGGACCCCTCGGTCTTCGTCTGTTCATGGGGGACCCCGATGAGGGAGGCACTCCGCTTGGCGATGAGGTTCCGGTTGGTATTGTACCGGTGCACGGTTACTCGAACGGGACTGCGGTGTTCACCGCTCCGGGTTCAACGGGGATGGTGTATGTCAGGATGGACCCCGGGGATGATTACCCGCCCGATATGACCGACGAGGACCTGAGGGTTCTGCTGGAGGTCAACAGAGCCCCTTACTCCACGGGGGAGATCGACCTCACCATGCAGGAGGATGGGGGCCCGACGCTTCTGAACGTGGACGGGTCGATAGAGGATCCCGACGATCTGGATGATGAGATGGCCTTCTCGGTGAGCACCCATCCGTCCCTCGATGTGCGGCTGATCCTCGGGGAGGGGGGCAGGGCGGATCTGCTGGTCGAACCGGCATCCAACTGGAACGGCCTGGCCCGGCTGAACCTGACCGTCGATGACGGCCACGGTGAGGTACTGATACCCGTAATGATAGATGTATCCCCGGTCAACGACCCGCCGCTTTTCACGGATTCCAGAAACGGCATTATCCAGTTGGAGGCCCTGGAGGATTTCGAGATGGTTTTCAGATTGGACGTTTTGGATATCGAGGGCGAGGACGTCATTATCGGTTCGGAGGATACTCCCTTTTCGATAGGCCCCCAAGGGGACTTCAACTGGACACCCACACAGGAGCACGTCGGGACCCGTGAGTATATCGTAACCGCCAGGGATAAAAGCGGAGCAGAAACGACAGCGGTACTCCGGATAGATGTGGCGCAGCTCGACGATCCGCCCGAGGTAGAAGACCCGGAGGACCTCACCGTGTATTCCGATGAGAGGTCGACCTTCCGGCTTGTCGTTTATGACGAGGAGGGCGGTCCGCTCGCCTTTGCTAGCGACCTCGAGATCTTGGAGTTTTCCACAGACGGTACGGTCTACATCAATGCGACATCGGCATATATCGGGGAACACGAGGTCACGATCGAGGTGACCGACGGGGTAAACAAGGTCTACACCTCCTTTTCATTGCAGGTTCTTGATAAAAAGGAAAAGGACAGGGGCACTTCGAGCATCGACCCCCAGCTGATACTTGGCGCCGTCGGCGTAGTCGTTATCCTCTTCTCCCTGCTTCTCATCCTGTTCCTGTTCCTGGGAAAGAGGGGCTACGGCGATGATGTTGAAGAGGAGAGAAGGACCGCGGACGACCTGTACATGGAGGACCTTGACGGTACGACCTGGCACGGGGGGCACCATTCGGGACAGGCAGAGAAGGACCCCATCGACCGCACCACGAAAGGGGAGGTGGTCGACGGTGGATATGAAAGAGAAGGGGAATGATGGCACAAGGCCCCCCGTTACACGGCAAAGGAAAACGATTTAAGGCCCCCCGGCCGTTCCTGGAAGGATGCCCCGCGATCCCCATTTCGGCGAGCTCGAGCGGGAGGTGATAGAAGGTGGCCTCTGCATGCTCTGCGGGGCCTGTGTGGCCTCATGCCCGGTCGATGCGCTAGCGTTCAAGGGTGAGAGGATCGAACTTGTGGGGGATTGCGTATCATGCGGGACATGCTGGCGGGTGTGCCCCGGGAAAGGATGCGACCTTTCGCGGGCAGAGAAGGAGGTCTTCGGAAAAAAGGCAAAGGGCCCCCTTGAGAGATATTATGGCATCTCTAAAAAGAGATACAATCTGAGGGCGGGGGATGAGAGGATCTTCAAGAGCGGTTATTTCGGAGGGAGGGTGACCGCAGTGCTCATCTACGCCCTGGAGAGGGGGCTGATAGACACGGCCCTCCTGACCGACTGGGACCCCTCCTCAGGCGTGCTCTCCGTGGGCAGGGGTGTTGTCTGCAGGGACCGGGAAAAGATAATTTCCTGTGCATCATCGAAATATGTATTCTCCACTGTCCTTGTAAGGTTGAAGGATGCAAAGAGTGATCCGGATATTAATAGCATAGCCGTGGTGGGGCTGCCCTGCCACATACAGGCTCTGAGGAAGATGGAGAAGGATCCCATTGCCTCCCGATACACGCAAAAGGTCAGGTACATGTTATCTCTGAACTGCGGGGCCCCGAACAAGGACGATAGGACCTGGCGGGACCTGGTGGGTGGTATCATGGATGTGGAGCCATCGACGATAAAGGCCGTTCGGATCGGAAAGGTAAAGAGCACCATGCTGAGGGTAAATGTCCTTACCGACCGCGAGATCGAGAGGCACATCCCCTTGAAGACCTATCTTGCCAAGGTGGTCGAATACCCTTCCTGGGGAAGGTGCCTTCTCTGCACGGATTACAACGGGCTCCTTGCCGATGCGTCATTCGGGCCACCTATCGCAAGGACCGGGAAGGGACAGGAACTCCTTGACGGTGCTCTGGAGAGCGGTTATCTCAAAAACGACGGCCTCAAAAGATGGATATATCAGACGGCCGCGGACCTCTATGGCACGGGAAAAAAGCTCCTGGGGGCCAGGAGGAGGATAGAGAGGAGAAGAAGAATGGAGCGGCCGGTACCCGAGTACGGAAGGTGAAAACCTTACCTCAGCTTGATATATCATCACCGCATAGACGGGGTGATGGTCGTGGATCTGCTCCCCCCCGAAGGGAGGATGAGGTTCTGGAGAGGCTCCGGCCTTATGGCGTTCTGCTTCTATTCCGCGGCCGGTGTCTCCACGACCGTGCTCGCGGGGACAGAGGAGGAGTTCATACTCCTCGATGCGGGTGATGGGGCGACCAGGGACATCCTTGAGATGCTCCGCCACTCCCTCAAGGAGCCGGAGTCCAGAGTGGACCCGGCCGTCCTGGTTGAATCGCTGAAGGGAGTGTTCATATCCCACCCCCACTACGATCATTATGGGGGACTTTTCACCCTTCTGCATTTCCTCAGGTTGATGGAGAGGAGGGCGCCGCTGACGGTCTACACTCCGAAGGACGATATGAAAAGGGTTCAAAAGATGGTGGACCTATACCGGACCTCAACCACTTCCCACCTTGGATATCAGGTCCTGATCGGCGAGCTGGAACATGAAAGTACGGTGTCGCTAGAAACTATGACGGTCGAATCCGTTAGGGCCCTACACCACGACAGCGATATTTTCGGTAACAGGGGGGCTTTCGTACCCTCCCTCTCCTATCTTGTGACATGTTCCGAAGGTTCGATCCTATACTCCGGCGATACCGGAGCCAACGATCAGCTCAGGGAGAAGGCCAAAGGTGTATCCCTCGCGATAATCGAGGCAACATACGGGAGCGGTGACAAGGACGATGGGGAGATACACCTGGATGTTGGAACGGCAATGGATATCGGGTCCGGCGCGGGGGAGCTGTGGCTGGTCCACAGGACCGGGCGTTCCGATGAAGAGATAGGTGACCGCAGATCATGAGCCCCCGTCAGAGCGGTTTCGGGTTCCTTGGTAGGAAGACCCTGAACACGGACCCGACAGGACCGTTCCAACATCCTGTTCTCCCGGCCTTCGAGGGTGTATATGCTGTCCATGCTCTCGGTGCGGTTATCATCCATCTCGTCCAGATATTCGATGATCCGCCCCCCGGACAGGAATATGATGGCATGTGAATAGACATCCTGACCCTCATCGAAGATCCCACCCCCCACTTCTGTTATCGGGCCCCCCCACCTAAGGACACCCACATCGAATGGGATCACCTCCGGCAGGTGGGCTGCCAGTTCCCTGCAGAGGTCCTCCATCGACCTGGTAAGGGACAGCCCCACCACGAGGTCGGCGATGGCGGCAACGGCCCTGATCCTCTCGGAGGGCCTCGCCCATGCATTCCGCCCCCTCCTTCCGGAACCCACCTCATCGATTACCTTTTACTCGTCCCTGAAAAGATGCTCCAGCATGGTTCCGACAGGCCCCCCTTCCGGATCGGAACCTTCGAAGCTCACGCTATCCCTGATATGTCGTCCATCAAACGGTCCGTACCCGTTCACAGTTCGCGCCATGCGGACAGGCATCCTGCGGAACCAAATCCGAAAACATATTAATCCAACTCCACGTTCTGTGGTCGATGTCTTCCAGAGAGGACGGAGTACATCTATCCAGACCGGGGGCGATACTGGTATCTTTGGCAGTTCTCCTGATAATGTTCCCGCCCGTGCAGGATGGAAGGTCCGAGGAGGGCGATCCGTCCCATCGGCGGGGGGACGACGACCGCGCAATGAGCAACATGGTCTCCAATTTCTCCCGTTACATGGACTTCTACGAGGTTGAATCCTATCTGAAAGAGTTGGCATCCCTCCATTCCGATATCATGAGGCTGTACTCCCTGGGAAAGACCTACGAGGGAAGGGATGTCTGGTGTGCGAAGGTTAGCGATCAACCCGATATCGTGGATGATGGTGGAGAGCAGGATGAGCCGGATGTCCTGCTCGTGGGCGCACACCACGCGAACGAGTGGATGTCCTACGAGGTACCTCTGTTCGTCCTTACCTTTCTTCTCGAGAACTTCGGGAGGGAGACCAGCAACGGCTCCATAGCCGGTTCCATAGTGGAGAACAGAGAGGTGTTCATAATCCCCATACTGAACCCGGACGGGGTCCAGTACGCTCATGAGCAGAGCCGCGGTTGGAGGAAGAACAGGGAGCCCAACTACGTTGGTGACTTCGGTCCTGTATCCCGGCCTTCACCCGAGCTTAGACCAATCTCCTACGGGGTCGACCTCAACAGGAACTACGGGTGGATGTGGGGGCTCAGGGGGGGTTCCTCGGAGTTCATCACCTCCTCGGGAACCTATCGCGGCCCCCCGGACAATTACGATCAGGACGGCGACGCCATAGTGCAGGTGGACCTGTTCCCTGGAAGGCTGCCCTTCGGTCCGGAAGAGGGAGTGGACGAGGACCCCTGGGACGGTATCGACAACGACAGGGACGGGGACATCGACGAGGACCCCGAGGGAGGTTTCACTTCCGAGGAGACAAGGATGATGAAGAAGCTTGGTGATGAGCACCGCTTTCCGGTCCTCATAACCTACCATACCTACTCCGAACTGGTCCTCTGGCCCTGGGGTTACACCGACGAGCTACCAAGGGACCACCTTGTGATGAGCCAGTTCGGGGAGAGGATGGCGGAGATGAACGGCTACCGGCCGATGCAGGGGTATGAACTGTACCAGACCACCGGTGAGATGACCGATTGGTTCTATGCCCAGTATGGGACCCTCGGTTACACATTCGAGATAGGGACCTCCCACTCCATGCCCGAGGACAGGATCCTGGAGCAGTGCGAAAGGAACCTGGAACCCACACTCTACCTCTGCGCACTTTCATCCAATCCGTATCAGTCTTTCCTCAGGTTCGATGACAACTCGACTGAACTGCTGGTACGGAGCGACAGGATCGATGTCAAGCTCTCCTACGAGGACGAAGGGTATCCTTACCCCTTTTCAAGCGATAGAAGTCGGGTGGTTTACAGGGAGAACGGGGGTGGCTGGAAGAGGGTGCCCCTTCGTGAACAGGAGGACGGTAACTGGACCGCCGTACTTCCAATAGAGTTCGAGGGGTCCGAGGTGGAGCTCTATTTCGAACTGGTCGACTCCCAGGGCAGAAAGGTCGTGGAACCGCTCTTTTCCCCCAACGACCCCATCGTCGTCACGGCCGGCAGGGTTGACTCATGGTCTCTGCTCATGGGGATCGATACCGTCCTTATTATGCTGTTCACACTGGGGGTGACATGGGGAGGTTTCACCTTTGGTATAACATACTCCGCCATGATCGACAGGAGAAAGGGGGTAGCGAGCTGAAGAGCAGCGGCGGGGGTTTTACGAGCAAATGGGGCCTTCTCATGGCTGCCCTCGGAGCGGCCATCGGTACGGGTAACATATGGAGGTTCCCGAAGGAGGTGGCGAACAATGGAGGGGGCTCCTTCATGATCCCGTACGTGATATTCCTTTTCACCTGGTCCATACCCATACTGCTGGTGGAGTTCAACATCGGGAAGAAATCCAGGAAGGGCACCATGGGCACCTTTGCTCAGTTCCTGGGGAGGAAAAAAGCCTGGATGGGGGCATGGCTCGCATGGATATCCACGGCGATCGGGTTCTATTACGCTGTGGTAATGGGATGGACCCTCAGATATGCCTTCGGGTCGATCACCGGAACCGTCTCCCTGACCAATGCCCAATCGACATGGGAGGGTTTTCTATCCTCCCCTCTCCTTATTGTATTTTTTCAGGTAATGGCAATCGGAATTACCGCTGTGATCGTTTACAGGGGCATAGAAAGAGGTGTGGAGAGGGTTAACAAGATACTTATCCCAACCCTTTTTCTTCTTCTTGTCATATGCATGGTCAGGGCGGTGTTCCTCCCAGGAGCCCTTCGGGGCATAGCCTACATATTCACACCCCAGAGGGAATACCTCCTGAGCGGCAAGACCTGGATAAGTGCTCTTGCCCAATCCGCGTGGTCGTGTTCCGCTGGTATGGGGATGGCGATAACCTACGGAGCATACACAAGGCGAAAGGACGATACCACCCTGAACACCTTCCTGACGGGTATGGGCGATACAACGATCGCCCTTGTGGCGGGGATAATGATCTTCGCAACTGTGTTCGGACTCGCACCGAGCCTTGCGGCAGCGGAGATGGCTGTAGAGGAGGGTGGCTCCGGCCTCACATTCATACACCTACCCAACCTCTTCGGTCAGATGCCGGGTGGTTCCCTTGTCGCGATTCTTTTCTTTGCCTCCATGGCGTTTGCCGCGCTCACTTCCATGATCGCGACATACGAGAATGCGGTGAAGAACTTCGTCGATGCAGGATGGGACAGAAAGAAGGCGATCCGGGTCCTGACGGTCGGGATGATCGTCCTTGGTCTTCCTTCCGCTCTGATAATACTCCCTGTGAGCGGAAAACCTCTTCCCGTATTCCTCGATAATCAGGATTTCGTATGGGGTTTGGGCCTGGTTCTATCCGGGGCTTTCATCTATTATCTTGTTTATAGTTTCGGGATAGAGAGGTTCAGGACCAGTTTCATCAATAGCCGGTACGCCAACCTGTGGATCGGTAAGTGGTTCGATATCGTGTTCAAATACGTGATCCCCGTCGAACTGCTGCTGATGTCCTCCTGGTTTATCTATCAGACACTTACCGACCCTACCGATGAATGGTGGATCGGAGGTGTGGCCGGTTTCCTGATTATGTTAGTACAGTGGGCCCTGGCCCTTATTGGTCTATATTTCCTTAGCCGCAGGTACCAGGACAGGGTGGTGGATCCCGATTTCGATCCGAACTCAACGATAGATGAGGACATAGATAGAGAGGAGATGGGGTTGACCATGGGACAGGAGCAGTTGGAGGTCGATTCTCCCTCCTGATAACGGGTGGTTACATGACTCACAATGAGGATATCCGGGAAAAGATCCTCCTTCTGATCGATGCCAGAGGGGAGATGACGACCTCCGAGATCGAAAGGGAGATCAACATGATGTCTGACGGCTGCCCAGACGGGGCAGTCCGGGTCCTCATGAAAATGAAAACGGAGGGGGAGATAAACGCAAGGATCGACCCGGTAAAAAAGGGGTGGGTGTGGAGCAGGTGATCAGAACCTGTCCTTGGGGCAGTCCTGTGGGTGTGCCGATTGGAAAAAGTCATCAAAGACGCGATGAGCACATTGCGGATGGGTTGGGCTGGTAGCGGACAGGGCCTGCCCCCCGTATTACGGGTCTTTCCATGAAAATCCTTATTACCCATACTGCACCATCCACATCATCGGCATTTTGGAGTCGAGGTGATGAGATGTTCATGATGAGAAGAGGCCTTTGCCTATCATCAGCCGTAATTTTGATCATCAGCGGTTTCATGTTCCTGGTCCCCGATGGGTCCGTGGCACATACCGTGGTTTACTCGGAGATAGATGGCGCCGAGGTCTGGAATAGAACCGATGAGCCCTATCTTATTGAGGAGAATCTCACCGTCAATCCCGGTGGTGAGCTGACCATAGGTCCCGGGGTCCAGGTTCTTCTGGGACCCCGTATCAACATCAATGTCAGCGGCGTTCTGATGGTGAACGGCACTCCGGATGATCCGGTGATCTTCGACCGTAACGGTTCCGCCTCCTGGGGAGGTGTAAACATCCTGCCCGGTGGGACAGCGTACATCGGCTCCGCATTGATCGAACATTCGTCCACCGGGGTTACGGCATACGGGGGAGGTTCGGGGACAGGCAGAGCGTATGTCTACAATTCCACCGTGTATTCAGATACGACCTGTGTCAATACGAGAAGGACAGGCTTTTCCGGGGGTGAGGCGTGGGCCGTCAACTGCACATTCCCGGGGGGAAACAATGTCTCCCTTTCCGGAGGGACCGTCCACGAGGGGAGCTGGCTCTTCTTCAGGGCTTATTACAATGACGGTTCCGGACCCGCCGACGATGTCGCTCTCAAGGTGGACAATGAGAGGGTCCTCTACGGGGGGTGGCCCATTTTCAATTCCAAGAACGGAAGCGGGACAGGGGATCCCAAGACGGATGAGGACGGGATGCTTCCTCCGATCGCATTCGAGAGGTATCTTCACGACGGTTCGACCTTTTACACCCATTGCAATCTTACACTTGACATGTACAAAGGCACCGAGAACCGCAGGTGGAACCAGAAGATCAGGGACCTACAGCCGGACTCGAACCTCTACTACAACTGGTCCCTTGACTCCATCCCGCCTCCGATACCAGCAGGTTTCGGGGTGAAGGAGAAGGGGGGAAAGAACATAACCGTCAGGTGGGACCTGAACTCCGTCCCTGAGGACATGGACCGCTTCGAGCTCGATTACCGCATCTTCTCCTCGGAGATCTGGGACACAAGACAGATAGCAAAGGAGCTGAGGGAGTTCACGCTGGATGGACTCACGGAGGAGACAAGGTATTATCTGAGGCTCCTTACAAGGGACATCCACGGGAACCCTTCCGAACCGACGGAGGAGTTGAACGTAATAACAAGGGACGTGACGCCTCCGGATGCGCCAACGGGATTCGCCCTCACCTCGAAAGGAGGTACATGGGCCAGGGTGAACTGGACCATGAGCCTCACAGATGATGTGAGGGGTTACCGCCTGTACGTAAACGATACCGAAGGACTCCCTTCCCTGCTGCAGGAGGTGCCCTACAAGACCGCCCAGGCCCTCAATATCACGCCCCTTTCCTCCACGGTGGAGTACACTTTCTGGATCTCGTCCTACGACGATGCGGAGATACCCAACGAATCACCGCTCATAGGCCCTCTCACGATAACCACGGATGATATAATCCCACCCGTGGCTCCGGTGATAGGGTTCTCCTTTCACATGTGGCCGCAGCTGGTCCCCGGATCCGGTTTCTACAACTCCACCATGGTGGGGCTGTCCGGTTCGGTCGCGGGGGAGAACCGGACCTTCGTGGATGTCTATCTGAACGGGGAATCATACGAGGATCTGAATCCCGGGATGGACAGGTTCACCACCTATGATGGGAAGTTCATGCAGTGGGAACAGGAGCATCTTCACCTGGTCCTCCTCGAGAGAGAGAACCGGATAAAGGCCAGGTGCATTGATCCGAATGGGAACCTGGGGGAATTCTCCGAAGAGCTGACCCTGAATATCGACCTGATCGCCCCGAGCCTAAGGGTATTTGGACTGTCCAACGGTTGGATGTATGTGGATTCCGGTACGGAGTTCACATTCGAGGGTAATTTCAGCGATGAGAGCGGTATATGGGGTGTGAACTGGACAGTACGTACCGAGGGAGCGGATGACATCCAGCTCGAGGGCGAGACAGCGTCCCTGACACTGGATACCGGAACGTACGAGGTACTTGTGACGGTCGTGGACAGGGCAGGGAACTGGAACAGTGGGTTGTTCAATGTGGGATCAAGGGTGCCGGACCCGATAGCTCCGGGTATAGTGTCGACCTGGCCATCGGAGGATGACAGGGAGGTGCCGCTCGATCCGACGATCCTGATCGAGTTCGACGAGGAGCCCCTGTGGGGGCAGATGAAGGCGAAACTCGTTGCCCACCTTACTACCATGGACCTGGAAACCCCGTTAGGGTCCAGTGTGGATGCAAAAAACCTTACCATCGAGATATATCCGCTGAAAGCCCTTGAAAGCAACATGTCCTACATGCTGACCATCTCCGGTATAATGGATGCAAGGCAGAACAGGGCTCCCGTGTTCACCCTTAACTTCACCACACTGGACCAGACCAAGGTCGATACGGATGGGGACGGGATTCCCGATATCGTGGAGGTCCTCTTTTCATTCCTGAACCCATCCAATTCGACGGACGGTGAGGCGGACCAGGACAACGATGGTCTGTCCAACTCACTGGAGTACAGATTGGGAACGGATATGGAATCCAGGGACACCGATCAGGACCAGATGCCGGACGGATGGGAGCACAAATACGGTCTGAACCCCAGGAACAAGTCAGATGCCCTTCAGGACCTGGACGGGGACTCCCACACCAATCTGGAGGAGTACCTCGAGGGAACGGACCCGAACGATCCTGAAAGCCATCCGGGAGGGACTGGCTCCGAGGGAGGAATGGAATCCCTTATGATCGCAATAGCTGCATTCATTCTGATACTCATCCTGGTGGCGGTCGTATCTGTCATATTATTCAGAAGGAGGGAGAAGGAGGTATTGGAGGGGCCCCCTCCCGAGGTACCGATGCAGGAGATAATTGAGGAGGAGCTTATAGAGACCGAGAACTGTCAAAGCTGCGGTGCCCCGCTGTCGCCAGAACTCGATTTCTGCCCGGTGTGCGGAGAGATCATACCGTCTTCCCAAGAGGAGGAGGAGATAGAGGAATCGGAGATGGATGAACTTCCTGAGGTGGAAAGGGAGCCAGTTCTCCCCGATAGGCCGGATATGGAGGGTCTCCCTCCTGCAGTCCCGGAGAGTCCCGGACCCCCGGTTCCTGAAGATGAGGACACCGATGTGATACCAGGTATGGGCCCTCCCTTGCCCGATCCGGGGATAAATGACATGAATGAGCCCCGTTAGGATGACCCTGTCAAAACCGGATCTTGATCGAAAGTGTCCGGTCATTTTCCACTGTTGAATTCGGTTCGCCGCCTGTCATGGTAGAACAAAACCTTTTTATTTTCAGTCAATCATGCAGTTGGTGCGGTTACGAGGTGGATAAATGAAAGTGAAATGCCCCAAGTGCAAGGCGGAGATGGAATATCCCTTTAAAGGTTGCGATGAGTGTGGATGGGTGGCAAAGGGGAAATATGCAAAAAAGGCCAAGGAGTTCGCCGATAAGTACGAGAAGGAGACCGGAATGGACAAGAAGAAAAAGGCCAAGAAAGGGGCAGGGAAGGAAAAGGGCAAGAAGAAGTCCGGTGAGGAAAAGCCCAAGAAGAAGGGCAAGAAGAAGTCCGGTGAGGAAAAGCCCAAGAAGAAGGGCAAGAAGAAGTCCGAAGAGGAAAAGCCCAAGAAGAAGGGCAAGAAGAAGTCCGAAGAGGAAAAGCCCAAGAAGAAGGGCAAGAAGAAGTCCGGTGAGGAAAAGCCCAAGAAGAAGGGCAAGAAGAAGCGGGGTTTCACCATAGAGAGCGAGGAGGACGAGGGTGCCGTAAGATCGAGCTATCATCCCATCAACCTGGATGAGGATGAGGAGGAGATCTTCGTCGTTGGTGGCGGTGCCAAGAAGAGGAGAAAAGAGGAGTACGAGGACGAGTACGAAGAGGAGGAAGAGGAAGAAGAGGAGGATGAGTACGAAGAGGAGGAAGAGGAGGAAGAGGAGGATGAGTACGAAGAGGAGGAAGAGGAAGAAGAGGAGGACGAGTACGAAGAGGAGGAAGAGGAAGAAGAGGAGGATGAGTACGAAGAGGAGGAAGAGGAAGAAGAGGAGGATGAGTACGAAGAGGAGGAAGAGGAAGAAGAGGAGGACGAGTACGAAGAGGAGGAAGAGGAAGAGGAAGAGGAGGCCCTTGAGATCCCCTGCAAGTGCGGGAATATCATAAGAATAACCTCCGATAAGAGGCCCTACAGGTTCAAATGCCCGGAATGCGGCAGAAAGGGGGTCATAAGGGAAGAACCCATAGAAGAGGAGGAAGAGGAGGAGGAAGAGGAGGAGTACGAGGAGGAGGAAGAAGAGGAGGACGAGTACGAAGAGGAGGACGAGTACGAAGAGGAGGAAGAGGAAGAAGAGGAGGAGGAAGAGAGACCTCGAAGAAGGAAGAAGGCACCCCGGAAGAAAAAGAAGAGACCAAAGTATGAGGAGGAGCGCCCCAAGAGGAAGAAGAAGAAGCACAGGCACGAGGAGGAGGAGCGCCCCCGCCGACATAAGAAAAAAAAACATTAGATAAAAGACCCAAGATAAAAACGGTCAAATGCTGGAACTGCAGGGAGAGGATTCCGGAGGATTCCAGGAGGTGCCCCCATTGTGGGTCATCGCAGAACATAATCGGTTCCAGCGATGAGGAGATAACTTTCCACAGGCCCGAGGATGCCGGTATGGAAAGCGAGGTTTCCTATGAGAACATGTTCATGAAGGGAGAATCCAGCTCTTCAAAGGACGCGGAGAGATGTCCTGTCTGTTTTTCGGAGATGAAATACAAAGAGAAGGTGAACAGCTGGTTCTGTCCCAGGTGCAAGCAGTTCTTCTAGCAGAGGATGAGGGACAATCGGTACAACAGGTAGGCAGCAGTGGCACCGGAGACAATGCCGGCAAGACCCCCGGTCAAGGAGCGCCGGAGGTTGGTTGACCTGGTAAGACCGAGATATTGGGCGGTTCCGTCAAGGGACAGGGGCACCCAGGATACCATGAAAAGTATCAATACAATCCAGCTTTGCGGGTCTAATAGCACGGCCAAAGGTATCCCCGTAAGCAATCCCATCAGGAGGGTGATGTAGAAGGACAGGCATCTGGAACAGAGCGGAAGAGGTTTGCCCCTGAACCAGAAGCACCTCTCCGGGTCACCATGACAGTGAAAGAGGGTTCTGAACACCCAATGCCTGTCGTCCACATATTCTCTGCCCATTGAAGAGGGGGTCAGCTCTGACCTTTTCGGGATCGTTCTTTCCTTTTCCGGTCCGCTGTTCAACACCTGAGATATCCCCGGCATATGTCATGTATAAGCACATCGGGATTGTTAATCCCTTCACTCCTCGTCGATCTCCCTGCTTCTCTCTTCGATGTCATCCCCGGTCAGCTCTCTCAGTGCCAGCTGCCCCTCCTCCATGTCCATGGCCTTCCTTCTTGTTAATACCAGCAAGGCAACGATCAGAGCGCAAGCAATAACGACGGCCACGATCACGTAAACAGCAACGGCCCCTGCCTTGTCGTCGTCATCGGATGAACCTCCCCCGCCGTCCTGTCTGAGTGGTTTCACCGTTATGTTCACACTGGTGCTTATGTTGTACTCCCCATCGTCAACCCTTAGGGTTATCTCGTGAGCGCCCGTGGAGAGGTACACGGTCTTTAATTTCCCCTCCCCCATGAAACCGTCCCGACCCGAATACCAGGTGAAGTGAAGACCTTCGAAAGGTCCCTCACCGTCATCGGATGATGCGCTCCCGTCGAGGGTCACGGGCCACCCTTCGGTCAGGTTCTGTCCTTCCACGGGTGATGAAATCACGGGTATCGGAGGTCCGTTTACAACCTCATCCTCGACCCTGAACCTGAATTCGGGGGAAGTGCGGGAGTTTGAAACCATATCGTAGGCCATGAACTGTACACCCACCCACCCTGAGGAGAGGAATGCAAGCGCTGTCACCTCCATCTCCTCTTGGGAGCCGTTGTGGTTCATGTTGGACCAGCCGCTCCAGACACCTTCCCCGTACCTGAACCTGTATCGGCATCTGTCCCCCTCAACGCCGGATCCCCCAATATCGGAAACCTTTGCGGTCAGCCGGACCGGCCCCGATAGAGCGGGGATTTTCCTGTCCGGCTCCAGCAATTCGATCTCGGGCGGTACCTGATCCACCTCCACCTGGACCTCACCGGAGGTTCCCCTGTTGCCTGCAAGGTCGTCCGCTCTCCACTGGACCACTCCGGACCAACCGGTGGAGAGGGCGACCTTCGAGTAAAAGCCGATCGTATGGTTCCCATCGGAAAGGGCGTCTGCGACCTCGAAACCGGTATTGAACCAGTCGGAGTATGTAGTGTCCTCATCCGCCCTGGTCCTGTAGGAGAGCGATCCCTGGTCGATACCTGAGCCGTTCAGTCCTGAAAAGGGCGGGTCGGTGACCCGAAGCTGGAAAGTGGGCATGGTCCCGTTCACCCATCTGGATACTCCCGTAGTGTCAAACACCGGCAGGGCATCATCGATCCCGAACACCAGGGACCTGTGATCGGAAGACCTGCCCACCCAGTCAACCGACCATATCTCGAGCTTCACGGGGTTGACGGATGAGGTGACGGATGTCCGGTTCACCGCGTGGTAGAGCATCCCCGCGGGTATGGGGACGAGAACGCCCGTATCATCCGTCCATCTCAACTTGAGCGTGGAGACGTTCCCCGCCTGCTTGTAGTATATTACGATGGGCACCGGTTCTCCCTCGGTCAGATCGATCCTGGTGTAGGAGCCGAACCTGTCCAGTTCGGTCCAGTCGTAGAGCATTTCCCCCCCGAGGCCGATCATGACGGAACCGGTACCCTCCACCGAGAACCGGTGCTCCCCTGTACGGTTGGGTCGGAGGTACCCATGCCACCTGGCCGAATAATCGAATGGGGGTATCTTTCTGGGGTCCGGGCCCCAGACCCCCCACTCGAATGAGATGGTCGGGTCCACCCTTTCGAGTCCGACGACCTCGAACCTGTCATCTACGTAGTAGGTGCCGTAGAGGCCTCCTGGTGAGATCGCGGTACTCGGCCCATCGTCGTTAATCTTAATCATGTATTCCTTAACTCCCGATTCACCGCTGTCCATGGATGGTCCCATTCCCCCGGCCCAGTCAATATCCATGCTGTACCGCTTTTGGCCGGGTCCCTGTGAATGGGAGAAATTGTATACGTTTATGCCACCGGGGGATGAGGGTGGATCCAGGTCCGATCTCATGGAGATGAGTATTGGGTCCCCTGACCGGGGAATGAACTGAGGCGGGAGCCCCTCCGGTGGATCACCGATCACGAGGTCGGGTGATATCCCCAGCACCATGGACCTTCTCTTCGGGACCAGGTCACCGAGGGTCCAGTTCGCACCTGTCCAGTGGGTCCTGTCCATCTCGATACCGTCCATATACATCACGATATCGGCAACACCCTCACCCACATGTCTGCCCGGGAATCCGCGGTAGTGGATGTCGGGTCCCGACACCACTAGCGTCTGTCCAGGCCTGAGCCATTCCATTTTGGAAAGCATCTCCCTGCCATCCACGCTGAGCAGGGTCTTGCCGGTGAGCCCTATGTCCTTGAGCACGGTGATCCTTGAACGGAACATCCTCTGCATCCAGTACCTGTGGCCGTTGAAGAGGGAGACCTCTATGTCTACAGGCCCGTTCATGGGCACGTACCAATCAAACGACAGGTTGAAACTAAGCAAACCGTCCATTCCGTTGCTGTCGAAACCGACGGATGCGCTGTCTATCCCTACGGTGGAATAACGGTCGTTCCTCAGCTGGATATCCGTACCGTTCACCTCTACGAGTAAATTCTCCCCTCCCGGGTCGATACGTATCCTGGCCTTCTCCACGATGGCCGCATCCACCGCATGATGGAAATGCGCCCTGACATTGAACTCACCACCCCCGGCAAATACCGTATCTCCGGAGGCACCGGCCCCGCTTATATCCAATTCCCCTACGGTTAGTTTGGACCCGATCATCAGATAGGCCTCCCCTGCGGACTTCCGCCCGTTGTTTTCACAATCGCCGTGAGGCACCCCGAACAGCAGGTCCTTTGCACCGTCCCCGTTGACATCTCCAATGGCGATCGAATAGCCGAATGCATCCTCCTGGTCGTTGCCCTGTATGGAGAATGCGTTGGCCGGGTAGGTGATGATGTGTACCTTGTTCGAGCTCTGGAGGTAGTAATCCAGGTCGTATATGAGAACGGCACCGCATTCCACCCTGTTCGGGTCGCTGTCGTCGATGGGGTTCTTCATATATATACCGATAACGAGTTCATCGTACCCGTCGCCGTTGAGGTCGCCCACATTGAAGTTGGATCCCAACTTATCCCCGTAGTTCCGTGGAGGGGTCGGATCCTCCCCCTCGTTGCCCATTATTAGCCTGTCCGCAATGTTCTCCCCGTTGGCCGTTGCCGGGAAGGTGTTACTGGCATCCCCGAAGCAGAGCAGTATCTCCCCGCAGTTCTCCATATCCTCCGTTATCCCGTCGGCCCCCGGTGCCCCAATAAAGATATCCTCTTTTCCGTCGTGGTTCACATCGTATAAAAGTACCTGGGATCCCAAGAGGTCCTTCGTGTTTGTGCCGTTAATGACCGCATTGGCCTCGGAGGCGCCTATGCTGCGGTTCCTCAACGTTGTGAGGTTGAAGAACAGGAAGGCCGCGCCCACATCCTGCCGACCCCTGTCCTGATCGTCCGACTGGGGGGCACCCACGACAAGGTCCAGATACGAGTCCCCGTCGATATCCCCCACATCCAATGACTGGCCGAAGGCCTCCTCGGCCACATGTGAAATGCTAGATGTATCCGTGTCCCATTGATCGTATCCGTGATAGGGGGGTTCCATTCGGTACTCCTTCTCCCTTACACCACCCCCCCAGAGGATATTTACGTATCCCGAGATAGGAACGGACAGGATGAGGTCATCTATACCGTCACCATCGAGGTCCCTGACTAAAAAGCGATAACCGAATTTCACGTCTAACTGCTCCTTTTCGGTTAAATGATAATATTTCCCATCCTCCTCGAACAGCAGCCCCCTGTTCAGGAAGGAATTGGGTATCTGGGTGATGTTGGGGTAGCAGTCGGGCCCTATGAAATGGATCACCTTTGGGAATCCTTCCTCCCTTCCCCAGATGATGTCGATCCTTCCGGCATCGAACGGTGTCTCGGACCCCACTACTATGTCCAGATAGCCGTCATCATCGAGATCGCCCGAATCGATCCATCTGCCCAGAAAATCCTTTGCCGAGGGCAGTATCTCATCGGGCTCGAACTCGTGGGGATCCCACCACCAGGTCGTGTGCCCCTCGATGATGAGATCGGGATCCTGCTCCATCACATCGTGGACGGAGGGTCCCCAATCGGCGGAGCCGTACCAGAAATAGACCTGCCCCTCCGTGGAGAAATTGTAGTACCCGGTCATGTACGGTGCGGCGATGCCGACATCGTCGAACCCGTCTCCGTTGAGGTCTCCTATCCATACGTGGTCACCGAACCGGCTTCCCGGCGGGGGTGCCTGAGGCCCCCAGAAAGAGGATGTCGCCGCATCGGCTATGTCCACTATTCCGGAGAGGGATGTGATATTGTATTCCACCCCCCGACCCACGTGGGGCAAACCTTCCGTTAACCGGATCGGAGAAGCAGAGATCGAAAAAAGGGGCAGTACCATGATCAGAGAAAGCAAAACGGATACTTTCATGCGTTCTAGTTTTCTTCCGGTCCCAATCATATCAGAACACCCGGGTTTAAATCACGTTACAGTGTAATTAATATACTTATTGGATTACTATTAGTAACATCCCGAATTGACCGACCCCGATCGAAAACGGGGTACTCCGAGGACCCCCACTGCGCTGTGATCGAAGGGCCCAGCAATCCACCAGTGCCCCAAAATATATTTATATGCAATTAAAACTGGAACATACTACATATGCACAGGCGCGGAACATCACCTCGTTCCCTACGCTCGGTCACTTCCGGGCATTGGTTGCAGGGGTTGGGGGGCTGTTCGAAGTTGAAAGGAGGAGATGGTTTGTCCAGAGGGACATATGTATTATTGACAGCGGCACTAACCCTGATTCTGGCGGCACCACTGTTCTATCCGGACAGAGATGTCGTCGTCGAGGGGGTGGAAGGGGACGATTCGATATTTCGACTGGGTATCAAGGACGACTGGCAGATATGGGGAGGGCCCGGGGAGGTTGGATTCGGAAAGAGCATGGCAACGGGCGACCTCGACAATGACGGGAAAGATGACCTGATAGTTGGTCTGCCGGATTCCGAGCTGGGGGAGGGGGGAGGCATGGCCCTTATCTATTTCGCACGCAGCATGGACGACCTTTTCCCCCTGTGGGGCCCAGAGGATGCGGACGTGATAGTGTATGGTGAGGACAGGGATGACCATTTCGGACATTCGGTGCTCGCGGAGGACCTGAACGGGGACGGATGGGAGGACCTGATAATCTCGGCACCTTTCGCAGATGGCCCCGCTGACGACAGGCGGGACTGCGGGGAGGTATATGTCCTGAACGGAAGGACCAGGCTCTCATTCGGTATTACGATGGATGTGGGGGAGGACACCCTCGATGGCCATATATCCGGGAGGGACACGGCCGACCACCTTGGAATGAAGCTTCTAGCGGGGAAGCTCGATCAGGACGGGATATCGGACCTGGTCATACTCAACGAGGGTGCGGGTGGTAGTGATGATGGCGGAGCATCCGGTGATAACAACAACATAGGCTCATGGGAGGTGGAGGTGATAGCGGGTAACTCAAGCGATCTGGGTAACGTCGACCTTTCCGTAAACGCTCCACTGACGAGGTTCTATGGCTCCCTTACCCTGCAGGCGCCTCTGAACGGTGGAGCGGCAAAGCACGTGGGTGAGGGTTTGGCGGTAGGGGACCATAACGGCGATGGTTACGACGATCTCGCCATGACGTTTCTCTCCGAAACGGAAGGAGCAGTCTGCCTCTATCTCGGTGGGCCGGATTTCCCACCTTCAGGAAGCGGTGTGACCATCACCGTGCCCGATGATAGCGACCTCACAATCCTCCTTGGAGAGGACGGATCGGGGAAGAATTCCCTTGCCATGGGTGATATCGACGGCGATGACGACGACGAGATTCTCGTGGGGATGACCGGTGCACCCGGGTTCGATGAATGGCGTTACGGTGCGGGCCAGGTGGACATGTACCTGGGCAGCGATTTCACATCTCCGGTCGAACACAACAGAGATGATGCCAACTGGACCCTGTTCGGGGAGGACTCCTCGGACGGATTGGGGTATTCGCTGCTCTTCCTTGACAACGATGGCGACTCAATGGATGAGATATTCGTCGGAACCCCCTTATCGGACGGCTACAGGAACCAGTATGACAACTCCGGCGAGGGATACGGTTTCGATATCGAGGGACCCGTACCCAGGCATTCGAACGTGACCGGAGCTGTCTTGAAGATCATGGGCGGGGGGCCGGGCTGGTCGTCGTTCACCGCCATTGGCTCCATGGACATGGATATGGACGGAACAGAGGACCTGCTGATATCCTCGCCCGGTGCGAGTTCCGATGTCTCCTGGGGTGCGAACGGGCTTATCAGCGTTCTAATGGGGAACCCGGTATGGGAGGGCAGGTTCTACGGAAACAGCGGCCTTTCGGGTTTCGGTTCGGTGGTGAAGACACACGATATCGATGAGGACGGGTATATCGACATCATGATAAGCGCCCCCAAGGAGGGTTTCGATAATTCGGGAAAGGTATATCTCTACTTCGGGGACGAGGAGGGGTTTTCCGGTTATTACTTCGCAGAGGAATCTGCCGATGTCGTATACAACCATGAGAGGGATGATCAATATCTGGGGGGGGACTTAGCTTTCGGGGACCTGAACGACGATGGCAGACAGGATATCCTTATCTCATCCCCCATGTACTACACATGGCCTGGCGAGGGGGGATATGGCGTAAATGCCGGTGTCACCTGGTTCGTATGGGGAGATACTAGAGAGAATCTGACCTCCGAAAGGAACGTGGAGCTGGCGGTAGGGGCCAACGATTTCATCAGGGGAGAGAGGACCATCGAATCGGGCTCTTCCCTGGCGGTGGGGGACTTCAACGGTGACGGGGTTGACGACCTGGCCATCGGAGCACCCGCAGCGTCGGCGAGAAATAGGCACCACTGCGGCAGGGTCTTCATCTTCCTCGGCCCGATCACGTTCACAAGCGATTTCATGATGACCGCATGGGCCGATGTGATCATAGATGGTCACGATCAGAATGCGGCGATAGGGAGCGAGCTTTCCGTTGGGGACATTGATGGCGACGGACTATCGGAACTGGTGATCGGCGCTCCGAGGGACTCCCCCGGCTCGGTCAAAGGGGCGGGGGCAGTACATGTTCTGAAGGGTAGGGCTTCCTGGCCTGCGGAGATCGACCTGTACACGGAAAACAGGTTGAGGATCGATGGTGAGTGGCCCTATGACGCGTTGGGGCTCTCCACACATGTGGCCGATCTGGACTCCGACGGCCTTGATGACGTGATCATGGGCGCGCCCATATCCGGAGGTTACCAGAGGCAGGGCCACAACAGGGGAGCCGCCTATGTTCTGTTCGGCTCCCACCTCGGCAGCAGACTGGACGATAATGTAATAAGGCTCAGGGAGGGGGCCAATATCACCATCTACGGCTCCTCGGACGAGGAGCAGTTCGGATACTCCTTCTCAACAGGCCTCATCGACAATAACACCAGAAGGGACCTGATAGTCGGTGCCAAGGATTCGGTGAACCCGAACGTGGGCCTGCCCACGGGAAGGGCGTTCATCTTCTTCACCCTGGATGATATGCAGGACCTTGTCATGACCTCATCCTCCCTGGCTTTCCTGGCCACATCGGACGAGGATGACCTGACAGGCTATGACATTGCCTGCGGGGATATGAACAACGATGGTCTGGACGACCTGCTCATAGGTGCCCCGGGCAACGACCCGGAGGGTTCCGATGCTCCCAGGGGCGCGGTGTTCCTGTGGATATCGAAGGATCTCTTCTTCTCCGATTTCAAGGCCTTCAGGCTGAGTATACTCGAACCCGACATGGTCGGATCGGGGACCAGGTATTCGCCGTATATATGTCCGGGGGCGGGACCGTATGATTTCCTGGTGGGCTCGAGGTCCACCAACGGCGTCGACCTGATAGAAGGGATCTCCCTGGTATTTCGCATGCAGGACGGGTCCGGTGAGGTCGAGTTCTCCTATGACCCGTCATCGGATGGGTTCTCGAAGGACTCCGTTGGTGTGTTCGATGGGAGGGTATCGCTTTTGACCGAACAGAGCACCTCCTGGACCGAGGGTTTGGACGTGAGATATGCATCCTTCAAGCTGGATTTCGACTGGGACTGCCCCAGGCCCGATATGGTCCTGACAAGGTTGGACCACGGTTCCGGTTACAACATGAACTTCGATTCGACCACGTTCGGCATAGACCGGGAAGTCTCATTTTACGAGGATACCATCGATGTGACGGACGGGGAGGGTTGGTTGAACGGGACCTCCGTGTTCTCGGTAGTGAATGTGACGCTATTACACGGCATGACAGGAAGACCGATATCGACAGGTGACCTTGAAAATATCCGATTGGGGCTGTTCAGACCAGACGGATTGCTCATAAGAAATGGGACCCTGGAGGGTGAAAGGATACATTTCATCAACGCCACACCCGGCCAGTACATCTCCGGGAGGCAGTTGGGTTTCTACATAGGAGCAACGGCCATCCCGGAGGGTGCTGTCTGGAGGGGCAACCTCTCGATCCCGCTGGATGTGGATTCCAGGGCCCCGGGCCTGGTCTCCTCTTTCAGGGTGTATCCGGACGGGGATATGCAGGAACCCGGTTACGTGGACGACGATCCCCTTGTCGAGGTCCGCTGGGAGGAGCTACCGGACATAGGTGACTCGGGCATAGACAGGAACGAACTTACCATCCTCTTTTCCAACGGGACCGTCCATTCGGTCCTCGATGATGTGCACCCGGGAGACCATATGGTCCTACCCGAGGGCGATATCAACCTCTCCATCAGGTCCATAGACAACGCACGTAACATAGGGCCCTCAATAGAATGGAGGATCACCATCGACCAGACGGCTCCGACCCTGTTGAACTTCAATCCCTCATCGGGTTCCTGGATAAGCGAGGAGAACCTGGATGCATACATCGAGGTGAAAGATGAAGGATCGGGTGTGGATCCCGAGAGCGCAATGTACCGAATATACAGGTCCGATGCGTTGGAGCTGACCAACTGGAAACCCGCCATAGGAGTCCAGAACATAGGCGGTACCCAGATGCTCTATGCGCAGCCCAACCTGCCGGAGGGAAGGGGGCATTATGTGCAGTGGAGCGTGAGCGACAAAGCCGGGCAGCAGACCCTCTCCGATGTTGTCTATTACAATGTGGACAGGACCCCCCCCTCCATCGAGGTGGACTCGACGGAAACGTTCTACGACAGGTCGGAGATAGAACTCAGCTGCATTATGGAGGACCCCCTGTCGGGGATCGACCTTGATACTGTGTCGTACAGGGTGGGAAGGACCCAGGGTTTCTGGGACCTTCCCTGGGAGGGGGCTGGCCTGTCCGGGGCCGGTGCTGTTGCCTACCCGAGAGTTACGGTATTTCCTTCCTTCACCGGGTACGGATACATACAATGGAGGGCAACGGACATGGCAGAGAACCTGGCCGAGACAGGTTTACGCACGATATATGTGGATTCGATCCTACCCGAATTCACGACGTTCGAGCCCAATTCCTCATCTGTCCAGACGAAGAGGTCGGTGCAGGTATCCGTTTTCGTCCTTGAGGGTGAATCGGGAATAGGCCCCAACGATATCGAGGTTTCCTATTCCACCATTTCCGGTTGGGTCCAGTACGGCGTCGGGGGATACTCCCCGTGGATGGAATTGGATTCCGTTGAGGAGGCGGAGCTGGGTCTTTTCAAAGGGACCGTTCAACTTCTTCTGGACGAGGGTCCCTTCAATCTGGTCAGGTTCAGGGTCCGCGACCAGGCGGGGAACGGATGGGTCGTCTCCTCGCCTCAGACCGTCAGGGTGGAACTGAAAAGGGAAAACCTGCCACCGATACCCGTTATGGTGGTCATCCCCAACCTTGATGTCCTCGATTCGGGCACCGTGATAACCCTGGACGGCTCCAATTCAAGGGATCCGGAGGGATTGAACCTCACCTACAGATGGTATTCCGACCTGGAGAACTATCCTGGAAACCAGCTTCTGGGAGAGGGGGAAAGATTGGATGTTCAGCTTGACGAGGTTGGGGTCCACCACCTGTGGCTGGAGGTCTCGGACGGTAGAGCTTCGGTCTCCTCGGAGCAGACGAGCATCAGGGTAAGGCAGGTGGTGGAGGAGGAAGATGAGGAGGGCTCCTCATCCGAGGAGGGTCTGGGCATGTGCGACATCATCCCCATCATGGCCCTCGTCCTCATAATCGGAGGGCTGATAGGTTCTATCATTGCACTGTTCGTGGTAAAGAGGCTGGAGCAGAGGAGGGAGGGCCCCGTCCTGCTGTCGCCCGGAGATGAGGGGTATCCGACCGTCGAGACGGAATACATACCACCAGAATGCCCCTACTGCGGAAGCGAGGTGAGGCCCACCGACACCTACTGCATGGAGTGCGGAGCGGCTTTCACGGACGAGGACATGGAGACGATCAGGGGTGCGGAACCCCCCAGTGGAAAAAGGTCCAGAAGGTCCAAGTTGGAGAAGGGCTCCACCGAGCCGATGATACTTCCGCCCATACTCGAGGAGAGGTCGGAGGAGGACATGGAGGACATAGATGACATATTCATGGTGGATAGGTCCCGTACCGGGGCACCCGGGGACGAGGTTGTGGAGTTGGAGGAGGAACCCGTCGAGTTCGAGGAGGAGCCCGAGCCCCCCGAACTGGAGGACATCGTGGAGGTGGAGGAACTGGACGATGAGGAACTGGATTGGGAGGTGGAGCCATGAAGTTCGATTCGGCCGTGCTGAGGACCGCACTTGTCTGCCTGATCCTGGCTGTGGCAGGGAACCACCTGCTGATTAGCGGCCCGGATGTCGAGGGGTCCATAGCGTTCCAGCTGGACATACCAATAGACCAGGACACGACCGCTACCGCCCACCATTCCCCGGACATAGAAACCTACGAGAACGATGTTTACATAGTGTGGCATGACGACAGGAACGGTACCGACGATATATTCTTCAGGGCCTCCAAAGACGGAGGGACCACCTTCGGTCCGGAGGTGAGGGTTGACGATACGCTGCGGAACGATGTCGCATGGGACGATCAATCCCAGCAGAGGAGGCCGAGGTTGACCGTCGCGGAAAACGGCACCATCTACGTTGTCTGGGAGGACGACAGGGAAGGTAAGGACCTGATCCACATGGCGACCTCCACGGACGGTGGTGAGACGTTCTCCACCAATTTCATGCTCGATTGGTCGCTGGACGGCCTGCAGACGAACCCGGCCATCACGTGTTCGGACGACGGCGTCGTCTACGTTGTCTGGGAGGACAACCGGAACCGGGTCGATGTACATCAGATCTATATGTCCTATCTGCTCGAAGGGGCCCTTTTCACCTCGGGTGTCAGGGTATCCGACACTGACCTTCAGTACGACTGCAGGCATCCTGCAGTGGCTGCCTCCTCGGATGGCCGCGTACATGTCGCCTGGGAGGACGACAGGACCTGGGATGTTGACATATACATGGCCTCCTCCGAAGACGGAGGGGTCTCCTTCAGCGAATCCGTTAGGGTCAATGTCGACCCGACCAGCAGCGACCAGGGCGAGGTCGATGTCGCCGCCAACGATGACAAAGTGGTGGCGGTATGGAGGGAGACCAAGATGGGCTCCGCCGACATCTACATGGCGGTGTCTCTGGACAACGGAACATCGTTCGGCACCAACACGCTTGTCAACAAGGAGGCGAACCTTGGGGCCCAGATCGAGCCCGTGATAGACATGGACGGATACGGCAACATGATGATCGTCTGGTCCAATTCGTCCGGTACGGCGGATATCGAGATGAAATCCTACTACGCCAACGGCACCGACGACGGCGTATACAAGGTGAACGATCCGGTCCCATCCACCACCCAGGACCAGCCGAGGGCGGTGCTGTCATCCACCGGCGTGGGCCACGTGGTCTGGAGGGACAACAGGGACAGCGGGGTCAAGCACATATACTACACCAAGAACGAGACCTTCGGTGAGACCGGCAAGGCACCAGTACTCTCGAAAGAGAAGGTCTCACCGGAGCTCGGTGCTGCGGGGGATACCTTCACATTTACCGTGAAATACGAGGACGAGGAGGGGGAGGCACCGGACAAGGGGTACCCCAAACTGCATCTGAAATACCGCATAGTCGGGGGATTGATGTTCGACTATCCCGGGTCCCCCTTCGAGATGAGCATGAGGATGGTGCCGCCCCCCGGTGAGGAGAAGCCCGACATGGACTTCAGGAACGGGGAGTATTACATACAGAAAGTGGTGATAGACAGGGATGTGGACCTCTATTACTACATATCGGCGGTTGCCGAGGACGGGAACCAGACGATGGTCAACACGACCATGCACCACCTGCCCGTTGTGGACGGGGAACCCCCCACCTTCAAGCTGGTCGCACCACAGCCCGAGGAATGGTCCGTGGACTATTTCGTGACCTGCACGGTAGATATCAACGATACCGAATCCGGCGTGGACCCCTGGTCCGTGGCGTACAAACTGTATCAACCCCAGACGAACGAGTGGAGCAAGTGGTACACCAAGGGTTCCTTCGAGCAGCTGCCTGACGGGTCACTTCGCTTTTCGACCGATGTCTCGCTACAGGAGGGCCAGGGGAATCTGATACTCTTCAGGGCAAAGGACAAACTGGGGAACGGCGGGGAGGACGACGATTTTGCCTATTCTGACCCCTACACCATCTGGGTGGACCCACGCGGTCCGGAGATATATGAGGTCAAACCACTTTCTGGATCGGTCTTCAAGGATACCGATGTGGAATTCACCGCAAAGCTCAGGGACGCCGGGGCGGGTTTGGACCCGGATTCCGTAATGTTCTCGTATTCCATCGACGGGATCTCCGGTTTCGGGGACTGGATCAATGTCTCCAACATACCCGGATCAAAACTGGAGGAGGTAGAGGACCATTACGAACTCACCTTCAGACAGTACCTATCATGGGGGGACTTCAACTTCTTCAAGCTGAAGGCCAGAGACGTTCTCGGTAACGAGTACGAGACGGTCCCTGCCCAGGTGATCATAAGGCAGTCGATAGACGAGGTGGGAGACAGGCCGCCTGGCCCGGTGGGGTCCATACAGCCCAGGGTGACCGGCTCGGTGAGGCCGCATATAACCTGGTCCAGGTCGGTTGACCCCGACGGTGACCAGGTCAACTACTGGCTCAGGGTACACCTCTCCGAGAACGGTTCGATAGTCCAGGACTGGACCCTGATAACGGAGGGAACCTTCTGGGACCCCTCCCTGGACCAGACCTTTCAGGTGGGTGCCGAATACGTGGTTACCGTTGTCCCTACCGCAAGGGGGAAGAACGGCACCGCTACCAACTCCACCCTGAAGGTCTCCTTCGATGCCAACAGGCCTCCCCTGCCGGTCGAGGGGATGGAGCCCGGTGCGACGGGTGACACGAGTCCTCTGATAACCTGGCAGCCCTCCTCGGACCCGGAAGGGGACCTTGTATACTACTTCATCAGGATAAGGAGATGGATGGATGTGAGGGACATAGTGCCCTGGACCTCGGTTCTTGATGACACGAGGTATCTCGTGACTAAGGTCCTCGTAGTCGGGATATACGAGGTGGAGATCATGTGCTCGGACGGGAAGGATTTCTCGCCGATCTCGACCTTCTCGATGTCGGTGGGCGTTTTCGATCCCCAGATCAGGACCAAGGGCACGACACTGGTGATACCCCAGGGAAGCTCGGCCAGTCTGAACCTGACAATAACCAACCTTGGTTACATGCCGGACACTATAGGGTTGTCCCTCTCCGGGGAGGCTGAAAAAATGGAGGACCTCGAGATATATCTGAGCAGGGACGAGGTGGAGCTCTATTCCGGCTCCTCCATAAATTCCACATTGACCGTCTCCGCAGCGGATTACTCGGTCCCGGGCATCTACATGCTGAACGTCACCGCAACCTCCGCCGACGGCGTCTCCTTCGACACCCAGGCGATAGTCGTCCGTGTGATCGATCCCGACGACATCTCCCAGGACGGCGGCGGCACAACCAGCGAGCCGGATGAGGGAACCGACACAGGACTCATTATCCTTCTTCTGCTCATAGCCGTTGTGATCATAGTACTGATCGCCCTTGGATACGGATACTGGAGGGTGGACAGGAGGATAAGGGAGGAGCAGGTCGAGGTGGTAAAGGATAAGAAAAAGGGCATGGAGGCTCCCGAGTCCAGGTCCACCCTGGAGGGTGAAAAGGAGAAGAAGAAGCTGAAGGGCAGATCCGGAAAGAAGAAGTCCCGTGACCTCCCTCCCGCCAAAAGGTCAAAAGTGGAAAAGGATGAGGAGGATTAGCCCCTTCCCGGGATCCAGGACCCTGAGGCCGGATTACAGCCGTAAATCGCCCGTACGCACCTGTTGAAGCATCACTTCGAGCCCTACTTGAAGGAGCGGGAGTGCGGGAAAATTACATAACAGTCCTGGTCCGTACTCCCCTTGAATAATTCGGAGGGGTCCAGTTGTTCCGTCTGAAGGCATGGGTATTGACGATCGTTTTTTTACTCGTGGGCATCCTGTGTGTCCTCGAGGTCGATGTGGTACACGGTGCGGGTGCACCCCAGGTGACGGTGCAGCTTTCAAAGAGCAACATCACGATAACGGACCCCCGGATCGAGGAGGAATACGAGGTATACGGGGTGATGACGCTCCAGGAACCCATCGAGGAGGACTACCGATCCGTCAGGGTGGAGCTGTGGCTAGAACCCGAGGACCCCGATGCCGACCTCAGCTGGTGGATAGAACCTGCCGAGTTCATTTTCGATGAGGGGACTACGCAACATGATTTCAACATCACCATCTGGCCCCATGCAGGGCTTGAGGCCGGGGAGATGGATGTGGCGATCTACTATCGGTACAGCTACGAGCCCGTGGGCCTTTCCGGGAGCAGCTCTCCCACATCGATATTGCTTGAAGTGGGCGAGTACAGGGGTGCCCATTTCACGGTCGACGGATGGCCTTACAGTATTACAGAAGGATATGACACGGATGTGTTATTGACCCTCATTAATGACGGAAATATCGGCTTGAGTCTGGAACATATGTTTGAGGTGATAGAGGGCGGTTACTATGTTGAGTTCGATCCATGGTACGTGATGGAGTACCTTGAGCCATTTTCTTCATTTGAGACATATATCACCCTATCATGCCCGGACCTGGACAGGGACACCACCGTGAAGTACGAGGGGGTCCTGACCGACTCGTACGGGGAGGAGTACGACAGGCAGGAGTTCGAGATAGAACTCTACGACAACCCGAATCCGGGGGGCCACGAGGAGGCATATATAGATATCACCATTTCGGAAGCCTATTATTTCGTATGGGTTGAAGGGGATTCAATGGGTATTGAGATCCGGGTAAAGGGTTCGACGAATGGATGCGATGCACTGTATGTGGGTGTGATACCACGTGAGATGTACGAATCCCAGTGGTGGGACATATATTATCTCGATCGTGAGGAGTACTCAAGTAATTCTAACTACTCTGAAGAAGGGGTGTACGTTTCAGTGTGGGAATACTACAAGGACACTTCACAGGAAGGTGATTGGTCATCCTTTGACAGTTTCGGACAGGTGAGTTACACCGGTTCGGGAGAGGATGCCGAGGAGATATCAAGGGAGCTTTCGGAGATGGTGGGTGAGGAATGGGTCACGATAGCAAGGGCACTGCCGGATGAGGATGATCAAAATCTCTACAGCCAGGTCACGGAATCAGTGTTCGTGGAGTGGGGCACCCCCAGAGATATTGAAGATGAGGAGGATGAGGGGACCCCCGGAGAACGGCAGGAGATGAAAGGGGAAGATGAAGAGGGCGGGATCGACACCGTTCTTGTGGCCATCATCGCTGTCGTGTTTTTGATCGGGGTTATATTGGTCCTGTTCATCGTGTTCAAGAACCCGAGGAACCTGATCGATAGGATGGGCTGATGGACAAGTAATTGCGTTCACATTTTTGAGTATCGAATATTGGGCTCGATAGGCCCTTTTCATTGTTCGGAACCCCGGTGGCAATATGGTACATTATCTTTGACACCCATTGGGTTTTGATGTTATCAGGTTCAAAATTTATATCGGTGCCCAGGTATCAAAGGCCTGCATGATCGAGGTGCCCCTTTACAGGCAGACGTTCGGTTTTTCCTGCGGGCCCGCGGCTCTCATGATGGTGATGGGGAGGATCGAACCGACCTTTGAACTCGACAGGTCAACCGAGACAGATATCTGGAGGGATGCGACCCTGTTCGAATCAAGGGCCACCTCCGCATACGGTCTTGCCTTTGCTGCACTGAAGAGGGGGCGCCATGCCAGGGTGGCGGCAACCGACGATTCCATCGGATTTGACAGGACCCTGAAAGAGCACTTTACGGATATAAACAGTGAACTTATGGACACGCTCTATTCCATCACGGTAAAAGAGGCTCGGAGGATGGGGGTTCAGGAGATAATAGGTGACAGAACAGACGGTGGTGATAAGGAGCCTGCATCCGGTACCGGAACCGGGGGATGCGGCGAGGAAGAATGCCTTGAACATATACGTATCGAACTCTCCAGAGGCATCTCTCCCATTGTACTGGTTGGGACCTCCTTAATGGGGGAGGCGCTGTCCATCCCACATTGGGTGGTGGTTTTAGGGGTGAATGATCACATTCACCTGGCGAACCCCGAATCGGGACGTATCGAGAGGTTCCCCCTTAAGGACTTTGAACAGGCCCTGGGATACGACGGGTACAGGGCCGTGGTATCCGTCTGGTGACGCCTCCCATTTCAGGGGCCAAATAGATTACAACATATGCAATAAAGGTGCAAGGTGGTTAATTGAGACAGGATATCAGGGTCCTCGAACCGGAATATCTGGACGAGGGGGACGGTGCAAAAGCCTACAGGCTGCTGCCGAACGAGGGGGAGCACCTCGATCCATTTGTATTATTCGATGAGTACCTCATCACACCGGATGCGAGTTTTCCGATGCACCCCCATGGGGGTTTCGAAGGCTTCCAGTTCCTGATGGAGGGGTCCACGGAATACAGTGACAACAGGGGTAACACAGGGTTGATCAGGGCAGGCTGGGCGAGGAGGTTCGTCCCAGCCGATGGCTTCATGCATTCGGAGACCCCGCGCCATGACGGGACAACAAGGGGCTATCTTCTCTGGATAAAGCTCCCCGGGGACATCGAACCGGATGCGCCGCTCTTCAAAGAGACAGATCCTTCCGGGATTCCGTTGACGGACGATGGAAGGATCCTGATGAAAAGGGTCCTCGGCGAGGGGTCCGCCCTCGAGACCTTCACACCGGTTGTGATGGAGGTCCTGAAGACAAGGGAGGATGCGGTCTACGAAATAACAGTGGAGGGGGACCACAATGGTTTCATCTACGTATCCCAGGGCAAGGCCTCTGTCGGAGGGTTGGAAGTGTATGGTAAGAAGGGGGCCGTACTATCTCCGGGAACCTCCAGCCAACTTCAACTCGAGGCTGGGACCGAGATGGTTTTCGTGAAGGGAAAGAGGCTCGGGGAGGAGATAGTCCAGGAAGGACATTTTGTGAAATCCTGATCATAAAGAGCATGGCTTTCACAATATCCCGGTATTGTTCGAATGCCCTCTTGCTCTTTTACATGTGGACAGCATGGTGTGCCCTTTCTTCCCGATGAACTACATTTTCACAGGGCTGTAATATGTATCCCAAAGTCTGCACCACCGATCCCCCCAAGTTGTTGAATTCTATGTTCATCGCATATTAATTATTCCGCACGGTATTTGTTATTGATGAAAAGACCTGATAACGGGATCGTAGCGACACTGTCCATGAACGCTTTCATTCCTGCTTGTCCAGCTTCCTCATGATGAAAAAAGCGTAACCGTACTGGTCCCCGTACTCCCTCCATATCCTCAGCTCGTCTTCGACCATCTCCGAGATCGCCTTCGCTTCGGGATCTCCCTTGTGGATGTCCTTGAACCCTTTCAGGTTCTCTTCCAGCGGTAGGTAATAGTCCTCCGCCCAGACCTCCTGTGGCAGTAGGAAATGGGATACGAGTTCATATCCCGAGGATCCGATCACACGGAGCTTGTTGTCCAATGTGGATATCTCTGGGTACTCCGATTCCCAGAAACCCTTGACCTCCGGATGGGGCTCGTCCACCAGCCAGACGACATCGGTTACGGCTATAATGCCCCCCGCTCTTAGAAGTTCCCAAGCCTCCTCCAGCCCCTTCCTGAACCCGATTATGTATATCGCCCCTTCGGACCAGATCAGATCGAATTCCGGACCTTTATCGAATATCCTTTGAAGTTCCTTCATGTCCCCCTCGATCGGAAGGATCCTGTCTCCAACACCCCTGGACCTGGCTTTGTCCATCAGTTCCTCCAGGTAGGGTCCGTGAAAGTCCAGGGCAGTGATCATCCCATCCGTCCCCTCTGCGATAACAATGGTAGAAGCTCCGGTCCCGCACCCGATGTCCAGTATGCGCGGCTCTTTTGGCAACCCCTCTATCATGCCCAATGCCTTCTTCGTCATCTCATCGCTTCCGGGCCCCTGCCTGGGGAGGCCCGAGAACACCTCGAAGAAATAGCCATCCGTATCCTGGGACATGGGGACCTTGAGACCTATCTCTTGCAATAAGCTTTCCCTTGAAAGGTCTGGCGTCACCTGCTGTTTTCCCTCAGCTCCTTCCTCTTTATCTTTCCCGATATGGTCTTCGGAAGCTCCTTTACGTACTCCACCAATCTGGGGTACTTGTAGGGTGCCGTTGTCTTCTTGACATGCTCCTGGATGTCCTTTGTAAGTTCATCCGATGGCTTGTACCCTTTTGCCAGGATTATGTATGCTTTGACGAGGATCCCCCTCACTCCTTTCGGGTCGGGAGCTCCGACCACGGCGCACTCCGCCACCGCGGGGTGCTCCTGAAGTGCGGATTCCACCTCGAAGGGCCCTATCCTGTAGCCGGAGGATTTGATCACATCATCATCCCTGCCCACGAACCAGAAGTATCCGTCCTCGTCACGGTATGCCCGATCCCCGGTGAAGTAGAGGTCGTGGTGGAAGGCCTTTTTCATCTCCTCTTCATCCTTCCAGTACTCCTTCATGAGTCCCGGGGGCCTTTTATCCCCCAGGTAGATGGCGATGTTACCCTCCTCCCCGGCGGGAAGTTCATTTCCCTCGTCGTCCACTATCCTCACGTCGTGTCCGGGAGTGGGTTTACCCACCGATCCGTATTTTATGGGCATGAACGGGTAGTTGGAAAGGACGCAAACGGTCTCGGTCTGGCCGTAGAAATCGTATATGTCCAAATCGAATGTCTCCTTCCATACCTTGATCACTTCCGGGTTCAAGGGCTCACCCGCCGACATGCAGTGTCTCAGCTTCAGGTTGTATTTCGTGAGGTCCTGCTGTATAAGCATCCTGTAGACCGTCGGGGGTGAGCAGAAGGAGGTCACGCCGTGTCTCTCCATTGCCCTCAGCAGACCGTCCGGGTCGAACCTTCCGGGTGTCTCCCACTGTATTATCGCCGCACCCACGATCATCTGGCCGAACAGCTTGCCCCATGCCGCCTTTGCCCATCCCGTCTCGGATATCGTCCAGTGGAGGTCGCATGAGGTGAGGTTCTGGGCGAACCTGGCTGTCACATAATGCCCCAGCGGATATGAATGGGTGTGAAGGACCATCTTGGGATTCCCCGTTGTCCCGGATGTGAAGTATAAGAGCATGGGGTCGGTGGTCCTGGTCTTCTCGACCCTGCCCATGTCAAGCTCGCTGTCGACCTTGCTCATCTCATCCTTGTAGTAGAGCCACTCCATAACGGGGGCATCCACGACCATCTTGTGCTCGAGTGTGGGGCATTCGTCCACTATCCTCTCCACACGGCCTATGTGGTTCACATCGGTAATGACCATTTTGGCCTCCGCCCTGTTTATCCTGTATTTAATATCCTTCGAGGTGAGTAGCACCGTTCCCGGCATAGGTATGACCCCGATCTTGAACATGCCCAGGAGGACCACGTACCACTGCGGTATGGATTCGAGTATCACAAGGGCCCTGTCCCCCTTCTTCAGTCCCATATCCAATAGGACATTGGCGAACTTATCCGATAGGACCTTCAGGTCATAGAAAGTGTGATATGATGATTTCTCAGCGTCGGGGTGGATGGATACAAGGGCAAGCTTTGTCCTGTCCTTTGCCCACTCGTCCACCACGTCGAAACCGAAGTTGTAGTACTCGGGCACCTCCCATTTGAACTCCCTGTACAGCGTCTCGTAGTCCATCTTGTTCTCCGGATCGCAGCTTTGGTTCATCTTCCGTTTCCCTCCAGTTTTCTCCCCCGGCCCCCTGCCGACCAGACCTTATTATCTCGGGGTTCTCAGGTTCATCCATCTCCCAATCGGGCCCGAATAATTAATCTTTTCATGTGGGTATGGGGTAACTCTGTAGAAGCAAGGGTGGTTATTCCATTATGGCCTAACATATTAACCGGTATCGGTCCCCTTAACGAACACACCTTGTGCTGTCATCACGGCCCAGTATGAAGACGGTTGGATGAGATCATCTTTTTTTCTGGGGAGCCGGGATGTCCTGTTCAATTTTGCCAATTCTCCTTGCGAGGTCGATCAAGCCCTGAATATCCGTGGTGGCGTTTATCACAAGCTTTGCCCCGTCAGGTGAGCCGCCCCCGTGCATGCATCCGGGGACACCTGCTCCGAGGGTGAGCCATTCTATGAGGCGCGTGATCCTGGCCCTGGTCTCACCGTCGCAGTTGGCCTTGAGATATTTCTTCAACAGTTCACCGTATTTGGGATCGTTTATATCCTGGCAGGAGGGCAGGCATCCGGTCTCCCCTATGCCGCCTGCGATGTCCTGCGCTATCCGCTTGGTCTCATAGGGCAGTGTCGCGACGTGCACCTTGTTCACATTGGAGAGCTTGGCATCGGGGATCCAGGTTCCGGAAGGATGCTGTTTTCCAAGAACGGATGCGGCTATGCCCATACCGAAGGTTGTCTCGTTGTTCATGATCATCCTGTTGAGCTTGTCCCTGAATACCTTCTCGTTGAGCCCGTTCGCCCTTGCCATGAGCGCGGATGCGCCCACCATCAGGTCCCCCTGCCCCGCCACACAGCCCCCTATCGCGGACCTGTAGGGGGCAATGAAGTTCATCACGGCAGGCATGGTGTATTTGATCTCCCCCGCCATGAAGACCCTCTCCTTTGGTATGAAGACGTCCTCGAAGAGCAGGTAGGCCTGTGTTATGCCGCCCGCATCCACGGGGATGTCGTAACCATCTTCCAGCTCCCTCCTGTCCGAGGGTCGTCTGGTCTCCACTATGGTGAGGTTCTCGATGTCCTTTGGTATGGCGAAAGAGACGGCGTAGTCCTCCTCCCCCTCCCTGTATCCGGTTCCCGGCATGACGAATATCTCGTTTGCTGCGGCTATGCCGCATATCATCACCTTGGCACCCCGGACCACGATGCCGTCATCCCTTCTCTCCTGTATGTGCAGGGACATGTCCGGGTCCTCCTGCTGGGATGCGGGCTTGCTCCTGTCGCCTTTGGGGTCAGTGAGTGCGCCAGCTAGTGTTATATCCCTCTCCTGGGCGCTCTTGAGCCATTTTTTCAAACGCTCGTGGTAATCGGTCCCCAGCGCCTGGTCCATGTCGTATGTAGCGGCCCACATGGCGTTGAGCGCGTTGAAACCGGCGCATCTTCCCCCGGTGCAGGTCCCTGTCAGGTTGAACATCAGCCTCTTCATCTTCACGTTGTTTATCATGTCCTCCGGGCTTCTTATCAGGGAGAGGTACCTCACGACCCTCTCACCCGTGATGGAGGATTCCGTTGTCAGGAGGTCTTTGTACTCCTCCTTCAAAGCGGCGGCGAATATCTGCGCGTGCCCCTCCACGGTCCTTTTTGTGGCCGGGTGTGTTGTCACATCCTCTATCAGCTCTCCGAACTTGTAGACGTTCGGCCTCATCTCCCTCAGGCTCTGCTTGTACTGCTCGGGTGTCTTCAACATATCAATCCCTCATCCTGAACAACCATTCGCACCAGAAATCCCCTTTCAGATCGTCGGGGGGACACTGGTTGCATCTAACCTCAATATCCTCGCTGAACTCCTTTGCGAAGGACCTCAGAAAATCGAATCGTACCACCTTGCAGGGAAACACATCCAGACCGTCCTTTTTCCGGGTGTTCTGGACCCTGCACTCGACGTTCCTGAGGATAACATGATCGTCGTGGTGCTCCCACTCCTTGTCCTCGAGGTCCATGGCCCATCCGCTGAACTTAAGAGCCCTTATCATCTTTTCCAGGTCGGACCCCTCCAGCTGCAGGAGCTTTTTGAGCTTTCTGGCCTCTATCTTCCCCATTACCCTCCATACGAAGGCATCTATCTCGGTCGCGGCCTCCGTTCCGAAGCGCTCCTCGATACCGAGGTAGTAGAGTCCGTCGACAGCCCACATGTCCCTAAGGTGCAGGAACATGAGCTCTTCCTCGACGCCTTCGGGAAGTTCCTTAAGCAGCTGCCTTTCCTCGGTCCTTTCTCCCATCCGATCACCGTTTGCGGACCCCTTGGGTCCAGTTGGGGAATCCCCCTATCAACGATAAAGGTTTGTAAACCCGGGATTCACCGTTCAAGGGCCCCCTCTCTCCGGGTTGTGTCTTCCTTTTACAACTAGTAAATATTTTTACGATCAGGGTCTATGTGGTTACCATGTTCCCCGATATCTACGAGGGTGCCGTGTACAGGCCTCCTTCGGAGGCGGGTTCCCTGATAATACAGGCCACCATAGGCTGCTCCTGGAACAGGTGCACATTCTGCACCATGTTCTCCGAAAAGGAGTTCAGGGTCCGCTCTATCGAGGAGATATCCAATGACATGGACAAGGTCCTACCCTTCTACAGGGACGCCAGAAGGGTGTTCCTAGCGGACGGGAACGGTCTCTGCATGGACACTGACGACCTCATTGAGGTACTCTCCATGCTGTACGGTAAGCTGCCAGAACTGGAGAGGGTATCCATCTACGGGGGCCCCCTGGATGTACTTGATAAGAGGGAGAGAGACCTGAAGAGGTTGAAGGAGGAGGGCCTCTCGATGGTCTATTTCGGGCTGGAGAGCGGGTCCAAGGAGGTCCTGAAGAGGGTTAAGAAGGGGGCCACCCCTGAGATGATGATTGAGGCTGGTGAGAAGGTTAAGGGCTCCGGGCTGCTCTTCTCATCCATATTCATCCTCGGCCTTGGCGGAAAGGAGCTTTCGGAGGACCATGCAAGAGGTACCGCAAGGGTCCTTTCAGGACAGGACCCCGATTACGCGGCGGCATTGACACTTCTTCTTGAACCCGGGGCACCCATTACAAAAGAGGTGGAGGAGGGCAGACTGACGCCTCTCTCACCCGATGGGGCCCTGAGAGAACTGAGAAGTATCGTGGAGGGCCTCACACTCTCCAACTGCGTATTCAGGGTCAACCACGCATCGAACTACGCTCCAATCGGGGGGACCCTCCCTGGGGACAAGGAGAGGGTCCTTATGCAGATAGATGCTGCTATGGGCACCCGTGGCTTTCGCCCCGAGGGTTTCAGAAGGCTTTGAGCCGATAGATAATGTGTCCTGTGGGGCCCTAATTTTCCTATGAATTTTTTTCCGACTTCCGGTTGTAGTCGGAAAGCGGGAGGATCTGGATAAATAATCCCGATAAAACCCTCCATTATCTTAATAAAGTAAAATTATCGTTTTCCTTTTTCGGGGGGGGAGGAGAGAAATTATTGAGATAAATACCTTTATAGTAAAGTTTATAATCATTAAATATGTTGTATTATAGGGTTGAATGAAATGAAAATTAAAAGTATTCATATTGATAATCTGTTATCATTCGGCAGTGGACAGAAATCAACAAATATTTTTTTGGGTAATAAAAATTATTTTGTTGGTTCCAATAATTCTGGAAAAACGAATGTCTTAAGATTAATTGATTTTTTCCAGCAAACTCTACAGGGAAAAAATCCTGAAGTTCCCTATCGATTTAACGAAGAATTCAATCCCTTTACAATATCAATAGTTTTTACTATTGACGAACATTTTGAATCGCTTTGTGAAAAATATTTTCAAATATATGGTGAGTATCTTCTGAATAGAATCGAATATTCCATTAAGGATCAGGATAGATACGATAATGTATTAATGGACCATTATGCAAATATTGGGGATAGTGAAGTTACCAAGAGCGACCTCATTATTTTAAAAACATTATTATGCAAAGATATTTTATTTAATTTCAACGCTCATTGGGAAAAGGAAATAAAAAATTATAAAAATTTAATTTTTCCAAATGATGAAATCACAATATCAATATCATATAATGGAAGATACCAAGCAAAGCCTGAGATATCAATATTATTATCTGAGGATATTTTATTAAAAAATGGCGATAATTTTATCTTTCCTGGAAAGGATGAGGAAAGATATTTTGAGGATTTAGAAAGAGCATATCTTGATAGGTTCACTAGAAATGTTAATGACTCTATTAAAAATTTCCCAATAGTTTTTAATGATTTTATTGTAAGTTTTATAGATGATGATTCTAGATATAATCTACGTTTATCAAATGACTTTGATAGAAACTATGGAGATAGAATGGAGGAAATACGAAATGATTATATCAAATCCTTTGATATTTTTCAGGATAATCGTAACAGAAGAATTAATCTATTTGATCTAATAATATTCGATATTAGTGAAAGTTTTTCTCTATATTTTAATTCCAATAATATTTGTGGTAAGAATGACATAAATGATTACAAAGATTCAAAAATCAATCGTTTCTCACCAAAATACCTTCCATCTATATTATATGATATGAAAAATTCAAATGATTCGGATATAAATAGGCAATATTATAGAATTGTAAATATGTTTAATAAAATTTTTAATGACAGTATAGATATTGACGTTGCAGTAAATAGCATATTTACTCCTGAATCTATATATATTAACCCTACAATAATAAATGGAAATCAAATTTCAATTAAAGGAAATCAAAGTATTTCATCAAAGATTATTAATACAATCCAAATGGAAATTAAAATAGTGATTCGTGATCGAAATAATCATCAATATGATATTGTTGATGCTGGTGCAGGATTACTAGAAACAGTATATTTACTGACTATATTGCAATCTAATTCTATTATCTTTGTGGATGAACCAGCATTAAATATTCATCCCGCATTACAAAAAGATATTATTAACAAAATGATTCATGATAATAGTAATATACAGCATATTATTATTACACATTCGCCTTATATAATTGATGTAAATAACATTGAGAATTTATTTGTTTTCAGTATAAAGAATGATTTTAGCCAAATAACAACACCTAAAAAGGAATTCTTAACTCCTAATGAGTTATTAAAACTAAATTACATTCTTGATGAAAGAACAAAAGAAATGTTTTTTTGTAAGAAGATAATATTTGTAGAAGGTGCTACAGAATTTGGTGCAATACCTTTCATTACAAAGAAATTTAATAAAAACCTAGACCAAGAGTCAATACAGGTTATTGAGGTAGGATCAAAAAATAATTTTGAAATATATATAAAAATCGCCGAAGAATTTAATATTAAATATTCAATAATATGTGATTATGATGCAGCTATGCACATCGAAAATGGAGAATATCCAAGTATAATCCAACAGATGATAAATTTAAAATTAATAAAAAATGGGACAATAAAATTAATAGATAATTACCCAAAGATTAGAAATAAGAACCATCAAGAAATTGATCCAGCCTATTTTTCTAGAATTAAACGTATTTGTAATTATCGCAATGTTTTTCCACTTTCAGATACCTTTGAAAGAGTTTTTATTGACGACGGACATCAAAAATTATTTTCAAAGGCAAAAAGCGAAGGATTTAAAGGAAAACCTCAAATAGGACGTTATATTGCTCAATCAATTGTTGAAAATGAGAAGCAATTTCCAAATGAAATTATTATAATACTAAAGCAAATAGTAAATTAGCAATAATTTCCTCTTTCAGCATTTCTCGGTAACACGACTTCTTAATCCAAATGTACATCACATTCATTTAGGATTTCATTTAATATTTCATTATTGTTGACAATGTTTTTATTAATTAATCTTGACGAAAGATCATCTAAGAAAACCTCATTCATCTTTGGTGAGATCCAATAATACCAAAACTCATTATCTTCTCTTGTTATTATTAGGATTAAATTGGCCACTTTTTCATCCGAATAATCTTTTAATTTTCTGTTCTTTGCTGGTATTATACCAGGGAACCCATTCTTCTTTCGTCCACTTATTTTTAATACTGATCCAATGAAAATAATATCTTTGATTAAGATTGTTCGTTCTTTGATTAATCTCATTCCAGTTATCTCAATTTCATCCGATTCAATAGAATAGCTATGAATTGGTATAAAAATTAGATATATGAAGAAAATTGATGCGACAATCGAACCTATCATTATAATAATCCAGACTATAGAAATCCAATCAATATCATCTAATCCATTGTTAATTGTTAATGAGATAATGATAAAGGTCATCATAGTCCAAGCAGGGCCGATAAGTTTCATATACCAGAGAGATTTAGATTCATATACTTGCGATTTTTTCATTTACTTCATCTCATCATTTTCCTTTTAGCACGTGTCCAGGAATTTCCTCCTTCGTCCAGTCCCGGAAATGTTCGCAAGGCCGTTCATCTCAATCAGATCCTAATCTCTAATTACCTCAAGAGTTTAAGAAATTTCCTCTTAGCACGTAAATCTGCACCATCGATAATTTATTGAACATAAACCATCTTTAATTATCTGTAAGATAGAGGTGACAGATTATTTCATCCTTCTTTTTAAAACTTTATTTATTATGTTCCCTAATATAATAATAATGAGCATTATCCCAAAAAAAGAAAAAACAATAAATAAATATAGGTTATTACTATATCTCCGAATTAATAATAATACTACTGGGATTATTATTAAAATGGCACCTATACCAATTAGTGTAATATAGGGAATTATTATTTTTATCCTATCCTCCATTTTAATTAATCACCCCTCCTATTCATTTTACCCTCAAAATCCATAAAGAGACAGATTGACGTATTAAATATACTTTTGAATAGTAATAATTCGTATTACATGCCCAGTATATATTACTAAGATAAACCAGAGAATACCTAAAATTAAATATGGGATGCCAAAATATGTACTCGTTATACTATCAAATAGCATTAATATCAAACATAGAAGTAATGTAATCAAATTTAATATAATAATTAATTTTTTATTAAATTTACGCTTTTTAATTTTATTAATATTCAGCGGAAAAATTGGAGAGTGTAATGTTACTCGTAAATGACCCGAACCAATACCCAATAAATAATAAAACATATTAAATGTTATTATTACAAAGAATAATATTAATTCATTGACCATTTGTTATCCTTCTATTTTTCCATTTACGTCCAAACCCGGAAGTGTTCATATTCTCTACCCGTTAGTATTTTATCTCTTTCTTATTTGCACCCCATGGTGGTAAAAGCTTAAATTCATATTGCTCAAGC
>Ga0272443_10000612_pt1 | contig 62510 bp, 49 predicted proteins | sample SSMAcet12_FD_193581 | JGI IMG/M metagenome (GOLD analysis project Ga0272443, IMG submission 193581) | Marine sediment archaeal communities from Little Sippewissett salt marsh, Falmouth, MA, United States - SSM-Acet-12 | ecosystem: Environmental > Aquatic > Marine > Wetlands > Sediment ... | reverse complement strand
TTAACCTTACCCGCTTTCCAGGCGAGCGCACTAGACCACTATGCGACCTCTCCATTTTCAGGGCCAGTAATGTACAATCAATTTTGCACTTTTAAAAGCCCTTGATCGATACGGACGGGAAATGGCGAGGCATTTCATTCCATGATGTATTAAATAAACAACGGTCCGGCCGGTTGCGATTGTCTTTCAGCGCGCTCTTTCGTAAATTGGCGAAACTTGTTTCAAGGCAAATCCTTTAAACGCTTTCAGGTATGGCGAAAATTCTTTACGAAGCGCTCACGTTTGACGATGTCCTGCTTGTTCCCGCATATTCCGCAGTGCTCCCCAAGGAAACGAGCGTCTCGACGAAGCTCACGAAAACTATCACCCTGAACATCCCGCTGGTCAGCGCGGCGATGGATACCGTCACGGAATCCGAACTCGCCATCGCTATCGCCCGTTCCGGCGGTCTGGGGTTCATTCATAAAAACCTCACCGTCGAACAGCAGGCACGCGAAGTCGCGCGGGTCAAGCGGTACGAAAGCGGCATCATCCGCAACCCGATAACGCTGTACGAGAATGCCACCGTGCAGGAGGCTCTCGACCTCATGCAGAAACACTCGATCTCGGGAATCCCGATCATCGAAAACCCGAAAACGACGGAAGACGGCTCCCTGAGGCTGAAAGGCATCATAACCAACCGCGACCTCCGCTTCAAGCCGTCGCCGCAGCAGAAAATATCGACCATCATGACGAGCGAAAACCTCGTCACGGCGGGAGAGGACATCGATCTCGAAACCGCCGAGGAAATACTCCTCTCCAACAAGATCGAAAAGCTTCTGATCACCGACGGCAAGGGGAACCTGAAAGGGCTCATCACGTTCAAGGATATCCAGAAGAGAAAACAGTACCCGGATGCATGCAAGGACGAGCACGGCCGTCTTCGCGTCGGCGCGGCCGTGGGCATCAGGGCGAACACTATCCACAGGGTCGCTGCCCTGGTCGACGCGGGGGTGGACGTGATAGCCGTCGATACCGCCCACGGCCACAGCAAGGCCGTGGGCGACATGGTGAGAACCATCAAGGAAAGCTATCCCGACCTCCAGATCGTGGCCGGTAACGTCGCCACTCCCGAAGCGGTCAGGGATCTCGTCGCGGCCGGCGCCGACGCCGTCAAGGTGGGCATCGGTCCGGGCAGCATCTGCACCACGAGGGTGGTCGCCGGCGTAGGCATGCCGCAGTTGACGGCTATCATGAACTGCGCCGCGGAGGCCGCCATGACCGGCACCCCCATCATCGCCGACGGAGGCATCAAGTACAGCGGCGACATCGCCAAGGCGATCGCGGCCGGGGCGGACTCGGTCATGATCGGCAGCATCTTCGCCGGAACGGACGAGAGTCCCGGTGAAACCATACTCTATGAAGGCCGCCGCTTCAAGGCTTACCGGGGCATGGGTTCGCTCGGGGCCATGTCGGAGCCCGAAGGCAGCAGCGACCGCTACTTCCAGGACGCTTCGAGCGAGAGCAAGAAGTATGTGCCGGAAGGTATCGAGGGCCGGATTCCCGCCAAGGGAAAAATCGAGGAGGTCGTCTACCAGCTCATCGGGGGCCTGAAATCGTCGATGGGATACTGCGGCGTGCAGTCGATAGCGGACATGAAGCGCGACACGAGTTTCGTACGCATCACCCAGGCGGGCTTGCGGGAAAGTCATCCGCACGACGTCATGATCACCAGGGAGGCGCCGAATTATTCCACCTCGATGTAGGAATGCCGCCATACCCGAACCAGAAGAGGCTGTTCCGGAGTTCGCCGGTTCAGCCTCTTTTCGATTGCGTCCGACGGAGATCCCTGTGAACGACAGAAAAGCGACATCGACATGATAACCGGAGCGAACCGAGGCATATGCATCATGGTTCTCCTTGCGTTGTTCCTGGGCGGATGCTCGCGACAGCGTGACGAGGGACTCTCACAACGACAGATCGAGAAACTGGTGCTTGCGGCCAGACCCTACTCTGAATCTCCAGGCACCTGGGCTGCGGCCATACAGGAAAGCCTCCGCGAGATCGGCCGGCCTGTGGACAAGGAACACGTCTGCGCCGTGATTGCGGTCATACGGCAGGTCAGCGGATTTGAAACCGTCCCTCGAAACAGCGGCATGCCCTCCATCCTGCGGAAAAAGATCGAGAGCTCCGAATCGAACGAGGTGCTGCGCTTCATCATTCAGAAACGGCTCGATCAGACCGCTTCGAACGGAATGACGTTCCGGGAAAACATCGATTCGGTCATGAGCGAACGGGATTTCGAACTGTGGTACAACGAATTCACCTCCGCCGTGATCACCAGGCCTCTTCTTCTGGCGCTCAACAAGGATATCAGTAATCTGGTGACCACCCTCGGCTCGATGCAGGTATCGGTGAAATTCGCCGAGGCATACCCGAAAAAGCCCCGAAACGTCGGGCTCGGCGGCATTCGGGAAGTGCTCTATACCACGAAAGGCGGAGTGTTTTACGGAACGGCTTACCTGCTCGACTATGAACACCGTTACGATGACTGGAAATATGTCTTTGCCGATTTCAATGCCGGGCACTACACGAGCCGCAACGCCGGATTCCAGAAAATGCTCGCCAGCCTTTCGCAAGAGAGCATAGACCTCGACGGCGACCTGCTGAGTTATAAGAACGGCGGTAACGGCACCCCTTCCATCACCTACACGACGTTTCTCGAACTGCTGAAGAAAAAAGGCGTGGCGTTCGATGAAAAAACGATAGCAAGGGATTTCGCGCGGGAAAAGAGCATCGACTTCGAGAAGACCTACTCCTACAGGACGCTCACGGCTATGCACAGGGAAACATTCGGATACACCGTCTATGCAGCACTGCCCGATATCCCCCTGAACAGCCCGAAATTCGTCAGCAAGAACCTCTCCACGAAATGGTTCGCCCGGCGTGTGAAGTCCATCTACAACCGCTGCATGCGCACACGCATCTGATCCTGACAATAAAACGGGCGAAAAATCTTTCGCCCCTGCATCCTGTTCACGGCACCGGCAGGCAAAAAAAAGAGCGGACCCACAGGTCCGCCCTACAGTTCAACAACCAGTCCCTGTTTTTACCTCCTTTGACCTTTGCCTTTCGACTTTCCTTTCTCCTTCCTACTCGTCGTCGTGCATACCTTCGAGCCGGTCCTCGAGATCCGCATAGATCTCCTGAAGTTCCTCGATGGTGTCCTGATCGGCTTTCCACATTCCCCGGCCGTGCGCCTCGAGCATACGGCCGACGATGTTCTTGATCGCCTGGGGATTGACCTGGGCGAGCTTCTCGCGCATTTCGGGATCGAGCGCGTAGGTCTCGGCGGTTTTCTTGTACACCCAGTCGTCCACGCTCTGGGTAACGGCGTCCCATCCAAGCATGTAGGTAACCCTGTTGCTGATCTCGGTAGCGCCGCTGTGACCGTGGTTGAGCATGCCCTCGAACCACTTCGGGTTGAGCAGTTTCGTCCGGTACTCGACGCGCAGGGATTTGTCGGCGTCGTCGAGCTTGATGTCCGACGTGAACGATTCGACGTAATTGAGCTTCACGTTGTCCGAGCGCTTGTTGCGCTTGCGGGCGGCGAGCTGCAGCGATCCGGACGACGAGAAGTAATGGTCGATATCCGAAAGGCCGAACTCCGTCGAGTCCACCTGATGCACCACCCTGTCGACCGATCCGAGAAGGCTCTTGAGTATCTCGGTCTGTTTCTCCCCCTTGCGTCCGCCACCGTACGCGTTGCAGTTGCGGCGGATAAAGAGCTCGTCGAGATCGTCGTCGCTCTCCCAGGCGGAATCCTCGACCATGTCATCCACATAGGTTCCGTAAGCTCCGGGAGCCTGCGTGAACTGCCGGGAAGTGGCGCTTTCGAAATCCGCGCCTTCGGCGAGAGCCTCGTCCACGTGTTTTCTGATAAAATTCATGTCATGGGGCTCGTCAGCCCTGGCTGCGTCCTTGACTACTCTGTCGAGCTGGTCCATAAGGTTGCCGAACGCGTCCCTGAAAATGGGGCTGAGCTGCATGAGCACGTCGATTCTCGGACGGCTCAGCTTTTCGAGCGGCACGAGCTGGTAATGGCTGATCTTGCCGAAGGCGTCATAAGCCGGTTCCGCTCCGAGCAGCCTGATGACGACCGCGACCGCTTCACCTTTCGTCTTGATCGTATCAAGTCCCCAGAGCACCTGCGCGATGGTTTCGGGGTACACGCCTCCGTTCTCCTCCACATGCTTTTTGACGAGCATGTCGGCTATCTGCGAGCCCCGCTTGAATGCGAGTTCCGACGGAATACGCCACGGGTCGATGGAATGGATGTTGCGGCCTGAAGGCAGGACGTTGACACCGTCCCTGACGAGATCGCCTCCGGGACCGGAGGAAAGGTAACGGCCCTCGAGCACCCTGACGAGAGCTTCCATTTCCGAGCTGTTGTCTCCCAGGGCATAGAGCAGTCTTGCGCCTTCGCGTATCAGGGTATCGACCGACTCGAGATATTCGGAGGGGATACGCTGTCCTCCCGTCAGACCCTCGAATACGTCGGCGGCGTTCTTCTTTTCGAAAAGCACCTGCTGAACGAAATCACGACACGACTGCTCGACCCATTCGCGGTACTTGACCGCCTCTTCCTCGCCGCTCCTTGCACGCCTGGCGAGGTCCTCGTAGCCTGAAAAACTGCCGTTGCGGCCGGAACCGCCCATGAACAGTCCGGGGAGGCTCCGGCCGTTGCTGTTTCGGTTCTTGAGCGTTTCGGTCACGGTGACGAGCTGCGTTTCCAGCGGGCTCGATTCACCGAAGACATGCAGTGAATTGGTGATCAGGCGGTTTTCGAGTTCGAGCACGTAGCTGTAGAGCCGGCTGACGAAATCGGCAAAGGGTTCGCCTTCACGACGCGGACAGTCGTCGGTGAGGTTGAGCAGTTCGGCCTTCTGCATGATGGCCGTTTCGACGTCGTCGCCGTCGCCGTTTTTCTGCAGTCCCCGCTCCCGGTAGTCGACGAGAAAATCCTTCAGGGCAGGCAGCTCCTTGTACAGGCCGGCCCGGGAAAGCGGCGGCACGACATGCGAAACCATCGTCGCCAGCCCCCTGCGCTTGGCGATGGAGGATTCGCTCGGATTGTTGATCGGATAGATGTAGAAATGGGGAATGTCCCCGAGCAGCGCATCCGGCCAGCAGTCGCCCGTCAGGCCGGTCTGAAGTCCGGGCATCCACTCGACCGAACCGTGCATGCCCACATGAACGAGACCGTGTGCCTGGAATTCCCTGCTGATCCAGCGATAGAACGAAATATACTGGTGATGCGGGGTGTTGGATTTGTCGAAGAGCAGCCTCATCGGGTCCCCCTGCACGCCGAGACGCGGCTGAACGCCGATGAACATGTTGCCGAACTTCAAGCCGCCGACGAAGACCTCTTCGGTTCCGACAGGCACGATTTCGCCGGGAAAGCCTTCCCAGCGCTCCTCGATCCGCTCCCGCTCCCTCGGCGTGGTCAGTGCGCGGTACTGCTCCCTGTCGACCTTGAGCGCATCAGGCTTCGACTGCTGATACTGGTAATCGGTAGCCCGATCGATCGCCTTGAGAAGCTCCTCCGGGGTTTCCGGCAGCCGGCCTACGTCATACCCCTCCTTTTCGAGTCGCCTGAGAATGGCGAGCAGGGATTTGGGAACATCGAGCAGCGCCGCGCTGGCTTTCTTGCCAAGTCCGGGAGGATAGTCGTAAACCACGAACGCTATTTTCTTGTCGCGGTTTGCCGTCGCCCGGAGACGAAGCCAGTTTTTCGCCAGACCGGCAAGGCGGTCGATCCTTTCCTGCACGGTTTCGATCTTTCCATCCTTCAGAGCACCGAGAATGACCGGGCAGACAGCGCCGTCCATTTCCGGTATGGAATAGGTGAAGGTGATCTGCATGGGAGACACTCCCAGTTCGTGCCAGGACTCGAAATCCTGTACCAGAAGCGGCTGGGCGACGATATAGGGGACATCGAGCCTGCTCATGATGTCGTCCCTCGCTTCCGCGGCCGTACCGGGTTTCGTCGATCCTGCGGGACCGCCGACAAGACCGAACCCCATCATGTTGACCAGAAGGTCGATATTTTCCTTCACGAGCCAGTCCCTGACGAGTACGTGGCCCTCCACTCCCATGACGAAGGCCGGAAAAACATTGATTCCCTTCTTCTCGAATCCCCTGATGGTATCGTCGATATAGGTTTTTTCCTGCAGGAGGTGCTTGCGGAAAAACAGAAGCCCGACACTTTGTGCTTTCCCGAAATTCCGTCCCTGTTTCTTCGACCAGCTCTTGAACGACTTCACATCCTTGAAATAGGCGGGCGCATCCGGATGGTAGAGCCCCATGTTCGGTACGTCGACAATAGGACCGACGTCGAGCTGTTCCCCGCAGTATTCACGGAGAATCAGGCGGAACATGTTTGCGATATTCTCCGGCGTCGGCTGCATCCAGTAGGAGTAGACCAGAAGCCAGTTCTTGAAATCCTTGGCTTTTTTCGGCACCAGAGGCAGAATGGTGCGCATGATCTTCATCAGCTTCATGTAGCCGTACAGCGCATCCTCGTCACGGCCTTTCACCAGCATTTTGGCCACTTTCTTGACCGCGTCCGGCATACCGCTCTTGCCCTCGCTTACCTCGTAGTTACCGACCTTGGTCAGAGCCATCGCTTCAGGCATCGACTCGAAAATGAAAACGGTCTTGTCCCGGTTTGAGGCGTTCTGCAACTGCTCCCTGAACCACTGGACCTGATCCTGGAAGTTGATCATGCTCATGAAGACACAGTCGGCCTCCGATATGGCTTTCGCCGTCTCGGGGTTCTGTTTTTCAAGATCGACGTCGCTCCACTGCGTCAGCTCGGCCTCCTTTTCGAGAAGCCTCCTGATTTTCTTCCACAGGTTTGTGTTGTACTGTTCGAGCCCGACAATCGCGGCGATTTTACGAAGCTGTGCCATAATTTATCGATCAGGTAATGATTAATGATAAAGCTGCAATGCACTTGCGGTAAAAAGAACAATGTAACTACCTCACCTCAGTATAAGTATAAATCATGTAAAAAAAAGAGCCCCCTGCTGCCTGTGTCGGCAGGAGGGGGACTTGAATTTTCAGCATATGCGAGAAAGAGATCAGCTCAGGGCGGCTTCGGCAATCTGTTCGGCCTTGGCGTTCGGCAGATAAAAATAGCGCCCGCCGAGCTTTTCGGCCAGTTTCGGCGCTTCGCCCCGGGAAAGATAGTTCATCTGGGTATCGATCACGATCGAAGCGACACCTTCGGCGAACACCGTTGCCGAAAGGGCCTCTATCTCTTTTTCGAGTTCCTCTTTCGAGGCTTTCGGCGCATCCTTGTCGATCGACGACTGCAACCCGATGTTACCCCTGCCGTCGGTGATCATCACGAACATGATCTGTGAAATGCCCTTTGTACGCGCCTGCTTTGCGGTTTCCAGCCCGAGAAAAAGCGCTGACGCAAGCGGCGTTCCCCCGCCCGTCGGCAGCACGTCGAGTTCCCGCTTGGCACGATCGACGCTTTGCGAAGGAGGCAGCAGAAGCTGGGCCTCTTTGCCCCTGAAGGAGATCAGGGCGACCTGGTCACGATGCACATAGGCGTTCTGCAGCAGGTGCGAGACCGCGCCCTTGGCCTGGCGCATACGGTTGAGCGCCATGGAGCCGGAAGCGTCCACCATGAAGATGAAGAGCGTCCCGGACTTGTCCCGGAACTTCTTGATCTTCACATCTTCCTTGTTGATGACAAGAGCCGTATTGATCTTTCCGAACTTCTTTTCCCGTTCCGCCTTGCGGCTCGCCTGCCAGGGAGCGGCTGAAATGAGCGTGGGAATGAGCGCGACCTTGCCGCTGCGCATCTCCCCGTCCTGCGCCCGCACGAAACGGCCGCGGCGGTTGTTGAGCGCCTCGCCGCGGCTGCCCGACTTGCTTTTCTTCTTCGAGGCCAGGGAGATGTTCATGATGTTATCCGGAAGCTCGGTCTCCACGGCCTCCATCATCAGTTCCTCGATCATGTCGGGAGTCTCCTCCTGCTCCTCTTCGGCATCGGCGTCGGGGGTATCGGCGGGAGCTTCCTCGTCCTCGGTTTCGGGCTCTTCGGGGGGCATCTCCTCCTCGGGAGGCATTTCCTCCTGAACCTCTTCCTCGCGCTGCGGCATTCTCGTGGCGCGGGGCACCAGCACCAGCTTGACGGCCAGCTTCAGATCGTCCTCGTCGACGTCGTTGCGCTGCGCGAGCGCCGCGCTGGCCAAAGCGGCCTTTATCGCGAAAATATCCACGCGGTTGCCCTCGACACCGAGACTGATCGCCGACTGTATAAGCCCCTGCATCTGCTCACTGGTCATGGAAACTTTCGGCAGCAGTTCCTTGGCCGCTTCGATCAGCCCCTTGAGCATCCTCAGTTCATCCTCGGTATCCTCGGCGTCTTTCTTGCCGATGACCGTGCTGACGATCTGCCGCCTCGCCCTGTAGTCGTTCTGGGTGGCGAACGGCACGATCATGCCGATCCTGTCGAGCAGCCCCATGCGCACATCGCCGTCCGAAGGATCGTAGGTGCCGATCAGCATGAAATCCGCCGGATGCACTTCGCTGAGACCTTCGCGTTCGACAAGCACCGCGCTTCTCGACATGGCATCCATGACGTGGGATACGGCTGAGCTGTCAAGAAGACTGAGGGAATCGATGTAGAGGACACCCTTGTCGGCTTTTGAAAGCACACCGTGCTGCACGACCCGCTCTCCCTTCACGAGGGTCGCCTCGAGATCCACGCCGCCGATCAGACGGTCTTCGGTCACGTTGAGCGGCAGTTCGACGAAGGGGGTTCCCTCGGGCAGAATATCCGCGAACGACCTCGCAAGGGTCGATTTGCCGGAACCAACGGATGCGGGAATCACAACCCCGCCAAGAGATGGATCGACCGCCAGGAGCATCAGCGCCTGCTTGGCCATATCCATCCCGACAATATCGGTAAAAGCTATCATTATACTTCTTCTGCTTCTCCAAGGACTTTTGAGAGTTCGCGTTCGATTTTTTCACCCGGATCCAGGGTCTCCAGAGGATCCTTGCGAAGCCTGTGACGAAGAGCAAGACCGGCGATCTCCCTGACGTGGTCCATCGTGACCTCCCTCTCGCCCCTGAACGCCGCGAATGCGTGAGCGGTTCTGGTGATGGTCAGCTCGCCGCGGTGACCGTCGATGCCGAGCTGCATGCAGAGCCTCGCGATATCGGTCAGCACATCGTCCGACATGGTGATTTCGGGAAGCAGCGTCTTGGCCGCGAGAATCTGCTTCTGCAGTTTCTTCTGCTCGCGCGTCCATTTCTTGAGAAAGGCTTCAGGCTCCTCGTCGAATTCGCGGCGCCGCTTGACGATTTCCACCCTCTTGGCGACGTCGGTGATGGTGATGATCCGGGCGTGAAGACCGAAACGGTCGAGAAGCTGGGGGCGAAGTTCACCCTCTTCCGGGTTACCGGAACCGACGAGCACGAAGCGGGCCGGGTGGCGGATGCTGATACCCTCACGCTCGACCACGTTCTTGCCGCTTGCGGCGACGTCGAGCAGAACGTCGACCAGATGATCGTCGAGAAGGTTGACCTCGTCGATGTAGAGAAACCCCCTGTTCGCCTGGGCGAGCAGACCTGGCTCGAAAGCCTTCACACCGCTCGTCAGCGCCTGTTCGATATCGATAGTACCGCAAACACGGTCTTCGGTGGCGCCGAGGGGAAGATCGACGACCGGCACCGGGATATCCTCGATGACGATATCCTCGGGCGTAAGCGCCTTGCCGTTCTTTCCGGTCTTCTCTCCCTCGATGAACTGGGATGGGGTGCGATTGTAAATATCGTCCTTGACTCGTTCGATCATGGGAAGCACTTCTGCGAGCGCACGGACGGTCGTACTCTTACCCGTGCCCCTGTGGCCCATGACAAGCACGCCTCCGATCCTCGGGTCGATGATGTTGAGGATCAGACTCAGTTTCATTTCCTCCTGACCGACGATTGCGGTAAAAGGAAACGCCTGCGCTTGCTTCTTCCTGGTTCTTGCTTTCTTCGGTCCGGTACTCTTCCGGGCGACCGAACCTGCCTTGGCTTTCGTAGCGGCTGATTTCTTTGCGGCTGAAGCAGTTTGAGTCATAATTGATGATTTGTTAAGCACCCCAACCCCGCGCGTTTCAGCGTCGAGGGAAAAGGCTTACTTATTTGAAGGAATTGAAGAAAGAAATTTTACAATTAAACCTTGAATTTATGTTTTTAGGAAGAGAATAGAAAATGCTTTACGAAAAAGGGCCTACCGCCCGCCGGGACATCTTCCCTACCCTTCCCGAACGGCGTTCCCCGCAGCCTCGCGGACAGACTCGGAAAGCGTCGGGTGCGCATGAATCGCACCGAGGATCCGAGCCGCCGTCGCATCGAGCGAGCGGGCGAGCGAGAGTTCCCCTATCAGTTCGACGGCGCCGTGGCCGAGCACATGACCACCGAGCATGATTCCGGTGGAAGCATCGAAGACAAGCTTCACGAATCCCTCCCTGTTTCCGTAGGCGCTGGCCTTGCCCGATGCGGAAAACATCGCTCTGCCTACCGCCACCTCGTAACCGTCTTTCCGGGCCTGTTCCTCGGAAAGTCCCACACAGGCGACGGACGGTTCGACATAGACGCACCGGGGAATCCGGGTTTCATCCAGGGCAACGGCCTCCTTGCCCGCGATGACCCGCACGGCGATTTCCGCCTCCGCCGAGGCCTTGTGCGCGAGCAGCATCCCTCCCCGGACATCGCCGATAGCGAACACCTGTTTCGCGGCCGTTCGGCAGCGATCGTCGGTCCTGATGAAGCCGCGTTCGACCTCGACACCCGCGCGTTCGAGGCAAAGCTCCCCGGTATTCGCCGAGACACCGACCGCCACGAGCACGCAGGCCGAATCGAATGTCCGCTCTTCTCCGTCCGCGGTTTTGACGGTAGCGTTCACCCCGTCCCCTTCCGTTTCGACGCCGAGCACCGACGCTCCGGTCAGCACGGCTATGCCCGCTTTCTCCAGTGAGCGCTGCAACCCTTCGGAAATCTCCTCGTCCTCGAGAGGCAGAATTCTCGGCATGAGTTCCACCAGCGTGACGTCCGTCCCCGCCGAGCTGAAATACCAGGCCATTTCCACCCCGATGGCCCCGCCCCCGACGATCAGCATCTTTCCGGGCGCTTCTTTAAGCGCGAGGGCTTCCCGGCTGGTGATGATTTTCCTGCCGTCGACCGGCAATCCCGGCAGTTCCCTTGCGCGGGCTCCCGTGGCAATGATGATGTGTTCCGCCCTGAGGGTTTCGGTCTCCTCGCCCTCCCTCCGTATTTCGAGCGTCCGGGCGTCGACGAAAGCCGCCGCGCCTTTTTTCAGGACGACGCCGCTCTGTTTCAGGCTGTATTCGACCCCTTTCGAGACCGTCAGCACCACCCTGCGGCTTCTCTTTACCGCCCGGGAGATATCCACGGAGGTTTCGCCCGTAACGAGACCGAACTGCCCGGCTTCTTCGGCAAACCGGAACATCTCGGCGCTTCTCAGGAGCGCCTTTGTCGGTATGCAGCCCCAGTTGACGCAAACACCGCCGACCTCGCCCTTTTCGATGACGCAGACGCGCAGGCCCTCGCGTGCGGCGAGCACCGCCGCCTCGAAACCGCCGGGTCCCGAACCGATCACGGCGACGTCGAAATCGTAAGAGGAATTTCCGGATTGCTGATCCATAAACAAGAAAATGCTACGTTAACAGTATCATCCCCGGCACGATGGCTGCGGTCACCGTACCGGATTCAACGGGTTTTCCCCGAGCTATCCCAAAATGCAAAATCGGACAGTAAAAAACGAACCGGAAAAAAGGGAACAGGAGGCCCCCGAGCCAAAGCAAATGACTCTGCAGGTGGCCGAAACCCAGAAGCCCATGAGGATAGACGTCTATCTGACCCGGCAGGTGGAAAACGTCACCCGCAACAAGGTCCAGGAAGCTATCTCGGAACACCGTGTCCTGGTGAACGGCAGGCCGGTGAAAGCGAACTACAGGATCAAGTCGCGCGACTCCATACATATCACCTTTCTCCGGCCGCCCGCCCCCGAACTCGCACCCGAGGACATCCCCATCGATATTCTTTACGAGGATGACGATCTGATGGTGATCGACAAGGCGCCGGGCATGGTGGTGCATCCGGCTTTCGGCAACTGGACCGGTACGCTCGCAAACGCGATCCTGCACCATCTGGGCAAGGATGCCGTGGAACTCGACAAAACGGATCTCCGGCCGGGAATCGTGCACAGGCTGGACAAGAACACTTCGGGACTCATTATCGTCGCCAGGAACAGCACTGCCCTGCACCGGCTCGCGAGGCAGTTCGCACAGCGGGAGGTGAAAAAAAAATATCAGGCGCTGGTCTGGGGCATACCGGAACCGGAGGAGGGCGTGATCAGGACAAACATCGGACGGTCGATACGCGACCGTAAGGTGATGGCATGCTACGAGTACGAAGGAGCAGACGGAAAGACAGCTGTCACGGAATACCGGGTCCAGAAGGCTCTCCGCTACTTCTCCCTCGTGGAGCTCACGCTGCATACCGGCAGGACCCATCAGATTCGCGTGCATCTCAAACATATCGGACATCCGATCGTCGGGGATGAAACGTACGGAGGCGCCGTCGAACGCGCCCTGCCGTTCAGCAAGGGCGAACGCTTCGTCAAAAACCTGCTGGAACTGCTTCCCCGGCAGGCGCTGCATGCGGAAACCCTCTCCTTTTTCCAGCCCACGAGCGGCGAACGGCTCACGTTCACCGCCCCGCTGCCGGAGGACATGCGCGCCGCAATCGAAAAAATCGAAAACATGTTGAATTTTTGAGTCGTTGAATTGTTGACGCCCGGAAGCATTGATTTATTTTATTGCATCGTAAAGGCACGGCGAACCTGCAAGAGCAAACCCGGACAGGGCCGGACACGCCGCATTCCCGGAAACGGTGTTCCGCCCTTTCGTCCCCCGGCATCTGCCTTTATTCTTTTTAACATCTGAGTGACAGACAATCATGAAAGTACTTGCCATAAACGGAAGCCCGCGCAAGGAGGGCAACACGCACAAAATGATCATGAAGGTGCTCGAAGCGCTCGAAGCGGAAGGCATCGAAACAGAGCTGGCGCAGGTCGGCGGCACGGCTATCAGGGGCTGCCTCTCGTGCTACAGGTGCATCGAACGCAAAGACCGTCGGTGCGCCACGAAAAACGACGGATTCAACGAAATTTTCGATAAAATGCTCGATGCCGAGGGCATCATCCTCGCCTCACCGACCTATTTTGCCGATATCACTCCCGAACTCAAAGCCCTTGTCGACAGGGCGGGGTTCGTCTCGCGGGTCAACGGCCAGCTCTTCCGCCACAAGGCCGGAGCCGCCGTGATTTCGCTGAGGCGGGGAGGCGGCGTGCACGCCTACGACAGCATCAACCACCTTTTCCAGATATGCGGCATGTTCATCGTCGGTTCTACCTACTGGAATCTCGGGTTCGGAGGCCGGGAAGGAAACGAGGTGGACAACGACCGGGAAGGCATGGAAAACATGACGGATCTCGGCAGATCGATGGCCTTTCTGCTGCAAAAACTCCACGGGGCCTGAGGGGCCGCCGCCGATAGCGCATGCAAGAATCGGGGCCGGCTATCGTCAAAAGACATGAAACCGCCTTGTACTCCCGCCTTCTCCGTCAGGAGTTACCGGAAACATGGCTGAAAAGACGGCGAAGAACCAGATCAATTATGAACAACAAAGTCAAAGGAGAACACGACACGATGAAAAAAAGATTTCTTGTAACAGGCATCATCGTGGCGGCGCTCGGGTTGCAGGCCGCTCCCGCCCTGGCGGATGTCAATGTCTATGTGAATCTCAACGGGCCGAGGCCCGTCGCTTATCATCCGATAAACAACAGCGGCTACTACTACAACATGGCGAGCCTGCCGAACATGCTTTTCGTTCCGCAGCTCGGCTTCTACGTCGCAGTCGGCCAGCCTTACGACCTGCTGTTCCTCAACAACTACTACTATATCTCTCACGGCGGCCAATGGTATCGCGCAAGGCACTTTCAGGGTCCCTGGAAATTCGTGAGGTACGCTCACCTTCCGCGGCCGTTCAGGGCGTACAAGTGGAAACAGATCCGGTCCTACTGTGACCGCGAATATCGCAGAAGCAACGCAAGGCGCTGGTTGAAGCACCATCCGGTCGTTCGCCGGGAAATCCGCCGGGAGATCCGGGACAGGGATTATTACGACGATCGCCCCCGCAAGGAGCGCCGGAGGATTTCCGTAAAGGAAAAGAACGCCTATAACGCCCCGCCGAGGATCAGGAACGAAGCTCCGCAGAGAAAAAGGGAAATGGTTTTCGAGCAGGAAAGAAAATCATCGAAAAAACAGTGGTCCCGGGAAAAAGGAGTATCGGCGAACAATAAACGTTTCGAAAAGAGAAACGAATACCGTGAAAAACGCTACGACAACGACAGGAAAAACAAAAGAGGCAAACGGGACGACGAAGACCGGAACAACAGATGGGAACGCAACGGTTTCGTAAGGAGATAACACCCTCCCGCAGCTCCTGTCTGTACTTATTCGCCCCGGGGAACCACTCCGGGGCTCTTTGTTTTTTCGCCTTCCGGCTGCGTATCTTCCGCATTGTGCAAATAGTCCTGTTTCCCGAACAATCCGTCAGCATGAAGACAAAACAGACGTTTCTCCTTTTCCTGCTGGGGCTGCTGTATTTTCCGGCAACCCTGCACGCCTTCGTAACGCCTCCCCCGCCGGCGGCTCCGCAAAAACCGGTCGAAGAACGCTACTGCGATACCACGATCGTCGATCCTTACCGCTCCCTGGAAGATCTCGAAGCCCCGGATGTGAGAAAATGGTTCCGGGCCCAGGCGCAATACGCGCAATCAGTCATCGAAAAGATCCCGGGCAGAGACGCCCTGATCCGGAAGATGATCGATTTCGACAGCCGGAAATCCGCGAAGGTCTACAATCTTTCGATCACTGAAAGCAACCGGTATTTCTACCTTAAAAGAACGCCGTCGGACGAAACGGGCAAACTCTACTACCGTGACGGTTTTGAGGGTCGCGAGACCCTGCTTTTCGATCCCTCCGGTTTCGGGAACGGAAAAGGAAAAAAATTTGCTGTCAGCAACGTTTCTCCGACCGATGACGGTAAAAAAGTCGCCGTCTCCGTGGCCGCGAACGGCTCCGAGGACGATGTCGTCCTCATCATGCAGGTCGAAACCGGAACATTCTACCGGGAAAAAATCGACCGCTGCCGGTTCGCCTCCCCATCCTGGCTGCCCGACGGCAGCGCATTCCTCTACAACCGCCTGGCCGATCTCGAAAAAAGCGATCCCGACATCCAGAAAAACAGCAAGGTCTATCTTCACACGGTTGGAACCGATCCGTCGAGTGACCGGGAAATATTTTCGAACCGGACAAATCCCGAACTCGGCATACGGCCGGAGGACATCCCCTTCGTCCACTACGACAAGGACAGTGGCTACCTCTTCGCGCTGGTCCAGAATGTCGATCCCCGCATCACCGCCTACTACGCTCCGGCAGCGGATCTGGACAAACCGGTCATTTCCTGGAAACCGCTGCTCGAACCTGCGGACAACGTCCACGATTTCTCGGTAACGGCAAAAGACATCTACCTCTATTCCCCTGAAAAAGCCCCGAACTTCAGGATATTGCGAACCTCTCTCGAACATCCCGACATCGGAAACGCCGAGGTCGTCGTCAGGGAGCCCTCGAACGGCGTATTGACTTCGTTCGGCCTCACAAACGAAGGCATCTATTATACCCTGTCGAAAAACGGTGTACAGGAAGAGTTCTACAGGAAACCCCTTGCCGGGGGCAAAGCCCGGAAAATACGCCTGCCGTTCGCGGCCGGCTCGGTCCGGCTGAGCACAAGAGGGTTCAAGTACCCTGATGTCTGGGTCGTCATTTCCGGATGGACCAGCGATTACAAGCGTTACCGCTACGATGCATCGTTGCCGGAAGGCTTCAGGGACGAAACCCTTTCCTCGCCCGCAGAATATCCTGAATACGAACATCTCACGGTGGAGGAGCTGCTCGTCCCCTCGCACGACGGAACGAAAGTTCCGCTGTCGCTCATTTACAGGAAAGGCACCAGACAGGACGGCACCGCGCCGATGCTTTTCTACGGATACGGAGCTTACGGCAATGCCATCACTCCCTTCTTCAGCCCGCAGTTCCTGCTATGGACCCATAAGGGGGGCATTCTCGCGATTGCCCACGTCAGGGGAGGCGGTGAACTCGGCGACGCATGGCACAAGGCGGGCATGAAAACAACCAAACCGAACACCTGGAAGGACCTGATAGCCTGCGCCGAATACGCGGCAAGGAAAAAGTATTCCTCCCCGCGGCACATGGCCGCCAACAGCGCCAGCGCGGGAGGCATTCTTGTAGGAAAAGCCATGACCGAAAGACCCGACCTTTTTGCCGCCGTCGTTCCGCAGGTCGGAGCCATGAACCCCCTTCGGGGAGAAGAAACGCCGAACGGACCGGTCAACGCGCCCGAATTCGGAACCGTGAAGGACTCGACGGAATGCCGGGCGCTGATGGCAATGGACCCCTATCTCGCCATCAGGAAGGGCGTCGACTATCCCGCGGCGCTCGTGACGGCCGGCATGAACGACCCGAGGGTCATCGCATGGCAGCCGGCGAAATTCGCCGCGCGGCTGGCGGCCGCCACCTCCTCGGACAAGCCGGTGCTCTTTCTGACCGATTTCCAGTCGGGCCACGGCATAGGGGACACAAAGACCAAGCAGTTCGAAACGCTCGCCGATGTGCTGAGTTTTGCCCTCTGGCAGACCGGTCATCCGGAATTCCAGCCCGAATGACGGCACGGAAAACACAAAAAACAGCCTCCCGGAGCGCTTCATGAAACGAAGCCTGTTATTGACGGCGGCGATCCTGATCATCGCCGCAACGCTGTGGGAACTGTTCCTTCATACGGAGACACCTCCGGGAGAAGAATACAGCGTGCTTTCGGTGGCGGATGGAGACAGCTTCACGCTCGCGAAAGGCCGGGAAAAAGAGGAGATCAGGCTCTTCGGTATCGACAGCCCCGAAAGGACCCAGCCGTTTTCAAACAGGGCCCGGGCGTTCACCCGCCGGATGCTCCTGAAAGGAACGATCCGACTGGAACCGGTCGAGAGGGATCGCTATGGAAGAACGGTTGCGTGGGTGTATCTCGACACCCTCTGCCTGAACAGGCTTCTTGTCGCCAGAGGACTGGCCTGGCACTATACGAGGTATTCAGACGACGCCCTGCTGGACAGTCTCGAACACTCCGCCCGTTCGCGGAAGATCGGCCTCTGGTCGCAGCCCGATCCGGTGCCGCCGTGGGAGTACCGGAAACGAAAACGGTTGAACACGCATGCCGGAAACGGCTCATGAGCCGGCTTCTGCGGTAAAAGCGCGGATTGTCTGCAGCAGTTCGTCGAGGTCGATCGGTTTCGACACTACAGCATCGCATCCGGAACCCAGTGCCGCGCCACGCTCAACATCGGAAGCAAAAGCCGTCTGTGCCAGGATCGGCAGTGAAGGGCGCATTTCCTTGATCTTTTTTGCAGCCTCGTAACCGTTCATTACCGGCATTTTCATATCCATGAGCACGATATCGATCCGTGGTTCTTCCTTCACCTTCTCGACGGCTTCCCTGCCGTTTTCCGCAACCAGCACCGTTGCATGATGCTTGCCGAGCACCGTCTGCAGCAGAAGACGGTTGGTCGAATCGTCTTCGACAACGAGGATGCGGATTCCCGGCTCAAGCGTAACGGTGCTGCCGGTCCCGGAGGCAACGGATGAAAGAGTTTCGGGCTTCGGTCGTTCGAAGGGCAGGGTAAAATAAAAAACGCTTCCCTTTCCCTGTTCCGAATCGACCCATATTGTCCCTCCGAGCATTTCGATGAACGCCTTGCAGAGGCTGAGACCGAGACCGGCTCCATCATACTCGTGCGTCGCCTCGAGCGACCCCTGCCTGAAGTACTCGAACACCTTGTCCTTCATGTCGTGAGGAATTCCTATGCCGGTATCCCTGACATGGAATTCGAGCATGCCGTCGATCTTGCGGCACCCGAACTCGATATTTCCTTTACGGGTATACTTGATCGAATTCTGGACGAGATTCGACAGCACCTGGTTGAGCCGGGTCCTGTCCGTAATGATGACGCAGTCCTCGGCAGGCAGGAGGGAGCGGCAGATCAGGGACAACCCGGCGGTTGCGGCCTGGGGAGAAAAAAAGTCCCGAATGCTCTTCATCAGCTCGTTGACGTTGGTTTCATTCCGGAGAATGCGCATTTCACCGGCCTCGATCTTCGATATGTCGATCAGGTCGTTGATGATGCTCAGCATGCGCCTACCGCTGTCATTGATAAGGTCGATATATTTTTCCTTTTCCTCACCGGACAGCTGCGGTTCCTTGAGCAGTTCCGAAAAACCGAGAATACCGTTCATCGGAGTACGGATCTCATGGCTGATGTTGGCCAGAAACCTGGACTTCAGACGGTCGCTCTCTTCGGCCTTCTCCTTCGCCTCGATCAAAGCTCTCCAGAGTGTCTTCTTCTCCGTGACGTCCTCGCGGACCGCGACGAAATGCGTAATCTGCGACTGTTCGTTCCTCACCGGGGAGATGATCGCATCCTCCCAGTAGAGGTCGCCGTTTTTCTTCCTGTTGAGAAATTCTCCCCGCCATTCCCTGCCGGAAAGGATGGTTTTCCAGAGATCCTCGTAAAATTCCCGAGACATTTTTCCCGACTGGAGGAAACGCGGATTTTTCCCGGCCACCTCCTGCATCGTATACCCTGTCAGTTCGGTAAACTTCGGATTGACATATTCGATGCGTCCTTCACTGTCGGTGATGACGACAATTCCCGGACTCTGCGTTACCGCCGTGGAAATCTTTCGCAGTTCATCCTCGGCTTTCTTTCGCTCCCGAATATCGCGCGCCGTGGAAATGGTATAGGGGTCGTCACCGATCCAGACGTTTTTCGCGCTGATTTCGACGGGAATTTTCCGCCCTGTCCGATGAACGAGCACAGCCTCGAAAAGCACCTGCCCCTGCTGTTTGATCACCGTCCTGATGGCGGGCAGATCCCGGCTGTAGAATTCCGGATCGATCAGCTCGCGGGGCTTCATCTTCAGAAGGTCGCGCTCCCTGTAACCAAGCATCTCGCAGGCGGCCGAATTGACCCTTTCGAATGCGCCCGACGCTCCGTTTTCCAGAACCGGGTGAACGAAAACCGCGTCACGGATATTGGCGAAAAGAATCTGCAGCCGCTCCCGACTTTCCTTCAGCTGGTTTTCGGCGGCTTTGCGGGCGCTGATGTCGAGAACCGTAAAAGTGATGCCTTTCGAATAGTCGTCCTGGTCGACAGGCGCCGAGCTGAGCACCACATCCAGAATTCGACCATCCTTGCAGAGGAGATGGGTTTCTACCGTGCCCACGCCATTTTTCGATATCTGACGGTACTTTTCCTCCCCGACATACGCAAAGTCCTCCTCCGTCGGGTAGAGCATGCGCGAGCTTTTGCCCAGAAGCTCTTTCTTAGTGTAACCGAGCATGCGGCAGAACCTGCGGTTGACATCGACCAGGACACGCTCGACCACAAGACCGATGCCGGTCGGTACCGCGCTGAAAAAACTTTTCAGATACGCCTCCCGTTCGGCAAGCGCCTCTTCCGCCTGCTTCTCCCTGGTCACGTCGTCGTAAACAACAGCGATTTCACCGCCGGATAACCGGTATACATAATTGTCCCTCCAGCCGATGATCCGGTTATCCTCATAGACCGAAACCGGGTGGCGTTGCGGGTCCCCCGTTTTCCAGACATGGCGGAAAACTTCCAGCAGTCCGAAGGAATCTATTGATGGAAAAAGCTCGCCGACCCGTTTTCCGACGACATCCTTCCTCTTCAGTTTGTCGATTTTCTCGGCTGCCCTGTTGAAATCCCGAAAAACGAAGTCTTTCCCGCCGTCGACAGCCTCGTATACCGCGAGTCCGCTGCTCATATGCTCGAACAACTGCCTGTAGCGCTTCTCGCTATCCTTGAGCATGCGCTCCGATTCCCGACGTTTTTCCTCTGCACCTTCAAGCTCGGCAACTCTTCTGCGCAGAAAAAGCAACTCGTCAGCAGGAGTCGTGTTCTGTTTCTTCTTTTTCATGACGTCTCTGCTCTTGCGGTATCGGAGGGAAATATCGAACGGATCGCTTCCGCGGGATTGCCGCCGGCGCATGCACTTCGGGAAAAGCAATTACGGTAAACTACGTATAACTTACGGAAAACGACAACCATTTTCGCCGACGCCGCGAATCATCGTATTTTGGCCCTAAAACAAACAAAAAACAACGATAAAACCGAAACATGCTTCGCTGGTCACGCTACAACACGCTCATACGCTCCGAACGTTCAGGCAACCTTCTCTACAGTTCGATATCCAACTCCCTTCTGGAACTTGACGAACAGCACTACCTGAAGGCCAGACTGCTTGAAGAACAACCGGAAGCATTCCGGGCAGAAAAGGACAGGGCATTCATCGATACGTTGAGCAAGCAGCATATTCTTGTCGACGAGGGTGAGGATGAGAGCCTGATCATGCGAAAACAGTACAATCGATATTGCGACTGCTATGGACAGAAAGGCCTCTCCCTCACGATATGTCCGACTCTGGCCTGTAATTTCAACTGCCCCTACTGCTTTGAACAAACCCCGCGCGACACGACCAGCATGAGCGAGAAGACCGTCGAAAACCTGCTGGCATTTATCAGGGAACAGGCCGGATCGGAAAAGATTCACGTCGATTGGTATGGCGGCGAACCGACGCTCGCGTTCGATACGATAATCGACATATCGGAGCGCATGCTTTCCGAGGGGCTTGACTTCAAAAACGCTCAGATGACGACCAATGGTTACCTGCTGGACAAGGCGAAAAGCGAACGTCTGAACGATCTGAAAATCGACAGCGTCCAGATAACTCTCGACGGCACGAAAGACATCCATGACAGCCGCCGCACACTCCCCGGAGGCGAACCGACTTTTCAGCGGATTCTCGACAACATAGACTCCCTGATGCATTCATCGTACCGGGGAAAGTGCGACATCAGAGTCAACATCGACAAAACCAACCGGTCAGGCTTCGTCACGTTGCGCGAAACCCTTCTGAAACGCTACAAAGGAAAAAAAGTAGCCGTTTATCCGGCAAGGGTGAAACACGAAGAAAGAACGGCCTTTGACAGTGACGAGTGGGCTGAATACTGCATGGACCTTTACGACCGTCATGGCATCATTACCAAACACATGCTCTATCCGAAAAGCAACGACAGAGGCTCCTGCATAGCGCAGTTCAGCAATTCCTTTGTCGCCGGACCGTCGGGAGAGCTCTATAAATGCTGGGAAGACGTTGGAATAAAGCACAGAACCATAGGCAACGTCAACGCTTCCCCCACGCTGTCGAACGACGAGCTCACAGCGCTCTACAGCGTGGGAACCGACCAGTACGCCCGCAATGAATGCCGCGAATGCTTTTTTTTACCGATATGCGGCAATGCGTGTCCGAAAAAACGGCTGGAGCATACGGAAACCTGCACGCACTTCAAACGGCACCTTCAACGCAGCCTGGAAATCATACACGACGTCTTCACGACAGCCGAAACCGGGAAGCTTCTTCTCGACATGCCGTTTACCGCGCTTGCGGCGAAAGGATACCGCATCATCTACCCCGCCATGCCGGAAGAATAAGGGCGCGCTATCCGCAACCGCTTCCCCGGCGTCAGGCTTTCACGTCGGGGCAGGTCAGGGGCATGACCATCTCGCCGCACTTCAGGTCAAATCCAAGATCGGGAGTTGTCAACTGCTGAATTTCGGCCATCGTGCACTGGAACCCTGACCGGTTCAGATGCTCTATGCGTTTGGCCGGATCGGTAATCGAGAGCAACTGTTGACGAAACGAACCGTCTGTTCTGATCTTGTCGATCGCCGCCCTTGCACTATCGAGTGACATAATTGCCTCACTGAGTTGTTGCGGTTAGAAAAAAACCGGAGCCTTTATCCGGAAGAAAGAGCCTTATCTCCTTTCAATATAAACCTTTCAAGAAAAAGATACGCTATCGCACAACAATCGCCCGATCGACATGACCGTTTTCACCGGATGCCCGGCGGGGGGTATTCAGCAGCGGTCGGCAAGTTCAGCCCAGCGTTCCATGTCCGCGTCCAGCGTCTCCTGGACTCGACGCAGTTCCTCCGAAAGCTCCTGAACCCGCTGAAAATCGGAGCCTGCGGCCGTCAGTTCATCCGTGAGTTCCGTTTGCCGGAGTTCGGCCTCGGCAATGTTTTTTTCAAGCACTTCCAGCTCGCGACGCTCCTTGTAACCAAGTCTCGCCTGCTTTCCGGCAGCAGGTTTCCCGGCAGCCTGCGATGCGCTGACTTTTTTCACCTGCATTGCGGCGGAGGCATCCCGCTCCGCTTTCATTTCGAGGTACACGCTGTAGTTGCCCGGATACCGGCGGATTCTGCCTCCCTCCTCGAAAGCGAACACGTGCTCGACCACCCTGTCGAGAAAATAGCGGTCATGGCTGACGGCGATGACGCAGCCCGGCCATGAATCGAGAAAATTCTCGAGCACGTTGAGCGTGGGAATGTCGAGATCGTTGGTCGGCTCGTCCAGCAGAAGCACGTTGGGCGAGGCGATCAACTGCCTGAGGAGGTAAAGTCTTCGGCGCTCGCCTCCCGACAGGTTGCCGATCAGGTTATACTGCGCGGAAGGCTCGAAAAGGAAACGCTCGAGCATTTTCGACGCCGAAAGTTCGGTGCCGTCCTTGAGCTTCACCTGCTCGGCCTCCTCCCTGATATAATCGATGACCCGCATCGAATCGTCGAGACCGCAGCTCATCTGGTCGTAATAGCCGATACGAACGGTCGGGCCGATCTCGACACGTCCGCTGTCGGGCACGATCCGTCCGGCGATCAGTTCGAGCAGCGTGGTTTTCCCCGATCCGTTCGGTCCTATGACACCGATCCGGTCGCCTTTCCGGACAAAGTATTCGAACGAGTCGATAAGGGGCTCCCCGTCCCACGATTTTGAAACAGCGTGCAATTCGATCACCTTCTTTCCGAGACGCTCCGCACCGAATCCCGTCTTCAGCTCCGCTTCATCCCTGCTTCCGCGATTTTCCATCAGGGCTTCGGCCCGCTGGATGCGCGCTTTCTGCTTGGTCGTCCTGGCCTTGCAGCCGCTGCGAAGCCATTCGAGTTCCTGTTTGACGAGCGCCTGTCGCTTGCGCTCCGCCCTGGCCTCTTCTTCTTCCTTTTCCGCTTTCTGCGCGAGGTAGGACGCATACCCCCCGGTAAAGGTGTTTGCCGTCGCCCCGTCCAGCTCGATCATGCGGTTGACGACACGATCGAGAAAGTAACGGTCGTGCGTGACAAGCACCACGGCGCCCTGGTAACGTTTGAGATAGCTTTCCAGCCATTCGACGCTGTCGGCATCGAGATGGTTGGTAGGTTCGTCGAGGATCAGCATGTCACTCGGCACGACCAGGGCATGCGCGAGCGCAACCCGCTTGCGCTGCCCGCCGGACAGCGAGCCCATCCTGGCGGTCACGTCGTGCAGCCCGAGCTTGCCAAGCACCGCCTTGACGGAGGCCTCCAGTTCCCACGCGTTGTTCTCGTCGAGGGCGTGGGATATCGCGCTCATTCTTTCGATCAGGGCCTTGTCTTCTCCGCCGCCTTTTTCGAGTTCCCGGCAGACCGATTCGTACTCGAACACGAGATTGAGGATCCTGTCCCCCGACTTCAGCGCGGCTTCGAGCACGGTGTCTTCGGGATTGAACGGCGACTCCTGCGGCAAAAAGGATATCCGGCTCTGCCGCGCGACCATAACCCTGCCGGCATCCGGGGTTTCCACCCCCGCCATGATCTTCAGCAGCGTACTCTTGCCGCTGCCGTTAGCCCCGATGATACCGACCTTGTCCTTTTCGTCGATACCGAACGACACCTGCCCGAAAAGCGTCTTCAACCCGTACTGTTTTCCTATATCCTCGACCGTAAGCAGGACCATGTTCCAAGGGAATAAGTGATTCTGAAACTCCGTTGCTGCCTGAATATAGGCATTGACCGCATATCTCCACCGTTCGTCTCACCGGCGAAACGGATTGAGAATGTTTGTTTTTTTTTGATAAACTGTTGGTGTTGTATTACAGAAAAAAAATCGACCCTATGACCGAACTCGAAACCGCGCTTGAATGGACAGACATGCCGGTACCCGAAGTCTTGCGGGAACTGCACCCCGCCGAGCAGAAAAAAGTCTTCTCCTACATCGAGGATATCGTACATAAAAAAACCGACGGTCTTGAAGAGCTCTATCAGGCCATCGCCATGATCGTCAAATACATCCCTCATTTCGTCGTCATCCCGCTCATGGTGGAACACATCAGGCCGCCGATAGCCGCGGGCGTCTGCCTGAAAATGGGCGTCGATCAGGCCACCGGCTACGCCAACGACCTTCCGGTCGAATATTTCAGCGAAGTGTCGAAACATCTGGATGACAAGCTCGTGGCGGATATCATGGGCAAGATGAAAAAACACCCTGTCGAAAAGTTCATTCACTACGAACTGCAGCACCACCTGCTGCATATACTCGACATTGCGGCGCATGCGGAAAGAAAAACCCTCGAGATCATCGCCAGGCACGTCACGCTTCCGGAACACGAAGACGATCTCGTCAACCATCCTCATCACGGGGTTATCGAACAGCTCCGCACCATGCAGCGATAAGCCCCGAAAGCGCCTCGGGGCGCACCGGCCGAACCAGTAAACCGGAGTCCCCATGCACCTGTTGAAAACTTTTTTTCCGGTCCTCTTCCTCTGTCTCTCCGCCGCGAACCAGGGGTTCGCCGCATTCGAACATCACGGCGATGACGAGGAATGGCATACCGGCATAGCCGTCTCGATCGACAGCCTGAGAACGCTCGATGAAAATTTCTCCGTGGCGGGCATCGACATCGACATGCAGGGCCATGCGAAACAACCGATGCATATCGTCGGCGTCAACGTGCGCACCGGGGGCGAATTCGAGGACAGCGCCCTCGTCGTGGCGGCGAACGTCGAACTCGGCGGGACGTTCCGCAAAACGCTCGAATGCTATGCCGCAAACGCTGAAGTCACCGGAACCGTCGAAGGAGACGTCACGCTGAGGGCCGCCAGAATAACGCTCGACTCGACCGCGGTCATCGGGGGCAATCTCTTCTATTCCGCCGCCTCTATCGACGGTCTCGACCGGGCCGCGATAGCCGGAAGCGTTACCGAACTGCCGCTGGAAGAGCCTGAAGAAACATGGGCGCAATGGCGTGAAGACTTCGCGGGGGCGGCAAAAACGGCGGCCATCGTCTCATGGATACTTTCGCTTGCCGGAATCGTCCTCGCCGGGCTCCTGCTCCATGCGATCCTTCCCGAACAGATGAACATGGTGGTCGACACGATCGACGACTCTCCCTGGGCGGCGCTCGGCTCGGGATTCGTCTTTTTCGCCGCCGCCCCGATCCTGACAGCCTTCGCCCTCATGACGCTGGTCGGCATCCCGGCGGGACTGCTCGCCGGCCTGCTCTATCTCGCCGCCCTGCTCACCGGCCAGATCTACAGCTCCCTCTGGCTCGGCAGAAAGCTCACCGTCAAACTCGGCAGAGCGGCCTCGGGCGCTTTTTACGGTCCCTTCATCCTCGGCGCGGCGATCGTCTGGCTCCTCGGCCTCGTGCCGTTCATCGGCTGGCTCGCCGGCTTCCTCGCCCTCCTCCTCGGCCTGGGAGGACTCTGGCTCACCACCTGGCGCGCCATCCGCGCCAACCGAAGCTGAGAAACGGTATCATCGTGATCACCGATTCGCCCTGTGCGGGTGCGTCACCATGTCTTCATCGCCTCATCGGTACCCGTCGAGCATCCGCTGAAACGCATCTTCGTCGACCTTGTGTTCGTAAGCCGGGGTGTCGCCGATGCCGAGCAGGTCTTCGTAGACCTTGCGGCCCTCCCTGCGGTAGAGCACGCCGAGCGGCAGCTTCTCTGTCTCGACGGCTTTCGCGAAAGCCCGCTGGCGGTCGGACGGATCGTAGTCGTCCGGCAGGTAGTAGGTGTTCTCCTTGAACCACTGGTAGGTGTTCAGCTTGTTGAACACCACGCAGGGCTGGAAGACATCCACCACGGCAAGGCCGGGAAAGGCGATCGCCTGCTTGATGATCTCTTTCGTCTCATCCCCGTCGCCGGCGCTCGCCCTGGCGACGAAAGGCGCGTCGAGCGCGAGCGACACGGCGAGCGGATTGAACGGTTCGAGCATCACGCCGTTGACCTGCACGGGAGTTTTCATGCCCGTCTGTGAGGTGGGCGACGCCTGGCCCTTGGTAAGGCCGTAGACCATGTTGTCATGCACGATCACCGTGACGTCGTAGTTGCGCCGGATGGCGTGCAGGAAATGGTTGCCTCCCTCGCCGTACATGCAGCCGTCGCCGGACTCGGCGATCACGACCAGGTTGCGGTTCGAGAGCTTCACCCCGAGCGCGGCCGGCAGCGCCCGGCCGTGCAGGCCGTTGAACATGTGGGCGTTGACGTACTGGGGAGTCTTGGCAGCCTGGCCGATACCCGAAACGATCACGAGATGCCGCCTGTCTATGCCGAGTTCGAAGAGTGCCGCCTTCAGGGCGTCGAGCAGCCGGTAGTTTCCGCAGCCGGGGCACCAGCCCATCTTTTTTCCCGGCATATCGAAGGGGTTCCCCCCTTTGCTGGCATTTCCTTCCGTCATGTCACACCTCCTTGAGCGCTTCGACGACCTCTTCCACAGAGAACGGCTCACCGGTCGCCTTGAGTATTCTTCCCGAAACCGTGCAGCCGAATTCCCGGCGAAGGAGTTCGGCGAACTGTCCCGTGGCGTTGTTTTCGAGCACGTGCACCGTTTTTCCCTCCAGCAGCTCCCGCACGCCGGGGTTCAGGGGATAGAGCTGCGAAAAATGCAGCCCCGCTATATCGTCCCGCTCCGAGAGTTCCAAGGCTTCCTCCAGCACGCCCCTGTTCGAGCCCCATGAAATCACGAGCGCTTTCGCGCCGTTGTCGCCGCCGAGAAATTCAGGCATGAGCGATTCCCCGGCGAGCGCGTCCAGGCGCTGCAGCCGCTTCTGGACCATCCGTTTCCTGATATGGAAATTTTCCGTCAGATGCCCGGTCTCGTCATGCTCGTGGGAATCGACCTTGACGATGCCGTCGCCGAATCCCGGAACCCCGCGCGGCGAAACGCCGTCGTCGGTGAAGGCATAGCGACGGTACTTCTCACCGGTCTCTGCAATATGCCGCTCCACCGGGAGGCGGACGATATCCGCTTCTTCGATCGACGCGACCGAATCGAGGAAATACTGGTCTGTCAGCACGAACGCCGTCGTCTGGAAGCGTTCGGCGAGATCGAATGCCCGCTGCATGATCTCGACGGCCTGCGCGAACGATCCCGGTGCGAAAATGACCCGGGAGAAGTCCCCGTGGCCCGCATGGAGCACGAGGTCGAGGTCCGACTGTTCCATGCGCGTGGGAAGTCCCGTCGCCGGTCCGGGCCTCTGGCCGATATGGACGACAACGGGCGTTTCCGTTGCGCCGGCGAGGCTTATGCCCTCCTCCATCAGCGCGAAACCTCCGCCCGACGTGGTCACCAGGGAGCGAGCCCCGGCATAGGATGCGCCAAGCGCGGCGTTGATCGCGGCGATCTCGTCCTCCGCCTGATCGACGATGATATCGAACTCCCCGGACTTCCCGGCCAAAAAGGTCAGAAGGCCCGTTCCCGGCGACATCGGGTAGGAGGAGACGAACGAGCACCCCGCGGCTACCGAACCGATACCCATGGCCGCGTTGCCGTCGACAAGCAACGCTCCCCTGCCGTCGCTCCCGTCCGGGTCGATCTCGACGCGTATACCTTCTTTCTCCGCTGTTTCCCTGCCGAAACGGTAGCCGAGCCTCGCAGCTTTCCTGTTGCTTTCGACCACCTCTTCACCCTTCGCGGAAAACTGCTCCTCGAGGTAGTCGAGGAAACCGTCGAGCGTGAGGTCCATGATGCCGAGCACGACCCCGACGGCCACCGTATTGGAGTAGATCGGCTTGCCGGCCTCCTCCGCGAATTTCGAAAAGGGCGTATCGATGCAATGACCGGGAAGGTCTTTCTCCTCTTCCGTCTCTTCCTTTTCGACGAAAACGAGGGTTTTGCCGTCGATCCTTTCCCGCAGATGCTCGACGGCCTCCGCATTGAGTGCAAAGAGAAAATCAATGCGCCGGACGTACGCACGTCGTTTTTTCGAAGTTACCCGAACCTCGGTTGAATTGCTGCCGCCGCGAATGCGTGACATGAATTCCGTGCAGGCGAACACATGGTAACCGCCCTTTTTGAGAACCGTGACCACGGCGTCGGCTATGGTCTGTACGCCCTGTCCTGCAGCTCCGCCGAAAACCAGGGAAACATCGTTTACATAGTTTCGCATGATCGACCGTCAGTTTCGGCACCGGAAAACAACCCGATACCGGGATAATGGAAGACACCAGCTGTTTCCAGTCCATAACGTCGCGGAAGTCATGAAAATTCATTTAACTAAACAACGACATACATAGCGAAACAGCGACACGGCGCTTGCAGGGAAGGCGTGAAACCGCTAACATGCGGGCGAAACGCATTGCATCCAACGTCCTCGAAAAGAACCCATGGAAAAAGTCATTCTCATCACCGGCGCGTCGACAGGCATCGGCGAAGCGACCGCGAAAATGGCCGCCGACGAAGGCTGGAAAGTCGTCCTGGCCGCCCGGACGACATCACGCATCGAAGCTCTCGCCAACGAGATCGGACCCGGCAAGGCGCTTGCCGTCACCTGCGACGTTTCGGACTGGACCGCACAGCAGCGCATGATCCAGCTCGCCCTGGAACGTTTCGGCAGGATCGACGCGGTTTTCGCGAATGCCGGATTTTCGAAGGGGTCGCCTTTCTACGGAGGAACCGATAAACCCGACGAGTGGCGCGACATGGTGCTTACCAACGTCTACGGGGCCGCCGCCACCGCGCGGCTCACGCTGCCGGAACTGGTGAAAACGCGCGGCCATTTCCTCATCACCGGTTCGGTCGTGGGCCATATCACCTCTATCCGCAACCTCTATTCGGCGACCAAGTGGGCGGTCACCGGTATCGCACAGGCGGTCCGGAACGAAATGGTCGGCACCGGCATACGGGTCACGCTCATCGAACCGGGGGTTGTCGATACGCCCTTCTGGGGGCCGGTTCCCAAGCCCGGCACACCCGCACTGAAACCGGAGGACATTGCCAGGGGCGTAATGTACGCGCTCAACCAGCCGGAGCACGTGGACGTGAACCAGATACTCATACGACCCACGGGACAACCCCACTGAATCCCGCCGATCAACCTGCTTTGCAAGCCGATAGCTGCGTTGTCCCGACAGGTCGGGATTCCGGTTCCTGTGCTCCGCTCGTCTTGCTCTCGGCTTGCTCGCCACGGTTATTCGACGGAATTGCTGTTCGTTTTCATAGCGTGAACAATAAACGTTCACTCCTGGGAACAGATTCCTTAACCTTGCGTTGAATCATCCGTTCTGCCGACCGGCACAGGGATTGTTTCCGTTCTCCCGGATTTTCGCCTCACCCTGTACTTTCGACTGTTCCGGCCACGTCAGTTGCCGATGATTCTCAGCGCGGGTGTCGTTGGAAGGTCTTCACTGAATTTGTACTGCCCGATCAACTGCATGACCAGCGCAAGCGTCTGCATTGAACGGTTGTTATCATCCGTCTCCGATATCCGTTTCGGGATGACATAGGTCTCCCCGTCGTAACGGATGCTCACATACGCATCCTTCTTCGGGTGCTGACTTCGGACTTTCTCCACATAGATGATCGACCTTTTCTTATCATTCTCCCTGTCTTTTCCATTTTTGTAAAAAAACGGCCATGCGGGATATTCACCAGCCGCAATCCCCTCCTTTGTCTGAGCTCGCACGATCTCCCCGAGATAGTAGATGATCGACTGCGGAGAACGCAGGTAAACCACGGCAAACGGCGCTGTTTCTTGTCTGGCGGCTGTCGCCTCGAATTGAAATGTCAGGCTGTATCCTTCGGCGGAAGACTTGTTACACTCCTCCTCCGTACTGAACACCACCGGCCTTGGCTTCTTCGCCATGCGACCATCATTGCCGGCTGTCCCGGGCGCCACATCCTTGTATAGCAGTTGCACCTTGCATGTATCGACAAGCCGGTCGATCTCGGCGGTAAATTTTTTGAATTCAACGAGATCGTCGGGGTCGTTCGGATCAGGCACATTCCTGAATCTGTCGATAACACGGTCTTTGTCATGTTTACGCTCCATGAGCGCAATCTCCTCGACGAACAGATGGAGAAGCAGCTTTTTCGACCACCCCTGGTCCCAATAATACTTGACGGTCTCAGGAACCAAAGGCCTGAGAATACCACGCATGAACTCGTGAGTCTGTAAAATGCCCACATCGTAATTGATATTGGGGCTGAGCTTCAGACCGGGGCTTGCCGAATAAGCATGGGTTGCGTCGGCGCCGAACGGAATGGAGAGGCTGACCGAACCCTCGGTGATCCCGCTGTTCCCGGAGAGCTTGCTGAAACCGGTGAAATACATCGGCTGGCGCTTGCTCGCCCTGACGATGTTGAGCAACAGAAGCTTGTTCTCGGCCTCTTCCACGGCCATGTTCAATCCCACGGCTTCGGAGGCCAGGTCTCTCGATACCGTACATGCGCCGAGAAACAACAGCATTGGCACCAGCATCGATGCCGTAACGAAAGATCTCATTCTGTTCGGGGGTTTTTTCGTTGAAGAATTCACTATGCTCATGCCCAATATACAGTAATGAAAACGTGATTCACTCATATTCCCGGTGCGGAGGGGAGCTCCTCCCGGCGGGAACGTTTTTCAAAAGATTCATTGTTAGTTCCTCAAAATGCATGACTCCCGGGCTTCCGGCCGCAGGACGTCCCGCTCAACCGCTTTCCACGATGTCGCACGAGGATTCCTTCATCACCCTGCAGGGTCACCGGCACCGGTATATCGATACGGGAGGCGACAACCCCTCGCTGCTTCTGCTGCACGGAATTTCCTGCTCCCTGGATTTTTTTGAACAGGTCGTGCCGCTGTTTTCGAAATCATTCCGGGTGCTCGCATTCGACCTGCTCGGCTTCGGCCGTTCGGACAAACCGAAAAAGGCGCCCTATTCCCTCGAACTCTACGGATCGCTGATACGGGAGTTCCTTGAAAAAACCGCCGGGAAAAGCCGGGCACAGATCTTCGGCCTCGGCCACTCGATGGGCGGCAAATACCTGCTGGCCGCGGAACTGCTTCATCCCGGCACGATCGACAAGCTCGTGCTGAGCAATACCGACGGATTCACCGAACTTCCCGGATGGGTGAGAACGATCAGCTGGCCGGGAATCCGACAGCTACTCAAACAGCTCATGACCAGTGAAGCGGTTGCCACGAAAGCGTTCAGGGCGGGCTTCCGTTATCCGGAAACCATCGACGAGGATTCTTTCGCAAAAAACCTGCTGGTGGCAAGAAACCGCGATGCCGTCGACACCGTGATGGCGCTCAACAGAAATTACCGGCAGCTCGACCTGGCGCATACGGGCCTGAGGAAACGGCTCCAGACGCTCAAGGTACCCGTAATGATTTTATGGGGAGATCACGATCAGTATATTTCACCTTCGGTCGCCGGCACCGTCCATGAGGAGATACCGGGTTCCGAACTGTATGTCTTTGAAAACTGCGGCCACTCCCCCATGCTCGAATACCCGGAACTGTTCAGCGAGATAGTGAGCGGTTTTCTCTTGAACGACAAGAAACAGCATCCACCATGCTCATAACATTCGAGGGCATCGACGGCGCGGGCAAGTCGACACAGGTAAAAAAGCTCCGCAAGGCGCTTACCGAAAGCGGACGCGAAGTCCTGACTTTACGGGAACCGGGCGGAACCGATGTCGCGGAAAAAATCCGGGAGATACTTCTGGAAAGCAAAAACGAGATCACCCCGATCGGCGAACTCCTGCTTTTCTCGGCAAGCAGGGCGGAACTGGTGCAGCAGGTTATAAGCCCGGCCCTGGCGGGGAAAAAAGTGGTCATCGTCGATCGCTTCTACGACTCGACGACCGCCTATCAGGGTTACGGTCGCGGACTCGACCGGCAGATGCTGCAAAAAATCAACGACATCGCCACCTTCGGCCTGAAACCTGATTACACCTTCTTTCTGGACCTCTCCCCCGAAGACGCGCTGATCAGGAAATTTTCCGAAAAATCTATCCCGCTGGCGTTCGAGGAGAGCGAACTCGATCGCATGGAGCGTTCGGGACTGGATTTCTACCGTCGCGTCAGGAACGGCTACCTGGAACTCGCACAGCGTGAAAAAACACGCTTCGTCATGCTCGACGCCTCCGAACCGCCTGAAAGCATTCACAAAAAAATCTGGAGCAGGCTCATGACCGCCGGCACCGGAGAACCGGTTCCCGAAAGCCGGACACATCGTTAAATTTTGGAAAAAACACGGTTCGCATACCGTTTCTTTTGTTAGATTGAAGGATACCATCATTGAAAAAAAGCCTCCCCGACGCCGACATGCAGAAGCAGATTCTGAAAGACCGTAAGCTTGAAACCTGCACGAATCCCATCTCACTCCAGGACATACGGACCCTCAAGGAACTCTACCAGCTCAAGTCGGAAACACGCGACCTTCGCGAACCGCTCGTCCGCAATATCATGAAGCGGAGAGTGGTCGGTCAGAAATGCATTGAATCCCTGAAAAACGCCCTCTATTCGCTTGAAACCATCCATATCGACGATTATACCGGACAGCGGGTGCTGAGCCTGGACGGAAGAAAACAGATCGAGGTCGACCTCACCTACGAAATCAGGGAACTGAAAAAAGACATCTACTATCTGGAGTACGGAGAAGATCACTTCATCAACTACCTCGGCAAATTCATACCGGACTTCCGGAACTATCTCAACGAAGGCATAGCGATGCTTCGGGGCAAACGGTTCAACGCTTTCATCACCGACCGCGACGGCACGACGAACAACTACTGCGGGCGCTACCGCTCCTCCATACAGCCGATCTACAACGCGGTCTTCCTTTCACGCTTCGCGAAGAACTGCTGCACGTTCCCGATCTTCATCACCTCCGCTCCGCTGAAGGATTTCGGCATTCTCAACGTTTCGATAAATCCCGAGGACATTTTCTATTATGCAGGCTCCAAGGGCCGCGAGTTCATCTCGCCGGACGGCACGTTTCACACCTATCCCATCGACGAGGAGAAGCAACGGCTGATACAGCTCCTCAACGACCGGCTGCGACTGCTGCTCGAAGACCCGAATTTCGAAAAGTTCAACTTCATCGGATCGGCGCTTCAGTTCAAGTTCGGGCAGACGACCGTCGCGCGCCAGGACATCACCCACTCCATCAACGCGGACGAATCGTCGGCATTCCTCGAAAAAGTCAAGAGCATCGTCCGGGAAATCGATCCCGAAAAACACATTTTCCGCATCGAGGATACCGGCCTGGATATCGAGATCATCCTCACGATCGACACGGAGGGGCACGACTCGCTGAAAGACTTCGACAAGGGAGACGGCCTGGAATTCATCTGCCGCTCTCTCGGCATAAGGACACACCACGGACCGAACCTGGTCTGCGGCGATACCTCATCGGACATTCCAATGCTGGAAAAAGCCATGGAAACATGCGAGGACGTATGGGCGATCTTCGTAACGAAGGACAAAAAACTGGAGAAAAGGGTCAGAAGCATCTGTCCGCAGAGCATGATCGTACCTTCTCCCGACATCCTCCTGACCATGCTGGGCCTGCTTTCGCTCTGATCCGCCCGGCCGTATGTATTTCTTAACACGCAAAAAGGTGTAAAAACACTATTCATTATGTTAAAAGGCGTCATTTTCGATCTGGACGGAGTCATCACCGGCACGGCTAAAATTCACAGTCTGGCCTGGGAATCCATGTTCAACACCTTCCTGAAGGAATACGCCGAAGCCAACAGCGAACCGTTCGTACCGTTCGATCCGGTCTCGGACTACCTCAACTACGTCGACGGCAAACCGCGCATGCAGGGCGTGCAGAGCTTTCTCGAATCGAGAGGGATCGAGCTGCCTTTCGGCGAGCTTGACGACGTGCCGGAAATGCCCACCATCTGCGGCCTCGGCAACCGCAAGAACGAGGTGTTCACGAAAATCCTCATCGAGGAAGGTCCGGAGGTTTTCCAGAGTTCCGTCGATTTCATAAGGGAACTCCGCTCGAGGGGAATCCGCACCGGCATAGCGTCTTCCAGCCGCAACTGCAAGCTTATCCTCGAACTCGCGAAGCTCGAGGACCTCTTCGAAACCAGGGTGGACGGCGAAGTGTCCATCGAGATGGGCCTGAAAGGAAAGCCGAATCCGGACATCTTCACCACGGCGGCCTCCAACCTCGGCCTGCATCCGCACGACTGCGTGGTGGTCGAGGACGCCATTTCAGGCGTACAGGCGGGGTCCGCCGGCAATTTCGGCCTGGTTCTGGGTATCGCCAGGGAGATCGAAGGCATAAAGCTGAAGGAAAACGGCGCGGACATCGTGGTACGCGATCTCGGGGAAATCACCGTGGACGAAGTCGAGGCGTGGTTCGCCGGCGGGCTCACCAAGGACGGCTGGAACCTGACCTACGCGGCGTTCGACCCGGCCGGGGAAAAACTTCGTGAAACGCTCACGGCGGTCGGCAACGGCTATCTCGGCACGAGAGGGGCCTATGAAGGCTCCAAAGCTTCCGAACACCACTATCCGGGCACCTACCTGGCCGGGGTGTTCAACAAGCTTCCCTCCGAGGTGCACGGTCAGACCATCCAGAACAACGACTTCGTCAACTGTCCCAACTGGCTGCCGCTGGAATTCAGGATCTGCTGCGGAGATTTCATCGACCCGTTCGAGCAGAACATCCTGAGCTACCGCCAGAACCTCGACATCCGCCGCGCGGTCATGAGCCGGGAAATCGTCGTCCAGGACAATCTCGGCAGAATCAGCCGCATCGCAAGCAGCCGCATCGCAAGCATGGACAACCCGCACCTCTGCGCCATGCAGTTCCGTTTCACCCCGATCAACTATTCCGGAGAGATCGAATTCCGCTCCGCGATAGACGGACAGGTTGAAAACAGGGGAGTTGCCCGTTACAGCTCACTCGCTTCGGATCATCTCCGGCACGTCGACGGCGGCAAAAGCCGGAACGGCATATTTCTCCATGTACAGACCAGCGAATCCTGCTACCAGATCGTCACACACGCGAAAACCGAAGCGTCGGTCTCCGGCAAACCGGCCGGAACCGAAAAGAGCCTCGTCTCGTCGGAACGCTATACGGCCGAACTGTTCAAGGTCGGCCTGACACCCGGGCAGGAATGCACGATCGATAAAATCGTCGCCATTCATACCTCGCTCGACACCGACAACGAAAACCCCGTGGAAGCCGGCGAAATGGCGATCGCCGCCGCCGGAAATTTCGCCGGACTGCTCGGGAAGCATCAGGCAGCCTGGGAAGAGATCTGGAAACGCGCGGATATCCAAATCGACGGCGACCGCTTCAGCCAGAAAGCCCTTCGTTTCCATATCTATCATCTCATGGGTACGGCTTCGCCGCATAACAGCGGCCTGGACGCCGGCATGCCGGCGCGCGGCCTCAACGGGGAAGCATACCGGGGTCATATTTTCTGGGACGAAATCTACATCATGCCGTTCTTCACGCTGCATTTCCCCGAGATCGCCAGGGCCCTGCTCATGTACCGCTACAACCGTCTTTGCGCGGCCAGGGAATATGCGAGAGAAAACGGCTACAGGGGCGCGATGTTCCCCTGGCAAACCGCCGACGACGGAGGGGAGGAAACCCAGATCGTACATTACAACCCGCAGAACGCCACGTGGGGACCGGACCTGAGCAGGAACCAGCGGCACGTCTCGATAGCCGTGTTCTACAATACCTGGAAATATGTCCACGACACCGGCGACACCGAGTTCCTGCAGCAGTACGGCGCTGAACTGATGTTCGAGATTGCCCGCTTCTGGGCAAGCATCGCCAAACACAGGCCCGACAGCGGAAAATACCATATCGAGGGCGTCATGGGCCCCGATGAATTCCACGAAAAATTGCCGGGCAGCAGTCGCGACGGCCTCAGGGACAACGCCTACACGAATATCATGGTCGCGTGGCTCCTCGAGAAATCGGTCGATCTCGCACAGTCGCTCGACCCCTCCGCGATGGACTGGCTGGTCACGAAGATCAGTCTCGGATTCGATGAAATCGAGGAATGGCGGAAAATCTGCTCTAACATGCACATCATCGTCACCGAGGACGGCATTCTCGAGCAGTTCGACGGCTACATGTCCCTCGAGGAGCTTGACTGGGATGCCTACAGAAAGAAGTACGGCAATATTCACCGCATGGACAGGATACTGAAGGCCGAGGGTGACACTCCCGACAACTACAAGGTCGCGAAACAGGCGGACGTGCTGATGACATTCTATGCGCTCTCGCCCGTCGAGGTTCAGCAGGTCCTGGAGCGGAACGGACATTGCGTGGACGACCCGATTCGCATGATCAGGGAAAACTACAGTTACTACGAACCGCGCACCAGTCACGGTTCGACACTCAGCAAGGTGGTGCACGCGATTATTTCGAGCTATCTGCACGACGGGCATGAGACCGCATGGAAATGGTTCGAGGAATCCCTGAAGAGCGACCTGAAGGATACCCAGGGCGGCACAACGCAGGAAGGCATTCACTGCGGCGTCATGGGAGGCACGATAGATGTCACCGCACGCTATTTTGCCGGAATATCCTTCGACGGCGACCTGCTCAACGTTCACCCGAACCTTCCGGAACACTGGCGATCCCTCGAGCTGAACACGCTTTTCCGGCAGAGCCTCTACCGCGTTTCCATTACCCGCGACACCATCACCGTCGAGCTTCTCGACAGTCCGCATGCAAAAGAAACCGTGCGCATAGCCGGACACGAAAAAACCGTCGCGAAAGGCTCTCCCGCATCAGGAAAATACTGAACGCCGCGAAACAGGCCGTATGGCACGGCCTGTTTCATTTTTTCATTCCCGGTCGCCCGATCTTCCCGGGTTTGTATTTTCCTGAGGAAACGGTATATATTAACACTTTATTTTTCCCGTATTCCGATTACCCATTGCCTCATCCACCATGCGTCTTTCAAACTTTCGATACAACCTGCCGAAAACCAGAATCGCCGACCGTCCGGTTTCTCCCAGGGAGGCCTGCAAGCTCATGGTTCTGAGCCGGAGAAAAAAGGACATTGAGCACAGGGAATTCCCTGATATAGTTTCCTTTTTCAAGAAAGGCGACCTGCTCATCCTGAACAACAGCAGGGTCTTTCCCGCCAAGATTTTCGGCCAGAAAGAAAAAACGGACGCGAAAATAGAGGTATTTTTGCTGCGGGAACTGAACAAGGACGCCGGTTTATGGGATGTGCTCGTCGATCCGGCGAGAAAAGTACGGGTGGGCAACAAGATTTATTTTCAGGACGACGTGGTTGCCGAAGTCGTCGACAACACCACGTCACGCGGGCGCACGATCCGTTTCCTTAATCCTGAGATCGACGTATTCAATCTGGTGGAGAACATCGGCACCGTGCCCCTGCCGCCCTATTTCAGCAGAAAACCCGACGCGGCCGACCGCGAAGACTACCAGACGGTCTACGCTTCCCAGACGGGCGCGGTGGTAGCCCCCATGGCAGGACTGCATTTCACGATGCCCATTCTCGAGCAGATAAAGAAAAAGGGCGTGAAAATCCTTCCGGTCACGCTGCATCCGAGCCTCAGCTCCTTCAACGCCATCGAGGTCGAGGATGTCTCGAAGCATAAAATGGATTCGGAGTACTTCAACATTCCGTACCAGACCGCCATGGAAATCAACGACACCAAGATCAGGAAATCGGGCAGGGTCATCGCCGTCGGAACGACGACCTGCAGGGTGCTCGAAGCCAATGCGACGGTCGAGGGGAAGATCAAGTTCGGGCAGGGCTGGACGGACAAGTTCATCTACCCTCCCTACCAGTTCAAGGTAACGGATGCGCTGCTGACGAATTTCCAGCAGCCTGAGACAACGCTGTTGATGATGGTCAGCGCGTTCGCCGAACACCGCCTGCTCATGGACTCGTACAAGGTCGCCCTGAAAAACGGCTACCGTTTCCTTGCCTACGGCGACGCCATGTTCATTCACTGAGGCTTCCAACAATCACCACATTCGAAACATCCGGCAACAGGTATGAGTGCATACGCCATAATCGCCGCAAGCGGCGTCGGCAAGCGAATGAAGCTCCAGGGCGGCCTCAGCAAGCAGCTGCTTGAAATCGGGGGCCATTCGGTCATTTACCACACTCTGTCCGCGTTTGAGCGGGCGAGTTCCGTCCAGGCCGTCTACATAGCGACGAAGCCCGATTCGGTCGCAACACTGCTCGGCATGGCCGAGCGGCACGGCTTCGCCAAGGTGAAAGCCGTCATCGAGGGTGGCAGGGAACGTCAGGATTCCATTTACAACTGTATAGAGCGTATCGAAAAGGATATTCACTCCGGCGAAGCCGCAATGCCCGACGCGATCCTGGTCCACGACGGGGCCAGGCCGTTCATCCAGCCGGAAGAGATCGACGACATCGCGGCCCTTTCGATAACATACGGCGCCTGCGTTCCCGCGACGAAGCCCAAGGACACCATCAAATATATCGGCAAGGACCCCGAATTTTTCGGCGAAACGCTCGACCGCGGCAGGCTGGTCCAGGTACAGACTCCGCAGGGATTCGCGGCTCCCCTGCTCGTACAGGCTCATCGCCACGCAAAACTCGAACAGAGCTACGCCACCGACGATGCGGCCCTTGTGGAAAGGTTTTTTCCGACACAGCACATCAGGATCTACGAGATGGGCTATCACAACATCAAGATCACCACGCCCGAAGACGTTCATCTGGCGGAGGCGATCCTGGCAAAACTGCGAAACGAAAGGCCGCTGGCCTAAGAGCGGAAAAATTGAACCTTCCGGAAAAAAGCATTGCTTTCGATGGGGGCTTTATGTATATTAGCTGCCCTGAAACAGTCAGGTTATGGTGAGGTAGCTCAGTTGGTTAGAGCACAGGATTCATAACCCTGAGGTCGAGGGTTCAAATCCCTCCCTCACCACCATTGAGATGTTGTTTATCTGTTGAACTGTTCATCGGAAGAGCTGTTTGTGATCGACGGCAGTTCACAACTCAACAAATAAACACGTCAGCACATCAACATCGTTTTCTCGCGGGTGTAACTCAGTTGGTAGAGTGTTTGCTTCCCAAGCAAAATGTCGCGAGTTCGAGTCTCGTCACCCGCTCAACAGGCGAACCCCACGCTGTTCTCCATTACCATCAAGACCGAGTCAGCCATGAGCGAAGCCTCCGTTTTCACGATACCGGTCACGGTAGAGCAACTCAATACGACGCAGATAGTCGACGGGCAGATGGCCCGTCATCTCGGCATCGAGATATCCGAAATCGGTCCGGACCACATGACGGCGAAAATGCCGGTCGACCATCGCACCATCCAGCGCATGGGCATCCTTCATGGCGGAGCGTCACTCGCACTTGCCGAAACCGTCGGAAGCATCGCCGCGTCCTGCTGCATCGACCCTGAAACCCGCTTTATCGTCGGCCAGGAGATAAACGCGAACCACATCCGCCCGGTCAGGGAAGGATTCGTGCATGCGAAAGCGACTCCGCTCCACCTCGGCGGCAGCTCGCAGGTATGGGACATCAGAATCACCAACGACGACGGGAAACTTGTCTGCGTGAGCCGCTTCACCGTGGCTGTCCTGAAAAAAACACCCCGGTGACGTTTTTAGGAAAAGTTTTCATACCTTGTATTTCACCATCGGCTTTCGGGGCGCGCCGGCAGACCGTATCGGACGGTTCGGAAGCCGCCTCTTCTTACTATCAGTAATGTCTGGAGGTATGCAGATCGATAAGTCTGAGGCACCATTTCCCGCAGAAACCACCACCCGTCCGGAACCCGACCTCAAGCGATTTGCCGCGGAACAGAAATCACGCAAGAAATGGCTGCTGGTCCAGCCGGTCAGCACCACGAGCATGATGGTCGATTCCGGCACCGTCAGCATGCCCCTCAACCTGCTGATGGTGGCCACGCTTGCCGGCGAACTTTTCGACGTAACCTTCCTGGACGAACGTCTCGGCGACACGGTCCCCGAAGACCTTTCCGGCTTCGATGTAGTGGCTATCACCTCGCGCACGCTCAACGCGTCGAAAGCCTACGCAATCGGTGACGCCGCGAAAAAACAGGGCAAAATCGTCATTCTCGGCGGAGTCCATCCGACAATGCTGAACGACGAAGCCCGCGAGCACAGCACGAGCGTCGTCTACGGCGAGATAGAGTCCGTCTGGCCGGAGCTGGCTACGGATGTCATCCTCGGCAAGATGAAACCCGTCTACAGAGCCGAGTCCCTCAAGCCCATGGGTTCCATGCGCCGCCCCGAATTCAGTTACGCTCTCCAGTCGCCGCGTTCGAAAAAATACAGCACCCTCATTCCCATACTCGCCACGAAGGGCTGCCCGGTAGGCTGCAATTTCTGCACGACGCCTACCATTTACGGCAAAAACTACCGTTACCGGGAAATCGATCTCGTGCTTGAAGAAATGCGTTACCACCAGGAGCGCCTCGGCAAGCAGAAAATCAATTTCTCCTTCATGGACGACAACATCAGCTTCAGGCCCGCATACTTCATGGAGCTGCTGGAAGAGATGGCGAAACTCGGCGTGCGCTGGAACGCGAACATCTCGATGAACTTCCTGCACAAGCCGGAAATCGCCGAACTCGCCGGCCGTTCGGGCTGCGACCTGATGAGCATCGGGTTCGAATCGCTCAATCCCGAAACCCTCAAAAGCGTCCACAAGGGCTCCAACAGGCTCGACAACTACGAAACAGTCGTCGGCAACCTGCACAAGAACGGCGTGGCCATACAGGGCTATTTCATGTTCGGGTTCGACAACGACAGCGAGGAAAGCTTCCAGATGACCTACGACTTCATCATGAAGAACCAGATCGAGTTTCCGGTCTTCTCGCTTGTCACGCCCTTCCCCGGCACCCCGTATTTCGACGAAATGAAACCGAGGCTCCGCCATTTCGACTGGGACAAGTACGATACGTACCACTACATGTTCGAACCGAACAACATGAAGGGTGAAACACTGCTGGAAAACTTCATCAAACTGCAGAAAGAAGTCTACAAGGGACGCGCTATCGTGCAGCGAATGAAAGGCAAGCCCCTGAACTGGGTCTGGTTCGTGAACTACATGATGCACCGCTTCACGAAAAAGCTCACCCCCGAGATGTATCTGTAAGGATGTTGCCTGCAATTGCAGGCTTCACTGATCTGTTGAGTTGTTGAACTGCTGCAACCAGCGATCCTTTCTCGTCTTGCCAAGCAGTACCGGTCTGGATACATGACGACGCACCGCTTCTTGTTACGTTGACTCTTTGAGAGGCTTTGCTGTATACCCTGTCACTCGTCACTCGTTCACCGATCATGTCCTACATTCATTCGTATTCCACATCCGAGCGGAAGCGTCTGCTCGAACAGGCGGCGTTTCTCGAACCGTACCTCTACCCGACCATTTCTTTCGCTCCGGGCGACGCGCTGCTGGAAATAGGCTGCGGAGTCGGCGCGCAGATACGCCTTATGCTCGATTGTTTCAAGCCGGCAAGCATCGCCGGCGTGGATTGTGAGCCGACGCAGCTCGAACATGCGCTCGCCAATCTGGCGGACGAAGTGCAGATCGGCGAGGTGGAACTGTTCAGGGCGGACGGGGACGACCTGCCGTTCGATGACGATACGTTCGACGGGGCGTACGTCTTTTTCGTGTTCGAGCACATCAGCGATCCGGCACCGGTCATACGCGAAATCGGGCGCGTGCTAAGGCCCGGAGGAAAGCTTTATTGCACGGAAGTGGTCAATCGTGCGCTCTACGCGTGGCCGCGCAGCACGGCAATCGAGACGTACTGGCATGCATTCAACACCCTGCAGCGGAAACTCGGCGGCAATCCCGACGCCGGCCTGCACCTTGCATCGGCCTGTGTCGAAGCGGGCATGAACGTCCGCTCGTTCACACCGCTCCCTGTCATGATGGACCGGCGAATGACCGGTGAAGACGAACGGCGGCATTTCCTCGACATGTGGGAACGCTGCCTTCTCAGCGGCGCACCGGCGCTGCTCGATCACGCGATGATCGAGCCCTCGATGCCGCAAAAGGTTTCGGCGGCTTTCGCGGAGCTGCGAAACAACCCGGCAACGATTTTTCACTATGACGCCCGGCAGGTGCTGGCCGTGAAAGACCCTTCCCCGCAATGAACACCCGGATCTTCGAACCGTCCACGATCGCAGGCATGAGGCTTCCGAACCGGCTCGTCCGCTCGGCAACGCATGAAGGCATGGCCGACGCCGACGGCACGCCGACGCCCGCCCTGGAGAAGCTCTACGAAAAACTGGCCAAAGGCGGAGCAGGGGCCATCATCACGGGCTATGCAGGCGTGCGGCAGGACGGCAAAAGCAGCCTGCCGGGCATGCTGATGATACACGAAGACCGGCTCGTTCCCGCCTACCGGAAGCTCACGGACAGGGTGCACGACCACGGGGTTCCGATCATCCTGCAGATCGCTCACTGCGGCCGCCAGACGCGGTCGAAGGTCACCGGCAAACCGACCGTCGCTCCATCGCCCCTGAAAGATTTCGTTTTCAACGAGGAAACGCCCGTGGAACTGGACGAAGAGGGTATCGACACCGTCATCGAGAGCTTCTCGGCCGCCGCCGCAAGAGCCGAGGAAGCGGGATTCGACGGTGTACAGCTGCACATGGCCCACGGTTACCTGCTTTCCCAGTTCCTCTCGGGTTACTCGAACCGACGCGCCGACCGGTGGGGCGGCTCGACGGAAAACCGTTTCCGCATCGCATCTGAAATTCTGCGTCGCATCCGCAGGACGCAGGGCGATTTCCCCGTTCTGGCGAAAATCAACGCCTACGACTCACGGCCCGGCGGCATGCGCACCGGGGAAGCCGTCAGAATCGCCGGCCTCCTTGAAACCTCGGGATGCGATGCCGTGGAAATCTCGTCGGGGACCGTGGAGGAAGGGCTCTCGATCATGAGAGGACCGAAAAAGCCCGTCGAGGCCCTTCTGGCTGCCAGCTTCAGGTTCAGCGGCATGCCCGAGGTCCTCAAAAAGCTCTCGGCGCCGTTTATCGGCCTGCTGATGCAACAGCCGCAACCGCTGCGAAGCTACAATCTCGACGCCGCACGGCAGATACGCAGGGCCGTTTCCATTCCGGTCGTCACCGTCGGCGGAATCCACACCATGGAAGAGATCGGGCAGGCCGTCGAAAGCGGCGCCGCCGACTATGTATCCATGTCCCGCCCCTTCATCATCGAACCGGAGATCGTCAACGGATTGAAGAACGGAAAGCGGAAGGGGTCCCGGTGCATCATGTGCAACTACTGCGCCCTGATGATCGAGACCGGACCGCTGCGCTGCTACCACGGCAGGCTGCCGGCCGCTTGAGAAGGAAAAAACGAAATCCCGCCCGGACTACGAGGCAAGGAGCCTTTTGAGCCTGGCCTTCGCCCTTCGGGCCTTGAGGGAGATGAACCTGAAAGGTGAACGACGGTAAGGCTCGAGCAGGAGGGGCCTCGGGTTCCGGTTCCGGAAGGCTTCGCGGATGCGACGGGAAAACAGCGGAAAGAACTGCAATTCCTGCAGGTAACGTTCGCGAGCCTCGCATATGGCGTCGAAACGTCTCCCCCACTCGTCGTTCCTGACCGCTTCGCGGATAATCTTCAGCGCCTCGTCGGGCTTTTCGATATCTATACGGATGAAGGAGCGTTCGGGAAAATACGCCTCCAGATTGGAGCACCCGTAGTAGAACGGAAGCGTCCAGGCAAGAAAACAGTCCGCGATTTTCTCCGTCCAGTAATCGTCGTGGCTGCCGTTCTCGACCGCGAGCGAATAGCGGTACGGGGCCAGGCCGTCCCATTTGTCGCCGATCGCGTCGATGCCCCTGCCGAAAAGGTCGATATCCCGGGACGGCAGGTTCCGGATATGGTCCACAAAGCGCATCCGCAGCCTGTGGCCGGGGAAAACCCTCTTGTCGCTCGTGATCCAGGAAATCGCGCGTGTCTTGTCCGGCGTCTTCATGCCGACGAGCTGGTCGTATGTCCTGTCGACATGCCAGGGAACCGCCGGATGGGAACGGAAGTATTTCGGCTTTTCAGAAAACAGGTGATGCGTATAGACCCGGGCGTAGCGCCGGTGCCCCTCGACCATCCAGTCGAAAACACCAGGCACGAAGGGCTCCTGCATTACCGCCCAGACATGCTCCGGAGGACAGACGACCGCGGTTTTTTCCACAACGGTATTGAGGACCAGCACGAAATCGGCCGCCTCGTCGGGCCGGGTGGAAAAACGCACACCGGCCCATTCGCCTCTGCCGCCGGGACTCTGGCGAAGCAGATCGGGCGAAGACCAGTTACCGACTATCCTGACATGCATGAGGGCCCCTCAAAAACTTGCTGCGCGCCCGGGCTGCCTTTTTGCACCGAAGGGTGTTTGCCCCTCAGGGCTTTTTTTCCTCCTGCGGCAGTTCGAGCTTCAGACAGAGTTCCCGAAGCTGCTCGGGCGAGACGTCCGAAGGCGCGGACATCATCAGGTCCTCGGCCTGCTGGTTCATGGGAAAAGCGATGACTTCACGAATGTTCTGTTCGTCGCGCAGGATCATGACCAGGCGATCGAGGCCGGGAGCTATGCCGCCGTGCGGCGGCGCGCCCATCCTGAAGGCTTCGATCATGTGCCCGAAGCGCTTGTCGACCTCTTCCCTGGTGTACCCCGCGATCTCGAACGCGCGGTACATGATATCCGGCCGGTGATTCCTGATCGCGCCGCTGGACAGCTCGATACCGTTGCAGACGATATCGTACTGGTAGGCAAGGATATCGAGCGGATTCATGGTTTCGAGCGCCTCCATCTCGCCCTGCGGCATGGAAAAGGGATTGTGCGAGAAATCGATTTTCTTCGACGCCTCGTCATACTCGTACATGGGAAAATCGACGATCCAGCAGAACGAAAGCTCGTCGCCGTCGAGCTGGAAAAGATCGGAAAAATACTCCCTGATGCCGCCCATGATCTTGCAGGTACGCTCCCACTTGCCGGCGCCGAAGAAAACCACGTCCCCGGTCTCTATCGAGAGACACTCCTTCAGGGATTCGAGCTCGTTTTCCGAGAGGAATTTGACGATCGGACCCTTGGGGCCCTCTTCCCTGAACTGCACGTAGGCAAGCCCCGGAGCGCCCAGTTCCTTGGCCCGCCGCTCGGCCTTGTCGTAAAACTGCCGGGATTCCGTTCCCCGCCCTTTCAGGACCATCGCCTTGACGCAGCTGCCCTCTCGGGTATTCGCCGCAAACACCTTGAAGGCGGAATTCGTGAAAAGGTCGGTAACGTCCCGGATTTCGAGCGGCACGCGCAGATCGGGCTTGTCGGAACCGAAACGGTTCATGACATCGCGGTAACTGAGCCGTGGAAAAGGAAATTGCGTAATGCGCTTGCTGCTCATCGTTTCGACGAGAAACCTGAACATGCCTTCGAGAATGTCGAACAGGTCGTCCTGCTCGATGAAAGCCATCTCCATGTCTATCTGGTAGAACTCTCCCGGGCTCCTGTCGGCGCGGGCGTCCTCGTCCCGGAAACAGGGCGCGATCTGGAAATACCGGGGAAAACCGGATACCATGAGAAGCTGCTTGAACTGCTGCGGGGCCTGCGGGAGCGCATAGAATTTTCCCGGATGGAGCCTGCTCGGCACAAGGAAATCCCTTGCCCCTTCGGGAGAGCTCGCCGTCAGGATCGGGGTCTGGATCTCCATGAAACCGTGTTCCTCGAGATAACGACGCACGCTGCCGATGAGGCGGCTGCGAAAAACGATGTTCTGATGCAGCCTTTCCCGGCGCAGATCGACAAAGCGGTACGTCAGGCGAAGCTCCTCGGACGTCTGTATCTCGTCGGCGACCGGAAACGGCAACGGGGCGGCATTGCTCTCCACCTGCACGTCGTCGAGCACGACCTCTATCTCACCGGAAGGAAGACGCGGGTTGACGGTCTCGACAGAGCGTCTGACGACCGTGCCCTCGACGGTGATCACGGATTCAGCATGCAGCCGCTCGACTTTCCTGAAAAGCTCCTCTTTTTCGGGCTGGACGATCAGCTGGCAGATCCCGCTGTGATCGCGAAGGTCGATGAAGATCAGGCCCCCGTGATCCCTCTTTCGGTGAATCCAGCCGGACATCCTGACCTGCCGGTTTTCGTATCCCGTATCGAGAAGTCCGCAAAGATGCGAACGGAATCGGTTCTGTAAAACATCCATGTTTCCTGCGACTGCGCTCATGGGTATATATTGCGGTTTTACTGGTTGAAAGGACAGAATATGATGAATTTTTAAGGATTATGGAAACCGTGGCGCGATCGTCGCCGTCAGTAGACGAGTTCCCCTCCGAACTCCCGCACGATGAACCTGACGACCTCGTTGTGTTCCGACAGATCCCTGAAAATGGTGAAAATGGTCTGTTCTTTCGTGTTCGCATCCTTCTCTGCGTCGTGAAAAATACCGAGCTTCACCGGGATACCGTAAAATTCCTCGAACTCGGCGGCAAGAAGCGCGATATCCTGCAGGAGTTCCTCGTATGAGAACCTTCTCGCGCAGCCGAGATAGAGCGTCCCTTCGCAAAACGCACTGAGTTCGCAGACCCGGAGATGGGTCACGATCACCTTGAGGTTTTTCTTCAGCAGATGATCGAGAAACTGTTTCCACTCGACCCTGAACTTCTCCACCTCGGCGACGCCGCCGAATTGCCGGACCGGAGAGGAATCGTCGCCGGTTTCACGTCGGGAGGGCGCGGCCGCCCGGCCGGCGCCGCTTTTGGCGAATTTCGCGAACTTGTGCTGCCAGGAACTGAAATCGAGCGATGCCGGACCCGCATCCTGAGAGGATACCGGCGTTTCCTCGATGCGGAGAGGCTCCTCGGACGGAGCCGGGGCGGCGGGGGAAGAAGGCCTGGAACGGGACGGAGTCTGTTCGGCTACGTTTCCTGCGCTAACGGCTTTTTTTTTTGAGGCTCCCGGGAAGGCGGCGCGTCTTGCGTCCCGGAGACGCCACCGGAAGCATCGGCGGAAGGATGCGCAATCTCGATCAGCCTGAGCAGCACGAGTTCGAAGCGAAACTGGTACTCGAACTGAAACCTGAGTTCCCTGACGGCCTGCAGCAGAAGATCGATCATCTGCATAAGCACCGACGGGCTGAAGAGGCGGGCATCGTTCATGTAACGCTCGCGAACGGGATCGGGACGCTCGATCAGGCGGGCCGAGCGCAGATTGTGAATGACGAGAAAGTTACGCAGGTGCTCGATGAGCTTTTCGAGAAAATCCTGTTCGTCATAGCCGTTGTCGATGACGAAACGGGCTGCTTCGAGCATTTTTTTCGGATCGTTCCCCGACGCTGCGTCGGAGACCGCGAAAAAGTGATCGTCATCGATATAGTTCAGAAGCTCGGCGACCGTCTCGTAACGGATCGTCCGGTCATCCTCCTGTTCTATGGCGAATGCTATGACCTGGTCGAGAATGCTCTGCGCGTCCCGCATCGATCCCTGCGCCTTGCGGCCGACGAGCTGCAGGGCATTGTCCTCCACATCGAGGCTCTCCGCTTCGCAGATGGAGCGGAGCTGGGCTTCGATCTCCGGCAGGGGAATACGCTTGAAATTGAACCGCTGACAGCGCGAGGAGATGGTCGCGGGGATCTTGTGCAGTTCGGTTGTCGCGAAAATGAAGATGGCGTGCGGAGGCGGTTCCTCGAGCGTCTTGAGAAACGCGTTGAAGGCCGCCGTGGAAAGCATGTGCACCTCGTCGATGATGTAGACCCTGTAACGGCCTTTCTGCGGCCCGTAACGGACGTTTTCCCGCAGCAGCCTGATGTCGTCCACGCTGTTGTTCGACGCGGCGTCGAATTCGGAAATGTTGAGACTCGAACCGGAATCGAAATCGCGGCAGCTCTCGCATTCGCCGCAGGGTTCCGTAACATCCTTCAGGTAGACGGGATCCTCGATCATCCGGCTGCAGTTGACCGCCTTGGCGAACACCCTCGCCGCCGTGGTCTTGCCGACGCCGCGAAGTCCCGAAAAGATATAGCCGTGGCCCACCCTGCCGAGACGCAGGGAGTTCTGGATGGTTCTGGTGATATGTTCCTGCGCCGTAATCTCGGCAAACTTCCGCGGCCGGTATTTACGGGCGATGACCTGATAACTCATGGGCTCCTGTCACAATGGAGAATAACAAGGGGCGGTGCCGTCAATATAACAAAACGCCGCATACCGTAAAGCGTCGAATGCACTCCATCTCACCTCCCCGACGTTCATCGAAGCCCGGACGCAGAGGCGGTCGGTACCCGCAGGTCCGATGCGGCAGCCCTCAACGCCCTTCTTCGCCGATATTCATGAAGCCGGCCACCGGATCGTGCATGGTTCTCCGGAAACATTCGCGGACGTTGTCCTCCAGTTCGTCGAGACGCCGCAAGCCGTCGTGCGATGCATTCTCCCCCTCGACCTCTTCTCCGGCAAGATCGGAGGGCATCGTCGAATAGAGATCGTAGAGGGAAAGGGTATGGATGTCGCTGCTCAGGGCCAGGCCGCCGTCGGCCGTGACATGCACATGATTGCTCCGGATCAGGAAATCGATAATCTCCCTCGGTTTCGAACCGTCGAAACCGTTACCGAGGCGCACGGTCTTTTTCAGGCTCACGTACTCGCCCGCCTGCTGTCCCCGCCAGATATGTTCAAGGACCTCGAGCACGTCCCGCATGCCCCTCAGGGGATGGAATTCCGGTGTTTCTTTCGCTTCCGGCTTCATGGCCCCGAGACAGTAGACGAATTCCGCTCCGGTCAGCGCGACGACCCAGATGAGATAGATCCAGAAAAACAGCAGCGGCACGACCGACAGCGCCCCGTAAATATGTTCGAAGGTCGCGAAACTGCTCACGTAAAACGAAAACCATTTTTTCGAGAGTTCGAAAAGCAGCGTCGCCAGCAGGGCTCCCCAGCAGGCGTGCACGAAACGGACGCGCCGGTTGGGCACGAGCATGTAGAGCAGGAAAAACGCGAGGAACGAGTTGACCAGCGGCAGATAGGAAAGGAGGCGGGTACGCACTTCCAGCAGCGGCCCCTGGGTGAACACCGTGTACCATACATAGGAACTGGCGAACAGTCCCGTACCGATGATGATCGGCCCCACCGTAAGCACCGTCCAGTATAGGGTAAAGCCCTGGATGAGTTTGCGGGGCGCGTGCACGTCCCATATCTGGTTGATGGTGTGGTCGATGGTCGAGATGAGGAACAGCGCGATGATGAAGAGAAAAATTCCTCCCACGGTCGGCACCGTCGCGGTGTTGCTGATGAACTGCCAGAAATACTCCCTGGCCATCACGCCGGAGGCCGGCACGAAATTCTGCAGGATAAAGTCTTCGACGTTTCGCTTGAAAGACTCGAATACAGGGGAAATACTCAGCACGGAAAGGATGACCGCCATCAGCGGCACGATAGACAGCAGCGTCTGGAAAGCGAGCGAACCGGCGCTCAGAAGCACCCTGTCCTGCATGAAATTTTTCCACAGAAAGAACAGGAACGTACGCAGGGCGCTCCCGTAACGGACAGCTTTTTCCTTCAGAAGTTCCGTCATTGCGTTATCCTGCGATCCCGTGCGCAAGGGATATACGTTGAAGAGGAAAACAGTTTCAAGCGGTAATCTAAGGGTTTTTCAGGAATATTCCCCTTCGCCCGCAACGCCACCGCCTCGCCGGTGGGTGGTGCGTGTCCGGACTCCGAGAATCAGCAGCAGGCCCGTACCGAAAAAGAACAGCAGCGAACCGAGCGCAACCCGCTGATCGCCGGCCTGTGCCGAAATCAGGCCGAAAATCATGGGTCCGGCGACGGCCGAGGCCTTGCCGAACGTGCCGTCGTAGAAACCGAAAAACTCGGTCACATGCGCCTTGGGCGTCAGTTTCGCCATCATCGAACGGGAGGCCGCCTGGGAGGACCCCATCGACATTCCAGCCAGCAGACCCGTATAGTAGAAAAAGGTTTTGTCGGACGTCATGATAGCCATCACGATCACCGCGCACCAGATGCAGAGCGTCAGCACGATGGTGCGCTTGGGCCCGATCCGGTCGGTGACGATACCGAAGACGACCGAACCGAGAATGGCCGTCGTCTGCACGATCATGAAAAAGACCACCAGCTCGACGGTCGTGAACCCGAGCGTGTTCTGGGCATAGATCGACGAAAAGGTGATGACGGTGAGAATCGCGTCGTTGTAGAAGAAAAACGCCAGGAGAAAACGGGCAAGATCCGGATAGTTCATGATATGCATGATGGTATACTTCACTTCACGAACTGACCGGACCAGGTATTCCATGTTGACGGAACTCTTTTTTTCGTCCCTGATCGTCAGGAAAAGAGGCGTGGCGAAGATGGCGAAAAAGAGCGCCACGAGAAAGAAGCCGAGCCTGATGTTGCCGGTATTCTCCACGACGATCCCCCCCTGCAGAAGCGGAAACAGCAGCAGCAGGATGGCAAGCGCCCCGAAGTATCCCATGGCGTATCCGTAACCGGAAACCCTGCCGAGGCTTCGCTCGGAAGCGACCTCGGGAAGATAGGCGTCGTAGAAAACCGTTCCGCCCTCGAAGCCTATATTGGCGACGACGAAAAGAGTCGCGGCCACGAGGGCCATGCCCGGACCGGTAAAACCGAGCAGCGCCGTCGAAATCACCGCCGCGAGCGTGAAGACAAAAAGGAACCGCTTTCTCCTGCCCGAAAAGTCGGCCGCCGCACCGAGAACGGGAGACACCAGGGCGACGATAAGCATGGAGCCGCTGACACTGGCGCCCCACAGGGCATCGCCACGAGGCTCGCCTCCGCAGATGACATTCTTGAAGTAGAGGGGAAAGACAAACGTGATCATCATGACGCTGAACGACGTATTGGCGAAATCGAACAGCAGCCACGATACAAGCTTCAGCCGGGATGCGCCGTTGAAAACCTTGTGCGCGTTTCCCTCGCGGCGGTCGCTTGAGGCACCCATGAGCTTGAAGAAATTTCGGTTTGTTACTCAGGCGTTCAACGGGCGGACAACATGGTCCGGGGAAATCATCCGAGAATATGCCGTATGGCGCCCTGGAACATTCTACGCCCGTCGCCCGAACCGAGCAGATCCTCGCTGGCTCTTTCGGGATGGGGCATGAGACCGGCGACGTTTCTGCCGCGATTGCAGATGCCGGCGATCGAGGAAATGGAGCCGTTGAGATTGGCCTCGTCGGTAACGTTGCCCCCGGCGTTGCAATACCTGAAAAGAATCTGCCCGTTCTGCTCCAGCATGTCGACGGTTTCTGATGGCGCGTAGTAGTTGCCTTCCCCGTGCGCGACCGGCAGGCTGAGCACCTCGTCCCTGTCGTACAGGGACGTGAAGAGGTTGTCGTTGTTGACCACTTTCACGTGCATGTGGCGGCAGATGAATTTCTTTTCGCGATTTCTCGACAGAGCGCCTTCGAGCAGCCCGCATTCGAGGAGGACCTGAAACCCGTTGCAGATTCCGAGTACGGGATTGCCTCTGTCGGCGAAGGCGACAACCTCTCTCATGATGGGAGAAAATTTCGCTATCGATCCGGCACGGAGATAGTCGCCGTAGGAAAATCCGCCGGGAAGCACGACGATATCACTGCCCTGCAGATCGTGTTCGTTGTGCCAGAGCATTCTGGTTTTGACATTCGGGAAGGAATCCAGGGCGTAGCGGGTGTCATGATCGCAGTTCGACCCCGGAAAAACCACGACCCCGATGGTAACTTCTGCCATGCTGTCAGTCGGTTTAGTTGATTTTTTCCAGCTCGAAGGAATAATCTTCCATGACGGGGTTCGCCAGCAGTTTCCGGCAAATCTCCTCGGCTGTCCGCTCCGCCTCGTCCGGACTCTCTGCGTCGATGCGGACTTCGATGTATTTGCCGATCCTCACGGAATCGACCGAACCGTATCCGAGGTTTTCGAGGGCATGCTGCACCGCCTTGCCCTGAACATCCAGGATCGAAGGCCGCAGGGTCACCCTGATTTTTGCCTTGTATGCCATAATGCTTTCGATTGGTGGTTGCCTGAGTCGATCACGTGAACGATCAGCATGTCAGCTTTCCCGCTGAAGGACGAACTGACGGAACAAAAAAGACAGGCTTCGAAAAATACCCAGCAGAATATACAATAACATAGCCACAAAAAAAGCCTTTGCGTGATAGACGAGCACACAAAAAATGCCCGCCAGGAAGAGCATGGTAAGCAGCGGACGTTCCCTGAACGATGTCGCTGTAGGCTTGGGCAACGCATCGTAATTCACCGTGCTGACCATCAGGATGGAAAGACCGACGGTCAGAAGCGCCAGAACAGCCTCCGTCGGATACGGCCCGAGAAAACGGATCGATCCGGTCCATAGCACGAATGCTGCGATCGTCAGGGCTTGAGCCGGAGAAGGCAGACCGGAAAAGGAATCCTTGCGGTAGCCGAGCACCCTGATATTGAACCTTGCCAGCCTCAGTCCGCTGCCGACGACGAGCAGTGAGCTGAGCACGATGCCCTCGACGACCCCGAGATTCTCAAGTCCGAAACGGTAAGCGAGATAGGCCGGCGCAGCGCCGAAGGAAACGAGATCGGAAAGCGAATCGAGTTCGACGCCGAACCGGGAGGCCGTATTGGTTATTCTTGCCACAAAGCCGTCCACTGTATCGAAAAACGCCGCGAGGACGATGAACCAGGCCGCGGTCGCGAACTCACCTGATCCGGCCATGACGAGAGCCACATAACCGCACACCATGTTCATCACCGTAAAGGCGGAAGGCACGAACGTACGGGAAACGAAGCGAAACTTTTTTCGTGCGTCGCTCCTTTCGTCGAGAAACGGAGGATAGAAGGGCTCCCGTCCCGTGTGTTCTTTTTCCCTTTTCATATTTCGCGTCATCCAGGGGGCGTCCTTCGGACATCCCGGATCCCTGCTCTTTGTTTTTATCGAATATTTCCCCGCGCGGGCATCGGGCTCAATAGCTCTCGTCCTCCGAAGGAAAGCCGCCCTGCCTGACGTCGTCGACATACCTTGCCACGGCATCCTGCATGATGCCGTTCAGATCCACGTATTTCCTCACGAAGCGCGGATGGAACTCCGTGGTGAGCCCCAGCATGTCGTTGATGACCAGCACCTGGCCGTCGCAGTCAGGCCCGGCGCCGATGCCGATCGTCGGTATCGACACGGAACGGCTTACCCGCGCGGCGAGATCGGCCGGTATCTTCTCGAGCACCAGGGCGAACGCGCCCGCCTCCTCGAGCAGTTTCGCGTCGCGCAGCAGTTCTTCGGCTTCCTTCGGGTCCTGGGCCCGTACCTTGTAGCTCCCGAATTTGTATATCGACTGCGGGATCAGACCGAGATGTCCCATAACGGGAATGCCGGTATCGGTTATCCTTTTAACGGTCTCGGCTATAACCCTTCCGCCCTCCATTTTCACCGCATCGCACTCGTTGTCCTTCATGATCTTTCCCGCATTTCTGAGCGCCTCCTCGCCGGAAAGCTGATAACTCATGAACGGCATGTCGATAACGACCATGGCCCTGCTCGTTTCGGCCTGCACGCCGCGCACCACGGCCTTGGCGTGATAGATCATCTCCTCGACGGTAATGGGCAGGGTGGTGTTGTGACCCGAAAAGACATTGCTCGCCGAATCCCCGACAAGAATGACATCGACGCCGGCGCGATCGAGTATCCTTGCCGTCGTATAGTCGTAGGCAGTCAGCATGGCGATCTTTTCGCCCTGCTCCTTCATCTCGAAAAGCTTCCTTGTCGTCACATGGGGCAGTTTCTTGACGCTCTGATCGTTCATGGGCTTGTAGTGTCGTTTGATGGTGAAGGAGACGCACATCGGCCTCGAAGCAGGTAAAATAGGAAAAAATAGAACTCCGGCGCTCTCTTTGACGAATATAGCAGTGGACATGCCGGGCGACCCGATCGCACCTGCTACAGGAGGGCTGTCAGCTCCTCTTCGGTCAGATAACGGATTGCGGCGTCTGTCCGTGCGGCGATCGTCCTGTACATCGCATCGCACAGCGTGTCGAAGGAAGCGGCGGAACCTGTCAGGTCCGCAAGCGAAACCGTTTTTCTTTCGAGCCTGTCCGCTACCGCCGAAAGGACCGCCGGATCATCGCTTGTCAGAAGGTCTGGCAACATGCGGTATTTTTCCGAGAGGGGAAGCGATCCGTGCTGGAGCAGAGCCCTGTCGGAGCGGCGCTGCGCGGAACCGACGAGCTTGCGCCCTCCTGCCTGAAGTTCGTTGCGCGCGGAAGCCGTGAAACAGCTCACCGATTCGGCCGTGGCGTAACGCTTTCGCATGTCGGGAGTCGAACGGCAGAATTCCGTTTCCACCCCGAGCCGCCGAAGGGCGAGACGGATGATATCGTGCACCATCGCATAGACGGCTGCATTGGACTCGCGGGTTTCCGTGAAAAAGGAGTAGGTAAACTCGTCCGCATGCAATACGGCCCTTCCTCCCGTGGGCCGTCGAACGATGTCGATGTTTTCCGTGCGGCACCGCTTTTCGTCGATCTCCCCGGCGGACTGGCCGTGGCCGAGCGAAACGGCCGCCGGATCCCAGGAGTAAAACCGCCAGAGAACGGCATTGTGTCCGTAACGGTCCTGGAAAGACCCTTTACTGAAGAGCCGCAGAAGCGCCGTGTCGAAAAACATGTTCCATGCTCCGTCGCGCGCACCTGTCGAAACGATATAAACCGGAGAAAAACGCATATGCCCCGAAAATAGGAAAAAAACGGGCCATCCCGACGGCGCGGCCGGCGTCACTTTGCCGACGGCGCTCCCGGCGGGAATTTTTCGAGAATTCTTTCGACCGCCTCGTCTATGTCCCGCTGCATGGCCTCGGGATTCCGGTAATTGCGAACCACGCCGGTGGCGACCCCGCGCCATGCAAGCTCTTTTTTGCGTGCGTCTATCACATCGAGCACCAGAGAGCCTTCCTCATAGGTGCTGACGTAGGTATAGCCGCCGTAGGGACCCCACCAGGGACGGTAGGGGCCGCGGGAACCGAAGCCGAAGCTGACCCCCATCCGGGGATAGTAGTTCCGGACCTGCTTGACTCCTGCGTGGGCGTGCACGATAAAATCCGCAACGGTCGAATCCGCAAGCCTGTACCCCCTCGCCTGAAGGCGGCTGTCGACCGCGGACTGGACACGCTTGTATATAAGAGGATTCTCAACCAGCATATCCGCTCTTCGAATCCCTTCGTTCCCGGTCGGCCACCGATAGGTATGCAGCCCCGCGAAATTGAAGTCGCGGTCGTAATCGGAAACAACCGAAACCGTCGAACAGGCCCCGAGGAAGGTCGCCACGAACAAGGCCGCAAAAACAGTTATGCCTTTCATCACGTCACTCCTGCATTGTTTATCTTCGAGCGAAACGGTAAAACCGCACTTTCATCATGCATGAGAACATCTCCCGGAAACAGTAAGTTTCAGGCCCGCTTTGCCCTGAAAGGGATTTTTTTGTCGCCGCACTTCCGGCCTTGCCCCGAATCGTTATATTTACACCGGAAACCGAAACCGTCATTCTGCAGAGCGTATGCACATGGCCGGCAGGGAAATTCCCTCGACACGCCGCCGGGACCGCTGTATAGCTTTCGAAAACCGGCGTCTTTCTCCTGAAAAAGCAAACGGGCAGCGATCAACCAACAGAGAAACCGCAGCGAAACATGTCAAAACTCCGTGTAGCCCTCGTGTTCGGGGGAAAATCTTCCGAACACGAAATTTCGGTCATTTCAGCCAGGGCTGTCGCTGAACATATCGATCCCGACAAATACGAAACCGTCCCCCTCTATATCGCCGGAAACGGCACATGGTACGAAGGAACCATCGCCCGCTCGGTGCTCGGCCTGGACGTGACGGCCATGCTGAAGAGCCTTTCGCCGGAGGAAGTCTCACTGCAGCTTGAAGCGATGACTCGCGGCAGGGAAAACGACCGGTTCAGATTCGATTTTCGGGAAAAAAACATCGATGTCGCTTTTCCCGTGCTCCATGGAGCCTATGGCGAGGACGGCCGGGTCCAGGGAGTGTTCGAGACCCTCGGCATTCCCTACACGGGATGCGGGGTGCAGGCTTCCGCCATAACGATGGACAAGGCGATAACGAAAATCTGCGCGATCGAGGCCGGGGTTGCCGTGGCCCCGTTCATGCAGGTGCGTAGCAGGGATTATATCGAAACCCCCGGACCGTTCGACGAAGAAGTGCGCCGGCGCTTCACACCGCCCTTCTTCGTCAAACCCGCGAACCTCGGCTCTTCCGTCGGCATTTCGAAAGTGCACACGCAGGAAGAATTCCCGGCCGCCATGCAGGCCGCCTGTCGGCTGGACACGAAGGTGCTGGTCGAACGTGCCGTATCGGGACGCGAGGTCGAAGTCGCCGTGCTCGGCAACGACGACCCCATGGCTTCCGTTCCGGGAGAAATCGAACCGGGAAGCGATTTTTACGACTACAGGGACAAATACGTAACCGGCCGGGCAAAGCTCTACATCCCCGCCCGGATCGACAGGGAACTTCAGGAAGCCGTGAAACGCGAAGCCCTGACCATCTACCGCGCTCTCGGCTGCACCGGGCTTTCACGGATCGACTTTTTCATCGAGAACGAAACCCGCAGGATCATCCTCAACGAAGTCAATACCATTCCGGGATTCACTTCCATCAGCATGTACCCGATGCTGATGGAAAAAAGCGGCATCGGATTCACAGAGCTTGTCGACCGGTTGATCCTGCTGGCTTTGGAAAAAACCTCACCATAACCTAACATTACTGCTGGGTTTCACCGCCTCCCGTCAGGGCACCGGAGAACCCGGCGGCTTCCGGACAGGCCCTGATCAGGAAGCTTTTTTCCGGCTGAACAGTCTTCTTTTCGCTTTTCGAGAAATGGTCACCATGATAACCGATCCGCACCTTTTCTTCGCAGAGATCTCGCTCGACCTGTCGAGGGGTGAACATTTCGCCGGGCTGAAAAAACTCGAGGCGGAAAGCAGCCGGTTTGCGGATTCCTATACCTACAACCTGCTGCTCGCCCGTGCCTACAGGGGGCTGCAACGCTACCAGGAAGGCCTGCAGGCGCTGAAGGCGTGCTGCCGCATCGCACCGCACAATCAGGTTGCCTGGAAAGAACTCGTCGAAGTCCATTTTCTGCAGATACACTCCCCGGTGGACATGCTCACCTCCGAGCTGGAAGCGTTGTCGGAAGCGCTTGCGGGATTCGCGGTGCCGAAAAATTGCGAAACGGCCGACCCCACCCCTCTCGTCGAGCAGAAACAGCCCTTCTCGGACGAAGAAGCCATTTCCGTCCCTACGGAAAGTCTTGCCTCCCTCTTCACGGCGCAGGGAGCGTACAAGAAAGCCATCAGGGTCTACACCGATCTCATGCAGATCCATCCCGACCGGGCCGAAGCTTACAAGAAAGAGATATCGGGACTGCTCGATAAACTGTGAGGACTCCGAGGGCGATTCGTTATCTTTCGATAACCATGCCGATACCATCACCTGTGATAACGCAACAAAAACGCAAACACCATCGCTTCAGCCTCGTTCTCGCAGGCCTGCTCTGCATGTTTCCGTTATCCCTGCAAGCCGCTTTGCAGGAGCAGAAAATCCTCTCTCTCCAGGAATGCATCCGGATAGCCCTTGAAAACTCCTCGGCTGTCAGGCAGGCCGAACATTCGGTCAGGCTTCAGGGGAGCGACGTGCTGAAAAGCTATGGCCAGTTCCTCCCGAAGGTATCGGCCAGCGCGGCCTACGTGCCTTCTTCGGTATCGAAAACCTACGCCGATCCGTCGGCGGCAACGGTGGCGGAAACCTCGACCGAAAGCGTCGATCTCTCGCTGACGACCTCGCTCAACATATTCAACGGCTTCCGGGACTATGCCGCCCTGCAGGCCGCAATGAAGCGCAGGGACGCAGCGGAGTTGTCGCTCTCGAGGGCCCGGCAGGCGATCGCCTACGACGTGACCCAGAGCTACTTCCGGGTCCTGCTGGACCGGGAACTCCTGAAAATCGCCAGCGAAAACCTCTCCTCCTCCCGGGACCGGCTGCTGCTCACGAAACGGCAATACGAAATCGGTCTTAAACCCGTGACCGACTACTACCAGCAGCAGGCGGAAACGGCCACCAACGAGCTGGACGTCATCCGGGCGGAAAACGCGCTTCGCGGAAGCAGGCTCGAGCTGCTCAGGAGACTGCGGCTGAACCCGGCGGAAGAAATCGACGCCGCCGACGTAGCGGAGGATTCGCTGCTCCGGCTGCCCCGCACAATCGATCGCGACAGCATCGTCTCCAGGGGCCTTGCGAACAGGAAGGACCTGCAAAGCGCCGAACGCTCCACGCTGGCCGCGAAATGGGAAGTGACCCGCGCCGAAGGGCAGCGCTACCCCTCGCTCGACCTCTCCTTCGTGCTCGCCACCGGCGGCTATCCCTACTATTCCCTGAACACGCCCGGGACCGGCGAAACCGTCTACGACTACCCTCCTCTCCGCGAGCAGCTCTCGGACCTTGCCGGCTACAGCCTGCGACTGACGATGAACTGGACGATCTTCGACGGATTCCTGACCCGTTACGGCGTCGAACAGGCCAGGATCAACTATCTGAACGAAGGCCTGAACGCCGGCGACCTGGAACATGACATCGCCATAGACATCAACATCGCCGCGGACAACTACACCGCCGCATTCAAACAGATCGAAACCTCCCGCCAGGGTCTCAGGGCCGCCGGGAAAGCCTTCGAGACCGTCAACCGGAAATACGATCTCGGCGCGGCGAGCTTCGTCGAGGCAAATGCCGCCAGAGCGGCCCTTGTAGCGGCAAAAGCCGACTACGCCCAGGCCGTCTACAATCTCGCGCTCCAGAAAAACGTGCTCGACTTCACGACCGGAACAACGACAATCGAATAACCGTACCTCACCAGATGACCAGACGCTCTCCGAAAAAAAAGCGAACCGTTCTCCTGCTTGCGGCCGCAGGCGTCGTTCTTGCCGTTGCGACCGTCCTGTTCCTGCTTTCCCGAACGAACAGGAAAACGGAAGTGACGACGGAAAAAGCTTTCAGAAAAGAGGTTGTCCATTACGTCACGGCGACAGGCAAGATAGAGCCCGAACTCGAGGTAACCATCTCGCCGGATGTCTCGGGTGAAATCATCGAACTGCCGGTCGTCGAAGGTCAACTTGTCGAAAAAGGCGACCTGCTCTTCAAGATCCAGCCTGACGTCTACATCAACCAGGTCGAGCAGAACCGTGCGCGTCTCAACCTCTCGCGCTCCCAGAGCCTCGAAGCGAGGGCGAGAAAACTCAAGGCCGATGACGAGTTCCGCAAGGCATCCCTTCTCCACAGGGACCGGCTCATTTCAGACTCGGACTACCTGACCGCGAAAACCAACGCCGAAGCCGCCAGGGCCACCTATGAAGCATCCCGTTTCACCATCGACCAGAACAAAAGCCTTCTCGACCAGTCACTCGACCAGCTCGAAAAGACAACCGTCACGAGCCCGATAAGGGGTACGGTCATAGAACTCGACAGCAAGATCGGCGAAAGGGTCGTCGGAACCGGACAGTTCCAGGGAACCGATGTGCTCAGGGTGGCAAATCTGGACAGCATGCAGGTCGAGGTCGAGGTCAATGAAAACGATATCGTCAACGTCCAGGAAAACGACAGGGTCATCATCGGCGTGGACGCTTTCGGCAAACGAACCTTCGACGGCGAAGTGCGGGAAATTTCCAACTCGGCCATAACGGAATCGGCCGGCACACAGGAGGAAGTGACCAATTTCTCGGTCAAGATCCGCATATTCAATCATCAGCGGCTGCTCAAACCGGGAATGAGCGCCACTGCCGACATCGAGACCGAGCGGGTGAAAAACGCGCTTGTCGTACCGATCCAGAGCGTCACCATCAGGGACGACACCGGGAAAAAAGGCGAAAAACCGAAAACCGTCGAGGAGACCGGCAGTGAAGAAAAGCCGGAGAGTCCCGCCGCAAGAATGGATGACGACAGCCTCCAGGGGGTTTTCGTCGTGGAAAACGCCATCGCCCGCTTCCGGCCGGTCGAAACAGGAACCACCGACAACACTCATATCGTGATTCTCGACGGTCTGCGTGAAGGCGAAAAGGTTGTTTCAGGAAGCTATTCGGCCATCACCAGGGAGCTTCGCGACGGCGCGGGGGTAAAGGAAAAAAGCGACTGACCCCCCCCATGAGCGATCCTCTTATCAGAATACGTTCCCTGTGCAAGCTCTATTCCATGGGCGAAGAGACGGTCAAGGCCCTCGACGCGATCGACCTGACCTTCGAACGCAGCGAATATGTCGCCATCATGGGCCCTTCGGGCAGCGGGAAATCGACCCTGATGAACATCATCGGCTGTCTCGACACCCCGTCTTCCGGCACCTATGAACTCAACGGCAACAACGTCGAGGAAATGGACGACGACGAACTGGCCAGAATACGAAACCGGGAAATCGGTTTCGTGTTCCAGACCTTCAACCTGCTGCCGCGCCTCGACTGCCTCAGAAACGTCGAACTCCCGCTCATCTACGCCGGCGTGGATGCCGAAGAACGCGAGGAAAGAGCGATACGGGCCCTGGAGCGGGTCGGGCTCGGCGACAGGATAGGACACAAGCCTTCGGAGCTTTCCGGGGGACAGATCCAGCGAGTCGCCATAGCCAGGGCGCTCGTCAACAACCCGTCGCTGATTCTCGCCGACGAACCGACGGGCAACCTCGACACCGCAACGAGCCGCGACATCATGTCGATTTTCTCCGAACTCTCCGATGCGGGCAATACCATTCTTCTCATCACGCACGAAGAGGATATCGCAAACTATGCGAAACGCAACATAAGGCTTCGAGACGGAAAAATCGAAAGCGACACGAACGTTTCCCGCGATCACGGAGTCTGAAATGCGGCAGTTTCTGAGCGAAACACACGAAAGCATGCTGATGGCCGTGGAACAGATACGGAGCAACAAGACCCGCTCGTTCCTGACCGCTCTCGGCGTCATCATCGGCATCGTTTCCATCACCATGATGGGCACCGCCATAAGCGGCATCGATGCAGGATTCGAAAAAAGCCTCTCGATGCTGGGATACGACGTAATCTATGTTCAGAAAGGATCCTGGGGCAGCATGGGCCAGTGGTGGCGATTCAGGAACCGGCCCGACCTGAAAACCGGATACGCAAAGCAAATCAACCGGATCATCGCGGACAATCCGGACTCGATGCTTGACATCGCCGTTCCCCAGATGTCGACCTACTCCGGCTCGGCAACCTACAAGGACAGGAACCTGCTGCAGATATTTTCGATGGGCACGAATGCCGACTACCTGCGTACCGCTTCCGGCGATCTTTCCGAAGGGCGATTCTTTCTCCCCCACGAGGCCTCCTCGGCGGCCATGGTCTGCGTCATCGGCGACGACATAGCCAGGGGGCTTTTCCCGAACGAATCAGCGACAGGCAAGCAGATACGGCTGAAAAACCAGAAACTGCGGGTCATCGGCGTATTCAGGAAACAGGGCAAGTTTCTCGGCCTGTTCAGCTTCGACAACCAGGTCGTCATGCCGCTCGATACCTTCAGGAAAGTCTACGGCAACAGGATGTTCGTCACCATACGGATCAAGATAAAGGAAAACGTCGTGGTCTCGGAAGCGCGAGAGGAGATCAGGGGCATCATGAGAAGAATTCGCAGGCTTCCTCCGACGAAAAATGACGATTTTTCAATCAACGAGCAGCAGGCCTTCAAGAGTCAGCTCGATCCGATCAAGAACGGCATCGCCATCGCGGGAATCTTCATCACCGGCATGTCGCTCTTCGTCGGAGCCATCGGCATCATGAACATCACCTTCGTGAGCGTCAGGGAACGCACGAGGGAAATAGGGATCCGCAAGGCGCTTGGCGCGAGAAGGAGAAGCATCCTGATGCAGTTTCTGATCGAGTCGGTATCCATCTGCCTGCTCGGAGGCGCTGTCGGCCTGGCGACCGCCGTCGCGATAACCTTCGGCGTCGAGAAACTGCTGCCGGATTTCCCGGTCCGCTTCTCTTTACCGCTCATGGTGATAAGCCTGGTGATATCGGTGCTGACCGGGATCGTTTCCGGGCTGGCCCCGGCCGTCACCGCTTCCCGACTCGACCCCGCGGATTCGCTGCGATACGAGTAGGGAAGATTGTTGAACTGTTGAATCGTTGA